>Ga0114931_10000550_pt1 | contig 45329 bp, 37 predicted proteins | sample 2SBtaG_FD_89579 | JGI IMG/M metagenome (GOLD analysis project Ga0114931, IMG submission 89579) | Deep subsurface microbial communities from Kolumbo volcano to uncover new lineages of life (NeLLi) - 2SBTROV14_V59a metaG | ecosystem: Environmental > Aquatic > Marine > Volcanic | place: Kolumbo... | reverse complement strand
CTGATATCCGCACGATTCAGTCCTTGCTGGGGCATAGCGATCTGCAGACGACGATGATCTACACCCATGTATTGAAACAGGGTGCCGAAGGCGTTGTCAGCCCGCTTGAGGACTTATGATCTGCATGGGTTGCCTCTCTGCGGCGGCTCTTCAGGGAGTTGGAAAGAATTGATTTACACGATCTCACTTGCCTTGTTGTCCATGTAATTCGGCGCTTCCCTGCAATCAAGCATTTTTCATCAATGCTCAATCGTGCGCAGGTTTCCATCTGAACACCATTTGCTGTCGGCGACGTAGATGAAGGACGCCTTGCCCAGTTGCTCTCGCAGATCCTGCCAATTCACCGGGTGGTGGTGACATCCGCCTGGTTGCCATCATACAGACGCTAGCTGAGCGGGACAGGGCCATCTCCGGTGATGTTCAAGCCCAATACGATCTGTTTGCAATCCGCACGGTGATCCTTGTTGTGTCCCTGTGTGATCAGTTGCTGTTCCCGAATCGCATGGGCGCTGAGATCCACCATGAAGCTCGCACGATCCGCAGCAAACAGGCCATCCAGGTTGCGCGCCAATCGATCATCATTACCGACCAGGCCCTCAGCGCCTGAGCGCTCGCCTCCAAGGCGGACAGAATCGGTATGTCTTCATGGTCGTTGGGGACCAGGGGTGCGTGTGGCTGGTTGGGTGCTTTCTTCCACACTAACCGCCGTGTGCCAGAGCGGCTACAGAGTCTTCAGAGCGAATGGGGGCTGGCCGAGTTTCTGGGGGGCAGGGATCCCGCCGGTCAGATTGACCGGCACCAATCCGAGCCGACGCGGCAGGGCTAGGTAAACAGTGTCAGCACCCCGGTGTAGCCATAGAGCCGGCCGTTGTAGATCTCGCCGTTGGCGAAGAAGCCCACCAGGGGGAACTCCCCCAATTCCTGATGGATAAGTTGCAACTCTTCGGAGTGGGGGCCGAACTGGTTGCGCCCGCGCCCCAGGCAGCTGATATAGACACCACCACGGATAGGCTCGTCGCCCAGGCGGGTGCGCAGGCGTTTCAGCATCCTCAGCATGTCTTCGCTGGCGCTGTTGCCATCACGCCGGCAGAACATGAGCTGCCGCTGGTCGTCCAGGTAGTCGCCGACGGCGATCAGGCCCTGGTGCTCGTCTACGCCCAGCAGGTTGCGCACCAGATAGTCGCCGGTGTCGGAACCCGGGATCGGCAGGGCGGCAAACAGGTAACCGGCGGCCTGGGAGAGGTCCCGGGCGATCACCTCACCGGCATCCTCCTTCATGACTTCCAGGGCGGGGCGGTTGTCGAGACGCACCGCGATGTTGCGCTCGCTCTGACTCAACTCGTGAATCGGGCCGATCGGTGAACAGCCCTGGGTGTGGTCGGTGAGTACCCGCACCTGCTGGTCGAAGAGGATGCCCGAGAGCCCGCCGCTGCCGATCTGCTCGGCGATCTGGTAGTTACGGGTGTCTGAAGAGGTGAGTCCGCCGTTGATGAAGCCACCACCGTTGAGCCGGCCGACATACTCCAGCAGGCCGATGATGTCCGGATGGCCTGGATCGCCGTGCAACAGGGCGAAGCCTGTCGGCTGGGCCCGCCACCAGTGAATGGCGTCGGCGGCTCTATCGCCCTCGCCGTCGAAGGACGGGAGGATGTGAAAGCTCCCGGGAGGGAAGTCGCCGATCATCACCGCCATGGCCGGCTGGTCGTAGAACTCCTGGCCATTGGCGATCAGCCCCATGCCCAGGCTGCCGATCCAGGCGACCTGAGGGGCCTGGGTCTTGAGGCTCAGCAGCAGCCGCTGCAGGTCGTCGGCGAGGTCGTCGGTGGCGTAGAGGAAGCCCAGATTGGCGGTTGCCGGTATCTCCCGCAGCTGTGCCAGGCAGATATCGAGCAGACCCTCGGCAGACTCCCCGGCGGCGCTGGCCGAGAGGAAGGTATGCCGGCGCTCCCCGCTGACTGTCCGGGTCGCCATGGTCAGGCCGCTGAGTCCAACTGGTCGAAGCCATTTTCGTCGTAGGCGACGTGGAACTCCTTCTCCCCCTGGCGGCTGCTGAGGACCACACGACGGCCCCACAAACGATAGAGGTGGGCCAGGGTGTGTTCCATATAGTCAGGTTGCAGATCCCGGCCATCGTGCTCGTGCTGCAGATAGAGGGTGCGGCTCTTCTGATAGTCGGCGTCGCGGATGCGAATCACCGGGATGGCCGCCATGCCAGTATTGCGCAGCAGGGTGTCACGCACCGCGCGCCAGTTCTCTTCGTCGGCCAGCCGGGAGACCCGGCGCTGGCCCTCATCGCTGACGTGTTCGAACATGTCCAGCTCCTGCATCAGTTCGCGGGTCAGGAAGCGGCGCAGAAAGGAGGTGTCCCGGTCGCTCTCGCGCACCTCGAACAGCTTCTCCAGGCCGCTCTTGTCCGGGTCGGCGAGCTGTTTGAGTTCGGCGGCGCTGGGCTGGTCATAACGGCGGCGTATGTCCTGCCAGATCTTGAATCCCAGATGGTAGGGATTGATGCCGCCCGGGACGGGCCTGATCACCTGGTTGTGGTGGATCAGGAACTCCAGTTGCAGGTCGTCCGGCAGGTCGAGGCTGTGCATGATGGTGTGGTGCCAGTAGCTGGCCCAACCCTCGTTCATGATCTTGGTCTCCAGCTGGGGCAGGAAGTACTGGGTCTCCGCATGCACCATGTGCAGCAGGTCCCGCTGCCACTCCGCCAGATAAGGGTTGTACTCGGCGATGAAGGGGAGGATGTCCTCTTCCGGCTGCAGGGGGATGCGTTCCAGGTTCGGGGCCTGGTACTCCACCGGCTTGTGGATGCGGGCATAGGGGTCGGGTTTGGGTTGAACCGCCTCCAGGGCTTGCTCCTTCTGCTCCCGGGCGCTGAGCTTGCGAATAACCGTATTGCGCCGGGTCTGCATGGCCAGGCCGTGGGCGGCGTCGAGGATCTCTTCCACCGCCTGCAGACCGATGGATGGGTCCTCGATATAGTTGCGCACCCGGTCGGCGCGCAGCTTGGCACTGGCCAGGGTCTGCTCGGGACGGGTATCCCGGTACATGTAGTTGTTCTTGAAGAAGTCGTTGTGGCCGTAGACGTGGCTGATGGTGAGGATCTGCAGGCAGAGCGAATTGTTGCTCATGAGGTAGGCGAGGGCCGGGTTGGCGTTGATCACCATCTCATAGGGGAGGCCGGAGACACCATAGTCGTAGAGGGTCTTGAGCTTTTCGTAGGACTTGCCGAACGACCAGTGGGGATAGTGGGCCGGCATGCCGTGATAGGCCATGAAACCGAGCATCTGTTCGTGGTTGCAGACCTCAAACTCCTGGGGGAAGCAGTCGAGCCCGAAGGCCTCCACCTGTTCGCAGATGCGGCTGTCCCATGCGCGCAGTTCCTGGATGGTCCACTGTCTGGCCATAGCGGGGTACTAAGCGGACTCCGTGGTCCGGCCGGGGCGTTCATGAGAGAGAAAGGCCTTGAAGCTGGACCAGATGTCCTCCTTGTTCTCGATCAGCAGGGAGTGAAAATTGGCGCGCCGCAACTTGCCGAACAGCTCCAGCAGGGAGTCCCCGTAGATGCTGGTGTTGAGCGGCTTGATCTCGCCATAGCCGAACAGGTTGGCCAGGTCGCACAGCCGGCTGGCGGCCTGCAGGGCGGCGCGGTTGTCGGCCTCCCAGTTGTCGCCATCGGAACAGTGGAAGGCGTAGATGTTCCACAGCGCCGGGTGGTAACGCTCGTCGATGATCTCCAGGGCCTTACGATACCCGGATGAGATCATGGTGCCGCCCGACTCCCCCTTGGTGAAGAACTCCTGTTCGCTCACCTCGCGGGCCTCGGTGTGATGGGCGATGAAGACCACGTCCACGTTGTGGTAGCGGGTACGCACGAACTGATAGAGGAGAAAGAAGAAGCTGCGGGCCAGGTACTTCTTCATGATGTCCATGGAGCCGGAGGTGTCCATGATGCAGATCACTACCGCGTTGGACTGCAGGCGGATGTCCCGGCTCATGCGCCGGTAGGTCAGGTCGTCGGGGTGAAAGGGGAAACGCCTCTGCGTTTCCGCTCGATCCCGTTCACCCCCGCCGATCGCCAGCTTGCGACGGATGCGGGAGATGGCGGTGCGCTTCTTGTCCAGGTGCACATGCACACCCACCTTGCGAAACCCCTTGCGTTTGCGCGCCGTCTCGACCTGCACCTCGCGCAGTTTCTTACGTTCCATGTTGGGCAGTTCCAGGTCCTCGAAGAGGATGTCGATCAACTCCTCCAGGGTGATCTCGGTCTCGTAGTAGTCGACCCCCGGTTGATCGCCACTGCCGCCTGTTCCACCTTGATTGGTTGCGTCCTCGATCACCTGGCCGATCTCGGTCCCGCCGTTACCGGTTCCCACCCCGGGGTTGTCGTCACCGAAGATGAACTGATATTCACGGATGCCGCGGATCGGCACCTTGACGATCTTGTCCCGGCTCTGGCCGATGATCGACTCCTCGGCGATGATGTCGCTGATGTTCTCCCGGATCGCTTGGCGCACCTTCTGGCGATGGCGCAGCCGGTCACCGGCGCTGCGATCCGATCGCAGCGCCTCCGATTCGACATAGGGGCGGAACACGGTCTCACTCATATGTTCACTCGACTATTTTCCTCGTCTGATCGGTCTCTGCGCACAGAGTGTTTCCTGAATCAATCCTTCCACAGATTGTTGGCGGCGTATTTGAGCACCACCTCCGCCGAGTGGTCGTCGTAGCCCCGCTCCAGCAGGGCGCCGACCAGGTCACGGTATTTGCTCATCTGCTCCTCATCGCGGGTACGGGCCTTGGTGATGATGCGGCTCATCTCGCGCACCGAGCTCATGAGCTTCTTCTCGATCGCCTCCTTGAGGGGTTCGTAGGAGCGGTAGTTGACCTTCTCCCCGCGCCGGATCTTGCCCCACAGATAGGCCATCACCTCCTGGCGGAAACCCTGGGCGCTGCTGCCCACCACGGCGATCTGCTCCTCCACCGACTTGAGGAAGCTCTCGTCCGGTTGCAGCTCCTCGCCGGTGTTGCGGTCCTTGACCCGGGTCTTGTTGACATAGGCCTCGGTGTGGTCGAGATAGTTCTGGTAGAGCGCCTCCGCCTGCTCCTCGAAGGAGTAGACGAATGCCTTGGTGATCTCCTTCTCGAGGATCTCCAGGTAGGCCTTGTGGAGGCTGTCCTGCAGGAACTCCAGATAGCGTTTGCGGGTGTCGTCCGGGAAGTCGCCGGCCTTGACCATGTTGATCAGCGACTCACGCACATTGATCGGATTGATCCCCAGGGGGTGCTCGGCGAGGGTGTTGTCGATGGCCTTCATGATGAAACGGGGGGAGATGCCGAACATACCATCGCGCCGCGACTCCTCCTCCAGTTCGCGGATATTGATCTTTGAAGTGGTGCCTTTCTCCACCACCTCGTCGCCGTTATAGAGGTGCAGCTTGGTCATGGGGTCGGCCTTGCTGCTCGGCTCCAGGCGGGTAAGGATGGCGAACATGGCGGCGATCTCCAGGGTGTGGGGGGCGATCGGCTCGCGGAACTCCGACTTGTCGAGCAGCTTGTGGTAAATCTTGATCTCCTCCGTCAGGCGCAGATTGTAGGGGACCTTGAGCACTACGATCCGGTCGAGGAAGGCCTCGTTGGTCGGATCGCCCTTGAAGCGGTTCCACTCCGCCTCGTTGGAGTGGGCGACGATGGCGGTGTCCACGTAGACGGTGCCGTGGCGCCCAGGTGCCGGGATGAACTTCTCCTGGGTGGCGGTGATCATGGTATGCAGGTATTCCGGCTCGTTCTTGAAGACCTCGATGAACTCGGTCATGCCCCGGTTGCCGACGTTGAAGGCCCCGTTCAGGTCGAGGGCGCGGGGGTCGGTCTCGGAGAAGGTGTCGAGCTTGGAGATGTCCACCGAGCCGATGAGCACCGAGGTGTCCTGGTTGTTGGGGTCCACCGGCGGCACCACACCGATGCCGCGGCGTTCGTGGCGGGAGAAGGGGACGCGTATCACCGGTACGTCCTCATAGCGGCCATTGTACTCGTTTTTCAGACGATGGCGGCAGATCGGGCAGAGTTCGCCCTCGATATGTACCTCCAGCATCTTCTCGAACTCGCTGCGCAGATGCAGGGGGATCAGGTGCAGGGGTTCTTCCGCCATGGGGCAGCCCGCGATGGCGTAGACCGGTTCGGTCTCTTCCAGCCCCCGCTGCAGGCGTGCGATCAGGGAGCTCTTGCCGGCCCCCACCGGTCCCATGAGGTAGAGTACCTGACGGCTCTCTTCGCCATGCAGCGAGGCGGAGTGGAAGTAGCGTACCAGCTGCGAAAGGGTGCGCTCTATGCCGAAGAATTCGTTGGAGAAAAAGCCGTAGACACTGACCTTCTCGTCAATGAAGAGACGCTTGACCCGGTGATCGTCATTGTTACCGATATCGCCGATTCCCTGCTTGACGATGGCGCCATAGAGGCGGGCGTGCGCCAGTTGAGGGATCTGCGGATCCTGCCTGACCCGCTCCAGATACTCCAGGAAGGAGCCCTGCCACGTGTGCAGTTCGTGCCTGGCTCGGTCCTCTTCGATCAGTGTGGCGAATTCTGCTCTTTCATCGTTCATGACTAACCCCTGCAAACGGTCTGGTCGGGTTTGCGCAAATCGACGCTCACTCTGTGCCCTTACTGAAGTTAGACCGTGATTCGGTTTTTTTATCCTTGGCGTCTGCGCCAGGGACTGACTGGGGCCGGTTTATGGCAACTCATGTAATTGATTATAAATATAGTTTGGGGACAGTACCGGGAAGGCTAGAGGGGGCAACAGGTCCGGTGCGGGAATAGGGGGCGGCCTGCCGGGCTGCAGATCGGTGAGGGGGTGGACTGGCATATCCCCGGAACCTGGCTTGTTCCCGATCGTAACAAGCCAGGGGAAGGCAGGGTTTCAGGGGGTGTCACCCAGGAATTTGTTGAGTTGGGTGGCCAGTTCGGTGGGTTCGAACTTGGGTACATAGGCATCCGCGCCCACCCCTTTGCCCAGTTCCTGGTTGGCGTCGGCGGAGAGGGAGGAGTGCATGATCACCGGGATCTCGTCGAACCGGCTGTCGTCCTTGATCTTCCTGGTCAGCACATAGCCATCCATCTCGGGCATCTCTATGTCGGTGAGTATGGCCTGGATATAGTCATGGATCCGGTGCCCGCCCGCCTCGGCGCGGCTAGCGATCTCCTGCAAGCGCTCCCAGGCCTCCGCCCCATTGGTGGCGGCGACGTGTTTTATGCCCATGTGGTCGAGGGTGCGCACGATCTGGTCCCTGGCCACCGCGGAGTCGTCGGCGAACAACAGGGTGACATCCCGCTTTTGAACCGGCTGAATGCCGTCGAACAGGCTCTCGCTCTGGCCAAAGCCGGAGGTCTGTGACAGCACCATCTCCACATCCATGATCATCACCAGGCGACCGTCTTTGAGTTCGGTGACGGCGGTCACCAGGCCCCCATGCTGCTGGGACATCATCGGCGGTGGCACCTTCACGTCCTGCCAGGCGAGCCGCTCGATGGTGTCGACGGCATGCACCAGGAAACCCTGCACATGCTTGTTGTACTCGGTGATGATCAAGATGCCCGGTTCCTGTTCGGTCCGCACACCGCAGAATTTGGGCAGGTTGATGACCGGGATCATGCTGCCGCGCAGGCTCACCATACCCTCCACGGAGGCTGGCATGTCGGGGGCGTGGGTGATGTTGGGTACCAGCATGACCTCACGTACCTTGAAGACATTCACCCCGAAGGTCTCGTTACGCCCGGTGTCCAGATCCTTGCCCAGGCTGAACAACAGGACCTCGAGTCGGTTGGTACCGGCCAATCGAGTGCGGTCGTCGACGGATTTGATGAAATTAGCCATAGTTGTCTGCCTGGCGTTTAGCGCAGCGCCCAGAGGCGCCCACGGTGGTGGTTTCAGTGACTACCCGCTGTAGCGTTTGGGGCCGGCAAAACTTTAGCCGATTCCCGCTTCCCCCACGGGCCGATAACCCCGGCCGCTGGATCGGGACGGTTTTTTCAGTTATACCTGCTGCCTGGCCACTCAGGAAAGCAAGATAAGATAATGAATCCGGAAAAGGTACTCTTTGGTTTTTTCATCGTTCTGTCACTGACCCTCAATTTCGGTTTCTTCGTCGGGGAGATGGACAATCCGCTGCATCACAATGTCTACGAGCTGTTCGCGGTCATCGTGGTCAATCTGATCGCCACGGTGCTCAAGTTTGGTGATCGTACCCAGATGGGCGCGATCCTGCTCTCCACTAGTCTGGTGGCCATCCTGCAGCTGCTGGCCGCCGCCCTGGTCTGGGGCATGGCGGTACACGTCACCGGCAAGGGCATGAGTCCCGAGATCATGTCGAGCATCGTCTCCCTCTCCGGTGGGGCGATGCTGGCCAACGTGATCTCGGTGGTGTTGCTGGTGATCGAAACGGTGATGCTGCGCCGCTGAAGTCGGGGCGCTGGGTTCCCCCATGCAGAATATCTTCTTCATCATCTTCCGGCGTATGCGCGCACCCCTGCTGGCGCTGATTCTGGCCTATGCCACGGCGGTGCTGGGGATGGTGCTGGTCCCCGGGCAGGACGCCCAGGGCAACCCCTGGCACATGGACTTTTTCCACGCCTTCTATTTCATCAGTTTCATGGCCAGCACCATCGGTTTTGGGGAGATTCCCTACGAGTTCAGTGACGCCCAGCGCCTCTGGGTCACCTTCATGATCTTCACCACCGTGGTGGTGTGGATCTATGCCATCGGTACCCTGATCGCGCTATTGCAAGAGCCGACCTTCAAGCAGGCCCTGGTGGAACGCCGCTTTGCCCGCCGCATTCGCCAGATGCGGGACCATTTCTACCTGGTGTGCGGTTATGGCGAGGCCGGACGGGCCCTGATCCAGTCCCTCACCGAGCGCAATCAGCATGCGGTGGTGATCGACAAGGACCAGGAGAGCATCGGCCTGATCAGACTGGAGAACCTGCGCCAGTTCGTGCCGGCCATGAGCGCGGACGCCAGCCTGCCGCTGCACCTGCTGGAGGCCGGGCTCAAGCACCCTTTCTGCGACGGGGTGGTGGCGCTCACCAACTCCAACGAGGTCAACCTGAAGATCGCTATCTGCGCCAAGCTGCTGCACCCGGATATGCGGGTGGTCTGCCGCGCCGATTCCCGTGACGTGGAGGCCAACATGGCCTCCATCGGCACTGACTACATCATCGATCCGTTCGAGACCTTCGCCATCCACTTGGCGACGGCGCTCCACTCCCCCTGTGTCAACCTGCTGCAGGAGTGGCTCTCCAAGGTCCAGCGGGAACCGCTCAACGACCCGGTCTATCCGCCACGGGACGGCCGTTGGCTGCTCTGTGGGTTCGGACGTTTCGGCAAGGCGGTCTACGAGCGGCTGACGGATTAGGGGCTGGAGGTGGTGGTGATCGAGAACGCCCCGGAGTTGACCGGGGCTCCCCATGGCAGGCTCGTCCAGGGGCGGGGCACCGAGGCGGAGACCCTGCTGGAGGCGGGGGTGAAGGAGGCGGTGGGCCTGGTGGCGGGTACCGATGACGATACCAACAACCTCTCCATCATCATGACCGCCAAGGAGCTGAACCCGAAGCTGTTCGTGGTGATGCGCCAGAACCGACAGATCAACGATCCGATCGTGCAGGCGGTGGCGGCGGATATGGTGATGCACCCGAGCCTGATCATCGCCAATCGCATCCGGGTGCTGCTGGGCACCCCCATGCTCTACGACTTCGTGCGCTTGATACTCAATCAGGACGATACCTGGGCCTGCCAGCTGGTCAGCCGGATCTCCGCCCTGGTGAACCGGCATGCCCCGGAGATCTGGGAGGTCTCGTTCACTCAAGACGACACCCACGCCATCTGCCTGGCGGTCCATCGGGGCGCCCAGGTCAATATCAGCAAGCTGATCACCGACCCCCGTGATCGGAGCCGCCAGCTGCGCTGTATCCCGCTGATGTTAGTGCGCCAGGATCGACGTATACTGTTGCCCGATCCCTCGCTCTGCATACAGCGGGACGACCAGCTGTTGTTCTGCGGCTCCCCTTCGTCACGCAACAGCATGGAGTGGACCCTGCAGAACGAACATGCGTTGAGCTATATCCTGACCGGTGAGGCCCGCCCTCAGGGCTGGATCTGGCGCTGGCTGAGAAGAAGAGAGGTGGTGTGATGAACCTACTGGACAGGCTCCGGCGTGACCATGCGAATCTGCAGCGCCTGCTCGACCTGCTGAATGATCAGCTGGATGACTTCGACCGGGGGGAAGAGGGGGATGTGGATCTCAAGACCGAGCTGATGGACTACATGGAGGCCTACTCGGAACACATCCATCACCCCACCGAGGAGCTGATCTACCAGGCGCTGCTGCCGCGAATCGACAAGGGCCAGAAGCTGCTGGAGCGCCTCGAGCGTGAGCATGTCGAGCTGTTGAATCGGGCCCGGCGCTTTCGCAACAGCCTTGAGGGCATCATGCAGGGGGAGGTGATCAGCCGGGAAGAGGTGACGGCGCGCGGCCGGGAGTTCACCGCCCTAGAGCGCCAGCACGTGGCCCTGGAGGAGCGGGAGGTCTACCCCCTGCTGGAGCAGGCCGCCGATGCCGCCACCTGGGCGGAGTTGGAGCGGCAGGCCCCCCAGGGGGACGACCCTCTGTTCATCCGCCAGGACCGCAACCGTTTTGCCGGGCTGGTCGAATATCTGCGCAACCGGGAGTAGCCGGATGACCCCTGGCGGTGGAAAAGGGCCGCCTGTTCCGTAAAGAAACCCTGCTGGCGGTCGCCAACACTGGAAGTAAATTCTTCCAGGTGTCACCCATGGAAATTCGCGCTCTGCAGCATGGCCTGCTTACCGCCTCCCTGCTCTGTCTGCTGCTGGCAGCCAGCGCCAGCGCCGCCCCGGTACCGCCGGAGATCTATATGGCAGGGGTCAACGACTCTCAGTGGGCGTTTCAGGGCAACCGGGCCCGCTGCGAGCTCAGCCACGAGATCCCCCGGTTCGGCACGGCCCGCTTCCTGCGTCTGGCAGGGGAGCCGCTCAGCTTCCGGATCGACAGCTTTCAGCCGGTACCCGAGGCGGTCGCCGGACTGTTGAACGAGATCTCTCCCCCCTGGGAGGCGCAGCGCCAGGCCGACCCTCTGATACAGGAGGTCGGCCTGCGGGTTGGCCTCACGCCCATCCAACTGAAGCGACGGCCGGCCGCCTGGCTGCTCGCCTCCCTGGCCCGGGGGCAGATCGGCAGTTTCGCCTTCTTCGACTGGAACGACCAGCGCAAGAAGGTCTATCTGCGCCTCTCGCCGGTCAATTTTCAGCAGCCCTATCGGGCCTTCAAACGCTGCCTCAAGTCACTCTCAGCCAAGGGTTTCCAGGCCTACCGGGAATCGCTTGTGCACTTCCCACTGGATGTTTCCAAGCTGGGTCTGCCCCAGCGGGCATTCCTGCGCCGGCTGGCGGACTACCTGCTGGCGGACGACTCGATCCGCGGGATCGAGATCGACGGTCACGCTGACGATCGGGGCACGCGCCGCTACAACGACCGATTGTCCGCGCGGCGCGCCGCCAGTGTGTTCGATTTCCTGGCGGCGGTCGGGGTGAAGAGGTCACTGATGGAACGCCGGGCCTTCGGTGAGTCACGGCCGCGTCTCGCTGGACATTCGGCGCGGGCGCGGGCGGCCAACCGCCGGGTGGAGATCCACCTGAGGCGATGAAGCCTGGCCCGTTCAGGAGCGGGGATTCGACCCATGAGGGGGATGAACGGATGGTTGCGCACTTGAGATTTTCTTGCCCCAGCCGGCCACCGCTGATGGGGGTGGAGCAATGATGGGCCAGGCCATCGCCAGCATCGAGCCGGCCGAGCTGCCGAGTCCGCCCCGCAGCGCCTTGCGGGTTGTGGAGGCGTGCAGTCAGGAGGTGGTCGATGTCCGGCTGCTGGCCGATCTGGTCTCCCAGGACCAGGTGCTGGCGGTGGCGCTGCTCAGGTTGGCCAATTCCGCCTACTTCGCCCGCGCCAGCGAGGTCACCTCGCTGGCCCATGCGGTGACCCTGATCGGCCAGCGCGCCCTGCGCAGCCTGGTGCTCTGCATCGCCGTCCGGGATGTCCTCAAGGCCGAGCAGCTGCCGGCCTTTCCCCTGGACGCGTTCTGGCGGGCAGCACTCTGCCGGGGGGTCTGCGCACGCACCCTCGGGGAGACCCTGGGGCTGGATGCAGAGGCCTGTTTCACCCTCGGTCTGCTGCAGGATTTTGGCCTGCTGGTGCTGTTTCATCTCCACCCACGGCACATCAGCGACTGGCAGCAGTTTACGGAGATGCTCCCGGACGAACGCTACGAACTGGAGCTGCAGCTGTTCAACACCAGCCACGAGCGGGTGGCCCTGCAACTGGCGGAGGCCTGGGGCCTGCCCCGCGCCCTGGCCGTACCGCTAGGTCTCCATCATGGCGGCCCGCTGGAGCGGGAGACGGAGTTCGAGCCCCTGGTCCGGCTCGCTGCCTGTGCCGACTGGATGGCCGCGGTGTTCGACGCCGAGTCCAAACGCGCCGCCATCCAGGGCTATCAGTCGCTGTTGGAAGAGCACTTCGGGCTCTCGGTAGAGACCGCGGACATCCTGCTGGAGGCGGTCGATGAACGAATGCCCGAGGCGGCCAGGGCCTTTGGTATCGGTCTGGAGGCGCAGCGCTCGGCCACCGAAATTATGCGCGAGGCGAACCTGCGCCTGGCCCAGGAGAACCTCAGCTACCAGGAGCTGACCTGGGGCCTGGAACAGGCCCTGCGGGAGCGCGACCGCATGGCCCAGGAGCTGCACCGGGAGCTGGCGCTGGCGCGGGAGGTGCAGCGCAGCCTGCTGCCCGGCGAGGCCACCAGCGAACTGGGGATCTTCGGCGTCAATGTGTCGGCGAAAGCGGTCTCCGGCGACTTCTACGACGCCTTCCGCCTGGCCACCGGCAAGATCGCCTTCTGCATCGCTGACGTTTCCGGCAAGGTCATGCACGCGGCCCTGCTGATGGCCAAGGTCAGCAGCCTGTTCCGCTGCCTCGCCAAAGGCATCCACGATCCCTCCAGGCTGCTGTCGATGCTCAACCGGGAACTGGTCGAGACCAGCATCCGCGGCATGTTCGTGACCCTGATCGCCGGTGTCTTCGACCCGCGCAGCCGTGAGGTGGAGCTGGCCAACGCCGGGCATCTGCCGGCCCTGCGGGTGCAGGGGGGGCGGCAGGTCGTGAGCTACCCGGCGATGGCGCCGCCGCTGGGGGTGCTGGCCGATGTCGAGTTCCCCAGCACGCGCTTCAGGCTGGGGCCCGACCGCCTCTACCTCTATACCGATGGGCTGCTGGAGGCGGCGCTGGAGGGAGGGCGGCAGCTGGGCATGGATGGGTTACTGAGGCTGCTCGCCGGGCACGCGCACCTGCCGCCGACCCGGCGCTTGCAGGAGATGGTCGCCGCGGTGCGCCAGGGCGGGGCCCGGGTCGGGGACGACCTGACCATCCTGCTGATCGAGGGCGCAGGACATGCTTGAATCCGCCGAGCGCCTGCTGGAATTGCGCTTCAGCGCCCGTGCCGAGCGCCTCCAGCTGTTGCGCAGGGTGGTGCGGGATGCGGCCGAGCAGGGCGGCTTCGCACCGGCCCGGGCCCAGGAGATCCTGCTGGCGGTGAGCGAGGCCTGCGCGAACATCATCCAGCACGCCTATGGGGGCGAGTCGGATGGCGAGATCCGCCTCTCCATCTACCGCCGGTGCCAGGGCCGGGCCGGGTTGCTGTTTCTGCTGCAAGATGATGCCCCCTGCATCGATCCCCGCAGCGTGGCCCCCAGGGACCTGGCGGAGCTGCGGCCCGGGGGGCTAGGGGTGCACTTCATCCGCCAGATCATGGATGAGGTGGAGTTTCTGGAGTGTAAGGGCCGGGGCAACCGCCTGCTGCTGACCAAATATGCCTGAGGTTTGATCGTATGAGTTTTCCCGTCGAACAGATCGAGACCTTTTCCGTGGTCCGCCTCCAGGGCGAGGTGGACCTGAGCCGCTCGCCCGAGGCCCGGGAGGCCCTGCTCGCCTGCCTGCGCCAGGGACAGGACCTGCTGGTAGACCTGTCGGCGGTGGACTATATCGACAGCTCCGGGGTGGCGAGCCTGGTGGAGGGCTACCAGGTGGCCCGCTCCCAGGGGTTGCGCTTCGCCCTGGTCGGGGTCAGCGACGCGGCCCTGAGCGTGCTCAGGCTGGCCCGTCTCGACCGGGTCTTTCCCATCCACGCCTCCCTGCAGGAGGGGATGGCGAGCCAGGGGGGTGGGGCATGAGCCGCCCGCTGTACGCCGTCGAGGCCCTGGGCCGGCACACCCTCCTGGCCATCGAGGAGATGGGTTATCTGTGCGCGCTGCTGGTGGAGGGGTTCTACTGGCTGCTGTTGGGGCCGTTCATCCGCCAGCCGGTGCACCTGCCCGCGATCTTCGCGGAAATGATGGGAATCGGCGTGCTGGCGGTGCCGGTGGTGGTCCTGCTCTCCTTCTCCAACGGGGTGATGATGGCGATCCAGGGCATCTCCACCCTGCAGGAGTTCGACGCCCAGTCCCAGGTGGTGCCGGGCATCGCCTACTCGGTGACCCGTGAGTTCGGGGTGCTGATCGCCGCCATCGTGGTGGCGGGTCGTTCGGGCTCCGCCATCGCGGCGCGCATCGGTTCCATGCAGATGTCCCAGGAGGTGGATGCCCTGCGGGTCATGGGCATAGAGCCGGTGCGCCACCTGGTGGCGCCGATCCTGCTTGCCATGCTGGTGATGATGCCGGTGCTCACCCTGCTCGCCGACAGCGCGGCGCTGTGTGGTGGCGGGCTCTATAGTGGGCTCATGCTGAAGATCTCCCTGGCGACCTTCTTCGATCGCTGTTTCGACACCCTGGCGGCCTACGACTTGGCCCAGGGGCTCTACAAGAGTCTGGTGTTCGGCCTGCTGATCGCACTGATCGCCTGCGGCAACGGCTTCTCCGTGAGTGGTGGCGCAGAGGGGCTGGGACGCGCCACCACGCGCTCGGTAGTGCTCTCCATCGCCGCTATCGTGGTCGCCGACATGGTCTTTACCTACTTTCTCAACCGCTGAGGGAACGCCGGTGACTCGCGTCGACAGCAACAGCAGTGAGGTGGTGATCCAGGTCGCGGGCCTGGATGCCTTCTATGGGGAGCGGCAGATCCTGGATGGGGTCGATCTGGAGGTGCACCAGGGGGAGATCCGGGTGGTCATGGGGGGCAGCGGCTCGGGCAAATCGACCCTGCTGCGCCATCTGCTCTCCCTCAACCGACCCGCCGCCGGCAGCATCCGGCTGTTCGGCGAGGAAATCAATCGGCTCTCCTCCCGGCGCCTGCACAGCCTGCGCCGGCGCATGGGGGTGTCGTTCCAGGGCGGTGCCCTGTTCAACTCCCTGACGGTGGAAGAGAACGTGGCCTTCCCCCTGCGTGAACACACCCGCCTGGACGACAACACCATCCGCATCATGGCACGCATGAAACTGGAGCTGGTCAATCTGGCTGGCTTCGAACGGCTCATGCCGGCCCAGCTCTCCGGCGGCATGATCAAGCGCGCGGCCCTGGCACGGGCTATCGTCATGGACCCCAGCCTGTTGTTCTTCGACGAGCCCTCGGCGGGGCTCGACCCAGTGGTCTCCGCCGACCTGGACGAACTGATCCTGCGTCTGCGCGATGCCATGGGCATGACCATCCTGGTGGTGACCCACGAACTCGACAGCGCCTTTCGCATCGCCGATCGCATTACCGTGCTGGATAAGGGGCGGATCCTCGTCACCGGCAGCGTGGACGAGGTCAGGAACAGTGACAATCGGCGGGTGCAGAACCTGCTCAACCGGCGTGCAGAGGAGGTCCGGGTCGACCCGGACGCCTACCTGCAACGCCTCACCGACGATCTGGTGGGACTATGAAGCGAGAAAATATCAACTACCTGATGGTGGGCAGCCTGGTCCTGGTGGCCCTGACGATCCTCATGTACGCCCTCTACCGTCTCACCGGCGGGGTGGGCGAGAGCGATCCCTACTATGTCTACTACCCCAACGTGGGGGGGTTGGACCGGGGCACCCCGGTGACCTACGAGGGCTACAAGTTGGGCTCGGTCACCGCCATCGAACCGCTGCGTTCGGGCGGGCGAACCCGCTACCGGGTCAGCCTGCGGATCCGCGACGGCTGGTCGATCCCGGAGGACAGTGTTGCGCGCATCTATTCCGAGGGGCTGCTGGCGGAGACCGTGATCAACATCGAGGAGGGGAGCAGCCCGCGGCGCCTGCCGGTGGGCGCGGAACTGCGGGGCGAACTGGGCGCCGACCTGTTCGCCGCGGTGAATACGGTGGCCGGGGATGTCAGTCGTCTGCTCAACGAGACGGTGCGGCCCCTGCTGGACAACCTGAACGGGCGCATCAGCGGGCTGGGCAACCAGGTCGACAGCCGCCTGCCGGGCATCCTCGACAGCCTGCAGCAGCTGGTGGACTCACTGCGTATCAGCGCCGGCCGGCTACCGCAGCTGTTGAGCCGGGACAATCAGCGCAAGATCAACCGGCTGGTGGACAATTCGAGCCAGGTCTCGGCCAATCTGTTGCAACTCTCCCAGGGACTCTTGCAGACCCGGGCCCGGGTGGACCGGCTGCTGAATGAGTCCCAGGGGATGGTGGGGGAGAACCGGAAGGACCTGCGTCGGGTGGTGATCGCCCTGCGCCAGTCCCTGACGGACATCTCCACCCAGACCGACGGGATCCTGCAGAACCTGCGGGGCGCCTCTCTCAACCTCAACGAGTTCAGCCGGCAGATCCGCCAGAACCCCGGCCTGCTGATCAGTGGCAAGTCCCCGCGGGACGAAGGAGTGTTCGATGAGTGAATCCGTGATGCGGGGCCTGGGGCTCTGCGCCATCCTGCTGCTGAGCGGCTGCGCCGCTACCCAGACGGTGCCCGAGGACCACTTCTACCGCCTGAGTGAACTCCCGGCGGCGCGGTATTCGACACCGCCGATCCCCGGGGTGCTCAAGGTGGAGCGGGTGCGTGCAGCGGGCATCTTCCAGGAACGGGCCCTGCTGTTCAGCCACACCGCCACGCCCCAACTGGTGGAGCGCTATCACTATCACTTCTGGGTCGACACCCCCGGCGTGCTGATCAGGAGGCAACTGATCGATTACCTGCGCCGGCGGGGGATCGCGCAGCTGGTGGTGGGTGACGAGCCCGCGGGGCAGGGCCCCATGCGGCTGCAACTCCAGTTGGACGACCTGGAGCGCATCGTCGACGCGGACGGCTCGATCCGGGTGCGGGTGAGCCTGGAGACGGTGGTTACGAGGGGGAGCGGCGGGCGACCCCTGATGATTCGCCGTTACCAGCGGGTCGCGAGAGTGGCCGGGCGAAGCATCCCCGCCTCCATACGGGCCATGGACCAGGCCCTGGGCGAGATCTACCGGGAGTTGGCCAGGGACCTGCCAAAGGCGGTGGCCGCCGCGGGATAGGAAGGCGCTGCGGGTGCGGGAGATATGGTGGGCGTAACAGGGATCGAACCTGTGACCTCTGCAATGTGACTGCAGCGCTCTCCCAGCTGAGCTATACGCCCCTATGCGATGAGCGCGCAATTCTATAGGCGGTGGGGCGGGGCGTCAAACTCTGTCTGCGCGAACCCCTGCGGGTCTGCTAGAATCCACCATTCCGAAAAGCTCTCGATGAAGGAAGCCTATGACCGTCCGCACCCGCTTCGCCCCCAGCCCCACCGGTTATCTGCACGTGGGTGGCGCCCGCACTGCGCTCTTCTCCTGGCTCTACGCCCGCAAGCACGGCGGCCGTTTCGTGCTGCGCATCGAGGATACCGACCTGGAGCGCTCCACCGCCGAATCGGTCAATGCCATCCTCGAGGGGATGACCTGGCTGGGCCTGGAGTACGACGAGGGCCCCTTCTATCAGACCCATCGCTTCGAACGCTACAATGAGGTGATCGGCCTGCTGATGGACAAGGGGCTGGCCTACCGCTGCAACTGTTCCAAGGAGCGCCTCGAGCGGCTGCGCGAAGAGGCGCTGCAGCACAAGCAGAAACCGCGTTACGATGGTCACTGCCGGGACCGGCAAGTGGACCCCAGCGAGCCCCATGTGATCCGCTTTCGCAACCCGACCGAGGGCGTGGTGGTAGTGGACGATATGATCCGCGGCCGCGTGGCCTTCAACAACGAGGAGCTGGATGACCTGATAATCCGCCGCAGCGACGGCTCGCCCACCTACAACCTGACCGTGGTGGTGGACGACATGGACATGGAGATCAGCCATGTGATCCGTGGTGACGACCACCTCAACAACACCCCCCGCCAGATCAACATCCTGCGCGCCCTGGGTAAGGAGCCGCCCCGCTATGGCCATGTGCCGATGATCCTGGGAGACGACGGTTCTCGCCTCTCCAAGCGTCACGGTGCGGTCAGTGTCATGCAGTACCGGGACCAGGGGTTTCTGCCGGAGGCCCTGCTCAATTATCTGGTGCGACTCGGCTGGTCCCATGGAGATCAGGAGATCTTCAGTCTGGACGAGATGGTCGAGCTGTTCGATATCGATGCGGTGAACAAGGCCGCCTCCAGCTTCAATACCGAAAAGCTGTTGTGGCTCAACCAGCACTACATCAAGGTCTGTGACGCCCAGCGGCTGGCCCATCTGCTCAGCCCGCACATGGGGAATCTGGGCATAGACCCCAGCCAGGGTCCCGACCTGGTGGAGGTGGTGGAGGCCCAGCGGGAGCGGGCCAAGACCCTGGTGGAGATGGCCCGGATCAGCGCCTTCTGCTACCGGGACTTCGATCGCTTCGATGAGAAGGCGGCCAAGAAGCACCTGCGTGGAGTGGCCCGGGAGCCCCTGCAGCGGATGCGCGAGCGGCTCGCCACAGTCGACGAGTGGACGGCGCGGCGCCTGCACCAGCTGGTGATGGAGGTGGCCGAGGAGCTGCAGCTCAACATGGGCAAGGTGGCCCAGCCCCTGCGGGTGGCGGTCACCGGGCGCGCCGCCTCCCCGGGCATCGACGTGACCCTCTATCTGGTGGGCCGGGAGGCCTGTCTGCGGCGTATCGACCGGGCCCTGGAATATATCGAACAGCGCCTGGCCCAGGCCTGACGAACGGCAAGGAAACGAGAGAGACCATGAGCAGCACGACCTCCAAGGCCCCCAGCAACTTCATCCGCCAGATCATCGACCAGGACCTGGCGGCCGGCAAGAACGGCGGCCGGGTGCATACCCGCTTCCCCCCTGAGCCCAACGGCTATCTGCACATCGGGCATGCCAAATCCATCGTCCTCAACTTCGGTATCGCCCAGGACTATCCCGGAGTCCAGTGCAACCTGCGCTTCGACGATACCAACCCCCACAAGGAGAACCAGGAGTTCGTCGAGAGCATCCAGGCGGATGTGCGTTGGCTAGGCTACGACTGGGAGGACAGGCTGTTCTACGCCTCCGACTACTTCCAGCAGCTCTATGAGTTCGCCCTGGAGCTGATCCGTGCCGGCAAAGCCTATGTCTGCGATCTGGACGCGGAGCAGATGCGCGCCTACCGGGGCACCCTCAAGGAGCCCGGGCGCGAGAGTCCCTACCGCAACCGTCCGGTGGAGGAGAACCTGGAGCTGTTCGAGCGCATGAAGGCGGGTGAATTCGCCGACGGGGAGCGGGTGTTGCGGGCCCGGATCGACATGGCCTCGTCGAACATGAATATGCGTGACCCGACCCTCTACCGCATCCGTCACGGGGTGGTCCACCACCAGACCGGGGCGGCCTGGAGCATCTACCCGATGTACGACTTCACGCACCCCATCAGCGACGCCCTGGAGGGGATCACCCACTCCCTCTGCACCCTGGAGTTCGAGGACCACCGGCCCCTCTACGACTGGGTCCTGGACAATGTCTCTGTTCCCTGTCACCCCCGGCAGATCGAATTCTCCCGGCTCAACCTGGAGTACACGGTGATGAGCAAGCGAAAGCTCACCCAGCTGGTGGAGGAGGGCTTCGTCGAGGGTTGGGACGACCCGCGCATGCCGACGCTCGCCGGTCTGCGCCGGCGTGGCTTTACTCCGGCCTCGATCCGTGACTTCTGTCAGCGCATTGGAGTGACCAAATCCGCCAACCAGGTCGAGATGGGGGTGCTGGAGAACTGTATCAGAGAAGATCTGGACAAACACGCCCCCCGGCGCATGGCGGTAATGCACCCGCTGAAGATCGTTCTGGAGAACTACCCGGAGGGTCAGGTCGAGGAGCTGCGCGCCCCCAACCACCCGAAGGACGATTCCATGGGCGACCGCAGCATCCCTTTCACCCGCGAGATCTATATCGACCAGGCCGACTTCCGCGAGCAGGCGAACAAGAAGTACAAGCGCCTGGTCAGTGGTGGCGAGGTGCGCCTGCGCAATGCCTATGTGATCCGTTGCAACCAGGTGATGAAGAACAACCAGGGGGAGATCATCGAGCTGCGCTGCAGCTACGACCCGCAGACCCTGGGCCGAAACCCGGAGGGGCGCAAGGTGCGCGGGGTGATCCACTGGGTCTCGGCCAGTCAGGGGGGGAAGGCCGAGATCAGGCTCTACGACCGCCTGTTTGGCAGGCCCAACCCGGATCAGGTGGCTGAGGGCGGGCGCTTCACCGACAACCTCAATGGGGGCTCCCTGCGCACCCTCACCGACTGTCCTGTCGAACCCCTACTGGCCCAGGCCCGCCCGGGTGAGCGCTTTCAGTTCGAGCGGGAGGGCTATTTCTGCCTGGACGAGCGCGACTCGACACCCGAACGCCCGGTGTTCAACCGCATCGTCACCCTGCGGGACTCCTGGGCGAAGATCGAGCAGGCAGCGGGGTAAAACCAAGACCACGCCCGCCGGTGGAGATTGTCTGGAAGCGAATAGTCCTGGGGGGGGCTGGATATCGATAGGGGTTATCCCGAGGGTCAGGTAACTATTCGCCTCTTCTGATATTGGCGGTTCAAGTGCTTGATTGCGGGTACGCCGTGAATACATCCCTGTAAGCTTGAGGGTCGCTATCCCTGCGGCCCACAACCCTGAATCAAGCACTTGCACCGCTTCCGAAAAGGTATGCAGTGAGTCGTTACGAAATCAGTAGACAAACCCCCCATACTTGCCCTAATATTCGCACCTCTTCGGGGCCATAGCTCAGCTGGGAGAGCGCAACACTGGCAGTGTTGAGGTCGGCGGTTCGATCCCGCCTGGCTCCACCAGATTCGGATGAAACGCCCGGACCCTGCCCGGGCCTTTTCACTTCTAGGCGAAACGCGGAAGCCCCTCACCTCCGATCATGCTCTGGATCGACATTCTCATCATCGGGGTCATCGCCCTATCCGCCGTCATCAGCCTGGTCCGTGGCTTCGTTCAGGAGGCCTTCTCCCTGGCCACCTGGATCGCCGCCTTCTGGGTGGCCTGGTTCTTCTTTCGTCCCCTGGCGGCCCAGTTCGAGCCCTGGATCGAGGTCCAGTCGATCCGCCTGGGGGTCGCCTACGGTCTGTTGTTGCTGGCGGTGCTGCTGGTCGGTGGCCTGCTGAACCGCTTTTTCGGCATGCTGGTGGATACCACCGGGCTGACCGGCACCGACCGGCTGATCGGCGCCTTCTTCGGCGCGGCCCGGGGCGCCGTGGTGGTGGCGGTGCTGGTGCTGCTGGCGGGGCTCACCCCATTCCCCGGGGATGACTGGTGGCGCGATTCCACCCTGATACCCTACTTTCAGGAGATGGCCCTCTGGTTGAAGCAGTTTCTGCCGGCGGACATCGCCGACAACTTTCGTTACTGAACGGTCCCTTCCTGGGCAAGTCCGCAATGGGCCAAGTGGCGTATCCAGATACAATGACATCCTGGGCAACGAGCGGAGAGACGGCATGTGTGGAATCGTCGGGATAGTCGGCAAGTCGGCGGTCAACCAGTCCCTGTATGATGCCCTGCTGGTGCTGCAGCACCGGGGTCAGGATGCGGCCGGCATCATGACCTGCGAGGGCGGCAGGCTGCATCTGCGCAAGGACAACGGGCTGGCGCGGGATGTCTTCCACACCCGTCACATGATCGGGCTGCGGGGTAACATGGGCATAGGCCATGTACGCTATCCCACCGCTGGCTGCTCCTCTTCGGCGGAGGCTCAGCCCTTCTATGTCAACTCCCCCTACGGCATCGCCCTGGCCCACAACGGTAACCTGACCAACGCCGAAGAGCAGATGCAGGACCTCTACCGCGACGATCTACGCCACATCAACACCTCTTCCGATTCCGAAATCCTGCTCAACATCCTGGCCCACGAACTGCAGGAACAGGACAAGCTGCGACTCGAGCCCGAGGACATCTTCCGTGCGGTGGCGGGCCTGCACAGGCGCTGTCGTGGCGGTTATGCCGCGGTGGCGATGATCCCCGGGGTGGGCGTGATCGGTATCCGTGATCCCTTCGGTATCCGCCCCATCGTGTTCGGCCGGCGCGAGACCGGGCAGGGCGCCGAGTATATGATCGCCTCGGAGAGCGTGGCCCTGGATACCCTGGGGTTCCAGCGGGTGCGCGACCTGGAACCCGGCGAGGCGGTCTTCATCAGCAAGGATGGCCGGCTGCATGCCCAGCAGTGTGCGGCCAACCCGGTGAAGTCCCCCTGCCTGTTCGAATTCGTCTACTTCGCCCGCCCCGACTCCATCATCGACAACGTCTTCGTGCACAAGGCGCGCTCGCGCATGGGCAAGAAGCTGGCCAGGAAGATCGTCCGCGAATGGCCGGATCACGATATCGATGTAGTGATCCCGATCCCCGACACCAGCCGCACCGCCGCGCTCTCCCTGGCCAACGAGCTGGGGGTGCGCTATACGGAAGGGTTCATCAAGAACCGCTATATCGGTCGCACCTTCATCATGCCGGGGCAAACGGTGCGTAAGAAATCGGTGCGCCAGAAGCTCAATGCCATCGACATGGAGTTCAAGGGCAAGCAGGTGCTGCTGGTGGACGACTCCATCGTGCGTGGTACCACCTCCAAACAGATCGTACAGATGGCCCGGGATGCCGGCGCCAAGCGGGTCTATTTCGCCTCGGCGGCGCCGCCGGTGCGCTACCCCAACGTCTATGGCATCGACATGCCCGCCGCCACCGAGCTGGTGGCCCATGGTCGGACTGTGGATGAGGTATGCCAGGTCATCGGCGCCGACCGGCTGATCTTCCAGGACCTAGACGATCTGATCGGCGCCGTGCACAAGAAGGGCAAGACCGATATCCAGCGTTTCGATACCTCGGTATTCAATGGCGAGTATGTCACCGGGGACGTCAGCCACAGCTACCTGGAGCAGCTGGAGCTGTTACGTAACGACAGGGCCTTGAGCGGTTCCCATGAAGAGGGCCCGACCCTGCTCGACCTGCACAACAACGCCTGAGGTTGTACTGCGTCTCAATCCAGAGACGGCAGGGTTCCCTGCATGCGGTCGAAGTAGCGCGCCCGGTAGAGCAGGCGCTGGGCCCCCTGTTCGCTGAAGCCACTGCGGGTGTGCAGCACGTTGTTGCTGACCAGCCCCTGGCCGGCCTCCAGTCGGCCATGGAAATGCCAGGGGGAAGGGGTCTTGAGGAGCTGCTTGAGAAACCGCACCGCCGCTTCCAGCAGGGGGTCGTCGAGCCACTCGATGCTGCGGCTGCGGTCGGTGTAGCGCATGTGCAGATGGCCGTCGGGATAGACCGCGAACACCGGGCCGCTGCGCGCCGGTCGCAGCTCCTTCCCATCCACCCGGTTGGCCGGGATGGTCATCGCCCGGGGGTGCATCAGGGCGCGGATGTAGTCCGGGTTCTCATCGCGGATTCGCAGATAGACGATCTCATGGTCCAACAGGTCGTTCTCTCCCCCCTCGTCGGCCGGCTGCACGCAGTGCAGCAGCAGGCCATGGATCTGCCGCTCCAGTGAATTGTAGTAACCGTCGGTATGCCAGGCGATGGGCCGGTTGGAGTAGGGGATATAGCCCTGATGCAGGGCGTCTGGCTGGACCGTCAGGGAGCTGATGGCGTCATCGTCGGCGCACATGTTGTGGTCCAGGTGGCTCAGGCCGAAGGCCAGCCCCAGGTCGCGGATGATCTGCTTGTCCGCGTCGTGGCCGGACAGGCCGGCCCAGATGGCCATATTGGTCTTGCGACAGAGCCGCAGAATTTCGGCATGCTCGCTGGCGCTCAGGTGGTGCGGGTCAGCGATCTCCACCACCAGTTCGCCCAGGTCGCTGGGGTAGTCGTTCAACTTGGCGTCGCGCCAGCGGGCATAGGCGTCGGGCCGGTCGAGGTCGAACGGATTGTCGTGGGCTGATCGCATGTTGGGGTCCTCTGGTTCTGCCGCCATCTGTTGAGTTAGACCGGTAACGGCTCGAGCCGGCAGGGGCCGTCCCACAGGTGTGTGAACAGGAAGCGGGTGGCCGGGTTGGGGGCGCTGCTCCAGAACTCGATCCTGCCCGGGCCGGTTCGCCCGTTCAACAGTCTCGACTCCGTCAGCACACGTTGCAGTTGCCGGGCCACCGCTTCACCGGTATCGATGATATGCACCCGTTCACCCGCCAGCTCGGCAATGGTCGGTTTCAGGAACGGGTAGTGGGTGCAGCCCAACACCAGTGTGTCCACACCGTCGCGCAGCAGCGGTGCGACATGTCGTTCCACTGCCTGGGCCAGCTCGGTGGGGCCAGTCCCTGGTTGTTCCACCAGCTCGACCCAGCCAGGGCAGGGTCTGACGATCACCTTGGCGCCAGCAGCGTGGCGTTGCAGCAGGTCTCGAAACCTGCCGCTGCCGAGGGTGCCGCGGGTGGCCAGGATGGCTACCCGGCCGCCTCGACTCTGTTCGATGGCGGGCTTGACGCCGGGTTCCATGCCGACGATCGGCAGTGGGAAGCGTTCCCGCAGCTGAGCCACCGCGGCGGCGGTGGCGGTGTTGCAGGCGACCACCAGGGCCTTGGCGCCCTGGTCGATGAGGAACTGGCTGATCCTCAGCGCCCGTTCGCGGATGAAGTCGGGGCTCTTGTCGCCATAGGGCAGGTGGTGGTTGTCGGCCACATAGAGGAGATCCTCGGCAGGCAGCAGGCGCTGGATCTGCCTGAGCACCGAAAGCCCGCCGACCCCGGAGTCAAACAGGCCGACCGGGCGGCTGTCCATCTTTTGCTTCTAGGTCGATCACCCGGGCGATTCTACTGTATTTACCCTGAAAGAACATGCAGGAGCCAGTCAACCCCCGTTACTGCCCTGGCCGAGAGAGGCATGGGCCTGTAGCGAGGCCTGCAGCAGACGGGCCGCCTGCTGCTCGAATTGCTCCATCCGGGTGTCGATGGTTGCGCTCTCTCCGGAGCGGCAGGCGGCCTCCAGGGCGCTGACCGCGCCTTCCAGGGCAGGTACGCCACAGACCGCGGTGGCGCCATGCAGACGGTGGACGCACTCTGCCATCGCCTGCCAGCGGGCCGCGTGATAGAGATTGCGGATCTCGCTCTGTTGCTGTGGCAGTTCCCTGATGAGTTGCTGCAGCATCTCGTCGGCCAGGGCCTGGCTGCCACCGGCGATGCTCAGGGCCAGTTCCAGGTCCCGGACAGGTAGCCCCTGTTCCGCCTGCTCCCTCTCCCGGTGGGGGGGCGTGAAGCCTGTCTGGGGGACAATGGGCCGGCCCTCCAGCAGGGGGATGAGGATACTCCAGAGGTGATGCGAGTCGATCGGTTTCAACAGATAGCCGTCCATACCCGCCGCAAAGACCTCCTCTTTGGTGCTGGGGACCACATCGGCGGTGAGGGCGACGATCGGCGTGTGCTGTCCCGGTTCCGCCTGCTGGCGAATCCGCTTGGCGGCCTCTGTGCCCTTGAGGTTGGGCATGTGTATGTCCATTAGGATCAGGTCGAACGGTCTCTCTCCGGCCAAACTGATGGCTTCGGCCCCGTCGTTGGCGCGGGTCACCTGGGCACCCTGTTGACTCAGCAGCAGGGTCATCAGGTTGAGATTGATCTCGTTGTCGTCCACCACCAGAATCTGCTTTCCCCGCAGGGTCTCCTGGCGTGTGGTCGAGTCCAGTTGTGATACGGCGGATGGTTCCTGTTGAGTGTCCGGTTCCAAAATATCCCGCAGCAGGGCGCGCAGATTGTGCAGGCTGATCGGCTTGCTGGCGACCCAGCTGGCGCGGGATTGCTGAAAGAAGTCGAGTCCGAGGCGATCCGAACTGCTCAACAGGATGAGCCTGGGTTGGTGGGGCCGGGTAGCCAGTTCGCAACTGGCCTGGTCGCCCAGTCGCGCCTCTATCGAGCGATGGCTGAGACCTTCGACTATCAGGTCGACCGTACCCTCCTCTGGCGGACCGGATGCACTCGGCTGCTGTAACTCGACCGCCAGCCCCAGCCGTTCGAGTTGATGCTTGAGGGCATAGCCCGACAGGGGGTGGTCATCGATGAGCAGGCAACGTCTGCCTGTGAAAGGACGTGGGGGAGCAGGTGAGGGCTCTTCGGGCTTCTCGAGTCTGAGGCTGACCTGGAAGCGGCTACCCTCGCCCGGGTGGCTTTCGACTTCGATGGTTCCGTTCATGGAGTGGGCGAGTTTCTTGCAGATACTCAGTCCCAGACCGGTGCCACCGTACATCTTGCTGGTGGACGAATCGGCCTGGTGAAAGGAGTCGAACAGCTGGTGCTGGGCCTGGGGTGCGATGTCGATGCCGGTGTCGCTGACGCTGAAGGCCAGGACACAGTCCTGCGCCGTCTCCTCCTCGAGCATCACCCGCACGATGACCTCGCCGCTGTGGGTGAACTTGATGGCGTTGCTCAGCAGGTTGATCAGGATCTGGCGGATGCGGGTTTCGTCCCCCACCAGCTCCCTGGGCACGTCGTCGTAGACCATCAGTACCAGTTCCAGGCCCTTCTCATGGGCGGCCGGGGTCAGCAGCTGTACCGGATCCTCGAAACAGTCGTTGACCTGGAAGGAGACGGTCTCCGGTTCCAGCTTGCCGTTTTCCAGTTTCGAGTAGTCGAGGATTTCGTTGATGATGCCCAACAGTTGGGAGGCGGACTTCTCGATGGTCCTCACCAGCTCGCGCTGTTTGGGATTGAGCGGCGTCTCCAGCAGCAGGTCGGTGAAGCCGATCACGCCGTTCATGGGGGTGCGGATCTCATGGCTCATGTTGGCGAGAAACTCCGATTTGGCCTGGTTGGCCTGCAGTGCCCGCTTCTTTGCCAGGTCCAGCTCCACGTTCTGGATCTCCAACGCCTCCATGGTCTCGGTCAGGTCCGCGGTTGCCCGGTCGATCTGCCGCTGCATGGAGTCTCGGGAGTGGCGCAACTCGGCGCACATGGCGTTGAACCCCTCCTCGAGATTTCTGATCTCTCCACTGGAGACTTCGGGTACGATCACCGTGAAATCCCCCGTGCGCATGCGATTGACCGCCTGGGTCAGGCGGGTAATGGGGTTGATCACCCCCTGGCTCAGGAACAGGGCGAACAGAGAGCTGAGGATCAGCCCCAGGATCAGCATCATGAGGCTATCCTGGATGATCTGGTGCTTCTTCGCCTGCAGTCGCGCATTGCTCATCTCGATGATGACCCAGCCCATGGTGCTGGGGGTATCCGCCGCTTTGGTCGCTGGGGCCTGGTCCGGATAGTCGACCACGTCCACCGATTCCAGCCCGTAGACCACCGGGGCGGAGAAGCCCTCCCACTCGACCCCGGGTGACGGCACTTCTTTGGCGCTCTCTCCTTGCAACTGGGCCAGCACCTGACCCTCGGTGTTCTCGACCCGGATACTGGAGACGTCCGGTTGTTGGGAGATCGGCCTGAGAATGGTTTCGAGGATCGAACGGTCCTGGGTGAACAGCCCATAGGCACTGCTGGCGGCGGCCTGCCTGACCAGGCTGTTTCCACGATCCAGGAACCCGGTGCGCAGGTCGTCGAGCTGGGAGTTGATCAGGTAGATGGTCAGCGCCAGGCCGAGCATGGTGGCGGGGACCAACCCCAGTAGCAGGGCGCGGATGCGCAGTGGGCTCAGCCGTATCACTTGGTCTCCTGGCGTAATCTGCTGCCGATCTCCGCGGCGGATGGGGCGGGAATGCCCAGAGAGCGGGCCACCTCGGCGTTGATGGCTATGGAGAAATATTCGGGATAGATGATGCCGGGCCTGAGATGGCCCAGTCTGAAATAGTGGTCTGCCAGCTCGGCGAGCTGATGGGCGATATCCTCCGGCTTGGAGTAGACCGCGGCAAAGGCTCCGGCATGGACATAGGCGGCAGAGAAGCCGATCACCGGGACCCGATTGCGATAGGAGGTCAGGAGGATGTTGCTGACGGTGTTGCGGTTGTGGACCTTGGGGTCCGGCAGGGCCAGCAGCACATCCACCTGGTCGAGCAGGGGGGTGATCTTGCGGCCGATCTCTGCCTCGTCCTCGATCAGCTCGATGTGACTCTCCAGCCCGAGCAGGGCGGCCTGTCTGGTCAACCGTTCCATCAGTGGCCGGTTGATTTCGCTGATGAGCACTCCGACCCGCCGGGCCTTGGGCAGGGAGAGCCGGATCAGGCGCAGGCTGCGCCACAGCGGTTGATCGAGGATCAGCATTGGCCACCGATCCTGCCCTTTTGGGACGGCGGTACGCGGGATCATGGCGTTGACCGTTGCGCCATCGGCGAGGTGGAGTGCCGCATATTCCCTGGCCTTGAGGCCCAGGGTGATCGCCAGGTCATAGTGGCGATGGACCGGTTTCGATTCGTTGACCACAAAGCTGTGGATCTCCAGCCCTTTACAACCGCTGTCCTCCTGCTGGCAGAGGCCGGGCAGCAGCCGCTGCTCCAGCTGTTTGGCGACAAGGCTGTAGACCTGGGCATCGCCGCTCTTGAGGATGAGCAGGCTGGGTGCCGGCCGGGTGAGGGGGGAGGCGATGGTCAGCGCCGGCAGCAGCAGACAGCACCACACCAAAAGCCTGCGAAAGGGTCGCCGTAGAGCTTGGAGGCGCCGCTCGTTGAGGACCGCTACAGTGGGGTTTGAATCGATGCTCACTTGTCGACACTGTATCGCCAGCCGCTCCGGGTGGCCTTGACCGCCAGGGTCGGAGGTGGCGAATCCTGCTGTTCCTTGTGTTGTCCCAGCGCTAATGAAAATTGACTATGGCCTGCAGGAACGCCCGGCGGTCCCATATATTGATCTGGCCGGTCTGTTCGTCTTCGAAGAAATCGGTGTTCTGCTCCCCCAGGTTCTGCAGCAGCAGCGACAACTCGCCATCCATGCCAGCGGTACGGAACGACTTGCCCAGGCGCAGGTCCCAGCGATTGAAGCTGGGGACCTCGTCGCCATCGCCTGGCCAGTTAAGGTCGTCCATGAAATAGAAGGCGCTGCTGATCAGGAAACCCCCGTCGAAGCGATGGCTGGCGAGTAGGCTGAAGGTGTGGTCGGGCACCGCACTGCCCAGCTGGTCCGAGGTGAAGTCCGGGATGCCGCCATCGGTACGTCGAAGTTCGGTCCCTTCCGCATGCAGGTAACTGTATCCCAGGTAGATGGAGTCTCTACGGGTGGGTTTGATCTTCAGGTCGAGTTCCACCCCGCGAATCACCGCATCGGCGGTATTGTCAAAGGTGAAGCCCCCCCCTTGCCGATCGAGCCGCGAGACGAATGCCTGCAACAGGGCCAGACGTGGCCCCGACAGGCCCCGCGTTGGCTCGGCAAGACCCAGATCCCTGAATTCGTCGATGATGTTGGTGAGGTGTTCGCGGAACAGCCGCACGTCGAGAGTCAGCCCATGCCGGGGAAAGTTCCCCAGGTAACCCAGTTCGAAGCTGTCGATGCGCTGGGGATCGAGGTTACGGGTGGCCTTGCGCCAGGTATCCAGGTCGTCGAAGGGGCCGTTGAGGAAGATCACCTGGTTTACGAAGTCCTCGTAGAGGGTGGGCATGCGATAGGCCCGGGAGGTCTCGATACGCAGGGTGTTTGATGCGTCCAGGTGGTAGTTGAGCGCCAGGCGGGGCGAGAAGACCGGCCGTTTCTTCTCGAAACGCTCCAGCATGCCACCGATGTTGGCCACCAGATCGGCGCGGATGCGCCACTCCAGGTTGCCGAAGACCCGACCCTGATCACGGGTGATGCGTTCGTCGGTATGGAACAGCCAGGGACCCTGCACGCTGTCCTGGCGCAGCCCCAGCCCCCAGACCAGCCGGAAGTCACCCAGATCGGAGAGGGTCTGTTGCAGCTCCAGGTCGTAACGGTGGGACTTGAAGCCGAGGAACGAGAACCCGAGGGGGGCGTCACTCAGGTTGATGGCGCCGAGAAAACTGGCGAAATTGGGGAATGAGAAGGACTGGGCCAGGAGATCGGGATCGGCCCCGGTGGCGTCCGCGACCACCTGTGACAGGGGCGGTGACTGGAAGTGATCGTCGATCTCGAAGAAGTTGTGGTAGAACTGCAGGGCCAGTTCGTTGTCGGGGGAGATCCAGTGCTGCCAGTTCAGCTGCTCGAAATGGTGGCGGTTGTCGAGGCGCCTGACCTGCTGGGCGACCTCGTTGAAGCCCTCCTGATAGTTGCCGTTGCTGGCCCCCAGGATAACCTGCAGGTTGTTGCGGGAGTCCGGCGTATAGTCCCCGTGCAGGGTCAGCCACTGGGTGCGCTCGTTGTCGGGGATGTTGTCGAAGCCGCCAAATTCGCGGTACTTGGCGGAGACCCGATAGGCCCATTTGCCCTGAATGTCGGCATGGCGGGCGTACAGGCTGCGGCTGTCCCCCTCGCCGAGGATCGCCTTGGCGCTGGTGCCGGGCTGATCGGCGGGGTGTTCGGAGACGATGTTGATGACGCCGGCGAAGGCGTTGGAGCCGTAGGCCGCGGCGTTGGGTCCACGTATCACCTCGATGCGGGCGATCTCATCCATCTCGATGGGCATGTCGGGCCAGGAGACCCCGCCAAATCCCGGGTCGTAGATGGAGCGTCCATCCACCAGCACCTGCATGTCCCGGGCATACTCGTCCGCCAGACCATGGTAGGAGGCGGTGGCCCGGGAGCCGGAATAGAACCCCACCACCATGCCGGGGACCAGTCGCAGCAGGTCCGGCACGTTCATGGCGCCGCTGGCGCGGATCATATCCCGGTCGATGATCGTGATGGCGGCAGGAATATCCTCCCTGGGCTGGGAGAGACGGGTGGCGGAGAGTACCAGGGGCAGTTCCTCGAAATAGTAGTCTTCCGAGAGACCGTCTTGTCCCACGGCAGACGCCCCGGTGGAGAAGAGTAGCAGGGACAGGACCAGGGGACCGGGAATGGCGGGCTGTCGCGATATCATAAGGGATGGACCTGAGTCGGGGTTGAGCCCTCTCCATGGCGGGTATAGGCCTTCGCCGGGAAAGGAGTCGATGTCACCCCGATCGTTGGCCCAAATGTAATAAGGCGGTGGCTGCCGACCATCCGCTTCTCTCTTGCCCCCTAGACAACAGGGGCTATGGTATCAGCTCAGCCTACCCGATCAAGGACGCGCCGCCTGAATCGGACCCCCAACTCCCTGACCAGGGCCTCACAGGCTGGGATGTCCACCCCCTCCAGACCGTCGATGGCGGTGGCCGTCACCTCGTCGATGGCCTCTCCGGCGGCGCGCAGAAATTGCAGCATGGCCGTATAGGAGCCAGGCAGATTGGGCCGGCAGTGACGTTCGTAGACCTCCTGGTTTTGAGCATTCAGGGAGACAGACAAGGCATCCACACACTCCGCCAGGGCGGGCAGGGTGTCGTCCTTGTGGACCAGATTGGCCAGGCCGTCGGTGTTGACCCGCACCCGGCCACCGCGGGCCTTGATGTCCCTGGCCACCTCCAGCAGGACATTGAGGCGCAGGGTTGGCTCGCCGTAGCCGCAGAAGACCAGCTCCCGGTAGCGGCGGGGGTCGTAGATGGCGGCGATGATCTCCTGGCTGTCCGGCCGGTGGTCGAAACGGAGGTCGTAGCCCTTGACCTCCATGACGCCCTGGGTCTTGGGGCAGAAGGCGCACTCCAGGGTGCAGCGGTCAGTGATACTGAGATAGAGCCGGTCGTCGATCTGGTAACTGATCTGTTGTGCCATGGGGTTTCGGGTAGAGTTGCATGTGTGATATTAACCGCCACGCGCAGCATGTTAAACCCACCCGCCAGGGCTGCAATGACACCGGTCAATCCAGCCCCGCTATCAGCTGCCGACAGCTCAGTTTGAAATTCTGGTACTGCAAGTCGGTGAGTGGGACGCCGTCACCGCCGTTGTCGGCCAGGATGAGGCCGATTGGCCGTTGCTTGAGGAAGATCGACATCAGCAGGCAGTCCTGGTCGCCCAGGAGCGGACGCACCTCCCGGGGAAGCATCGCCTGATACTTCTCCCGGTTGTCACGATGGATCCAGAGTGCCTGGGGTCTTTTCAAGAGGGCCACGAACAGGCTGGGTCTGCCCAGGTCGATGGTCAGGCCCTGCAAGGAGTCGCGCTCTTCCCGCTCGACGACGAAGCGGACCTTTATCTGGCCCCGGTCCGGCGTCAGCATGGCGAACATGACCCGCCGCAGCCCCTGTTCCTGGTGCAGGCTGCGCAGGGTCTGGATCAGCCGCTCCTGTAGCGGGTTGATCGCCCGGGCGGGCCTGGCTGGCGGCGCATCCGTCTCAGCCCCGGCTGGCTTGGGGGCTGGGGGGACGGGATTGGCCGCGGGTTCGGCCTTGGGCCGAGGTGGGCTGGTCGGGGTTTGGCGCAGCACTTCGGCGGCTTCCACCCTGGGGGCGCTGAGCGCCCGTGGCAGGTCAAAGGCGGGCAGCGGCAGGGGCAGGGGGTGAATCTCCCGCGCGGCCTCCGCCGCCATCTGGTGGAAGCGGCTGGCTGCCTGGTGGGGTGGTACCTCGAAGAGTTCCGCCAGCAGTTCCAGCCTGTCTAGGGTCTGCCGGGTCTGCCAGCCCCGGCTGCTGGCCCTTGCGAGGGCGGCCGCCATCATCACGCTCAGGGGCTCGGGCAGGTGGCTGTTGTAAAGGCCCTGAGAGGCCTGTACCAGTGACGGCAGTCGCCAGGCCTCGCCCAGGCGCTGGTTCAACTGTTCCAGGGTGAAGCCGAGCACCTCCAGGGCGGCGTCCTCCCGGCCATCACCCTGGGCCATGCGCTGCTGCAGCTGGCGCATCAGCGGAGGGGCCGCCGACCAGAGCGCCATCTCACCGAGATCGTGCAGCAGTCCGGCCAGGGCGAAACGCTCCGGATCCTGCCAGTTGTGCCATGCGGCCAGCCGGGCGGCATAGATCGCGGCGTGGGCGGCCCGTCCGTAACAGTCGATCAGTCCCCGCCGGGGTGGACCCTGGAGCTGGTCCTCCAGGCAGGGCAGGCTGCCCGCAGCCCGTTCCACCAGCCCCATGCCGAGCATTGGAATGGCGTTGCTGAGCTTGTCGATCGGTTCCCTGGGTCGATGGGGCAGCTGTTCCAGTTGCCGAAACAGGAACAGGGTGAACCCCGGGTCGTGGCGGATCACCCCCGCCAGTACCTGATGGCTGGTGCTCGTCTGGTAGAGGAGATCGCGCACCCGGGTGAGGGTGCGCCGCATCACCGGCAGGGGTGTGGAGGCGAGACGCGCCACCCAGTCGTCCAGGGAGTCGCTCATCCTGGGTTGTAAGTTCTCCATGAACACCGGGTCGGCTGCAAGGGGGGATTCTTTATCGGTCTTGCGGGTGGCATTGTTCAATGGCCATGCAACAGGTTATGCTAGAGGCCGTTTCAATACTCGATGAACCCAAGCAAGATGATCCAGAGGCCCAGTCTGGCGCTGCTGTCGGTATTGGCCTTTCTGCTCCCTCTCATGGCCAGTGCGATGACATTTGCAAAACCCCTCACCCTCTTTTCCGCGATCGATGGCCGAGTCACCCGGGCCGGCCAGCCGGTGGCCGGTGCCCGGATCGAACGGAGCTACCTCTGGCACTGGAAGGACCGGCGCGGCAAGGATGAGGCCCTCACCGACTCTCGGGGCCGTTTCCATTTCGACCCGGTCACCGACTCTTCTTTCACCGCCCGGCTGGTGCCTCACGAACCCCTGGTGCAGCAGACCCTGGTGATCCGCCTGGACGGACAGGAGTATCTCGCCTGGAAGTACAGCAAGCACAACTACGCCGACGGAGGGGAGTTTCCCGGCCGGGCGCTGCACCTGGAGTGCGAGCTGGACGACCCGGAGTCTTATCACCTGGTGGACGAGCGGGCGAAGCTGGGTTACCAGGGGATCTGCCGCCTCCTGCACGACTGATACCCGGAACACAAGGATGCCTGTATGAACCCACTCTCCACCGATGTCGTTTCCGTGCTGGCCCGCGATGTCTATGACGTCAGGCGCTCTGATGACATGTCGCTGCTGGGCGCCTCGGTCGGTGAATGGCGGGAGTCCTTCAACTCCCCATCCCGCCTCACCGGGAGTTCCGGTGCGCTGCTACGCTCCACCACCGGCTTCGGTGTCATCGCCACCGGCAAGGGTTACCGCCAGGGGGAGGCCCTGGTCACCCTGCGGGGCACCGCATCGCTGGCGGATGGGGTGACCGACGCCCATTGCGGGCTGCATATCGGGCCCAGCGGCTCGCCCGTGCATGCGGGTTTCAATCAAACCTTCAGGTCCTTGAAGGGCCAGCTGGATGACTTTTTCGGGCATGCCGGCAATCGCGGGATCCGGCGGGTCCACTGCATCGGTCACAGCCTGGGCGGGGGGCTGGCCACACTGGTGGCCGACTATTGCGGGGAGAGGGGCCTGGCCACCGCCCTCTACACCTTCGGCAGCCCCCGGGTGGGGCTGTTTCCCTTCAGCAGCTCGCTCACCCGCCGGATCGGTCAGGAGAACATCTATCGGGTCTACCACAGCAACGACCCGGTCAGCATGGTGCCCCTGTTCCCCTTCCAGCACGTGCCCGCGACCGGCCAGGTCATCATCCTGCCGGGCAACCACACGGCCTACGACTTCGCCTCCCATGCGATGCAGAACTATGTCACGGACCTCTCCGGGGGGCATTGGCGCGCCCTGCGGGGTGCGGCCAGCAACTGGCTGGAACGCATGGATCGGGAGGTCTCGCGGTGGCTGGCTTCCTCCGACCGCTCCAGCCTGGGCCGTTATGCAGGCAGTGCCTTCTGGTTCCTCAGCCTGGCCCTGCTGCATGTGATCAAGCTCTCCCTCGAACTCTTCGGCGCCGGGCTCCAGACCCTGGTCACCATGGGTTTTACCCTGCTCGACACCCTGGTCTGGCTGCTGCAGCGGGCGGCCCGCCTGAGCGCCGAGATCGGCGGTTACCTGGGGCGTATCCTGGCCGGTCTGCTGAGCCTGACGGGGCGGGTGGTGAGTGGTGCCGTGCAGGTGACCGCCGCGGCGTTGCGTTTCATCCTGCAGTTCCTCTTCACCTCACTGGCCACCCAGGTACATCGGGCGCTGAGTAGGGTCCACTCCTGACGCCACTCAGGCCCCGTCCCGGGCGAGCCGTTGGAAGAACACCTCCCAGGGCATGGGGTGGGCGAACAGATAGCCCTGGAATTGCTGGCATCCGCGAGTGGCGAGAAAGCCCCTCTGCGCCTCGGTCTCCACCCCTTCGGCGATGACGTCCATCTCCAGATGGCGGGCCATGTCGAGGATGGTCTCGACGATCGCGGTGTCGCCGGCATGCCCCGGCAGGCGGTCGACGAAGGTGCGGTCGATCTTGAGTGCATCCAGGGGGAGACGTTGCAGGTAGCGCAGGGAGGAGCAGCCAGTGCCGAAGTCGTCCACCGAGAAGCGGATCCCCAGATCCCGCAGCTGTTCGATGATCACCGCGGCCTGGCTGTAGTCGCTGAGCAGTACCCGCTCGGTGATTTCGAACTCGATCCGCTCCGCCTCCAGGGCGGCCTGACTGAGCCACTCGTTGAGTTCCTGAATGAAGCCCCCGCGCATCATCAGCGGTTCGGTCAGATTGATCGAGAGGTTGTGAAAGGTTTCGGGCAAGCCCCCGGTGTGTTGCGCCAGGCCCTGAATGGCGTGGCGGATCACCCAGCCGTCCAGGTTGGCGATCAGGCCACCCGCCTCGGCGATGGGGATGAAGGCATTGGGCTGCAGCAGGCCCCGCTCGGGGTGTTGCCAGCGCACCAGCACCTCTCCGCCGAGCCAGTGACCCCGGGCATCCACCCTGGGCTGTACGAATAGGCGCAGTTCGTCTTCCTGGATGGCCTGGCGCAGGGCCTGCTGGATGCCGATCCTTTCCTCGGCGACCTCCTGCAGCTCCCGGGAGAAGAAACAGGCGCGATCCCGTCCCGTCTCCTTGGCCAGGTACATGGCGATATCGGCGCGCTTGATCAGCTCTTCCGTGTCTCCTTCGTCGGGCAGCATGACGATGCCGATGCTCAGCTCCACCAGGATCTCCTGGTCCGCCAGCTTGAAGGGCCGGGCACAGGCGTCACGCAGCTTGCCGGCGATGGTGTCGGCATGTTCCGAGGCGATCGCCAGGCTCTGCCCCAGGTCCTCCAGCAGGATGACGAACTCGTCGCCGCCGAACCGGGCCGCGAAGTCCTCGGTGCGGATCAGCTGGCGCAGCCGCTCGGTGATCTGCACCAGCAGCCGGTCCCCGTGCAGGTGCCCCAGGGAGTCGTTGACGTCCTTGAAGCGGTCCAGGTCGATGAACAGCAGCGCCCCATGGACACCGTTGCGCTGACTGCGGGCCAGGGCCTGCGCCAGGCGTTGCTCGAGCTGACGCCGGTTGGGCAAGCCGGTCAGCGGGTCGTAGTTGGCGAGCTGGAGGATGTCCTGCTCGGCCCGCTTGCGCCGGGTGATGTCGCGGGCCTGCCAGATCACCGCCGGGCCATCCGCACGCATGATGCGGGAGGTGTGGCCCTCGAAATGGATCTCCCCTGCTGGCAGCTGCAGACTGTACTCCAGGGTCTGGGGCCGCCCGCTCCTGATGGTCTCGCGGAGGGTCTGCAGGATCGGACCGGCCGATGACTCCGGCAGGATCTCGTCCAGCCTGTGGCCCAGCAGCTGCTCCCGGCTGCGCGCCAGCAGCTCGTCCGGGCCACCCAGGACCTCCAGGTATTCGCCCTGTTGGCTGAGTACGAAGCAGGGGTCCGGCAGGGCCTGAGTGAGGGCGTGCAGGCGCTCGAGGGTGTCGTGCAGTTCGCTCTGCATGCGGTAACGCTCGCTGATGTCCTGAAACACCATGATGACCCCGAGCAGTCCTCCTTCCATATCCCGGATCGGGGCGGCGCTATCGGCGATCTGGAACTCCTGGCCGCCCCGTGCGATCAGGGTGGTGTGGTTGGCCAGGCCGACCACCCGGCCCTCGCGGATGACCCGCCCCACCGGGTGCTCCGCCGGCTCCCGGGTCTCGCTGTTGACGATGCGAAAGACCTCGATGATCGGATGGCCCAGGGCCTCCTGCTGTCCCCAGCCGGTGAGCCGGGCCGCCTCCGCGTTGAGTCGGGTGACCAGCCCCAGGGTGTCGGTCACCATCACCGCGTCACCGATGGAATCCAGGGTGATGGAGAGACGCTGCTCGCTGCCACGCAGTTCCGTGATGGCCTGTTGCACGTTGTGGGCCATGCGGTGCAGACCATTCGCCAGTTCCGCCACTTCGCCCCTCCCCTTGACCGGCAGGCGCGCCTGGTAGTCGCCCTCGGCAAGGCGGTGCGAGAAGGCGGTCAGGCGCATCAACGGGGTGCCCAAATAGTGGTAGAGCGTCCACCCCACGCCGGCCAGGATCAGCAGGCCCCACAACAGCACCCAGAGGGTGTTCTCAAACGCTTGGCGGACGATGGCTTGGCGCCCCCGCTCCCTGTTGAGATGGATCCACAGCTCCACCTGGCGGTTGGAGCGCCCACCGTTTGACGGCAGGCTGTAGTCGATGGGCAGGACGCTCAGGGGACCGGACGGCGTATCCAGCAGGCGCAGCTGGTGGGAGACCTTGCGCGCCAGCCGCTTGCTCTCCGGTAGGACCTGTTCCAGGCGACGGCCGCTCCAGGCGTAGTGGTTGCTGTAGATGACTTGGTGAGATGGGTCGGTGAGCAGGATGGCGTCCAGGTCGTCACGCAGGCTGAGGCTGCCGATATAGGCCTGCAGGTCTGCCGGGCGCTCACTCTCGAGGGCCCGCCGCAGGGGCAGGGCGCTCTGGGCGCTCAACTGCCGGATGGTCTCGCGCAGAGTCGCTTCATAGTGGTCCAGGCCCTCGAATACCTCGAGCCCACTGAGCAGCAGGACCACCAGCAGGTAGCTGGTGGCGAAGAACAGGGGCAGCCAGACCCTGAGGCGAACACTGGAGATCGGTTTCATGGCAGGTAGCGGCCGTCCGTCAACCCTTCCAGAGAGGGCGGATGGTCGATGAGCCGGTGACGAAGCATCAGGTCCGCCAGCCGCTTGGCGCTGTCGAGGAGTCGCGGTTGTGCTCCCTCCAACCAGCGATGGTTGTCCGTGAGATCGGGCAGGGTGAGGCCCTGGAACGCCTGTCGCAGGCCGGCCTCATCCATGCCCAGGCGGGGCGCCATCTGGCTGGCGGCCAGCCTGGGTCGCTCGGCCATGAAGCGGCGTGCCTCGAAATAGCCGGCCAGCAGTCTGCGCAGCTGTGCAGCGTGCTCCGTCAGGGCGTCCTGGCGTATCGCCAGCACGTCGACGATCCGTCCCGGAATCTTGCGGCTGCTGAACAGTTCCACCGCGCCTTCCGCCAGCAGCCGGCTGCGAGTCGGATCGAAGGTGATCACTGCGTCCACCCGCCTGGCGCGAAAGGCCGCCTCCTGCTGGTCGATGGTCAGGGGTACCAGGGTGACCTGGTCCGACCGCAGCCCGGTCTTCTCCAGTATGGATTCCAACATCAGGGCCCCCAGGGCCGACAGCTCGACCCCGATGCGCCTGCCTTTGAGTCCCGCCAGGTCCTGGATCTCCGGTTGCGCCAGCAGGGTGTCCGCGCCGTTGGATACGTCCATGACCAGCACCACCCGCAGGGGCACGCCGTCGGTGATCAGGGTGAGGGTCTCGTCGAGGGTCAGCATGCCGCCATCCAGGTTGCCGTTGCGCAGATACTGCATGACATCGGAGGAGGAGGGCAGCTCCACCAGGTGGACCTCTTCGCGCTGGAATGCCTGGCGGTCACGGGCCAGGTAGAGGGGTTCGTAGCCCGGCCACCGATTGCTGCCGATGCGCAGGCTGCCAGGCTCGCTGCAGGCGCCCGGGAGCAGGGCCAGCAGACAGGCGAGGAGGTATGGATAGAAGGGTCTTCCAAACATGCCGTTCAATCCCTTGTGCGATACCAAGGGTTTCTAAGACCCCCGGACGCTTATGTTTATGTTTTCATTGTTCAAGGCCTATTCTAAGACATGTCCGTAGCTGGGGAAACTGAGTCGATTCCCATCTTTTCGCTGTCAGTTGCGCGCATTCGGGTTATAATCCCGCCGCTCTCAGGTTCTATGGCGGACGGTATCGGTCCCCCCGCAACGTGAGGCTGTGAACCCCGTCAGGCCCGGAAGGGAGCAGCGGCAGCAGTCCAAGCGTGTGCCGGGGTGTGGCTGGTGCCGGCCGCCACCCCATTCCGGGTCCCAGCAGGTATGGGGGATGAGAATGGCCGGTTGCGCCAGTTTCGGGTTAGAATCGCCTTCCGTTCCGCTTTCAGATCCTTAGCCTTCATGTCCTATCAGGTCCTTGCGCGCAAATGGCGTCCCCAGTCGTTCAGCCAACTGGTGGGGCAGGAGCACGTGGTCAAGGCGCTGACCAACGCCCTGGACAATGATCGCCTGCACCACGCCTATCTCTTCACCGGTACCCGGGGGGTGGGCAAGACCACCCTGGCGCGCATCTTCGCCAAGTCCCTCAACTGTGAACAGGGGGTGAGTTCCACCCCCTGTGGGGTGTGCAGCGCCTGCCGTGAGATCGACGAGGGGCGCTTCGTCGACCTGCTGGAGGTGGATGCCGCCTCCCGGACCAAGGTGGATCAGACCCGGGAGCTGCTGGAGAATGTCCCCTATGCCCCGGTCAGAGGCCGCTACAAGGTCTATCTGATCGATGAGGTGCATATGTTTTCTTCAAGTAGTTTCAATGCGTTGCTGAAGACTCTTGAGGAACCACCTCCACATGTGAAGTTCATCCTGGCCACCACCGATCCGCAGAAGATGCCGGTCACGGTGTTGTCACGCTGCCTGCAGTTCAATCTAAAACGCCTCTCCCGGGAGCAGATCGAGGGACAGCTGCGCAGGATCCTCGGCGAGGAGCAGATCCCCTTCGAAGAGGAGGCCCTCGCCCTGCTGGCGCGAGGTGCGGACGGCAGCATGCGCGACGGCCTGAGCCTGCTGGATCAGGCCATCGCCTTCGCCGGTGGAGAGGTGGGAGGGCAGGAGGTACGGGCCATGCTCGGGGCCATCGAGGGTGGCCGGTACAGGGCCTGCTGGAGGCCCTGGCGGAGGGGGACGGCGCCGGCCTGCTGCAACAGGTGGACGCCATGGCCGAGGCCGCGCCCGACTTCTCCAGCGCCCTGGCAGACCTGCTGGCGCTGCTCCATCAGCTGGCGCTGCAGCAGCTGGTGCCAGGCTATGTGCCGGACGAGGCCTATGCACCGGAACACATCACCGAGCTGGCGCGGCGTCTGGCACCCGAGGACGTGCAGCTATTCTATCAGATCGGGGTCAAGGGACAGCAGGAGCTGCACCTCGCCCCCGACCCCCGCAGTGGCTTCGAGATGGTGCTGCTGAGGATGCTGGCGTTCCGCCCGGCCGGGGCCGCCGAGGGCCCCTCTTCTACTGGAAGTCCAAAAAACAATATTATAGAAAAACAAGTTGTTGAAGGAGATATTGAAGGTGATGGATCAGCACCTGGCGGGGCGGTGGCAGGGGTATCCTCAGGCCCTGACCCCAGCCACTGGGAGGCCTTTGCCGCGGCCCTGCAGCTCGGCGGCATCGCCAGCCAGCTGGCCAACAACTGCGTGTTTCACGCCTGGGACGGGGAGACCCTGCGCCTGCGGCTCGATCCGGCGCGGCAACAGCTGCGGGTGGGCCAGTCGGAACGGCGCCTGCTGGAGGGGGTCAGAAGGCTGTTGGGGGCGCAGGCCCGGCTGCAGATCGAGATTGACCAGCAGGTACCCGAGACGCCGGCCAGGCGCCAGGACCGGCAGCGTCAGGAGCGACAGCGGGCGGCGGAGGAGGTGATGGCCAACGACCCCCTGGTGCGGGAGCTGGGGGAGCAGTTCGACGCCCGCCTGGTGCCCGGTTCGGTCAAACCGCTCGGATAGGCCTGCCCCGGGGCTTGCGGAGGGGATTTTTCAGTCCCGGCAAGGGATCCAATGCAGATAGAGAGACGAGGTATGATATGAAAGGTGGCTTAGGCAATCTGATGAAGCAGGCCCAGAAGATGCAGGCCGAGATGCAGCAGGCCCAGGAGCGGCTGGCCCAGGAAGAGGTCACCGGTGAATCGGGCGGCGGCCTGGTCAAGGTGATCGTCAACGGCAAGCATGAGGTACGCCGGGTGGAGATCGACGACAGCCTGCTGAGCGACGACAAGGAGATGCTGGAGGATCTGGTGGCCGCGGCCATGAACGACGCCAATCAGCGGATCGTCCAGAAGACCCAGGAGAGCATGTCCGGGCTCACCGCCGGCCTGAATCTGCCCCCGGGTATGAAGTTGCCCTTCTGATGGCCGTTACGCCCCTGCTGAGCCAGCTGATCACCGCCCTGTGCTGTCTGCCCGGGGTGGGGGCAAAGAGCGCCCAGCGCATGTCCTACTATCTGCTGGAGCGGGACCGTGAGGGCGGACGCCAACTGGCCCGCCTGCTGGCCGAGGCGATGGAGCGGATCGGTCACTGCAGCCGCTGCCGCACCCTCAGCGAGGTGGAGATCTGCGCCCTCTGCAGCAATCCCCGGCGGGACGGCGCCCAGCTCTGCGTGGTGGAGACCCCGGCGGACCAGTCGATCATCGAGCAGGCAATCGATTTTCGTGGGCTCTACTTCGTGCTCGGCGGCCACCTCTCGCCGCTGGACGGCATAGGTCCCCGGGAGATCGGCCTGGACCGGCTCGACGCCCGCCTGGCCGAGGGTGAGGTGCGGGAGATCATCCTCGCCACCAACCCCACCATCGAGGGCGAGGCCACCGCCCAGTATATCCACGACATGGCCGGGGCCAGGGGCGTCCGCACCACCCGCCTGGCCCAGGGCGTGCCCATGGGGGGGGAGCTGGAGTATGTGGACAGCACCACCCTGGCCCACGCCTTTCGCGGGCGTGCGGAATTTTGAGCATACCAAGGAGCCACTATGAGCGACTGCCTCTTCTGTAAGTTCGTCGCCGGCGAGATCAAGCCGGATCTGGTCTACGAGGACGACGAGCTGCTGGCGTTTCGTGACATCAACCCCCAGGCCCCCCTGCATGTGCTGGTGATCCCCAAACGCCACATCGCCACCCTCAACGATCTGGGGCAGGCCGATGCCCCCCTGCTGGGGCGGATGTTGCTGGCGGCCAAGCGGATCGCTACGGACGAGGGGGTCGCCGAGGCCGGCTACCGGACCCTGATCAACTGCAACGCCGAGGCGGGCCAGACCGTGTTTCACATCCATCTGCACCTGCTGGGCGGTCGTCCCATGCACTGGCCGCCGGGCTAGGGACCATGAGCGCCCCCTCCCCGGAGACCAGCGAACGCCCCCAGGCCTATCCCCAGTCGGGCTATCGCCTGGCGGTAGAGGGTATGAGCTGCCAGCACTGCGCGGCCAAGGTGGAGCAGGCCGTACTCGGGGTGCCCGGGGTGCGCGCGGTGCAGGTCGATCTACAGGGCCGCTGCGCGTGGGTGCAGGGGGGGCGGCCCCATGAGGTGATCGCGGCCATCGAGCAGGCCGGCTACGCGAGCCGCCCCCAGCCGGAGGTCCCCGAGAGCTGCGAGCTGGCGCCGGCGGACGAGGCGCCCCAGGCCCCGCCCCGGCAGCTCGCGGAGGGCTACCGGGTGGCGGTGGACGATATGACCTGCTCCAGCTGCGTGGCCCGGGTGGAGCGGGCGATCCGCGCGGTTCCGGGGGTGCGGGACGCGGCGGTCAATCTGCTGGAGCGACAGGCCCAGGTCTCCGGTGGCGATCCCGTGGCGGTGGTGCACGCCATCGTCGATCAGGGCTACAACGCCCATCTGCTGGAGCAGCGGGCGCCGGACGAGCTGCTGCTGCGGATAGCGGTGGAGACGGGACCGGCGGGCGATCCGGTGGAACCGTTGCGAGCCGTGGATCCGCGGCTTCGGGTCGACCGGGACGGCGATCTCTGGCGGGTGGTGAGCCAGGCCCACCCGGCGGACCTGCTGCTGGCCCTGCGGCGGGCCGGCCTGGACGCCGAGCTGGTGGAGGCCTATGCCGATCCCTACGCCGAACAGGCGGCCCAGAGCGAGCGGGAGATCCGCCTCTCCTGGCGGCGCGCCGGGTTGGCGGGCAGCGTCGGGGCGGCGCTCATGGCCGGCCACTTCCTCGACCTCTGGCCGGCCCGCGGCCAGCCCGGCGGGGGTGGTTTCTGGTTCGGTGTGGCCCTGCTCTGCCTCTATGTCATGTGGTACAGCGGCGGCAACTACTACCGGGGCGCCCTCAAGCAGGCCCGCCACCTCTCCAGCAACATGGACACCCTGGTGGCCCTGGGCACTGCGGCCGCCTGGATCTCCTCGGTGACGATCCTGCTCTGGCCCGACCTGCTCCCGGGAGCGGAGGGGCAGGGCTACTTCGACGCCTCGGTACTGATCCTCGCCTTTCTGCAGTTCGGTCATGCCCTCGAGACCCGCGCCAAGCGCACCACCGGCGAGGCCATCGGCAGCCTCCTGGAGCTGGCCCCCAAGAGCGCCCGGCTGCTGCGTGAGGGGCAGGAGCTGGAACTTCCGGTGTCGCTGCTGTACCCAGGGGACCTGATCCGGGTGCGCCCGGGGGAGCGTATCCCTATCGACGGCGAGGTGGTGGAGGGGGAGTCGAGCGTCGACGAGTCGATGCTCAGCGGCGAATCCCTGCCGTTGCGCAAGCGCCCGGGGGATGCGGTCACCGGCGGCACCATGAACCTGAGCGGGCTGCTGCTGTTCCGGGTCACCCGGCCGGCGGAGGAGACCACCCTGGCCCATATCATCGCCCTGGTCAAACAGGCGCAGATGAGCAAGCCGCCGATCGGCCGGCTGGTGGACCGGGTGGCCGCAGTGTTCGTGCCCATCGTCATCACCATCGCCCTGCTGACCTTCGCCGGCTGGTCCCTGTGGGGCCCCGAGCCACGCCTCGCCTACGCCCTGACCGCCGGGATCGCGGTGCTGGTGATCGCCTGTCCCTGTGCCCTGGGCCTGGCCACCCCGATCGCCATCATGGTCGGTATGGGGCGGGCCGCCCAACTGAACATCCTGATCCGCAACAGCGACGCCCTACAGAGCGCCAGCCACCTGGACCGCTTGGTGGTGGACAAGACCGGCACCCTCACCGAGGGTCGGCCCAGCGTTACCCAGGTGCGACCGGTGGCCGGTGTCGGGCCCAGCGAGCTGATCCGCCTGGCGGCCAGCCTAGAGCAGGGCTCGGCCCACCCCCTGGCGGCGGCCATCCTGCAGGCGGCCCAGAGACAGCAGTTGCAACTGGCTCCGGTGAGCGAGTTTCAGCTCCTCGAGGGCCGCGGGGTGCAGGGGAGGATCGAGGGACGGCAGGTCGCCCTCGGCAACTGGCGCTTGCTGAGCGAGCAGGGGATCGAGCCGATCGAGGCCTTGCGGGAACTGGCCGACGCCGAGGCCCGGCACGCCGCCACTCCTCTATGGCTGGTGCTGGAAGGCCGGCTCCAGGGGCTGTTGATCCTCAAGGATCCGCTGCGCCCGGACAGCCAGGCTGCGGTCCGGGCGTTACAGCGCCGGGGCATCCGTCTGGTGATGTGTACCGGCGACGGCGAGGCCACCGCTCGGGCGGTGGCCGGGGAGCTGGGCATCGAGGAGGTGCACAGCCAGGTCCTGCCAGCGCACAAGCTGGAGGTGGTAAAGGCCCTCCAGCAACAGGGGCACCGGGTCGGCATGGTGGGTGACGGGGTCAACGATGCCCCGGCCCTGGCCCAGGCGGATACCGGCTTTGCGGTGGGCAGCGGTACCGACGTGGCGATCCAGAACGCGGATATCACCCTGGCGGGGGATTCCCTGACCAACGTGAGTCACGCCATCGCCATCTCCAACGCCACCCTGCGCAACATCAAGCAGAACCTGTTCGGCGCCTTTGTCTATAATGTGCTCGGCATTCCCATGGCGGCGGGGGTCTTCTTCCCCTGGACCGGTTGGCTGCTGCCCCCCATGTTCGCCAGCGCGGCCATGGCCTTGTCATCGGTGACCGTGGTGGCCAATGCCAACCGGTTGCGTTTCTTTCAACCTAGAATCCTCAGTTGGACAGGGTAAAGTGTGCGTTTGCGGTGGTGCAGGGCAACGACTCCATGGATGGAGGAGGTAGAGCGACGCAGGAAGCCAAAGCCGAGGCACAACGACGCGGAATAG
>Ga0114931_10000549_pt1 | contig 45341 bp, 46 predicted proteins | sample 2SBtaG_FD_89579 | JGI IMG/M metagenome (GOLD analysis project Ga0114931, IMG submission 89579) | Deep subsurface microbial communities from Kolumbo volcano to uncover new lineages of life (NeLLi) - 2SBTROV14_V59a metaG | ecosystem: Environmental > Aquatic > Marine > Volcanic | place: Kolumbo... | reverse complement strand
GGTCGCTGCCTTGGCCTTGCTGGTCGCTGCCTTGGCCTTGCTGGTCGCTGCCTTGGCCTTGCTGGTCGCCGCCTTGCTCGGTGCTACCGACTTCTTCGCTGTCTTCTTGGCTGGCCTGCGCACCGACTTCGTGGCCGCTGCCATCGCCTCCTGCCGGCGCTGCTTGCGGCGCTTGAGTCGGCGCTGGCGCTTCCGCCGCAGCTCACGGTCTTTCTCGCGCATTCAGATGCTCTCCGGGGAATTGCCCGGTCGCCCGACGGGGTAGTGGGCGAACGCGGGGTGTCGATCAGACGAAACGGGCGCCAGCATCTCCCACCGGCACGCCCCTGTCAAGCCTGCCAAAGCTCGCTAGAGCGGGATGTTGCCGTGCTTTTTGGCGGGTAGCTTCTGGCGCTTGGCACCCAACTGGCGCAAAGCGCGGATCAGATGCCACCGCGTGTGCCGGGGCTGGATGATGCCATCGACGAAGCCACGCTCGGCAGCGATCCAGGGGTTCGAGAAGCGCTGGCGATAGGCGGCCACGCGCTCGGCGCGCAATGCCGCAGCCTCTTCGTCGCTGGCGGCCGCTGCCAGCTCGCGGCGGTAGAGCACGTTCACCGCGCCCTCGGGCCCCATGACAGCGATCTCGGCGGTGGGGAAAGCGAAGTTGGCATCGGTGCGCAGATGCTTAGAGGACATGACACAGTAGGCGCCGCCGTAGGCCTTGCGGGTGATCACTGTCAGCTTGGGAACGGTCGCCTCGGCAAAGGCGAAGAGCAGTTTGGCGCCATGTTTGATGATACCGCCTAGCTCCTGTTGGGTGCCGGGCAGAAAGCCAGGAACATCCTCGAGGGTGATCATCGGGATGTTGAAGGCATCGCAAAAGCGCACGAAGCGTGCACCCTTGACTGAGGCGTTGATATCGAGCACGCCAGCGAGATAGGCCGGCTGGTTGGCGACGATCCCGACGCTGCGGTTCGCCAGCCGCGCGAAGCCGATGACCAGATTGCGGGCATAGTCCGGTTGCACCTCGAGGAAGCGCCCATCGTCGACCACGCCGTGAATCATAGCCTTGATGTCATAGGGCTGGTTCGGGTCATCGGGCACAAGTGAATCGAGGCTTGCTTCGGCGCGCCGAGGATCGTCCTCGCTGTGGGCAGCCGGCGGCTGGTCCAGGTTGTTCGACGGCAGATACGAAAGAAGCTCGCGAACCTTCAGCAAGCAGCCGGCGTCGTTGGCAGCGGTAAAGTGGGCGACACCGCTCTTGCTGCTGTGGGTGTGGGCGCCACCGAGCTGCTCCTTGGTGACCGCCTCGCGGGTCACCGTCTTGATCACATCAGGGCCCGTTACGAACATGTGACTGGTCTCTTCGACCATAAAAACAAAATCCGTGATCGCAGGTGAATAGACCGCGCCGCCCGCGCACGGACCCATGATGGCCGAGACCTGTGGAATGACCCCCGAGGCTAAGGTGTTGCGCAAGAACAAGTCGGTATAGCCAGCCAGCGAGACCACGCCTTCTTGGATGCGCGCGCCACCCGAGTCATTGAGGCCGATCAGCGGTGCGCCGTTTTCCAGCGCCAGGTCCACGACCTTGCAGATTTTCTGCGCGTTGGTCTCCGACAGCGAGCCACCGAAGACGGTGAAATCCTGCGCGAAGACGTAGACCAAGCGACCTTCGACCTGGCCGTAGCCCGAGACCACACCATCGCCCGGAATTTGCTGTCGCTCCATGCCGAAGTCGCGGCAGCGGTGGGTGACCAACGCGTCGAGCTCGACGAAGGAGCCCGGATCGAGCAACAGGTCGACGCGCTCGCGCGCGGTCAGCTTGCCGGCCGCATGCTGGCGCTCGATACGCGCCTCGCCGCCGCCCAGCCGGGACGCCGCTAGGCGCTGTTCCAGCGTTGGGCCGCCAGTGGCCGACGTGGCCGCCGTCGGGCGAGCTTCCGGGCGCCCCGGCTCGCGGCTCATGATCGTGATGCGCTCATGGTCATCGGAGCGTCCTGGCCGTCGCCACCGACCTCGACGCCGCCGCGCTCGACCCGCATCGGCCGGTTGCCGTGGTCGACGTGAACCACTGTGGGCTGCCAGGTGCGGGCGCGCGCTTCGTCCATCTGGGCGTAACCCATGATGATCACCCGGTCGCCCGATGCCACCCGACGCGCGGCGGCGCCGTTGATCTGTACCACGCCGGAGCCCGCCGGGGCGGCGATGACGTAGGTCTCGAGGCGGGCGCCGTTGGTGACATCGACCACCTGGACGCGCTCCCATTCCAACAGGCCAGCGGCCTCGATCAGGGTGCGGTCGAGGGAGATCGAGCCCGCGTACTCGACGTCGGCACCGGTGACGGTGGCGCGGTGGATCTTGCCGTTCAGGAGGGTGCGCTGCATGGCCTCATGCTCCCTATGCTCCATCTTCGCGTGCCGGATCGGACGCGGAGAGAATCAGGTTGTCGATCAAGCGCGTGCTGCCGATCCATACGGCGAGCGACAGCAGTGCCCGCGTCTCCACGATCTCGAGCTCGCGCAGGGTGTCGGGATCGGCGAGACTGAGGTACTCGGTACGCGCCAGGGGCTCATCGTCGAGCAGCCGGCGGGCGGCAAACAGCAAGCCGGCTGCCTGGCGCTCTCCGGCGCAAAAGGCCGCGCGAGCAGCCTGCAAGGCCCGGTATAACACGCAGGCCGCGGTGCGTTCGTCGCCTACCAGCCGGGCGTTGCGACTCGAAAGCGCCAGCCCCTCAGGCTCGCGTACCGTCGCCACCGCCTCCACCCGCAGCGGCAGGTCGAAATCGCGCACCAATGCCCGGATGATCGCCAGTTGCTGGGCGTCCTTGCGGCCGAAGAAGGCGTGGGTTGGCTGGACGATGTTGAGCAGTTTGAGCACCACCGTTGCGACGCCCCGGAAATGACCCGGGCGGTGTTCGCCTTCCTGCCCGGCCGCCAGCGCACCCGGTTCGACCCAGGTGTCGAAACCGGGCGGGTACAAGATCTCGGGGGTCGGCAGAAAAAGCGCATCACAAGCCTCGCGCTCGAGCAGCGCACGATCGCGAGCCAGGTCGCGGGGGTAAGCAGCGAGATCGTCCGCGCGGTCGAACTGCGTGGGATTGACGAAAATCGACACGATCACCCGACGACATTGCCGACGCGCGGCCCGCACCAGCGCCAGGTGCCCTGCGTGCAGATAGCCCATGGTCTGCACCAGGCCGAGGCTCGCCGGCCCCCTGCCCCCTGCCCCCGGGGGAGGCGTTGTTAGCCCTACCACCGCCTTCGTTTCCGGGCCTGCCTCTTGGCACCAGTCGCGCATCCCGGCGACGGTCTCGAGTATCTTCACGCCGCCGAACCCCGCACCGCGCCGGAGCGGGCGCTGGCCAGCCCGGCGAGCGCCTCGAGCGCACGCAGGGCTCCGCAATCCGCGCCAGACGACGGCACCGCCGCGGTCCGCTGCCCGATGCATGCCGCCAGCAGGCGGTTCAGCGGCATGGCGACCGAGCAGCGCTCGGCTGCTTTCACCACGGCGCCGCAAAGCGCATCGATCTCGGTTTGCCTTCCCGACAACACGTCTTGCAGCATTGACGATCGGTTCGTGGCGGTCGCCCGCGCCACAGCCAAGGCATGCTCTGCGGGGTCCTGTTCGAGCCGGATACCGCGCGCTGTGGCCAGCCGAGCGACCTCCGCGGCGATCGCTGCGACCAGCGCTCGGCGCGCTGGCGTCTCGAGCAGCCATCCGTTCGGCGCACCAGCGAGCGCGGTGAGCGGATTGATCGCACAGCTCACCGCCAATTTGCCCCAGCGGGCCGGCTCGGCGTCGTCCACCAGGCGAAGCGCAAGTCCGGCAGCGGCGAATGCTCGCAGCGCCCGGCGTACGCGCGGCCGATCCGTACCGTCCCCTGGCGGCAACGCAATCCGGGTTGCACCCGCGCCACCCCAGCGCACCCTCCCCGGTGCCAGCAAGGTGGCGCCGAGGGTGGTGACGCCGAGTGCCAGGCGTCGGCGCTCGACATGTGCCGCCAACGCGTCATCGTTACCCAGACCGTTTTGCAGCGTCAGCACCAGACCGCGGTCGCCAGCGGCGCGGGCGGCAGCGGGAGCCACCGCTGCGCTCTGCCAGCTCTTGACCAGTACCACCACCAGGTCGAAGTCGGCATCGGCCCCAGAGCCGAGCTGCTCGCGCTGCACGGCACGCAGCCCGACCGTCCACGGTGCGCCATCCGCCTCGACCAAGATGCCCTGCTCTCGGATCGCCTCGAGTGCCGCGCGCCAGGTGCCGGCGATGGTTACGTCGGCTCCGGCGCCGCTGTCCGTCTCGGCGCCGCTGTCCGCGCCTCCTGGGGTGGGTGTTGGCGCCGTGCCGCGTGCCAGGCGAGCCGCCAGCAGGCTGCCCAGCGCGCCAGTACCGAGGACGGCGATGCGCGCGCGCGCACCGCCGCCCGGGCCCGCGTTCATGGCAGACCCTCCTGGTCATCACGTGCGCCCTCGTTGCCCCCCTTCTCGCCGTCGCCTCGGTGCTCGACCTCGACCACGTCGAGAAACGCCTGCCAGGCCGGATCGCTCATGGTGTAGGCGTGCTGATCGTCGGGAAAGACTCCGGCCTCGACCTCCTGGCAGAAGGCCGCGATGGCACGTGCCGCATCGCGGCCCAGCTCGCCGTAGCGCTTGACGAAGCGCGGCGATCGACCGTGCCACAGACCCAACAGATCGTGGAACACCAGCACCTGGCCATCGGTGCCGGCGCCGGCGCCGATGCCGATGGTGGGGATCTCCAACCGCGCGCTGATGTAAGCAGCCAGCCTCGCGGGTACGACTTCGATGACCACCGCGAAGCAGCCTGCGCGCTCGAGCGCCAGCGCATCCGCCAGCAGAGTCCGTGCCGCGGCTGCGCTCTTGCCCTGAACCCGGTAGCCGCCCAGGGCATGGATGTGCTGGGGGGTCAGGCCGATATGGCCCATGACCGGGATCCCGGCCGTGCACAAGGCACGCACGCTCGCCGCGACCGCCCGCCCGCCCTCGAGCTTCACCGCGTTCATACCGCCCTCCTGCAAGAAGCGGCCGGCATTGCGCACGGCCGCGCGCGGGCCGGTCTGAAAACTCATGAAGGGCATGTCCCCGATCAGCAACGCTCGGCGAGCGCCTCGCGCCACCGCACGGGCATGATGCAGCATTTCGTCCATGGTCACCGGCAGCGTCGAGTCGTACCCGAGGACCACCATGGCAAGGCTGTCTCCGACCAGGATCATGTCGACACCAGCCTCGTCCACCAGGCGTGCCGAGGGATGGTCGTAGGCCGTGATCATCACCAGCCGCTCGCCCCGCGCATGCTTATCCAGCAGCCCGGGAACGGTAACCTCGGCTTTGCTCGAACCGGGCACACCGGTGCTGCTCATCGGCGGGCTCCTCCAAGGGGGTGAGGGTGGATGCCGGGCGCCCGCGGGCGAGACGGTGGCCGGCGGGGCCGGTGCCTGGACCAGGCCAAAGGCCAATCTACCACGCCGCTGCGGCGGGGATGGCGCTTCGAACCCCGTTGGTCTAAGGTGCCCGCGGGAGAATCGCGTGGCCCTGAATGACATCGACACTGCTGGCGTCGCGCGCATCTTGGCGCGGCTGTTGGCGCGCCCCGGCGATCACGCCGATGTCTACTTCGAGCGCTCGGAGATCGTGGAGCTGCCCCCAAGCGGCGGCTGTCCGGGCTTGCGCGTGCGCCACGAGGACGGCCTGGCGGTCCGTCTCGAGCGCGGCGAGAGCGTATGGTTCGCGAGCGCTGACCGCATCGATGGTCAGGCCTTGGTCGACGCCGTGCGCCGGGTGGCGCGCACCCAGCCGCGCGCCATGCCGCCGGATCCGCGCTTGTCGATCGCTGCGCCCGGACAGGTCTCGGCCGACGAGGCGCTGGGCTTTCCGAGCGCTGTGCGAAAGGCCGTGCGTGAACGGCAGATCACCACCCCGGTCAGCCTCGCCGTAAAGCGCCACCGCCGCACGGTGCTGGTGGTCGGGAGCCAGTTTGCCTCACCGGTCGAGACCGAGACCTTCTACAGCGTGGTGGCACAGACCACAGCCGGTCGCTGGGGAGGGCTGCTGAGCGCCCTCGATGAAACCGCGGCCGCGCATGTGGCGCGGGCGCTGGCACGCTTGAACCGTTCCCGAAACACTGCCCCGCCCGAGCCCTGGAGCGGTCCTTGCGTGCTGGGGCCCGAGGCCACTGCCGTATTGCTTCACGAGGCTGTTGCGCACGCCCTCGAAGCAGACACCTTGGCCCTCGGCGGCCACCCGGAAGCGGCGGTAGGGGTGCGCCTGGGTCCGGCCACCATCCACGTGCTCGACGATCCTTCCTCCGCGCCCGCGCCCGTGCGGCGGACGGTCGACGACGAAGGCGTGCCCGTGCTGCGTCGCTGGCTGGTACGGGCCGGCGTGGTCGAGCAACCCCTGTGCGACCGGGCCTGGGCCGCGAGCTCCGACCGGCTGGCAGCAGGAGCCGGCCGCCGCGGCGACCGTCACCAGCCGCCGGTGCCGCGCTCGCACCATCTGGAGCTGGCGGCCGGCGAAGCCAGCGAGGCGGAGCTCTTGGCCGGCGCCGAAGGTGGCCTCTACTTGCCCGCGGCCGAGCGGGGCAGCCTCGATCCCCGAACCGGCCTCTTCCGCCTTCGCTTCCGGTGCGCCGCGCGAATCCACAATCGCGCCGCCACCACGCCACTCGGCCCTTGCGAGCTGCGCGGCCAGGTCGGCGACTTGTTGCCGGCGATCGACGCTGTCGGACGCGAGGTGCGCACTGCCGGTGCCGGCTGGTGCGCCAAAGGCGGCATCCGCGTGCCGGTGTGGGCCACCGTGCCGGCGGTGCGCATCGCGGGGCTGGAGGTCGTCGGGTGAGCGAGCGCCTGGCGCCGGCATTGTCCGAGACACTGGCCGCGCTCGAAGCCGCCGGCTGGCCCGAAGCCGAGGTCTACGCCAAGACCGGCCGCTCGCGAACCGTGGTTCTCGAGGGCGGGCGCAGGGTCAGCACGGTCCGGCGCGAAGCTGGGTGGGCGGTGCGAGCGGGCGATCCGCGGCGCTCCTTTTGGTATGCGGCTACGGGCACGCCACGCCCGGACGCGGCCTGGCCCGAGGCGGACGGCGCCGGACTCCGTCTCCCCTCCGCGCGACACGTGGCCCGCTGGTCCTCGCCCGGCGACCTCGACGCACCGCTGGCTGGCGAGAACGATGTCCTCGCCCTTTTGCGCGGCATCGAGCGTGCGCTCGACACCGAGTTGCCCAGCGCACGGCTGCTGCGGGCGGTGCTCGACGATGGCTCGAGCGAGGCGCAGTTGATCTCCAGCCGCGGTGTCCGCGCACGGGTTCGCCAGCGCACCGCCACGCTGCGCCTCGAGGCCGGCTACGCCGGCGCCGCCCGGACACGGGTGGTGGCCGAGGCTGCGGCGCGAGAAGCCCGCCAGCTCAACCCGCTGGCGCTCGCCCGGCGGCTCGCGGACCGGCTATTGGTCAGCGAGCGAGGGACGACACCGGTGCGCGACCGCGGCGAGATGGTGCTCGGGCCGCCCGCGGCCGTGCGGCTGCTCGCCGGCCTGGTGCCGCTGTGGCTGGGGCCTCTGGCTGCAGCCCAAAAGCTCGGCGACAGCCAAGGTCGTCTCGGCGGGCGGCCGCTCACCTTGATCGACAACGGCCGTTTGCCCGGCGGCATGCTCGAGGCGCCGGTCGATGGCGAGGGCATGCCCACGCGCGGGGTTCGGCTGGTGGCGGAAGGAGTCGCGCAGCAACCGCTTCTCGCCTGGTGGCAGACGCCGCACCAGCCGGGGCTGGCTTCGGGTTGCAGCGCCCGGGCGAGCTGGCGCGATCTGCCGTGCCCGGGACCGACCCACCTGTTCCTGGCACCGTCGCCGGAAACCTGTCCGGCCGACATGGTGGCGGCGCTGGCGCGCGGCTACTATCTCCTCGATGCGGAAGGTGCGCCGATGATCGATGCACAGCGCGACCGCTTCTCGCTGCCGGTCTGCGGCTTCGCCATCGATCGCGGCCGTGCTTCGGGCGCGGTGGTCGGCGCGCACCTGGCCGGATCGATCCGCGCGCTGCTGCGCGGTATCCTGGCCACCGCACGTGACCTGACCTTTCTGCCCTGCGGTGGTGGCATGGTGGGCGCCCCCACCATCCTCGTCCGGGGCCTCGAGCTGGTCGGGCGCCACGCTTCTTAACCATCTCGCGGTCCGGCGGCCGTGTGGAGGATCGGACCGGATGCAACTCGGCATACTCGGCCTCGCGAAGTCGGGCAAGACCACCCTGTTCAACACGTTGACGGCACAGCGCGAGCTCACCGACAAGTTTGCGTCGTCGAAGAAGACCCACGTTGCTGTCGCCAAGGTGCCCGACCCGAGGCTCGCCCAGCTCAACGTGTTGTTTCGGCCGAAGCGCTATGTGCCGGCTACGGTCGAGTACGTCGACATCCCGGGGATCCAAAAAGGCCGGGGCGCAGAGAGCCTCGACCTGGCCGAGCTGCGCGCAGTGGATGCGCTGGTGCATGTGGTGCGAGCCTTCGACGACGCCGAGCTGTTGCACGACGAAGGCGCGGTCGACCCGGCGCGCGACATCGAGACGATCGATCTCGAGCTGGTGCTCGCGGACCACGATCTGGTCGAGCGGCGCCTTGAGCGCCTCACGCGCCAGGCAAAAGGCGGCCTCTCGCCAGAGGAGACGCGTGAGCGCTCGCTGCTCGCGGAGGTCATCTTGCCGACGCTCGAGAAGGAGCAGCCCCTGCGCACCATCGAGCTCGATGCCGATGCCGAGAAGCGACTGCGCGGCTTTCGGCTCCTTTCCGCCAAGCCCATGCTGGTGGTGGTCAACGTCGGCGATGGCGAGCTGAGCACACCGGTGCTCGACAATCTCGGCCTCGGCACCGAGCGCTGCCGCCAGGCGGTGGTGGTCAGTGCCCCGATCGAGCATGAGATCGCCCAGCTCGAGGCCGCGGAGCAGCGCGAGTTCCTCGACGATCTGGGTCTCGAGAGCCCGAGCCTCGACCGCGTGCTGCGCGCCAGCTACGAGCTGCTGGGCTTGATCTCGTTTTTTACTGTCGGCGAGGATGAGGTGCGCGCCTGGACGCTTCGCAAGGGTACCGTGGCGAGGGACGCCGCCGGTGCCATCCACTCCGACATCCGCCGCGGCTTCATCCGAGCCGAGGTCGTGCGTTGGGACGACCTGCTGCGCCTGGGCTCGTTGGCCCGCTGCCGGGAAGCAGCGGTGCTGCGGCTCGAAGGCAAGGAGTACGTGATGAAAGATGGCGACGTGGCCAACTTCCGCTTCAACGTCTAGCCCGCGCCCACGGCCGGAAACCCGGTACCGAATCGACCCTTGGTGGCACAAAACACTGGATTTCTCGGTGTTGGCCGGCTACACTGCGCGCCGCCTCGACCCATCACGGTGTCGAGCCCGGTGCCACTGCGGACGTTGAGCGTCCACAGCATGCAACCGACCCGAAACCCATGCCGCCCAGTCCTACGCTCGAGCCGTCAAGCGCAAAGGTCCACACGTTGTTTCGCAACGTGTCGCCAGCCCGTGACGAGCGCGTTTCGGGCCGGCCTGACCGACGGCCCTGCGCGCCGTCTCTGGAGAGTCCATGAGCGACAAAAAGCTGACCGCCGTACGCGACGCCTTCACCAAATCCGTGCTCTTCGCGACCATCGCCGAAGACACCGGATTGTCGAAAAAAGAGGTCACGGCTGTTTTTGACAGCCTGAAGGACCAGATGCACCGCCACCTCAAGCCCCGCTCGGTGGGCGTTTTCACTCTTCCCGGTGTGGCCAAATTCACCGTGCAGAAAAAGGCGGCCACCAAGGAGCGCAAGGGCATCAACCCGTTCACCGGCGAGCCCGCGGTGTTCGCGGCCAAGCCGGCGCGCCGGGTGGTCAAGGTGCGGGTACTCAAGGGCCTCAAAGACCTGGCCGAGTAGTCGGGCCAGCGCGCTGCCCCGGCGGCGTCGGCGATCGTGGCACCGGTCAAGCACCGGCCGGCAGCAATCTGCCGGCCGGTGTCGAGCTGGGCTGCACGCGCTGTGTTTCGATGCTTGTGTTTCGATGCTATCGTGATGGGGACTGATCGCCGATGAACCACCGCGCCGGAAGCCTCGAGACACGTTTCCTCCTCTACGCCGCAAGCACGGTCGTCATCATCGCCGGCCTGCGCGCGGCCGGCCCCGTCCTACTGCCGCTGTTCCTGGCCATCTTCCTCTCGATTCTCTGCACCCCTCTGCAACGCAGGCTGCTCGACCGCGGCTGGCCCAGGCCACTGGCTGTGTTCTTGACCGTGCTCGCGAACCTGGCCGTTTTCGCCTTGTTGGTCAGCCTGGTCAGCGGCTCGATCGATTCCTTCACCCGTAGCTTGCCGCGCTACCAAGAAGCGCTCGAGGGCAAGGCGAGCGAAGGCCTGGCCTGGCTCGAAGCCCACGGCATCGACACCTCGGAGATCGCATGGCTGGTCTCTTCTCCCGGCCCGGGCGCGAGCCCTGACGCGGCTTTCGGGGACAGCGGGCTGGCGAGTGCCCGGCAACCGCGCATCGACATGGGTGCGGCGGTCGATCTCGTGACCCGAACGCTGCGCGGGGTGGCGTTCGTGCTGTCGTACCTGGTCATTGTCCTGCTGTTGATGATCTTCATTCTGTCCGAAGCGCCAGGTTTCCCGCACAAGCTGCAGCGGGCCTTTTGCTGGGGCGAAGACCAGGTCGGGAGGCTCTACAAGGCGCGCGAGGAGATCCAGACCTACCTGGGGATCAAGACCCTGATCTCCCTCGCCACCGGAGTGCTGATCGCGATTTGGGTCGGGACGCTGGGCGTCGACTACGCCTTGCTTTGGGGCCTGGTCGCCGTCTTGCTGAACTACATTCCGAACCTGGGCTCGATCCTCGCGGCGGTGCCTCCGGTGCTCTTGACGCTGGTCGACCTTGGGCCCGGCCGGGCGGTGCTCGTTGCCCTCGGCTACCTGCTGGTGAACCTGGTACTGGGCAACATCGTCGAGCCGCACTTGATGGGCCGAAGGTTCGGGCTTTCGACTCTGGTGGTGTTTCTCTCCCTGGTTTTTTGGGGCTGGGTCTGGGGTCCGGTCGGCATGCTGCTTTCGGTGCCGCTGACCATGATCCTCAAGATCCTCTTCGAGAACAGCGAGAAACTTCGTTGGGTGGCGATCTTGCTCGGGCCCGCCCGCCGCCGTCTCTCCTGAGCGGCTACGGCAGCGCCAGGCCGAGGGCGCGCAACTGTTGCGTGGCCGCGGTCGCCCAGCCGCGGTTGGCTGCCGGGTTGGCCGGGCTCGGGTGCAGGATCTGGCCCACCTGTACCGGCCGGCCCTCGAGCGCGCGCCGGGCCTGGCGTGCGGCATAGGCCCCGACACCGATCACCCATGGGGCCTCGAGCGCAGCGACCAATCGACGCAAGGCCCGGTCGCACGGTGCATGAAGCTTTCGTCTTTCCGCGACGCTCAGCTTGTCCGGCGTCAGGTTGCGGGCACCCTCGTCGAGAAACAGCAGTGGAATGTAGTTGCCGATAAAGAAGCGTTCGAAGAAGCGCTCCGGGGTGCCGCAGCTCGCCTGCGCCCAACCCCAGATTCGCGCACCGCTCACCTCTTCGCGCCGGCAGGCGAAGCCGGTCACCGGTCGCTTCGGATGCTCGCGTGCCGGGCGGCCGATCGCCAGCCCGCCGAGACCGAGCCAGTCGCGTGCCCAGGACACGGCACCGAACGGCACACCGGTTTGGGCCATGCCCCACGGACCTGGGTTCATGCCGAGAAAGAGCGCCTCTTTGCGCCCTTGGCCCCAGCGCGCGAGGTACCCGCGGTGAACCTCGCCAGCGTAGTCGAGCGGGCGGTAGGTGTAGGCCACCGGTGGACCGAAACGCATGCGGCGGACGTCGGCGGCGAGGCGGTCGGCGATGGCGGCGAGATTCATGGGTGCTCAGCGATGAATGCGCGATTGTATCCGCGGTAAGATCGCAGCCGACCATGCAGAGCAATGCCGATGCCCGCCGCCACTTGCCCTGGGGTCGCGGCCTGCTCTTGTTCCGTCCCGGCATACCCGCCACGGTGCGCCGCCGGCGTCTGATTTTTTGTGCCCTCGCCCTGGTGATCGGCGGCGCTTTGATCTGGCCGGTCTACCCGCGCTTCGCCACCCTCGAGCCGATGGTGCTCGGGCTGCCGTTCGGCATCGCATGGGTGATCGGCGCGTTGCTCGTCATGTTCGTGGGGTTGGCCTGGTTGTATCGTGGCGACCGCGACTTGGGCGCGGGTCTCGAAGAAGAAATCGAAGCAGAGGAACGCTAGCAGGCCATGGCGCCGTGGGTCATGACGCTTGTGGTCTGCGCCGGCTACTTGCTGGTGACGCTGGCCATGGGGATCATCCCGGGTCTGCGCGTGTCGAAAAGCGTCGCTGGCTATGTGGCAGCCGACCGCGGCATGAGCACGCTGGTGCTCTACTTTGTCCTCGGCGCCTCGATCTTTTCGTCCTTCGCCTTCTTGGGGGCACCCGGCTGGGCCTACTCGCGGGGCGCTGCGGCGCTTTACATCATCGCCTACGGCGTCCTCGGCATGGTGCCGTTTTACTTCCTCGGCCCGCGGGTGCGCCGGCTGGGCGCCCGCTTCGGCTTTGTCACCCAGGCCGAGCTGCTCTCCCACCGGTACCAGAGCCGCGGCCTTTCGGTGCTGCTGGCCGTCGCCAGCGTGGCCGCGTTCGTGCCCTACCTGACGCTGCAGATGAAGGGTGCGGGCCTGATCCTCTCTACCATCACCGAGGGGCGCGTCAGCGCTGCGCTCGGCGCCGGGGTTACGTACGGCGTGGTGGTGATCTACGTGGTCGCCAGCGGTGTGCTGGGCGTCGGCTGGACCAATACGTTCCAAGGCGTGTTCATGATGGCGGTGGCCTGGTTTCTCGGCCTTTACCTACCGACCAGGCTCTATGGGGGCGTCGGTGCCATGTTCGAGCGGATCGCGGCAGCGGGCAAGCAGGCGATGCTCACCGCACCGGGACTCGATGCCGGGGGTGCCGATTGGACCTGGGCCGCGTTCAGCTCGGCGGTAGTGGTCTCGGCAGTGGGCTTTTCCATGTGGCCTCATCTGTTCATGAAGAGCTATGCAGCCCGGAGCGATCGAGCGCTGCGGCTGACCGTGGTGCTCTATCCAACCTTTCAGCTCTTCTTGCTTCCCATCTTGCTGATCGGTTTTGCCGGCGTGCTGGCCTTCCCGGGGGTCGAACGCACGGACACCATCTTGCCGCTGCTGCTTACCCGGGTCGATCTGCCGGCCGTGCTCGTCGGCCTGGTGTGCGCCGGGGCGCTCGCGGCGTCGATGTCGAGCGGCGATGCCTTGCTCCATGCTGCGGCGTCGATCGCCGTGCGCGACGGCATCGCCCAGCTCGAGCCGAGGCCCTTCCACGATGATCATCGCGAGCGACTGCAGATCCGCATCGGCGTGGTGCTCGTGGCGCTCGTCGCCTACTACTTCGCGATCGCCTCGCAGGTCTCGATCGTGGCTCTCCTGCTCGCCGCCTACGGCGGTGTGGCCCAGATCTTCCCGCTCGCCTTCGCGGCCTTTTACTGGCCGCGCGCCACCGGCAAGGGTGCCCTCGCCGGGCTGGTGGCGGGATTGGCGGTCAACGTCGTCTTCTTGCTTCATCCCGAGTGGTCGCCGATCCCGGGGCTGCACGAAGGCATTTGGGGCCTGGTGGTCAATGTGCCGGTGCTGATCGCCGTCAGCCTATGCACCCGGCCGCACGATGCGCAGCACCTCCGCGCCTACGTCGGGGGCTGAGGCTCGGCGTCAGCAAGATTCAGAGGCCAGAATCCGGCAGATGAAAAAAAGCACCGCACGCACGGCGGTGCATCTGAAGAGATGTCTTGTGCCTGGACATGATACCACGGCATATGCCACAGAAGCAAGCGGGCATACGGCCTAGCCGCCGAGGCTGCGTGCAAGCAGGCGGATCGCGGGCAGCAGGGCGCTTCTTGGCGGCTGACAGCGAGTGTGAACGGCGAGCAGTTGGGCGAAGATCCGTGGCTCGCGGGCCAACGCGCGTAGCGCCCTGCGGCGTAGCGCCGGGCGCCGCTCAAGCGCCAAGACGGCGCGCGTCAGGCGGTCCGGCCAGGTACAGATGCGGCGGTGGGCACGCGCGTAGCGGGCGAGATCGTCCTCGGCGAGCGCTTCGGCCAGCGCTTCGGCTTCGAGGAACGCGAGCGACAGGCCTTCGCCGGTGATCGCGTCGACGTAGCCCGCGGCGTCGCCGACCAGCGCCAGATTGCCACGTACCACGCCGCGCACACGCTGGCCGAGCGGTCCGCAGCCCGCATCGCGCGATGTCGCGCGCGCCTTGCCGAGGCGGGCGACGAGCGCGGGGACGCGCGTCACCAGGTCTCGCCAGCCCCGAGCCGGGCCATGCCACAAGCAGGCGACGTCCACCTCGTCGGGCCCCACCGGCGTGACGTAGGCCTCGCAGCGATCCGCCCAGTAGACCTCCACATGGTCGGTCCACGGCGCCAGGCGTAGGTGTCTGCGCACCCCAAAGCGCTGGTATCTGCGCGCCTCGGGCCTGCCATCGAGACCGGCCGCTGTTCGCAGCGATGAACGCAGACCATCGGCGGCCACCACGAAGCGCGCTGTGAGCGGTCCGGCGTCGGTGTCGAGGGCGCTGACGCGGTGCTGATCACCGAAGTGCAGACCGCGGCAGGCGGTGCCCCAGCGCAGGTCGATGCCGGCGACCTGTGCCGCTTCGAGCAAGGCTCTATGAAGATTGGTTCGACGGATACCGGCGCCTGGCGCGCCGTTGAATCGCGCACTGACCACGATCTCGCCGTCCAGATACCGGATGCCGACCAGCCGGTGGTGCCGCAGGCGCTCGCGCGCCGCCCCCAGCCGTTCGAGCGCCGCTAGGCCGTCCGGCATCAAACCCTCGCCGCAGGGCTTATCGAGCGGCGGCTGGCGCTTGTCGAGCACCACCGCGCGCAGACCCAGGCGGTGGGCCGCGAGCGCGGTGGCGAGACCGGCGGGGCCACCGCCGATCACCGCGACATCGACCGCCGGCCGCCTCATGACCGCCGGCCGCGCCGCGTCCGGCGGAAGGCCCGGGCCGAACGCACCAGGGCACCGCCCAAGCCGAGCGCGCCGACCGTCGCTGGTGCCGTCAGGGTGCCCGCCCGGTGGCGCGCCTGCGTCTCGCCGCGCCGTAGCTTGCCCGAAGAGGTGCGCGGCAGGGTGCCCGGGGCGAGCACTATGACCGCGCCCGGGATCAGGCCGGTGGCCGCCAACACAGCCTTCTCGACGGCTTCGCCCAGGTGCTCGATGCGCGCTTTGTCCGCGTCGCGCGCGTGCTCGACAAAGACCAAGATCTCTTCGGTGGTCTGATCATCGCGCGCGCGCGACACAGCCACCGCGCAGCCGCGGCGGGCACCAGCCACCGCGGACGCGGCCTGCTCGATCTCGGCCGGCGCATGGTTGCGGCCGCGCACGATCAGCGTGTCCTTGGCCCGGCCGGTGAGAGATAGCTCGCCACTGGCGTCGAGAAAACCGAGATCACCGGTGTCAAGCCAGCCCTCGCGAAAGACCGCGGCGGTGGCCCCGGGCTGCGCCAGGTAGCCCGCCATCAGCGACGGACCCCGGACCCACACGCGGCCGACGCGGTAGGCCGGCAGCGGCTTCGACGCCGCATTCGCGATGCGCACCGCGAAGCCCGAGAGCGGCCTGCCGACAGTGGCGATCTCGACCGCGTCTTGGGTCTTACCAGCCGGCGTGGCGCGGCCCGCCGCGAGTGCCTCCCGCGCCCACCGCCGAGTGCCGAAGGGTTGACTCAAATCGCCGAAGGTGACCGCCAAGGCGGCCTCGGAAAGACCATAGACGGGGGTCAGCGCCTCGGGACGCAGGCCCCAGCGCGCGAAGCGATCGCGGAAGGCCCGCAGCACCGATGGCGAGACGGGCTCAGCGCCGCACAGCGCCAGGCGCCAGGCCGAAAGATCGACGCCCGTCATCTCCTCGTCCCGCACCTTTTCCACGCACAGCCCGTAGGCAAAATTGGGTGCCACCGAAATGTCGGCCCGTAGTCGGCCCAAGGTGCGCAACCAAAGCGCCGGGCGTGCGACGAAGGTCTCCGGCGCCAGCAAGGTCATGACGCTCGGCAGCTCGAGCACGGGCAGCACGCAGCCGATCAGACCCATGTCGTGGTAAAGCGGCAACCAGCTCACCCCGGTGGGCTGGCGCCCCGGGTCGCGCCAGCGATCATTGAGCGCGCGGATCTGCGCCAGCAGCGCGCGGTGGCTGAGTGCCACGGGCTTGGGATCGACGGTCGTTCCGGAGGAAAACTGCACCAGCGCCAGATCGTCGGTAGCGCCCGCGTGCGTGTGGGCCGTCGCTTCTGGCAAGGCGTCGAGCGTGCAGCAGCCCAAGGCTGGCCGCGCGCGCTCGATGGTCTCGCCGAGCAGGCGGCGAATCCGCGTCTCGGCCAGCACCAGCTTGCAGCCCGCGGTCTCGAGCATTCGTGCGGTGCGCCGGTGGTACTCGTCGAGGCGGCCGAGACGCACGGGTGGGTAAAGCGGCACGGGTACGCCGCCCGCGAGAAGAATGCCGAAAAACGCGTAAAAAAACTCCGGACCCGTGGCAAAGATCAAGGCCACCCGCTCGCCGGGCGCGATCCCCAACGCCACGAGCGAGCCCGCGGTGGCACTGGCCTGGCGCCTGATTGCCGCCCAAGAGAAGAAGCGATCCCGTTCCCGGCGGTCGACGAATCGCAGGCCTTTGTCCCGGACGCTCGCCGCGTGCTCCAGCAGTTCGAGCAGCGTCTCAGGCATCGTGCCGCTCATCGGCCGCGGTCTTGGCCAGCACCGTGTCGACCAGGTCGCCGATCCGCACGAGCTTTGCCTCATCCGCCTCACCGAGACAGATCCCAAAGTGGTCCTCGACCGCCACCGCCAGGGTCAACAGACGGATCGAGTCGAGGGCGAGGTCCTCGACCAGCCGGCTGCTCAGCGTCAGCGGCCCTTCGTAGCCGAGCTCGGCACGCGCCAGCACGCGGACGCGCGCCAGCACGCGGTCGCGCGCGGCGCGATCCCGCACCGCGCTCATCGTCGCCCCCGGGCCGGGCCGAAAAAACGCGGAAGGTGGGCGAAGGCCCCGCCGTAGTCGGCGCCGCGACCGAGCGCCGCTTCCTCGGTCCGGATGCGCACGGCGAGCAGCCAGGCATTCGCCAGCCCAGCGGCGAGGGCGGTGATCCATGCGGTGTGCACCAGAGGCAGAGCGAGCAGTTCCGCGATCACCGCCAGGTAGTTGGGATGGCGAAGCCTGCGGTAGGGGCCGCGTCGGACCACGGGCTCGCCCGAAACCAGCACGATGCGCGTGGACCAACGTCCGCCGAGGGTGATGATCGACCAAGAACGAAGCGCCATGGCGGCGACCACCAGGCCGAGCATCGGCCAGCCGAGCGTCGGCACGAACGGCCGGTGAAGGGCGAAGACCTCGAGCGGGCAAGCGATCAGCCATGCCGTGTGCAGCGCCACCATCCATAGATAGTGACCACGGCCGACCTCGATTCCCCCGCGGGCCAGCATGGCCGCTGTGTGGCGTTGCGACCGGCGCAGCTCGAGCAGACGTATGCCCGCCACCGCGACCACCAGCGCGAGGTACATGCTACGGCTCACCATGGGGTCTTCATGTCGGCGCCTCTGCGGCCTGATTCAAAAGCGTAGCAGCACCAGCTCGGAGCAGAAGCCGGGCCCCATGGCCAGCAGCATTCCCCAGCTTCCAGGCGCCGGCCGGGCCGCGCGCAGCGTCGCCTCGAGCACCAGCAGCACCGAGGCCGACGACAGGTTGCCGACCTCGCGCAAGCTGCGCCAGGTCAATTCGAGCGCGTCCGCGGGCAGCGCCAGGGTGTCGGCCATGGCTTCGAGCACCTTCGGGCCGCCGGGATGGCACACCCAAGAGGCGATGTCCGAGCGCTTCAGGCCGTGCTCGCAGAGAAAGGTGTCGATATCGCCGCCCAGGTGCCGGCGCACCATCACCGGCACCTCTGCCGACAGCACGATGCCGAAGCCCCGCTCGGAGATGCGCCATCCCATCACCTCCTCGGTGTTGGGATAAAACACCGAACGGCTGGCGACGACCGATGGGCCGTGTGCGGCTGCGGCGCGCGGATGGTTCTCGCCCAGCACCACCACCGCGGCAGCACCATCGCCGAAAAGACCGCTGGCGATGAGGTTGGGAATCGAGATGTCCTCGCGCTGTACAGTCAGCGAACACAGCTCGACCGACAGCAGCAGGGCGGCATGATCGGGGAAGGCGCGCACATGGTCTGCGGCACGCGCGATGCCCGCCGCTCCCGCCACGCAGCCGAGCCCGAACAGGGGCAGTCGGCGGGCATGAGGCGCCAGGCCGAGCCGGTTCATCAGCCGGGCGTCGAGCGATGGCGTCGCGATGCCGGTGACCGAGGTCGAGATGATCAGGTCGAGCTCGCCACCCTCGATGCCAGCGCGTGCGAGCGCCTGACGGATCGCTGTGCCGCCGATCTCCTGTGCGACCCGGATCCACGCGTCGTTGGCCTCGCCCCAGGATCCGAGGCGCGCGTAATCCTCGAGCGGCAGCGCCAGATGCCGGCCCCCAACCAGCACCTTGGCGTGCAGCCGCCGCAACCGGTCGCGGTTGACATGGCGCGCGGCCCACAGCGTCTCGAGGGCCGCCAGCAGTCGTTCTTGTTCGTAGTAATGGGGCGGAAAGGCCGTCCCGACCGAAGCGATCCGCACGCTTGCTCCTGCGACCTGCCCGCGCCCGCTGCAAGCAGGGCGGAAGACCAGTCTATCCCGGCAGCCAGGGCCGCTCGGATCGGGGGTGAGGCATGCTGCTGTGCCGGGCCAGAATGGCGAGAACCAAGCCGCAGGCAACATACAGTAGCAGCCAGCCGAATGCCAGGCGCCACCAGGGGGCTTGCGGCTGCCCAGCCGCGATGACGATGGTCACCACCAGCAGCGGCCCCCGGAAGATCCACGCCAGGCAGCCGGCGATCACACCGTCGAGCCACCAGGCCAAGCAGCGACCTTGCGCGAGCAGAAAAAGTGCCACCAGCCCGCAGGCTTCGAGCAACCAGGTGCCCACCCCGAGTCGCCAGCCCACAATGCCCTCGCCGATCAGCCGTGGAGCGAGCACGGCCCCGTCATGCGGTACCAAACCGAGGGCATCGACCCCCGACGCAAACAGCGCCATCATGAGGGTAACGAAGAAAAGCCCGATGGCGAAGAAACGGATCACAGGGTGGCGATGCTATCGGAATCGGTGCGGGCTGTCAGGCGTTGATGCCGGCACGCGGAGCGACCGACCATCGCCCCCAATTCCTAGGGCTTGGCGCGCGGTGGGCGCTGCGCGCGCGCGCTCAGGCCATCGAGGCTCTGCACCCCGAGGCCCAGCGGATCGAGCCAGTCACGCAGACGCGTGCTAGGGGTGCCGCCGCCGTTCCAGGCCGCGCCCAAGCGGCCGAACCAGTCGGGCTGGTGGTTGCCGCAAGCGGCGAGTCCACCGTGGAGCAAACCCACCACGCGACCGTCCTGGTTAAACAGCGGCGCGCCCGATGACCCGCCCTCGGTGGTGCCGACCTCCCAGCTCCCGATACGCAGGTGGCTGCCATTGCCTGGCGCGTCCGAGCCGAGGTGCGAGCTGATGGCCGCGGGGTCGCGGTCGATGCTGATGCGCTTGGCATCGGTGTTCGGGTGGTGGATGACGACGCTTGCCCGCGGTGCGCGCTCGCTGCGATCCCAGCCCGCAAAGTAGAGCCCGAGGGCCGGGTCGATCGGGTCGTCGAGCTCGAGCAGCGCGAAGTCCGTGACCGGGTCATCGGCCAGCCAGTGCGCACCCGTCTGGAAGCGACGAAGCCCGCCCACTTGGGCGATCACCCGGCCGTTGGAATCGGCCTGCGGATCATCCCGGCGACAGCCCTCGAGCTGGTGGTCCCAGAGCACAACCACCGATGCGGCATTGCCCGCGTGAACGCCGCAATGCCGTGCCGTCAGCAGCAGCGGGCGGCGATCACGCGCCGTGTTGTTGACCAAGAAGGCGGTGCAGTAGTAGCTGCCTGCCACCGAGATCAGCCCCACAGCCCGCCCCTGCTGGCGCCAGCCGTCACCCGCTGCGCAGGCGAGGTCGACGTTGCATCCGCCGGACTTGGGGGCTGGTGCACCGAAACCCGCATACCCATGGTTGATGAAGCGAAGCTCGAGCGCCACCTCATGCTCACGTGCCGCCGGTACCGCCAGCGCGAGCAGCATCTCATCGCCCACCAGCGGTGGTGTCCAAAGCTGCCCATGCTCGTCGACATCGCGCCAGGTAAAGGGACCGAGCTCGTCGTCGGAGCCGATGGAGAAAAGATAGAACGCGGCGCCAGGCGGCAGGTGAAAGCGAAGGAATCCCAGGTTCAAGGAGCGCGCGCCGGGCGACGACACACGCAGCCGCCACAAGCGGCGCTGGTCGCCGAGCGATTCCCAGACGCCGGCATTTTGGGGCGTCATCGCCACTTCGTGCTGCGCGGCATAGCGTGCCGGCATGCCGAGGCCCATCCACCACTGGTCCTCGAGCATCAACTGCTCGATGGCGAGTGCCGGAACCTGGTAACGGGGCACCTGGTCAAGGCGCAGCAGCGCACCCCGAGGTGGCGCATTCCGCGGCTGCGTGAGGTCGATGCCGGTCTGCGCTAGGCCCGGTGTGGCCGCGATGGCGAAGGCGGCCGCGACTGCGAGACGCGTGGCGAGGTGAAGAGGGCGCATGCGCTTTCCCGATCCCCTGGGTCGCGCGCCGCCCGGCGAGGGGCGGCGCGCGGGAGGCAGTAACCAGCGAGGTTAGCAGACGCCGTGCTGCTCAGTCACGCAGCGCCGCGAGATCGCGGAATAAGTCGAGGGCCTCGGGGTTGGCCAGGGCGTCGCGGTTCTTCACCGGGCGGCCGTGCACCACGTCGCGCACGGCGAGCTCAGACAGCTTGCCGGAGCGCGTCCGCGGCAGGTCGGGCACCTGAACGATGCGAGCGGGAACGTGGTGCGGCGAGGCACCGCTCCGGATGTGGCGGCGGATGCGCGCGCCGAGCTCATCATCGAGCATCTGCCCCTCGCGCAAGTGCACGAAGAGCACCACCCGCACGTCGCCGCGGTGGCGCTGGCCGATCACCAGGCTCTCGAGCACCGCGTCGAGCTGCTCGACCTGGCGGTAGATTTCGGCCGTGCCGATGCGCACACCGCCCGGGTTGAGCGTGGCGTCGGAGCGGCCGTGAATGATCATGCCGCCGTGCGGCGTAAGCTCAGCCCAGTCGCCATGGGCCCAGACACCTGGGTAGCGGGCGAAGTAGGCCTGGTGGTAGCGGCTGCCGTCGGCGTCGCCCCACAGGCCGATCGGCATCGAGGGGAAGGATTGCGTGCACACCAGCTCGCCGGCCTCGCCGACCACCGGCCGGCCGTTCTCGTCGAAGACCTCGACCTTCATGCCCAAGCCCCGGCATTGGAGCTCGCCGCGGTACACCGGCAGCAGCGGATTGCCGAGCGCAAAGCAGGAGATGATGTCCGTGCCACCGCTGATCGATGCCAGGCAGACGTCTCTCTTGACCGATCGATAAACATAGTCGAAACCCTCGGGGGCGAGCGGCGAACCGGTGGAGAGGATCGTGCGCAGTGGCGAGAGGTGGTGGCTGGTGGCGGGCTCGAGCCCCTGCTTTTCGCAATGGGCCAGGAAGCGAGCGCTGGTGCCGAAGACCGTGATGCGCTCCGCTTCGGCGAGGTCCCAGAGAATTTCGCCCCGCGGCTTTGTGGGCGAGCCGTCATACAGCACCACGGTGGCACCGGTGGCCAGGCCCGAGACCAACCAGTTCCACATCATCCAGCCGCAGGTGGTGAAGTAGAAGATGCGGTCGTCAGTGCCGAGATCGGTGTGCAACAGCAGCTCCTTGAGGTGTTGGAGCAGCGTTGCGCCGGCGCTGTGGACCAGGCACTTGGGCAGGCCGGTGGTGCCGGAGGAGTACATGACGTAGAGCGGATGCTCGAAGGGCAAGGGCACGAAGTCCAGGGTCTCGTCGTGCCCCTCGCGGGCGTCTCGATCCGGGGCCAGAAAGCGCTCCCAGGACACCCAACGCGCGCCCTCGGCCGGGCCCGCCTCGGTGCCCAGATTGGGAACGATCACGGCGCGCTCGAGCGACGGGATGGTGTCGAGAAGGCCGTGCACGCGCTCTCGACAGTCGAAACTCTTGCCGCCATACAGGTAGCCGTCTGCCGCGAAAAGCACACGCGGCTCGATCTGCCCGAAGCGGTCGAGCACGCCCTTGGCCCCAAAGTCCGGCGAGCAGGACGACCACACAGCGCCCAGGCTGGTGGTGGCCAGCATGGCGATCACCGCCTCGGGGATATTGGGCAAGAAGCCCGCGACCCGGTCACCGGCCCGGATCCCCTCGGAGGCGAGCGCGCGCGCCGTGCGCGCCACCTCGCGATACAGCGCGCCATAGGTCAAGACCCGCTGTCTGCCGCCTTCGTTCCACGCCACCAGGGCCTCTGCCTGGGGTCGCGTGGCGGCGTGGCGTAGCAGGTTCTCGGCGAAGTTGAGACGCGCGCCTTCGAACCAACGAGCACCAGGCATCTGCGAAGGGTCGTCGACCACGCGCTCGGCCGTTCTCGAGGCGATGACCTCGCCGGCATCCCACATCGCCTGCCAGAATGCTGCGGGCTGCTCGAGCGACCAGGCGTAGAGGCTGTTCCAGTCCACCACCGCGGGCCGGTCACGGGCGGTGCGGCGAAGGAACGCCGCCATCTGGGAGCCATCCCGGCGCGCGGGCGACGGTGTCCACAGCGGTCGCAGAGGTACCCGAGGGTTCACGACGTAGCCGTCTCCGCGCCCACCAGCGCCGGCGTGACGACGCCGTGGCAGGCACCGAGTCCAATGCGCACCGCATTCTCGTTTTGGCAGTAGCCGCGCAGAACGACCTCGTCGCCGTCGGCCAGGAAGGTGCGCGTCTCGCCGTTCGGCAAGGTGATCGCTTCCTGGCCGCGCCGGGTCATCTCCAGCAGGCAACCGCGGCTGGACTTCCCCGCGCCCGAGACCGTGCCGCTGGCGAGCAAGTCGCCGGGCTCGAGGTTGCAGCCGTTCGAAGCGTGGTGGGTGACCATCTGGGCCGCGGTCCAGTACAGGTCCCGAAGGTTGCCGCGCGAGATCATGGCCGGCTCGGCATCCGCCGTGCGCATCGCTTCGCTGCGCAGCCACACCTCGAGGGTCATGTCGATCCCGCCGCGCGTCCGGTCACTCGAGCCGTCCAGGTACGCCAAGGGTCGCGGATCGCCGGGCGCGCGCTCGAAGCGGTGGGTGCGAAAAGGCGCCAGCGCCTCGGTGGTCACCACCCAGGGCGACATCGAGGTGGCGAAGCTCTTGCCGAGGAATGGCCCGAGAGGCTGGTACTCCCAAGCCTGAATGTCGCGCGCCGACCAATCATTCACCAGGCAGAAGCCGAAGATATGCGACTCGGCCTGCTCGATCGCGATCGCCTCCTCGCGCCGGTTCCCGGGCCCGATGAAAAAGCCCACTTCGAGCTCGTAGTCGAGCAGACGGCAAGCACTGAAGCTCGGGCTCTCGGCGTCCGCGGCCTTGCTCTGGCCGCATGGGCGGCGCACGGGCGTGCCGCTGATCACCAGCGACGAGCTGCGGCCGTGGTAGCCCACCGGCAGGTGCTTGTAGTTTGGCATCAGCGGATTGTCGGGACGAAAGAGTGTGCCGACGTTGGTGGCATGAAAGAGCGAGCAATAAAAGTCCGTGTAGTCGCCGATCTCGGCCGGCATCGTCATCTCCACATCGTCCATCGCCACCAGCGCGCTCGACACCAGGGCGACATTGCCGTCGAGCGCGCCGGCGGCAAGCAGCTCGGAAATCCGCTTGCGCAAGGCCGAGCCGTGCTCGACACCGAGCGCCATCAGCGCATTCAGCGAGCTGCCACGGCAGGCCTTTGCCGCTCGCAGCGCATCCGCGTTGAACAAGCCCAGCTCATCAGCTCGGTGCAGGTCGAGGACCTGGTCGCCGATGGCGACGCCGATGCGCGTGCTCCTATCGCCGCGGTGGCGAAAGACCCCGAACGGCAGATTTTGAATCGGGAAGTCTCCCTCTGGCTCGTTGGCCGAGGCGACCCAGCTCTTGCGTGCGGGATCGTGCGTTTCATTCAGCAGCGTGGTCATGGGTAGCAGGCTCCGGGGATTCGATGCGGGACAGTGTTGTTTCTGAGACGGTGCTCTTTCCGAATTCGTTCCGCGTTCCTTCCGAGACTGGCTTCGCTTCGAAACAGGCGCTGAGAGAGCTCACCGCAGACTACGAAGGCGGCACGAGACCGAGTGCCTGAAGACCCTCGACCGGTTCGCGGAACGAGCAAGAGCCGAAGGAACGGGCGAAGTGCGACCGAGCGTGGCGCAACCGGGCCACACCCACCGTGTGCTCGCCAACGCGCAGCGCCTGCTCCTCCAGCTCCAAGCCGCTCGCCGTCTGCATCTCGAGCAGCGGCACCAGCGCCTCGGGGTCTCGCAGGCCCTCGTCGGCCAGTGCCGCAGCCAGGAAGACGTTGAGAAAGCCAAACATCTGGCCGTGCTCAGAGCCCCGCTCGTAGGTCAGCGGGTAGCGTCCGCACAGCGGATGGTGAAGCCCCGCCGTCGCCTTCATGCCCACCCCCGCGCGCGCCGCCGCGGTGATGAAGCGGGCCAGCTCGAACGCGCTCGGGAAAGCGTCCGCCACCACGCCCCCGGTGCGGATCTTGGCGCGACTGGCATGGGTCGCGAGCACGGCCATCAAAGGCTCGGGTCGCTGGCTGTGGGGAATCTCCACGAAGCGTTCGAGCGCCCCAAACAGCTTCGCGGCGCGTGCGATCGGTGAGGCGCGATCCGCGCGCATCTCGATGGCGCGCGGCTGTGCGCGGGCGCCGTGGTGGGTCACGAAGCGATCGATATGGGTGCGGGCGAGCTCGAGATCGTCGCCGGTGAGCACCGACAGCGGCCACGGCTCCCCGTCATCCGCCACCCTCTCGAGCGCCTTCGCCAGTGCCTCCAAGCGGCTGGCGGGAACCACGAAACGGCCGAGCATAAACGCCTGCGGCCCGCGCCGGTGCCGGGCATAGGCATCGACCGCCGCTGGCATCCCGAGCCCGGCCGGCGGGAACAGCCCGGCGTAGTCGACCAGGTCGGTGAGCAGCGTCTCGAGCGTGGCGGGGAGCGTCTTGGTCATCATGGCATGGGCCACCGGCGGTCTTCGTTGCAGGCGTCCGCGGGGATTGTAGCTCGGACCAGCGATCGGTGAACCGCCCTGCCCCAGCGCGCGAAAGCATCCGCGCAATGAGCCCGAAAGGTGCTTCGAGCGGCGCTCAGGGCACGGCCCGATCGGCGCGTTCGCTGAGCTCATCGAGCAGCGCTTCAAGGCGCGCTCGTTCGGCCTCGAGGCGCTCGGCGCCGATGTCGCGAGGCAGGTACTGCGGAGTGCCCACCAGCACCACGATGCGCGAGAAGGGCTTGGGGATGAGCAAGCCATCCCAAGAGCCGAGGTGCCAGGCCCGCGAAGCAGCGAAGCCGAACGGCAGGATCGGTCGCCCGGACATCTGCGCCAGCACCGCGACACCGACCTTGAAGCGGCGCTCGGGACCGCTCGGGCCATCGGGAATCATCACCGGCGACGAGCCGCGGCCGAGCGCGCGGTACACATTGCGCAGCGCCGCCGCGCCGCCGCGCGAGGCAGAGCCGCGCACCAGCGGCAGCCGCCACTGCCGAGCCAGGTGGCCGACCAGTCCACCGTCGCGCGAGTGGCTGGCGAGCACCGTGACCCGGAGGCCGCGCGGGACCCAGAAGCGGCACAGAATGTAGGCGGCGAGCACCGAGCGCTGGTGCCAGAAGCTGACCACCACCGGCGGTCTTGCCGCTGAGCCTGGCGCAACCTCCTCGCCCGCCGCGCGCGGCATGAGCAGGCTGTCGAGCTGGTCCTGGCCGGCCACCACCTCGACCCGACAGGTGCGGCCGAGAAGCATCACCAAGCCGCCCGCCAGCCAGGCGGCCAGACGCAGGGCAAGGTTGCCAAGACGGGTGTTGGGATCGACGCGGATCGCCATCGTTCTCGTTCGTGCGCGTCCGTTTTCCGCTGCCGCCGCGAAGGCTGCGCGACGACCCTGTGACTCGCCGAACGACCCGCCACGGGCCCGCGGCCAGGAGGGACTGGCTAGGCAGCAACCTGGGCCAGAATATCGCCCACGGTGTCCATGCGTGCCGCATCGTCGTCGCTGATCTCTATGCCCAGCGCATCCTCGAGCTCGACCAGCAATTGCAAGGCCTTGGGCGAGTCGATCCCGAGATCCGCAACCAGCTCGTCTGCGGGAACCAATTGGTCCGCGGGCTTGCCCGATAGCTTGCTTATGATGTTTAACGTCTTCGTTTTGTTGTCCATTGCTCCTCCGGGTTTCTGCCTTTGCGCGGGTTCGATACCACGCAGCCTAGACCAGTCGTTCGAGCGTTCTTTCCAGGTACATCGCCCGAAGCTGGCGCCGTTGAACCTTGCCGCTGGTGGTTTTCGGTATCCGTCCGCGGCGCACGAATACCAGGTCGGCCAGTGGCAGCGAGAGCTGCCGGCCGACGCCAACCCGGATCGCGCGCGCCATCGCATCCCGTCGCGCCGGGTCTCGTTCCTGTGTTTCGACCACCAGTACCGCTTCTTCGCCCTGGGCGCCGCGGGCGACCGAAAAGGCCCCCGAGCGCATGGCGCCACCACCACCGGTGACGCTTTCGGCCAGCCATTCCAGCTCATGCGGCATGATGTTGCGTCCGCGTACGATCAGCACATCCTTGTTTCGGCCGGTGAGGTACAGCTCGCCCTCCGTGTCGAGGAAACCGAGATCGCCGGTGGCCAGCCAGTCGTCGACCAGGCTCTCGGCCGTTGCCTCGGGATCATTCCAGTAGCCAGCGAAGATGCTCGGACCACGCGCCCGAACCTCGCCGATCTCGCCCCCGGGCAGCGGCTGGCCGGCGGGGCCGACGATCCGTACTTCGGTCGCCTCGATCGGCGTGCCGAGGCACACTACCTCGCTCAGGCCGAGGGCAGGGTCCGCTCCGGCGGGCAGCGGGCGGGTGCGCATGCCGCGCCCGGCCTGGTCGAAGGTCACCGCCAATGTGCCTTCCGCCAGGCCGAAGCACGGCCGGAAGGCCTGGGGTCGAAAGCCGCGGTGCGCAAACCGGTCGCAAAAGGCGTCCACGGTCTCGGGCCGCACCATTTCCGCGCCGGTCATGGCGTCGTGCCAGGCCGAGAGGTCGATGCCGTCGAGAGCGGTCTCGGCGAGCCGTTCGACGCAGAGTTGGTAGCCGAAGTTTGGTGCCGGCGCAAAGGTCGTGCCGTGGCGCCCGAGATGCTCGAGCCAAAGGCGCGGCCGGGCCAAAAACGCCGCCGGCGGCAATAGCCACAGATCGAGCCCGCAGATGATGGACAAGAACAAACAGCCCACGAGGCCCATGTCGTGGTTCAGCGGCAGCCACGAAACCATCGCCTCCGCTCGTTGGTGGATGGCGACCCCATAGGGTGCGCCGATCGCCTGGTCCGAGGCCAGCGCATTGTGAATCGCCGCGCGGTGGCGGATCATCACCGCCCGCGCCGTGCCGGTGGAGCCGCTGGTCAGTTGCAAGAAGGCGACGTCGTCGCCCCTCGCTGCCGGCGCCTGAACGCGACCGGCACGGGTCCTGTCCAGAGCCTCCATCGCCAATGCCACAGCAGCCGTTCTCGGCGTGTCGCGGGCCGTTGCGTCACGGGCGAAACGCGCACCTGCGACCACGAAGCGCGCGTCCAGGGAGGCGACAAGCTGCTCGATCTTGCGTCGCTGTGCCTCGCCACCGCCCATGCTGGCGCCCGGTGCCACGGCCACCGGCAAGGCTCCGGCCAGCATGGCGCCCAGCCAGGCGTCGAGCATCGCCCAGGAGGTGGGCAAGCAGACCAGGATCCGCTCCCCCGGGCGCACGCCGAGGGTCGCCCAGCGGCCCGCGCCATGCTCCGCAGCAGCCAGAATCTCGGGGTAGGAACGACGCTCGAGGGTGCGCCCGCGACTGTCGAGCATGGCGATGCCACGCTCGGGAAAGAAGCGTGCGGCGCGCGCCAGCGCAGCGACCAGCGTCGCGGGCGGATCGGGGAATGCTCGCGCCACTACGCGCCGATCAGCTCGGCCGCTTGCGGATCGCTCGGCGCGTTGCGCCCAGCCGCCACGCGGCGGCCCGCGTCGATCGATTTCTGCAGGCGCCAGCGCGCTTCCTCGGCCAAGTCCGCGAACAGCTTCTCGGGATCGAAGCCGATCTCCACCAGCTCGTCGCGTAACGCGCTCATCATCGGCACCGCCTTCTCCAGCACGCTGGTGAGCTGGGCATGCAGGCGCGCGCTCAGGGCCTCGCTCTCCCCGTTCGCTCTGGGACCCAGACGGCTGAACTTGTCTTCGAGGTAGATGTGGTTGAAACCGAGATGGCGCGCCTCGTCCTTCAAGATGCCGTCGGAGATGTCGGACAGCAGAGGATCGAGGTCGAGGCTGCGGAAGCCCTCCATCACCAGCTTGGCCAGCACCTCGCTCACCAAGACGCCCGACAGCCATTGCATCGCGTCCTTGGAGACGATCTGGCTCTGGAACAAATAGCCGGCCGGAAAGCGCCGGATGGACATCGGCTCGCGGTCCAGCCGGTGGTAAAAGCGCGTGAAGAGCTCCGTGTGTCGCGCCTCATCGACCGCCCAGGTGGTCAGGTACAGTTGGCTCTCGACCTCGGCGTGCTGGCCGAGTACCGGAATCAGACCAGACACCGAGTAAAGCGCTGCCTGCTCGCCCATCAGCACCGGGGTCAGCATGCGTCCGAGCAGGTCTTTGAGCCGGCTCGAGCGAATCCGTTGGGGTGTCTGCCAGTCGAGGTCGGAGGCCGACCACTGGGAGCGCAGGGCCTTGTGCCAGATCTTCATGTGCCGCTCGCGCGACAGGTCGGGGAGGACTTTGTAAATCTTCATCGCAGCTCGGGAGTCGTCGCCAACTTCGAATGGGGCGTTCAAGAAAAGGGCGGCAAGACGGCAGCAAGACACGGCCCGCCCCTCGCGCGGCGAAGCCGACACAGCGCCGTTGGGACGCTACCATACGCCCACCGGCGGCGGGCTTTGCCACCCAAACGGGTGAACCGGAGCCGCGTTATGGCGCGTACCCGCGGAAGGCACCCGACTGCCGGCAGCCAGCGTGCGGCGAGCCGTACGGCGCCTTGACCACCACCACAGGAGCTACCATGAGCCGCTTCATCCCCGCCTTGTGCACCGCGACCGCCGCGGCCGTCTTCGCCGCGGTCCCAGCCAGCGCTCAGCGCGGATCGATTCCCGACCCGATTCCGGTCGACGGCTTCGAGCAACTGCTGCCGCGCGGCGCGATCGCTGCATTGGTCGACCCCGACTTCGTGCCGGCCGATCAAGCCGCCATTCCAGATGACGCCTGGGTGCTCGGCTTCTCGCACGGGGGCAAGTCCTACGCCTACGACCTCAACCTGCTCAACGCGCACGAAGTGGTCAACCACGAGGCCGGCGGCGCGCCGATCGCCGCGGTTTGGTGACCGCTCGCCAACACGGCTGTCGTGTACAGCCGAGAAAGCGGCGACCAGACCTTCACCTTCGAGCCCAGTGGTGGTCTGCTCAATGCCAGCCTGGTGATGATGGACAAGGAGACCGACTCCTACTGGTCGATCATCAACGATCTCGCCATTCATGGTCCGTCGAAGGGCAAGTATCTGGTTCAGGTACCGGGTTCGGTCAAGACCACGTTCGGCGAATGGAAGAAAAGCCATCCCGACACCTGGGTGCTCTCGGTAGGAGGCCGCGAGCACGACGCGCGTTCGCCCTACGACAGCTACTTCAGCTCCAAGCGGGGCTTCCGCAACACCGCCGCGCAGGACAAACGCCTGGATGATAAGGCGCTCTTGTTCAGCTTCCACTACCAAGACGCGCCCTATGCCGTGCCCTTCGACGTGTTCGAAAAAGGTGGCGGGGTCGTCGCCCTCGCAGCGGGCCAGCAGCTCTTCTTGTATCGCGAAAAAGACGACTCCTTCTACCGCTCGACGGTCGCCTTCCTGGCGCCCGCTGGTGCCGTCTTCGTGCATCGCAAAGGCGCGTGGCTGCTGGTACGCGACGGTGCAACCGTGGCCAGCTTCGACCCTGAGACGCGCTCGTTTGGCGACGCGGCCGAACCCTTCGTCGGCTTCGACACGTTCTGGTACATCTGGAGCCTTACCAACAAGGACACCAAGCTGCTGAAGGGCTGAGCCCGCGCCTTGCCTGCGCTACCGGCATCAGCGTCCGTTTGTCGGTGGCGCTTTCTGCGAGGTGTGGGGCGTCGTCGGGGATGATGGCAGCCACCCGGCGCCGATCAAGGCGCCAGCGATCAGGCGCGCCATGTCGGCGTGCCCGCGGGGCTCGAAGTGGCATTGGTCCGCGAAGCGCTCCGGGCCGCGTCCGGCGAATGCCCCTTGTACGTCCACGGCGAGCACCCCACGGCGCCGGGCCAGGCGCAGGAGCGCGCGGTTGTAGCGGGGAACCTCGGCGCGCCAATCCGCCAGCGCGCGCAATGCCGGCACGCCCATGCGATGGGGGCGGGTGAGCAGCACCACGTGCGCGCCATGCTCGCGCGCCGTGCGCACGAAACCCCGCAGATTCGTCAGGTAGTCGGCGAGCGGCACGCGATGGGCCGCATTCTCGGCCGGCGCCGCGCCCTGCTGCTGCAGCCAGTAGCGGCCCACCCGGTAGGCCCGATAGTGGGTCAGCAGGCGCTCGAGGGCGATGCGGGCGGGTGATGGTGGCTGAAACGCGCTGTCCGGAGGCCCTTTCCGCGACGCGGCGTCGTTCCAGCCAAATGACACCAGCACGATGTCGGGATCAAAGGTATCCACCTGCTGGCGAAAGCGCAGCAGCCCTTGGTACGAGGAGTAGCCCGTGACCCCGGCATTGATCACCTCGACCGTTGGGCCGAAGCGCCCTCGCAGCAGGTCCTGAAGCCGCTCGGGCCAGCCGCCACGATCGGGCCCATCGGTGTTCGAGTCGCCGTAGCACATGATGCGCACGACGCCTGCTGGCTTGGGGTTGATGGCTAGCGGCCCTTTCATGTGCTGCGCGTTGTAGGGCGCGTGAGCCACAGGCCGCCACAGCAGCAGCGGATCGGGCTCGCGATGGCGATCGGCGGTGATGTGTGCCAAGCGCCAATCCTCGGTGCCCGCGGGTACCAGCGTTCGCATCGCCTGGTAGTAGCCAACGAGGCCCAGCCCGGTGGCCAGGCGCGCTGTGTACTCGAGGCCGCCCAGGGTGACCACCACGGCCATGACCAGCGTCACCACATTCACCACACGCGCACGCGCGCGCACCGCCCGGTCGAGTCGCGCCAGCCACCGGGGTCCGAGGATCGCCACCCCGGCGATCGCCAAGGCCAGGGTGGCGAGGGGTGCGGTAGCCCGACCGCCGAGCGGCGGAATCAGGATGCCGCCGAGAAAGATGACGAAGACCAGCGCGATCGGCGCCAGCATGGTAGGGGGTCGAGCAGTCACGGCGAGGCATGTTATCCGCTACCCGAGCCCTGCGCGCACGGGTCGGATCGAGCGGTCGCCCAGCCCAATCCGCAGCTCGCCGTCTGCCGGCCTCCGTTCACCGATCCGCGCCGAACGCGTGGCACCGCGCCGCGTAGGCCCTGGAGAACGCTCGGATACGCTGGGCGTAGACGGCACAGCAGAAAGGACCTTGACCATGAAAGACGGATCTCTCCACGAACCAAACAGCCGCGCGCACGGTATCGAACCCGGGGCTGCCGTGGGCGGCTTGGTGCTCATTGTCCTCGGTGTCTTCTTCTGGCTCCAGGGCTGGGACCAAGTCGACATCGTCGACCTGGTGCCCTACTGGCCGGTGATCTTGATCATCTCGGGACTCGCCAATCTGTTCGGCGCCCGGCGGCGGTTGCGCAAGGGCCTGTCGTTGGCCGTTGTCGGCGGCGCGTTCCTGCTCTACAACCTGGACTACGCCGACTGGCCGATCTTCCTGGTTGCCGCAGGAGTGGCGGTGTTGCTCAAGGGCTTGCTCGAAGACCGGCGGTGGTGCCAGGGGAGCGATCGCCATGCGTGACCTTGCCCGCGGTCGCGTCTTCACCCCGCGGGTGGTTCTCGGCCTGGCGCTGATCGCCCTCGGCGTGGTCTTCACCCTCGACAACCTGGGGCTGGGCGATGCTTGGAGCGTGTTTTGGCTTTATGGATGGCCCGCCGCGCTGATGCTGGCCGGGCTGTCGAAGCTGCTATGGCCGGCGAGCGACACGGGTCGCGGTTTCGGCCTGGTGCTTTTCTCTCTCGGCGTGCTGGTCCTGCTCGGCAGAAAGCGTCTCGGTGTGCTGCCCATCAGGATCTGGGATCTGCTGCCGGCGGCCTTGGTGTTGATCGGGCTCCTGGTCCTCTGGCGCGGGTTGTTCGGCGCGCGTGGCCAACGTGGGCGCGGCGGGGATACCCGGGAGGTCAACACGGTGGCCGTGCTCGGCGGCAACCGGCGCAGCAATGGCAGTGACGATTTCCGCGGCGGCGACCTGGTGGCGATCATGGGTGGCGTGACCCTCGACCTCAGCCATGCCGCGATCCAGGATCACTCCGCCGTGATCGACGTTTTCGCCATGTGGGGTGGGGTCGAGATTGTGGTGCCACGCGGCTGGGACGTCGCGCTCCAGGGACTTCCCCTGCTCGGTAGCTTCGAAGACAACACCGCACCGCCGGATCAGGCGCGCGGCCAACTGGTGGTCAAAGGCTTCGCGATCATGGGCGGGGTCGAGGTCAAGAACGGCTGAGGGGGGCGATCGCCGATGCACCCCATCCTGGTCCACGGTCGCCGCCTGGTCCTCTACTTGGCGGTATTCGCCCAGGCCGGTGTGCTGCTGGCCGAGATCTCGGTGCGCACCGTGGAGATTCCGCGCCTGGCGGCCTATGCCCTGCTGGTGCCACCGACGGTGGCCTATGCCTTCGGTTGCTTGGCGTCGTGGTACCTGTGCCGTCGGATGCCGCTCGCAACCACGCCACTGGGCCGCCTGCTCAGCGCGCATGGCGCGGCGGGTTTGCTCTCGGGTGGGCTGTTTTTGGTCCTCGGACTGGCCTGGGCCTCGATCCTCGTGCCGGTGCTTCCCGCTGCCAGCGCCGGCGACATCGACCTGTTGGCCAAGACCAGCGTCCAGGGGCCCGTGGTGGCGGCATTCGGGTTTCTGCTCTACTCCCTGGTGGCTGCTGTTCACTACCTGCAATCGATGCTCGAGGACCGCCGCCGCGCGGAAAAACGCGCCTATGACCTCGAGCTCTCGGCGCGGGTGGCCGAGCTGCGCGCGCTCAAGGCGCAGGTCGATCCGCACTTTCTGTTCAATAGCCTCAATGCCGTCGCCGCGTTGTCGGTTCCCGACCCGCGCCGTGCCCGGCAGATGTGTTTGGCGCTGGCGAGCTTTCTGCGCGAGAGTCTGCGTCTGGCCACGGTCGAGAGCATCGCGCTCGGCGAGGAAGTAGCGCTCGCCGAAGCCTACCTGGCGATCGAGCGCGCGCGTTTCGGTGCCCGTCTCGAGGTCACTTGCCGGCTCGCGGATCGCTGCGCCGGAGAAGCCGTGCCGCCGCTGCTGCTCCAGCCGCTGGTCGAGAACGCGGTCAAGCACGGCATCGCGCACCGTCTCGAGGGTGGCACGGTGTCGATCGACGCTTGCTTGCGCAACGGCCGTCTGCGCCTCGAGGTGGCGAACCCATGCGATCGCGACCGGCCGTCGAGCCGCGGTCAGGGCATCGGCCTGGCCAACGTTGCGCGGCGTCTCGAAGCGGCCTATGGCGCGCGGGCGACGCTACGCGTCGAAGCGACGGACGATGCCTTCCGGGTCGTGCTCTCGCTTCCCCGCAGCGTCCAACTCGCACCGGCGGTGGCGCCATGAATCTCGTCAGCGCCCGCCCGATCCGCGCCGTGATCGTCGATGACGAGGCGCCCGCCCGTGCCCTGCTCGCGGAGTATCTGGATGCCGAACCGCGGCTCGAGCTCGTGGCGCAATGTGCCAATGGCTACCAGGCGGTCAAAGCGGTCGCCGAGCACGCGCCCGACCTCTTGCTGCTCGACGTGCAGATGCCCAAGCTCGACGGTTTCGAGGTACTCGAGCTGCTCACCGAGCCCCGACCCGCGGTGATCTTCGTCACCGACATCGATCAGTATGCTCTCGACGCGTTTTCCGTGCATGCCATCGACTACCTTCTCAAGCCGGTGGATCCCCAGCGCCTGCACCGGGCCATCGACCGCCTGGTGGCCCGCGACCGGGGCCAAGAGGCCGCAACAGCCGCTCCGCACAACGCCATGGCGCTGCGTGCCGCGGTAGGTCCCGGTCCTGGGATCGACCGCATCCTGGTGCGCGATGGCGCGCGCATTCATGTCATCCCGACCGAGCGCCTCGACTACATCGAGGCGCAAGACGATTGCGTGGCGATCGCGGCCGATGGCCACAAGCGCCGCAAGCAGGGGACGTTGCACGCGCTCGGGGCGCTGCTCGACCCCTCGCGCTTCGTGCGCGTGCACCGCTCCTACATCCTGAACGTCGAGCGCCTGGCGCGCATCGAGCTGTACGCGAAAGACAGCCGCGTCGCGATCTTGCGAGACGGTACGCGGCTGCCGATCAGCCGTGCGGGCTACGCGCGTCTGCGCCGATGGCTGTAGCCGAAGTTCCGGGGTGTCGCGAGGAGTGGTGCTATCGGGGATCCTGACCGTTGTGGAGCACGGCCAGGATGCGCCGGCGCAGTTGCGCGGGAGCGGTCTGGCGGGGACAGCGTTCGCGCACGACGGCCAGCAACCGCATGCAATGCTGGGTCTCGGCCTGGGTTCGCTGGCAGATTTCGATGCGGGCTCGGAATGAAACCTGGGTGACCGGGTCCATTTCATTGTCGAGAAACAGAAAAGCCAGCTCACGGAGCGACTTGTCTTGCATCGAGTTCCTCCACGCGAGCGTGCTTGGTCGGCGATCGGTACAGTGGCGACAACAGTGGCTCAGCCGCGCATTATTCCCCGTGCTCGATCGTGCCAGGTTTCCCGCGCTGGGGGTTAGCCGCCGCTCGGTTTGCGGCGCTTGGCGGTTCGCATCTTCTGCGGCTGGTCTCCGTCGCGCAGGTAGCCCTGACGGCGCGCGTAGCGCAGCAGCGCCTTTTCGAGCAGGCGGCGGCCGCGGTACAGGCGGCTCATCACGGTGCCGACCGGGACGTCGAGAATGGCGGCAGCTTCCTTGTAAGTGAAGCTCTCGAGGTCCACCAACAGGATCACCATCCGGTACTCGGTGGGCAGATCATCGAGTGCCTGCTGCACATCACCATCGAGCACCCGCGCCAGGTACTGCTGCTCGGGGTCGCGGATGCCCTGGGTCGCGTCCTCTCGCACCGAACCCTCGAACGCGTCCTCGATATCCGAGAAGGCGCTTTCGAGAGGCCGGTTCTGCTGCTTGCGGTAGCCGTTGATGAACGTGTTCTTCATGATCTTGAAGAGCCACGCTTTGAGGTTGGTACCTTCCTCGAATTTGGCGTAGTAGCGGTAGGCCTTGAGGTAGGTCTCCTGAACGAGATCCTGCGCGTCATGAGCGTTGCGCGTCAACCTGTAGGCCATGTTGTAAAGCGGGTCCAGGTACGGCAACGCCTGGGACTCGAAATCCCAGCCCACCGGGCCGCCGGGGGCGCTTGGGGTTGTGGGCTGGGTCACGGTCATCATCGTCCTCCTAGCCTACCCGTTCGCACAGATCATGCCAACGCCTTGCCCATACCTACGCACAATCGGGGTCCGAGGGTGCACCCCAATGACGAAGGTCTTGCCACGCCGCCCCGAGTCGTGCACAATACGCCCCGGCCCACCCGGCCCTGCTATGGGTGTGCCCAAGCACAGAACGTTTGGACCGGCCCAATCGGCCGGCTCACATGGCCGATCGTCGCAACAGCCGGTCTCTCGCGCCCATCGGGCTCGGGGTTGAGTTTGCCGCGCTGCTCGTCGCGGCTACCGTGCTCGGGTTGTGGGTCGATCGGCACTATGACACGGCTCCGTGGGGCAGCGTTCTCGGCGCACTCGCCGGTTTAGCGGGTGGCTTGTACCACTTCTTACGCAGCGCGCAGCGCGCCTGGCGCCGCTCGAGCGAGTCGTCAGAAGCGGTGCCGGATGGCGAACGGGAGGGCTCGTGCGAGCCGGATGCGGGGCGCCGGACACGAGCGGAGTGAGGACAGTGGTGTCATCGCGCGAGACGGTCTTTGTACAGTTCCTGATCACCGTAGCCGTGCTCGGGGCCGTGGTGCCCCTGATCGGGTGCGGGTATCGAGGACCGCACGACCCGGCTGCGATGGCCGCGATCTGGATCGGGGCCGCGGTCAGCCTGCTGGGCTCGCTGGCGGGCGCCGTACCCTTGCGCAAGGCCTACGGGCGGCCGGCGCCCGATCGCTTACCCGCGATCTTCGTCGCCATGGGGGTGCGGGTCGGCACCGTCTTGGTGATGGCAGCGGTGGTGGCGGCGAGCGGCCGGTGGCCGCTCAGGCCGCTTTTGGTTTGGGTGGCGATCATGCACGCGGTGTTGTTGATCCCCGATAGTCTGCTGGCCGTTCGATCGATGACCGGCCGGCGGGCGACGAACGAGAACGACCGATGATGGCAACGGACGAGGCACGATGACCAGTTTTTTGCTCGCGACGGGCGATCCTCTGAGCCATGTCGTTCAGCATCCTCTCGTCACCTGGTTCGCCGACTGGGCACCCGGGGGCAAGATCACTGTGCTCAGCGATCAGATCGTGATGATGATGGCGTCTGCGCTGTTGATGATGATTTTTCTCCCGGTTTTCGTGCGCCGTCGCCGCGGCAAGGGTGAGATCGAGCGTCTGGTTCCAACCGGCATTGGGAACCTGACCGAAGGTATCTGCCAATACCTGCGTGACGAGGTTGCGCGTCCGGCGATGGGCCCGCACACGGATCGGTTCATCAAGTACATCTGGACCGTCTTCTTCTTCATCCTGACCATGAACCTGGTCGGATTGATTCCCATCGCGCCCTGGACTGGCCTTGCTGGCCTGCACCTCGGAGGCACACCGACCGCCAACATCTGGGTCACCGGTACGCTCGCCGCAGCCACCTTGACGCTGATGGTGGGCTACGGCCTGCGCCTGGGCGGCATCCGGTACCTCAAACATTTCAATCCGGGCGCGCCGCTGTGGATCGCACCCTTGATCGTGGTGCTCGAGGTGATCAGCACCCTGGCGCGCAGCATCGCGCTCGCCATCCGCTTGTTCGCCGCCATCGTCGGCGGCCATGTGCTGATCGCGGTACTGGTCTCTTTGATTCTCACCGCGGGGCAAGCGCTCGGCATCGGCAGTGGCCTGGGAATCGGGTTGCTGGTGGTGGCGGTCAGCGTGGCGATCAGCCTGGTGGAGGTGTTCGTCGCCTTCTTGCAGGCGTTCATCTTCACCTACTTGTCGGCGCTCTTCATCGGCATGTCGGTCAACCTGCATCACGATGATGCGCACGGGGAAGCCGAAGCCCATTGACCAAGAACAGCTCCAGCGCGTCATGCGAGCCGGAGCCCTTGACACGGCGCACCGACCCGGTGGTCGGCCGCGCGCCGTTGTGATCTCCCATCACACCGAGAACTCCGACGACCCAAGAGAAGGAAAGGACTCCGTAGACATGAACAAGAATCTCGCCAAGTGGTTCCTGCTGCTGTGTGTGGCCGGCCTGGCCCTGATGATCGCGCCCGCCGTTTTTGCCCAGGAGGCCGGAGGCGGCGGAGGTGGCTGGGGCAGTCTCGGCGGCCCGATCGGTGCTGGCCTGGTGGTCATCGGTGGCGGCCTGGGCATCGGCAGGATCGGCGGAAGCGCCGTCGAGTCGATGGCCCGGCAGCCGGAGATGGCCGACCGCATTTTCACCGTTACCATCATCACTGCCGCCATGGTCGAGGTGGGCTTCCTCTTCGGCGTGCTGATCGGATTTTTGGCGCTCGGTACTTGATCAGGCCGAGCGGCATAGCGTTGTCCAGAAACGGTTGGTGGGGTGGTCGCATGATCGCCTCGCCTTCTTCCTACCAACGACGCCGGGTCGGTTCCGGCGGCGCAGCGGGCACCACCATGAACCCAAACACCGACAAGCCTCTGGCACGCGCGATTTGCGCCATGACTGTGGCTCTTTCGTTTTTCTTCTGGGCCCTACCGGCAGCGGCCACCGAGGCCGCGGTGTCCGAGGAAGGCGGGGGCCTGTTCTCGGGCGATCTCGGCGGCGCCATTTGGACGCTGGCGATCTTCCTCGGCCTGCTGTTCGTGCTCGGCAAGTTCGCCTGGACGCCGATGCTCAACGCGCTCCAGCAGCGCGAAGACTTCATCCACGACTCCTTGGCCAAGGCCAAGCAGGAACGCGACGCGGCGGACGCCAAGCTCGCTGAATACCAGGAGATCCTGGCCGCAGCGCGCGCGGAGGCGACCGCCATCGCCGATGAGGGCCGACGAGATGCCGTCGTGCTGCGCACCAAGATCGAGGACGCGGCACGGGCCGAGGCGGAGCAAATCATCGCGCGTGCGCGGCGTGAGGTCCAACTCGCTGGCGAGAATGCCAAGAAAGAGCTCTACGCCCTGGCCGGTGAAATGGCCACCCGGGTCGCGACCAAGATCGTGGGCCGCTCGCTGGCGGATGACGACCGCCAGCGGATGGTCGCCGAAGCGATCGACGAGATTCACCAGCTCGCTGAGAGCTGAGGCGACCATGGCCAAGCAAGACGAACAGAGCATGGCAGCCGCCCGGGTCTATGGGCATTCGATGCTTGCGCTGGCGCAGCGCAAGAACCGTGCGCAGGATCTGCTCGAGGAGCTCCGCGACCTGATGGCGCTGCTCAAGCGTGAGCCACGCCTGCGGACATTCTTCGACAGCCCGATGGTCGATACCGAAACCCGGCGCGCGATGATCGAGCGCACCTTTCGCCACCGCGCGAGCGATTTGCTGGTCGATTCATTGTTGGTGCTCAACCGTCATGGTCGTATCGATCTGATCGAGGATGTGGTCGAGGTCTTCCGCACGGCGTTTCAGGCGCGGCGCGGACACGTCGATGCGCATGTCACCTCGGCGGTGCCACTCGACGAGGCGCAGCGGCGGCGTCTGAAAGCAGCGATCAAGGCAGTGGATGGCCGAGAGCCCGATCTGGTAGAGGCGATCGACCCCGAGCTGCTCGGCGGCCTGGTGGTTCGCGTCGGCGACCGCAAAATCGACACCAGTGTGGCGAAAGACCTACGAACCGTACGCGCCCGGCTCGCCGAGCGGGCGGCGCGCGAGATTCTGGCGGACCGAGCGGCCTAAAGGAAGGAATCCATGAAGCTCAACGTCGATGAGATTTCGTCGGTCATTACCGAGGAAATCGAGAACTATCAGAGCGAGGCCGATGTCGCAGAAGTCGGCAAGGTGCTCGAGGTCGGCGACGGCATCGCCCAGATCTACGGTCTGGGCAATGCCTTGGCCGGCGAGCTGGTCAAGTTCGCGAATGACCAGATGGGCCAGGTGCTCAACCTCGAAGAAAGCTCCGTCGGCGTGGTCATTCTCGGGGACTACCTCGGGATCCGCGAGGGAGACGAAGTCCGCCGTACGGGCGAGTTGCTGTCGGTGCCGGTGGGCGAGGTGATGGTCGGGCGGGTGGTCGATCCCCTCGGCCGGCCGCTCGATGGGCGCGGCGCCATCCACAGCGAGGAGCGCCGGCCGCTCGAGGTCAAGGCGCCGGGCATTGCCGAGCGCCAGCCGGTGACGGAACCGCTGATGACCGGCATCAAGGCGATCGACAGCATGATTCCGATCGGCCGCGGACAGCGTGAGCTGATCATCGGTGATCGCAAGACAGGCAAAACCGCGGTCGCGATCGATACGATCATCAATCAGAAAGGCAAAGATGTCGTTTGCGTCTACGTCGCAATCGGGCAGAAAGAGTCGACCGTGGTGGCGGTGGTCGAGAAGCTGCGCGAGCACGGCGCCATGGACTACACCATCGTGGTTCAGGCTGGTTCGTCGATGCCCGCACCGCTTCAGTACATCGCTCCCTACGCCGGTGCAGCCATGGCCGAGTACTTCATGTACCAGAAGGGCATGGCCACACTGGTGGTTTACGATGATCTCTCCAAGCAAGCCCAGGCCTATCGCCAGCTCTCGCTGCTGCTGCGGCGGCCGCCCGGACGCGAGGCCTATCCGGGCGACGTCTTTTATCTCCACTCCCGCCTGCTCGAGCGCGCTTGCAAGGTGCGAGACGAGTACGCGGTGGTGGCGCGCGACACCCCTGAAGACGCCACCGACCGCTCGCTCGCCCGCGTGCATCCGGAGAGACTCGCTGCACCCGCAGCGCACCGGCCCGACGCGGCGGACGGCCTCTACCATCGGCCCGATGGCAAGAACCGCGCCGCAGCCTGGCTCGCCTCCCTCGACGACGCGCAGCGCTACCGGGTTCATCGTTTTCCCGACTCCGGCGGCTCGATGACCGCGCTACCGATCATCGAGACCCTCGAGGGCGAGGTCTCTGCCTACATTCCGACCAACGTGATCTCGATCACCGACGGTCAGATTTACCTCGAACCAGATCTTTTCTTCGCTGGCGTGCGTCCGGCAGTGAATGTCGGCATCAGCGTCTCGCGTGTGGGCGGCAACGCGCAGCGCAAGGGGATGAAAAAGATCGCTGGCTCGCTGCGGCTCGATCTCGCGTCGTTTCGCGAGCTGGAAGCCTTCGCCCAGCTTGGCACCGAGCTCGACGAAACCTCCCAACGCCAGCTCGACCGCGGCGCGCGCATGGTCGAGCTGCTCAAGCAGCCGCAGTACACGCCCTACACCTACCCGCACCAACTGGTCTCGATCTCCGCCGGCACCAAGGGCCAGCTCGACGACCTGCCCGAGGCGCAGGTCCTGGCGTTTGAAATGGCCCTGCTGCGCCATCTCGATCAGGAGTTTCCCGAGCTGATCGAGTCGATCGAGGAGCACGGTGTGATGACGGTGGAGACGGAAGCGAAGCTGTCCGAGGTCATCACCCACTTCAAGACCACCTTCCTCCGGCAGCAGACCGCCGCGTAGTCGATCTGCGCGGCACGCTCCAGCGGACCCGAAGACCATGGCCAACCGAAGAGATCTCGTCAAACGGCGCAAAGCGGTGCACAACACCCGCAAAATCACGCGCACGATGCAGATGATCGCCACCGCTCGCTTCCAAGCAGCATCTGCCCGTGCCGTCGCCACCAAGCCCTACTGCGAGAAGCTCGCTGAGCTGGTCGCCGACCTGGCGCGCGGTGGTGACGGCATCGACCACCCGCTGATGCGCGAGGTGGATGGCACCGGCCGAAGCGCCCTGGTGGTGCTGACCTCCAACCGCGGCTTTTGCGGCGGCTTCAATGCCAACGTGCTGCGTCGGGCCACTGCGCATATCGACGCGTGTGCTGGCGAAGTCGAGGTCCACCTGGTGGGCAACAAAGGCGTCAGTTACTTTCGCTACAGCAAGCGAACATGGGCACAGCAAACCGTCGATATCGACGAGAAGCCTCGCTTCGACCAAGTCGAGCCGATCGCCAATGACCTGATCGACCGGTTTGTCGGCGGCGAGATCACCTCGGCCCATGTCGCCTACATGCATTTTCACTCCGCCTCCAGGCAAACGCCCGCGTTGTTGCAGTTGCTGCCGCTGTCGCCCCAACCGGGCACCGCGCCGGGCGGGGGGAATACGGGATCGCGTGCGGTCGAGTATGAGCTCTCGCCCGATCCCCAGAGCCTGCTCGACGATTTGCTGCCGGCGAGCGTGCGCACGCAACTCTTTCAATGCTTCACCGACGCCGCGGTCAGCGAGCAAGTGGCACGCATGGTCGCGATGAAAGCCGCAACTGACGCTGCCAACGACATGATCAAATCCCTGACCCGACAGTACAACCGGGCTCGCCAGACATCGATCACCATGGAGCTGCTCGACATCATCGGCGGATCCAACGCGCTGGCCTAGGCCTGGGCGCACCGCGAGCCGGTCCCGACCGTCCCCCGAATCGACACATGAAATCCAAGCCCCAGACCACACCCTGAGGATCCAGCGATGGACAACAGCAATACCGGAATCGTCACCCAGGTCATCGGCTCGACGCTCGACGCGCAGTTCGACGAAGACCGGATGCCGGCGATCTACAACGCGCTCCAAGTCGAGATCGAACGCGAGGTGCTCGGCGAGACCCAGCGCGAAACCCTGTGGTGCGAGGTGGCACAACATCTCGGCGGCGGGCGCCTGCGCGCCGTCGCGCTGGGCTCGACCGATGGCCTGTGTCGCGGTGCCCGGATCCGCGACACAGGGGCCGCGGTGACGGTTCCGGTGGGCGAGAAGGTACTCGGCCGGGTCTTCAACCTGGTCGGCGAGACCATCGACGGCCTCGGACCGATCGAGATCGAGCAGCGACGGCCGATCCACAATCCACCCCCCAAGCTCGATGACCTGTCCTCCAAAACCGAGGTCTTCGAGACCGGGATCAAGGTCATGGATCTGCTGTGCCCGCTGGTGCGCGGCGGCAAGGCGGGTCTGTTCGGCGGAGCTGGCGTCGGCAAGACGGTGATCATCCAAGAGCTGATCGCGCGACTGGCTCGCTTTCACAGCGGCTATTCATGCTTCGCCGGCGTCGGCGAGCGCACCCGCGAGGGCAATGACCTGTGGCTCGAGATGGCCGACGCGAAGATCGGCGACACGGGCAAGAGCGTGCTCGACCAGACGGTCATGGTCTTTGGCCAGATGAATGAGCCGCCCGGTGCTCGCCTGCGGGTTGCGCTCTCGGCGCTGACCATGGCCGAGTACTTTCGCGACCAAACCGGTGCCGATACCCTGCTCTTTGTCGACAATATTTTTCGCTTCTCGCAGGCGGGTTCGGAAGTCTCAGCGCTGCTCGGCCGGATGCCCTCCGCGGTTGGCTACCAGCCGACCCTGGGCACCGAGATGGGAGAACTCCAGGAGCGGATCACCTCGACCAAGCATGGCGCGGTGACATCGATTCAGGCGATCTATGTGCCCGCCGACGACTATACGGATCCGGCGCCGGCCACCGCGTTCTCCCACCTTGACTCGACCGTGAACCTGGAGCGCTCGATCGCTGACAAGGGCATCTATCCCGCGGTCGATCCGCTGGCTTCCTCGAGTCGGGTGGTGTCTCCCGAGTACGTGGGCGAGCGGCACTATGCTGTGGCCCGGCGGGTTCAGCAAATCCTCCAGCGGTACAAGGACCTGCAAGACATCATCGCGATTCTCGGCGTCGATGAGCTCTCCGAAGAAGACAAGCTGATCGTGGCGCGCGCGCGCAAGATCGAGCGCTTCTTGTCGCAGCCGTTCTACGTCGCCGAGCAGTTCATCGGCATTCCAGGCGTCAACTGCTCGTTGGAAGACACGATCCGATCGTTCGAGGAGCTTTGTGACGGCCGCTGGGATCACCTGCCCGAGCAGGCATTCATGTACGTTGGCGCGATCGAAGAGGCGGCGGCGAAGGCCGAGGGGCTCAAGAAAGCCTCGTAACGAGCGCCCGAGCGAACCAAGGACGATAGCCCATGGCGAATCCCAAGGTCTTTTCGGTGAGCGTGGTCACCCCCGAGCGGGCGGTGATCGAGCGCGACGACGCAACGCTGGTGGTGCTGCCCGCCCATGATGGCGAGATCGGTATCCAGCGCGGCCATTCGCCGATTCTCACGCGGCTTGGCATCGGTGCTCTGCGGGTTGACGCGAGCGGTGGCGAGGACCTGGTCATGTACATCGATGGCGGCTTCGCACAGATGGTCGACAACCGCCTATCCGTGCTCACGGAGCAGGCCAAGGAGCCCGCCGATCTCGATCCGCAGGCGGCGGCGGCCGCCTGGGAGGCGCTGCGCGGCCAGACCATCGTCGGCGAGCGTGCTTTGCGCCGGCACCAGGACGCACTCGCGCGCGCCCAGGTGCAAAAACGCATGACGTCGCCCTAGCTTCTCGCCCAATGGCCATGCACAAGGGCCTTTGCGGCGCTGTGCTACCCTTCTTTCCCACGGTCGCTTCGCGCTTTTGCGCAATCTCTCAAGGCTGGCGAGCGACTGCCACGATCCGAACCCACCATGCGCGATGATCCGAGAGCGTCCGGGCCGCAAAAGAGCGCGCTGATCGGTGCCGATTCCGCGCCGGCTCGCTTCGGGAACGCGGGCCGAATGGGCCTTATCCTGGCGATCCTTGCCGCCTTCTTGGTCTTGCATCAGCTCTCGGGCTGGGCGTTTTCAGGCGCTCGCGAGCGCCTCCGGCTGGCGCCGACGCCGCAAGCGCATCCGCTCGCCAGCAACGACGTGCCGCGCGCCGTGGACGCAGCCTTCCCCATGCCATTCGTCATCGAGCGCGGCCAGACCCTGGGCGGCGTGCTCAGCGATCTGGGGATGCCCGCACGCGAGCAGGCCGGCGCGGTCGCAGCCCTGGCCGAGCACCTGTCGGTGCGCAGGCTCGCGCCTGGCATCGCGGGCCTGGCCTATGCCGACCACGACGGGCGGATCGAAGGGCTGCGAATGCGCACCGGCGCCGGATGGCTCGAGCTGGCACGCACGGGCGGTGGCTGGGGCAGCACCTTGCGCGATTTCATCCGGCGCACCGAGGTGTCGCGCATCGAGGGCCTGGTCGACGGCCCGCTCGAGCAGGCGGTACGCGCTGCCGGCGGTGCGCCGGAGATTGCCTATAAGATGGCGTTCGTGCTGCGCTGGGATCTTGACTTCAACCGCGACCTGCGCCGGGGCGACCGCTTCCAGGTCCTCTTCGAGCATGTTTTCCTCGACGACTCGGACACCGGTCCGGGTGCGGTGCTGGCACTCGCGTACGAAAACCGGGGCCGGCGCTTCGAGGCCTACCGCTTCGACCACGCCTACTACGATGGCGAGGGTCGCCCGCTCCAGAAAATGTTCCTGCGCTCGCCGCTGCCCTTCTCCAGGGTAACGTCGCGCTTTTCGAAGTCACGTTTTCACCCGGTGCTCAAGGTTCGGCGCCCGCATTGGGGCGTCGACTACGGCGCGCCGACCGGTACCCCCGTGCGCGCCACTGCCGGCGGCACGGTCAGCTTCGCGGGCCGCAAGGGTGGCGCGGGCAATATGGTGGAGCTGCGGCATGTGGCTGGCTACCGCTCGGCCTATCTGCATCTCTCGCGCTTCGCCAAGGGCATGCGCGCAGGCCGCCGGGTGGCGCAGGGGGAGGTGATCGGCTACGTCGGGTCTACCGGTCTGGCAACGGCACCGCACCTCGATTATCGCGTCAAGAAAAACGGACGCTGGATCGACCCGCTATCACTTCAGCGCACGCCATCGGAGCCGATCCCGGCCGCGCGAAGACCGCTCTTCCAGGCTCGTCGCGATGCCCTGCGCCGCCAGTTGGAG
>Ga0114931_10000548_pt1 | contig 45348 bp, 36 predicted proteins | sample 2SBtaG_FD_89579 | JGI IMG/M metagenome (GOLD analysis project Ga0114931, IMG submission 89579) | Deep subsurface microbial communities from Kolumbo volcano to uncover new lineages of life (NeLLi) - 2SBTROV14_V59a metaG | ecosystem: Environmental > Aquatic > Marine > Volcanic | place: Kolumbo... | reverse complement strand
GGGAAACATTGGCCGTCATCCGTCAGCTCCCACAGCTTTCGGTCGATCCCCGCGTGCGCGGGGGAAACCACAATGACGTGAGGACCAGGCATGCGGAATGGGGTCGACCCCCGCGTGCGCGGGGGAAACACACTAGAGGGCAAGCTCTTGAATCTAAAGGTATAACGCGAACGGAGGCGAGTCAATCTGTCTTACGGCTGACAAGGAGGCCGTCAATTTCGACCAATTCAAGAGGCGGTGTGCCGAAGATTCTTACGTTTTGTCCACCCGGCATCGTCGGATCCTTCCACACCATCACAATCGACGATTCGGCGTCGAGAATAGCCCATTCGTTAATGACGGTCCATACTCGCTCGCGAACGGTTGGCGACATTTTCGGTGCCGTGTAGGTTCCCGGCGCGAGCTCGATCATCGTCGAGGCCAGAAAGCCCCGAATTCGGTGAGATACGTTACGGGTTACCACGATCGTCATCGACATGGAGAAGGTCCTTTATGCGCTCAATCATCTTTGGAATGAGACTGGTTTTCTTGAATTGCCGGGCGGCCTCAAGGCGAGTTTCTCTCTCGATCGACAGGTCTGGCGAGGCGGCCACACGATGGGCCGTCCGAAACGCGAGCGGAATCGTCAGCTCTGCGCGCCAGAGATCTGCTATGTCGAGCGTGAAAGCATTGCTCGACGTCTCGTGTATAAAACCAAGTGGAGGTAGCGCGCCAACGCACGCCACCGCGACCTCCGCAGCCGATTCAACGAATGTTGCCGCGTGATTGATGGCCTGATTCGGGATATCGGCAGACTCGGGCGCAGACCGATCGTAGTGACGCCCGTACCACTGTACTTGATACTGTGCGGCCAAGATCCGGTACGTTTCCTTCATTCGGCCCCCTTCAATCCCTCGCAAGACGGAGATATCCCGATACGGAAGCACTCGGCCGAAACGGAACGCATACATTCGCCGGGCGACCTCTACACGTTGTTTCTTATTTGCCCACAGGTAGGCATGTTTACGCGCTATTTCGGAACGCGCCTGGCCCATCGGGGGCGCCGTGTAGAATTTCACGGCTCCATCACCGATGGCCGCCAGCAACGTGCCATGCCGGGACAGAATCCTCAGTGCGTCGTGGCTCACGGTGGATCCTGGCCCCAGGAGGATGATGGATACTCCCTGGTAGGGGATCGCGTAGTCTCCCGGACTCAGGTCGGATGAACCGGCGCAGCGAAACCGTAGTGTCCCGTCCGTCACGGTGAGATTCCCGCGGGAAAGAAAAAGCAGTCCGTGACGATCGGCGTGGGGGACGCGCGAGCCGGTTAGCCCCAAGCGTCCCTGAAATAGCGATGTCATGACGGAGGACGCAGCAGGAGCATGCCGTAACCGAACGACCGGTGCCGGCCAATTCCTCGCACAAGCGTTTGCTGGAAACGGTTGGTATCCGAAATTGCAAGACGGCCTCGTATTAGAACATCGGGGCGTGTTAAGAATGAGGACTTTCTTTTTCGAGCGGACGAATCATGGGATCGCCGCAAAAGTTGAACAAGTCGAAAGCCAACCATCCTGGCATCCAGCAGCCTTGCCGCACCCTGGAGCTGGGTTTCAAGCCATTCAACATAAACGTGTTCCCGCGCCAACCTGGGACTGCCATTTTTCCTGGAGTCCAACCGGCGAAGGTACACGTCGCGCTCCCGGTCTTCTTTACGGGTGACCGGACATATCAGCAGTTCGAAGCCGAGTACTTTCCCCGGTGCCAGGCTTAGGGTGAGCTGCTTGGAGAAGATCTGCGGCGAATCGCCCAACACGGATGCTGCAAGAGGTTCGGCGTAGGCCTGCGCGTGCTCGATGAGCGTGGAATGCCCGGTTGCTGCATATCCCAAAATTCGTAGCCTGCCCGACGAAAACATGACGCGATACGGTTTGGGCGCCTTGTCTCCAAACGTTGCCCGGAGCCAAGCGTGGGTATCATACCCGAGGTCTTCGTTCCGGGTTGTATTGATGCCTTGCGACTGAAGAAATGCGGCTAAACGCCCGGCGTCGAGGCAGATTTCCAACATGTACAGAGCGCCGTTCATAATATGCCCTCCGTCAACTCCCCTTCGTATCGCTTTCGTGCGCCGACATGAACCTGATTCTTCCAGTCGCGAGAATCGTACACAATAATCTCTCGACAGGACGCGGCCGATGGCGGGGGTATCGTAATGGGCCAACAGGCGGCCATGAGGGCGGATGCAGGCGAGCTCGGGCGTGCAACCCGATCCGCCGACATGAGGGCGTTAAGCACGTCTCGTTCATCGACAATATCCAGGAACAGCGGCGATCCAGGGATGCAGGTTTTGCGCCCAAGAAACAACGGGCGTATGGGACACCGTAGATGCTCGCCAATCTCGGTAGTGGTCGGTGCCAGTCCACCATCGAGCGACACCGTAACCGTCATTACGCCATCGGCCCAGTAATGGCGGTAGCGCTGATGCGTCCCATACTTTGCAACAGGTCCACCAGTCCGGTGCTCGGGCGCACCCATTGTTGTCCATCCGGGTTCACGCATCCATGCCAGGCCGAGGTCTGCCGTGTGGTAATCAAGCATCGGCCGCGGTTCGATGTCCCAGCGGGCCGCGTACTCGATTCGATTCTGAAGTTCCTGCAGCTGATCGGAGTCGCCATGGTACCATCCCAAGGCGTTGGCAAACAGCCCGGTCAGCATCGCCCGCCCCGGGAAGTATTCTGTAGGGCTATTCTGGTCTACCATTACGCCACCGAAGCTCATCAGGGGGGCGTCGAAACGCATTCTGAGGATTTTCATCTCGCGTACGCTCCGAATGTGTTCCCGAGAACCTGCTCGATGGCTTCATCGAGCGGCGCGGGCGTGGGGGCTTTGGCAGGCCATTCTGTTCTCGTTGTGAGCGCGCGGGTGGCGCAAGTGGCACCGTACATGTTGTCGAGTTCAGAAAGATATCGTGCGATGGCCTCGGCACCAGACTGGACCACATCTGCTTTTGCGGCGATGCCTTCCACGAAGGCATTCGCTAGCGTTCGAGGTTGCTGCTTCCCGGTTTCCAGAAGAATGAAATCGCTGTAGGCGTATGGTGCGGTCGCACCCAGTTTGGCGCCGGGTGATACCGTGGCGATGGTCCGAATTAACGTTCGCAGCGTTTCGCGAACGTCATCCGAGGGCTGTTTCGTCCACGTGGAACGGTCGCATCCGGTGAAATTGGAAACCAGAAGTGGCACATCTACCACCACATAACCGTAGAAGACACCTGCGCCAAGTTCCATGTCACCGGCGTGGGCTGCACCCGTTTCTTCCGTCAGATTCAAGTCATCTACCACGGTAAAAAAATCAACTTCCGTGTCGATTGGATGAATTGTCATGGAATGAGCGACATGAACGGCGGCGTCAGAACGTGCGAGAATGTCAGAGGTCACAAAGCGACCAAAGAGAGCCCCTTCCAGACCGGAGAACAGCTCCGTTCCGCCCGCCTGCTTGACCATCGCGGCGAAGTTTTTCTTCTCGGTCTTCAGTTTGTCCTCGAGCCTCTTTTTTGCGTGTTCCACATCGTGATCTTGCGCGCATTCGGCGATAACGGAGACGAAATAGTCCGCTTCGGGTTTGCCAAACAAGACGGGTTGCTTCATGGTCAGGCCATCGGCTTCGCTCTTGTGCATAATGAGTTTTTCCATGAGTGTCTTTGTGAGCGTCTGCGCAACGTCTTCAGGGATTCCCTGGTCGACAACCCGCGGTAGAATCTCGCGCTCAAAAAAGTGTCGGCTTCTTATCCCCGTGGGAAGTAGTTTGAGCTGCTGGTGCAATGCTGTTCGCCAGTGTCTCTTCAGACACTGGGAGGATACGCGCATGCGCACAGACCCACCGAAGGGGATTCGTTTGGCCAGACCGGCATCGTCGCGGTTGAGAAGGCTTGCCGGATAGGAAGTTAGAGTGTGGATTTGGAGAAACATTATTTCACTCCTTTGCAGATGTGTTCGAGTAAAAGTGACGTGCGATGCGCAAGCGGATTTTTTCCCGTCGTCTTCCGTTGGTCGTCAACACAAGGCGGGCGGTATCGGTCCAGTCGAATCCGGCTCTTTTCGCCGCAGTGAAACGAGCCAGGCGCAGAACCAGAGCCCTCATCACCTGGCCATTCGCGGAAAGAAGTCGTTCGAGACGCTTTTCCGAGAAACCGGTCGCAGCCAGCACGGTACCCATCGGCCGGCTGGGCAGATGTCCACCCGGAGAGGTGATCGCCAGCCCCGCAATGATGACCTGCCAGGCCTCGGGACATCGTTCCCAATCGGCCGGCAAGCAGCGAAAGGCAAATCGATAGAAGGCCAGGGAAGGTGGATCGCGCGGATCTGTGCGCCGGAGTCCGGCACGATACCCGGTTGGAAACGAGTCGCTGTCAATTATCTTCGCCACACGTGCAATCACGCGGGGTAGCGCATGTGCGGTATCAAGTTCCGCGCGGTCATTCCGCTCCGGGATGTCAGCGTTCATTCGAGGCCTCCTTGAGTTCCGGGAAATTCTTGTATAGCGAACCGAAGAAAAATCTTTTCGACAGGGAGCGCGTGCGATAACGGCGCCCGGCGTGCGATGGGGCTTTGCGCAGCTCTCGTTCCAACACGGTCTCAGCGGCGCTGCGCAGTATATGTATCCAGTCCGTTTCGGCGATCTGGCCCTCTGCATCCGCGGCGTGCCAGAGCCAGGGGAAGAATTTTTGCTCCCATAAAGACGAGAAATGCTTTCGGGGCTCCTTCCACCAGTCGACGGCCTCGTTTTTTTTCCAATCCAGCGTGTCTGGCGCGGCCTCGTAAATCATCAGCACGGCGCCCTTGAGCACTCTGTTTTGCATCTTTGTGGTGTTCTCGAGCGCTTTTTGGCTAATCTTCGCGATACATTCTCGGCTTTCGGCGTTTGAGAAAAGACGCCTGGCGATGCGTCCGGGGACTGGAACCGAAACCCGGTGAAACCCATCCGTTTTTCCTTGTCCGCCCACCAGCACGGATGCCGAGAACTTGTACTGGTCGGTATCGAGCGTGCTCAGCGGTTTTTGCATGGGCTGGAGTCGAAAGCCTTTTTCGAATATCATGTCGCGTATCCGCTTGGCATCGAACCCGGTTCCAGACATGGTAAGAGCGGCGTCTTTGTCCGTGTTGATGGGTGTCCACGGATCACCCATTTTCCCCTTGAGTTCTTTCGCGGCAATGCGCGCTGCGTGAGCCGATGTTGCCCTGGCAACAATCCGGTCACCCGACCGGGCAAGGCGGTATGCGCGGCATATTTCCACGAAAAACGGGTCGAGGTCTTTGGTGCTGATGCCCGACCTTAAATCCCAGGGTACGGTCCATACGAGGGTGATGCCATCATTCCGGTAGCCCCAGGGGCCTGCCAGGAGAGATCGCCGAAGTTTTGTTAGCCGCTTGACAGCATCGGTCCACCGAGTGCCCGGGGAGCCACGACGTTTCAATTCGACGATCGCGCGACTGCCGGCCCCGCTGTTCATTCGCGAGATCCCAAAGTTCCCCCTGCCCATGAATCCGGACATCGTTTGTGCCGTGATCAGCGCGAGCGCCCATAGCTCCGGCGACGCATCGCGCGATCGCGCTTGCTTTACGTCGTGATTCTTTGCCGTTTGCAACATGTCGAGTTGATCGGGCGTTTGCGCCTTGACCGTGAGTGTTGGAGGTTTCGGAAAAGTCTGACCTATGAGTGGGGGTTGCATGAACGCGGGCTCGGCCAGGTCATCGACAACAAGCGTCCACGCGCTGATTTTCTCATCAGACAACGATAGTAGTCCCCTACGCCAGTAATCGAAGGCTTGGTGAGGATCTTCTGTTTGGGCCCTGCATAGAATCGCGCCGGCGAGGTAACAGAGAAAAACGTGAAATGCGTCCTCCTGGTGGCGCTGTACGCCGGGGAAGGACACCAGGTGATCATTGGCGAGCGCCTCGAACACGCCGGGAAGGCTCGTGCGCTCGGTAGATGCCTCGAGTTCCACAGAAAATATTTCGTCATCCAGGAGGTTCATCGTGGCGCTCCAATCCGAAACGTGAATAAGAATAGCCTCTCTCGCCGATTGAAAACGTGAATGCCCCATCGGGAAAAACCTGGCGTATTTCAGCGCAGAAATCTCCGGGAAGGCCTGCTGTCATGTGTCCGGGGATGACAACTTCCTTCAGGGGTACGTGGAATGGCCCGGGCACCTCGCGATCGAGTTCAACTTGAATCGCGTTCATGCCCAGGCGAGTTCGTACGGTCTCTCCGACGTCGTGGAACACGGCCTCACCGAAATCTTCATTGTAGTTCGCTACGGCGTAATGTCCGGAAACTTCGCCCGCAATCGTTTGGCCTTCGACTCGCGCGGCGTGTTTTTTCCAGGTTTGGCTGTCACGGGTCGCCAGTCGCTCGGGGTGGGTTGCGGTTTCCACAAACCGGCGAGCGTGTTTCGCGAGTGAAACGACAGGTAATTCCCGAAGTAAATCCCAGGTAAGATCGACCGTACGCAAGTCAGCGTATACGCTTCCAAGGCCCGTCCTGGAAATGGCGCTGGTGGGCCGACCCTTTCCGTCAATATACGGTTCGAGAGAATCGCCGTCTGGAACGAGGACAACGCATCTGGGATTTTCATGCCCGAAAGGTCTGGGGCGATCGTGTCGGTGCAGCCTGCCAAGTCGCTGGAGCAGGACGTCAGCCGGGCACAGGTCGGTGATGAGCATGTCGGCGTCGATATCCAGGCTTTGTTCCAGGGTCTGAGTTCCGATCAACAACACCGGTCCTTCCGCGGATTCGGCGCCGTAGCGCTCGGTGACTCTGCGATCCAGGATGCTGCGATCCATCGGTGCGAATCGCCCGTGATGGGGGCAGGGGGTCCCTTTGCACGCGAAAAGCCACCCGCGAACAAGACCTGCGGTGTCTTCGATCAGGCGTTTCAACCGAATCACGCGCTGGACGGTATTCAAGACCACGAGGACGCGTGCTCCAGTTTGCAGCGCTATTATCACGTGGTCAGTCATGTTTTCCAATTCGAACAGCTTTGGGACAAGTTCGAAAGAGATCCGTCTATTCGCCCGAGGCTTCGAGGGAGGAACGGCGATTGGTGCTCCTGTGAGATTTGTAACAGAGGGATAAACGGTCCCGCACGCCAATTCGAAAGACGGCACGGATCGCGACGAGCCCGTGACATCCAGCAGGGCGATACGAGCGCGCGCGCCGAGTGTGGCGGACAGCAACATGGCGTGTCCGCCCAGGCCGATATGATGGCTCAAGAGATTGCGAAGCAAGTGGTTCATGTATGCATCGGAGGCATGCACCTCGTCTACTACGAGTAAACTCCTGTCGAGGCAGACCGATCGCAAATGGGCATGCCGGGTTTGAATGGTTGACAGGAGGGCCTGATCGATAGTGCCAACCGCGATGGGGGAGGCAAGAAACCGTTTCGGTCGTTCCGCAGCCCAGATGCGCCCGGCATGTTCGATGGCATAGTCGTCGTTCCATTGCACCGATTCCGACGGGAGGGTCTCCTCGAGCGGGGCCTCATTGATTCGGGTGTAACCGGGGACGGCCAGCACGGTATTCGGCCGAACGGTCCTGTCCGAAAACGCACGGCGGATACACTTTACGACGCGTTCGTAAATCTCCCGTGCGGCAACCCGGGTTGGGAGAGCGAAGTAGAGGGCGTCAACTTTTCCGGAGGCGAACAGCCTGTAGAACCACGACAATGCGGCCTCGGTTTTTCCCGAACCGGTTTCTGATTCCACGATGACAACCCGATTATTCGGGTCGGCGGGATCGAGGTCATCCACAAGTTCCTGCATATGCCGCGGGGGGAAACCAAAGCGTGCGAGGAAGTTCGATTCGGCAGCATCAAATGACTGCCGGAAAGAAGAGCTGCTAAGCCCAATTGCCCGAACGGCACGATAGGCAGCCGCTTTCGAAAATTCCACGGGGTTGGTTTCGTTTCGGACAATAGGGAAAAATGTTTCATGGGATCCGAGCCAATCTGCGAGCATCAGAACGCCAGCAAACCGATGTTGAAACGAGGGGGCTATGGGAAAGTCCGGTCCTCCAGAGTCGAATGCCCGTGGGTATGCGCGGCGTGCGAACCGGACGAGTTCGGCGGTGGCCTCCATCGGATTTCGCTGCCGGGTGGGATTCCACCAGACCGTGTTTGCCAGATGATAGTTGGAGAATCTCTCGCCCGTGAATCGAATCGGTCGTCCGTGGTGTGACCACGTTGCCAGAAGGATCCGTTCGAGTCCGTCTTCACTGGCGAACCATGGCATAATCTCATCGATTTGAAGCGCTGAGGTGAACTTCTCAGTAAGATCCTTATTTTCAAAAAGGGGGGCCAATTCGCGAATATGCCCGGCCCGTGGCGCGTTGCGATCGAATACTTTTTGCTGGAAGCCAAGATTTGCTTTGCCCACGTCATGCAGCACTCCGAAAACCGCCATGCGATCGAGATCCCTGGAGCTCAGGTCGCGCTCTGCCGCTCTCTCCAGGGGAACGGAGAAACGGGGCAGGCCAATCAGCGCGCGGAGCACCGCGGCCACATCCAGGCAATGGTGCGACAGAGGAAGATAGTGGTAGGGTCCTTCAGTTCCTTCGCAGAATTTTCCCCAGAACGCGTTGTCGGGTAGTGGATTCACCACATTGTGCCTCCTACAGTACGTTGCGCCGGTGTCATGCGAGGATGTGGAGTCTGATGAGGGCCGCGTCTGACGGCCCAGTATGGGAAAAAGAGATTCTCCCTGTGCAAGGGCCACTGCATCGAAGAGAGTACGCCGCGAGGAAGTGCGATTCAACAGGTCTGTGACAAACGGAGTAGATCGCACTGTACCCCTCATCCAAAATGACGTTGGCACATCAATTCTCGCTGTCTTGGTCGCACTCCCAGTGCTTCACGCTGTTCTGTGCTAAAGGCGTGAGTTCGCCCAGTGATCGTCTGCCAGGAGACATTAGAAAAATAACGCAACGGGTGTGACGTACATAGTCAGGGGGAGCCCCTATGGCGTCACCACGGATCACTGCCTCGTGCGCTTCTTGTGCGCAGCGTGCCACCCATCGCGCATTGCCTTTCCGAATGCGCGGTACGATGCTTCGAGCATCGACCCCTTGCGCCACGCCAGCCCGACGGTGCGCCCGGGCGCGTGCCCGGCAAGTGGCCGCGTAACAATGCGCCGGTTCCTCCGCTCCGTCTTGATCGCCATTTCGGGAAGCAGGGTTACCCCCAATCCGCTGGCTACCATCTGCACCAGCGTGCTCAGGCTGCTTGCGCGAAAGGAAGCCTGCTCGTGAACCCCCGCAGGTTTGCACAGCTCGATCGTCTGATCGCGCAGGCAATGCCCGTCGTCGAGCAACAACAGCGAGGTGTCTGCAAGGGCGCTCAGGGGAACACGGCGATGTGCGAGCAATGGATGTCCGGTGGGTGCGGCCAGATAAAACGCGTCGTGGAATAGAGGCAACGTGTCTACCTCGCCGAGATCGGCTTCCAGGGCCAGAACAAGAACATCGAGGTGTCCACGGGCCAGATGCTCCAGGAGTGGGGCCGTTTTTTCTTCGCGCAGGTAGAGTTGCAGGTCGGGAAAACGATGCAGTACACGGGGCACGGTTCCGGGGAGCAGGTACGGTGCGATTGTCGAGATGATGCCCACGCGCAGGTGTCCCGACAGGGGCGCGCGAAGCCGTTGCATCATCTCGTCAAGGTCCCGTACGTCCCGCAGCAGGGATCGCGCTCGCGTGATGAACTCGCGCCCGGCCGGCGTAGTTATCGCGCCGCCGCGTCCCCGCTCAAAGAGCACCACTCCGAGGTCGTTCTCCAGACGCGCGATCTGCACGCTGAGGGATGGCTGCGTAACAAAGCAGGCCTCGGCGGCGCGGCGAAAATTGCGCTCATCAGCCAGCGCCACGGCATATTCGATCTGGCGCAGTGTCAGAGCCATAGAGATATTCTATCGTAAAGGGCATAAACAATCAATTAGACAAATCGTCCGTCCGGCGCCATCCTCAGTTGGAAAGGGCTCCCCCAACGATGTTCCCTGCGGCGGCCCGGGATTTGCCCTTTGGCGCCGCAACACCCGATAATTTTGGAGGCGATCATGAATACGCTCGAATCCCGACTGGTCACCGCGTTGGCAGACCACCAGGTGTTTTATCAGAAAGTCCGTTCCTATCACTGGCTCGTCAGCGGGCCGCAGTTCTTCACGCTTCACCCGCAGTTCGAGGCCCTCTACAACGACCTGGCCGAAACCGGCGATGCCCTGGCCGAACGCATTGCCGCCATCGGGGCGCGACCGGTTCTGACGCTTGGAGAGGCGGTTACGAAGGCGGCCATCGCCGAAGGCGATATTCCTGCCCGTGCGGACGACATGGTGCGCGCAGTCGTTACCGATTTCGGAACCATCCGGAGTACGTTGTATGATGCGCTCGCGGCCGCGCACGAGCGCAACGATGTGGCAACGACGAGCTTGCTCGAGGGAATCGTCGAGCGCCACGAAAAATCCGCCTGGATGTTTCGGTCCGTGTTGCCGGATGCGGCCGGGAATATCGATTCCCGGGCTGCGTAGAGTGGAGGCACGGCCAGCGTGCCCATGTGCGCCGGGGTGTCGCCTGCGTTCCGGGGCCGTGGTACGCCGCAGCCGGTTCTCTCCCGAGTGCGGATGAATGGACTCGGTAGGGCCTCGGGGCGGCGGGTAACGTGAGCGCCCGTATACGCTGCATACAATAATGAGGAATACGGGACGGCGAAGGAGGGCAGATCTGGATCGGTTGCCCGTCCGCGTTGTATAATGCCGTGCATCTCATTATCTTAAAAGTCCGCGCGCGGTGCGCGGATACACCCCCGGAATGGTTCGGAAGGATTCCCCTGCATGAGTGAACAGGCCGCCACGATGGATGACGTAAAACAGTTCAACGATGCGCACAAGAAGCTTCGTGCCGAAATCGCGAAGATAATCGTCGGGCAGGACGAAGTGATCGACCAATTGCTTATCGCTCTCTTCGCCGGTGGGCATTGCCTGCTCGTGGGAGTCCCCGGGCTTGCCAAGACGTTGCTGATCTCCACCGTAGCCAGCGCGCTCGACCTGGAGTTTTCGCGCATTCAGTTTACGCCCGATCTGATGCCGTCCGACATTACCGGAACGGAAATTCTCGACGAGGACTCCCGAACGGGCAAGCGGTCGTTCCGTTTTATCAAGGGGCCGATTTTTGGCAACGTGATCCTGGCCGATGAGATTAACCGCACGCCGCCCAAAACGCAGGCCGCGCTGTTACAGGCGATGCAGGAAAAAAAGGTAACGGCCGGGGGTGAAACGTTCGATCTCGACTTGCCATTTTTCGTCCTGGCCACGCAGAACCCGATCGAGCAGGAGGGGACCTACCCGCTGCCCGAGGCGCAACTCGATCGCTTCATGTTCCACATCGAAGTGGGCTACCCGAGCGAAGACGAAGAACTGCAAATTGTCGAGTCGACCACGTCGTCGCAAGATGCGACGCCTCATGTAGTGCTTCACGCCGACGAGATCAAGCGCGTGCAGAATCTGGTACGCACGGTACCGGTGGACAGTCATGTGCTCCGCTATGCCATCCGGCTGGTGCGGGCCACGCGCGACGATTCGGTGGCAAATGTTCGCGACTATGTGTCGTGGGGCGCGGGGCCACGCGCGGGCCAGAACCTGGTTCTTGGCGCAAAGGTACGCGCCGTAATGGACGGCCGCCCGATTCCGAGCGTGGATGATATACGGGCGATTGCCGCGCCGGTATTGCGCCACCGCATCGTCACGAGTTTCAACGCCGACGCGGACGGGATCAGTACCGACGACATCATCGGGATGATACTCGACGGGGTGCCCGAATAAACAGGGGCGGTGCTGAATCCGTTCGCTCTGCCGGCACGCGAGTTTACGCCCACACGGTCCAACCCAACGGGAGTTGTCTATGGCTGAGCCAAGAATCCTCAAGGCCGGTGTCGTCGATGTAAAATTCGGCGAGGGCGTCACCCTCATCGAGCCGTGCAACCTGTATGGTTGCTCGATCGGCGATGAGTCATTCGTGGGGCCGTTTGTTGAAATCCAGCGTGGCGCGATAATTGGTAAACGCACGCGCATTCAATCCCACGCTTTCGTATGCGAACTGGTCACTATCGGTGACGACTGTTTTGTTGCGCATGGCGCAATGTTTATCAACGATTTGTTCCAGAATGGCGGCCCCGCGTGGGGTCAGGAGCACCTCTGGAAAAAAACCGTTATCGGCAATCATGTGTCGATTGGCACCAACGCCACAATTTTACCCGTATCCATTTGTGCCAATGCGGTGATCGGTGCCGGTGCGGTGGTTACCAGGAACATCACCGTGCCCGGCGTGTACGCGGGGAACCCCGCAAGGCTGTTGCGCAAGTTTTAGTTCGAATCAGCCGGCGGGCTTCGCCGGCATTTTTTTGGAGGCGTACATGAAACTGATTTTTTTTCTGGTTCTGGGTTCGTGCGTGGTTTCGGCTGTGGCGGTGCGGGGCGCGGAAAACCCGTTCTATTCGCAGTGGAATACGCCGTTTGAAGTACCCGACTTCGCGCGCATCAAAACCGGGGATTACATGCCCGCGTTCAAGAAAGGAATGGCGGACCAGCGTGCCGAAGTGAACGCGATTGCCAATAATCCTGCTCCGCCGACGTTCGCCAATACCGTGGAGGCGCTCGAGGGATCGGGTGCGTTGCTGCGCCGGGTGTCGGATGTATTTTTCAACCTCAATTCGTCGGACACCAACGACGAGATGCAGAAGATTGCAAAAGAGGTCAGCCCCCTTCTGTCGCGCCATAACGATGACATCAACCTCAACAAGAAATTATTCGAGAGGATCCGCGCGGTGCACGAGCAGCGCGATACGCTGGGGCTGGGCACCGAGCAAAAGCGCCTTCTCGATGTGTACTACAAAGACTTCGTGCGCGGTGGAGCGGCTCTTCCGGAAGAAAAGAAAGCTCGCTTTCGCGAGATCAACGAACGGCTATCGGTTTTGCAACTGAAGTTCGGTGAGAATGTTCTCGATGAGACCAATCGTTTCGAACTGGTGATTGACAACCGGGACGACCTCGACGGGCTGCCCGACGGTGTAATTGAGACGGCAGCGGCGACGGCCAAGAAACGTGGGCACGAGGGTAAGTGGGTGTTCACGTTGCACAAACCCAGCCTGATCCCCTTCCTCACGTATTCCACGCGCCGCGACCTGCGCGAAAAAATATATCGTGGCTACTTTATGCAGGGGGATCACAACGACGAATACGACAACAAGAATGTCGTGCGTGAGATTGTGGCGTTGCGCGCCGAACGCGCGCACTTGCTCGGTTTTGCCACGCACGCGGCGTATATACTCGACGACAACATGGCCAAAACGCCTGGCCGGGTATACGATCTGCTCAATCGCCTGTGGAAGCCCTCGCTCCGCCGCGCCACGCAGGAACGCGACGATATGCAGAAGATGATCGACGCGGAGGGAGGAAAATTCAAGCTGGCGCCGTGGGACTGGTGGTATTACGCGGAAAAGGTGAAGAAGGCAAAGTACAATTTTGACGACGAAGCGCTGCGCCCGTACTTTCAGTTGGAGAATGTGCGCAAGGGAGCATTCGAAGTGGCGCATCGCCTGTTCGGCATTACGTTTGAGGAACGGTTTGACATTCCCAGGTACAACGATGAAGTGCGAACGTTTGAAGTGAAGGATGCCGACGGTTCCCACCTGGCGATATACCTTGTTGATTACTTCCCGCGCGCGAGCAAGCGCGGTGGTGCATGGATGAGCCCGTTTCGCAAGCAGTCGCGACTGAACGGGAACGAAATTACGCCGATCGTTGTTAACGTGGCAAACTTGAGCCGTCCGTCGGGCGATGAACCGGCACTGCTCAGCCTGGAGGAAACGCGAACACTATTCCATGAATTTGGACATGCGCTGCACGGAATGCTCTCCAACTGCACGTATCACCGCCTATCGGGAACCGACGTGGCGCGCGATTTTGTAGAGATGCCGTCGCAGGTATTTGAAAATTGGGCACTGGAGCCCGAAGTGCTCAACATGTATGCGCACCACTACAAAACGGGGAAACCAATTCCCGCGGAATTGATTGAAAAAATGAAACGGGCACGGCTCTTCAATCAGGGATTTGCCACCACGGAATACCTTGCAGCGTCGTATCTGGACATGGACTGGCATACGTTGTCCGACACAATACCGCGTGACGTAGACGCGTTTGAGAAACACAGCATGAACCGCATCCACTTGATCCCGGAAATTATTCCGCGCTACCGGAGCACATATTTTCGCCACATTTTCTCCGGAGGCTATTCGGCGGGGTACTACAGCTACATCTGGGCGCAGGTGCTCGATGCCGATGCGTTCCAGGCATTCAAGGAGAATGGTCTGTTCGATCCGAAAACGGCGGCGAAGTTCCGAAAATACATTTTGTCGGCGGGGGACACCGAAGAGCCGATGGAACTCTACCGCAAGTTTCGAGGGCGGGACCCCGAGATTGGCCCTCTGCTCAATCGCCGCGGCCTGAACTGACCCGGTGCCGATCTTCCATGCGCGTGGTGATCCATATCAGTTCGCTTCGTGTGGGTGGGGCCGAAGCGGTGGCCGTGGCGCTCGCCAATGGTTTGGCCGAGGCGGGCGCACGGGTGGCCCTCGCCGCGGCCGACGGCCCCCTAGCCGCACGGGTGTCGGAACGGGTAGAACGCATCCCGGTCGACAACGTCAACCGGCTCCCGCTGCACGCGATCAACGAATTGCGGCGTTGCATCGAAGCGTTCGATCCGCAGGTGGTGCACTGCCATGGCGCGGCCGGCGCGGTGGCCGTCGCCCTGGCCACGCGCGGTGCAACCCGGCCGGTCCGCATCCTCACGCACCACTCCCGCACGTTCTGGCGGGTACACGAACGTGTCGCAGCGCGTGTTCTGGCACGATCCGCCGACCATTTCGTGGCCATCAGTCACTTCAAAGAGCGGCAGATACGGAGCTGGGGAGTAGCCCCCGAGCGCATCACGTTGCTCCCCAATTTTCTCGATACGGTTGCGATGGCGCACGACACCGACGCGACGGTCCGCCAACGCACGCGTTTCGAACTGGGAATCACCGACGACACACCGGTAGTGTGCATGGCCGGACGCGTGATTCCCGCCAAGGGATTCGATCGGTTCGTATCGATCGTGTCCCGCACAGCGGCGCAGATGCATCGCCGCGTTGTGGGTGTTGTGGTCGGTGACGGTTCGGCGCTCGGAGTGGTTAAAAAAACAGCGCACGAACTGACGGCGCAACCGCACAGTCAGGCCGACGGGCAAGCGGAGCAACGCGCGGAACCGCACGTCGAGGGCCAGGTGCGTGCAATGCCCGTGGGAAATGGCGGAACCGGCATCGCGCGGGTATCCGCCGGTGCTGTTCCGCCGCAACGGGGCGCATCCTCGCGCTTCCATTTTACCGGCTACGTGCCGGATGCATCCCCCTGGCTCGCCGCGTGCGACGCGGTGCTGTTCCCGTCGAGCCATCCCGAGGTGCTGCCGATGTTCCTGATTGAGGCGGCGGCGGCCGGCCGGCCGGCCGTGGTGTCTTCCATCGAAGGAAACCGGGAAGTGGTGATTGACGGAGAAACCGGCATGGTGGTGGACGGCGATGATGACGCGTTTGCCGGCACGCTAAGTCAATTGCTTGCTGATGTCGAACGACGTCGAACGCTCGGAGAATCCGCGCGCCGGCGCGCGCAACGTGTGTATGACACGCAGGTGGTAGTAGGCAAGACGCTGGCGGTATACGAAAATGCCGTGCGGCTCGCGCGGTGAACCACGATTGTTCCACAGTACGAAAATACTTTTCTGTTATTGTAAGCCGCCGCCCGGGCGGCCCGACACAAGTGCGTGCCACCCCGCACACGAATTTACGTGGGGGCGCGATACGACAATAGGCCAGAAGGGTGCTTTCATGCCTCGTACGAATAAAGGCCATACTCATATGTTGGGATGGCTCCCCGCGTTCTTTCTCGTGCTGGCTGCAACCGGGGCGTCGGCACACGAGCACGACGCCACGGCGCTACATTTCGCACATCCCCTGATTGCAGAGTCCCCGACACCCGACACGAAGGTACGGTTGGATTACTTTTTCGATAACCTTTCTGCCGGGGGAACGATCCACACAAGCCGCCTGGAAGCCGAGTATGCGCCGCGCCGGTGGGTGAGTTTTGAACTCGATGCCCCGTACAGCTTCTTGCGCCCGGGAAACGGGGCGAATGAAAACCACTTCAACACCGTATCCATCGCGCTCAAACTCGCGTGGTATGGACTGGAAGAGCAAGGATTCCTGTTGGGTGGTGGATTCGAGACGGGCCTGCCAACCGGGAGCGAAGCCAGCGGCATTGGGAGTGATACGGTGGTGGAACTCGATCCATATCTCAGCACAGGGTATCGCAACGGGCGCTCCGAAACGGTCGCCTTCGCGCATTTTGGTATTCCAACGAACGGGGACGCAGCGGTAGAACCCGATCTGGAATTCACATGGAATGCGTCATCCCTTGTCCATTTGGGCAGCCGGTTGTCGGCACTCGTCGAGGCCGACGGCGTGCATGTTTCCGGCGGCGCCGAAGATGGATTCGATTCCGTGCACCTGACGCCGGGAGTCAAGGTTCGACCGCTGCGGGAGACGGAGATTGAAATCGGGGGTGGGTTCCGCTTTCCGCTCACCGACGAACGGGATGTGGAGTCGACGGCGGTTGCATCCGTGTTTTATCACTTCTGAGCGTTCGGCCGGCAGATACGGGCACCTGGGTACCGGGCGGAAGACGGCCAGGCCAGAGAGGCTGTCGTGGCGTAATCCGGTGCGGTCGGTGTATATTCCGGTAATACCGGAAGGAATCCGATTGCCGTACCTGAAAAAAAAGCAAACGGTCAGCCGTTATCTCGACCCCGCTGTGGTCAGTCGCCTGCGGAACATCGATCTGAAGGCGCGTCTGATTGTCGAGGGCTATATAGCGGGCCTCCACCGCAGTCCGTACCACGGTTTCTCCGTGGAGTTTGCCGAGTACCGCCAGTACATGCAGGGAGACAGCCTGCGCCGCATCGACTGGAAGGTGTACGGGCGCACCGAGCGCGCGTATGTGAAGGTATTCGAAGAAGAAACCAATCTGGTGGCCAACATCCTGCTCGACAAGAGCGGGTCGATGGGTTTCCCCACGCACGACGAACTCGTCGAGCGGCGCCGTGAAGACGGACGTCGCGGCCGTACGGGCAGCCACGCGTATATCGACAAACTTACGTACGGCGGCATGCTTGCCGCCAGCCTTGCCTATTTGATGATTCGCCAGCAGGACGCCGTGGGGTTGGCCCTTTTTGACGAGCGCATCGATACGCTGATTCCGCATCGATCGGTTCGCACCCAATTGCACCACGTACTGCGCAACCTCGAACGAGTCGAACCCGGTGCGATGACCTCGATTAGTCCGACGCTTCATGAGATGGCCGAGCGCATGAAACGGCGCGGCCTTGTCGTGCTGATATCCGACCTGATGGATGACCCCGAATCACTCCTCGAGGGCTTGAAGCATTTTCGGCATCGCCAGCACGAAGTGATCGTATTCCACGTGCTCGATCCTTCAGAAATCGAACTGAATTACCGTGACGAAGTGGAGTTTGAAGACATGGAAACAGGACGCCGCGTGCGACTCGAACCGGCATTCCTGCGCGAGCAGTACAAGGGCAGTGTATCCGCGTGGATAGAACGGCTCGAACGTGGTTGCCGCGCACACAGCATCGACTATAATCTCATCCGGACCGACACACCATTCGACCAGGCGCTTACCGCGTACCTGGGAAAACGGCTTCGTCTGGGATAGGGAGGCGCTCGGCGTGTTCGGATTGGGATTTCTCAACGGGGCGTTTCTGGCCGCTCTGGTCGCCGGCGCGATTCCGATTCTCATCCACCTGCTCAACCGGCGCCGCGTTCGCCGCGTGCGCTTCAGCTCACTCGAGTTTCTCGACGCCTCGTCGCAGCGTCGCATGCGGCGCGTGAACATCCGGCGCATCTTGATTCTGGCGCTGCGCACTCTGGCCGTACTTCTACTGGCTCTGGCATTCGCGCGACCCACCCTGCGCGGGGCATTTTTTCTTCCGGGGAAAGCCCCCAGGAACGTGGTGATATGCCTCGATGCGAGCGGGAGCATGGCGGCCGATTTCCGGGAAGGCACGGCGTTTGACCGTGCGCGCGAAGCTGCTCGGCGCATCGTAAATCAGGCAGGGAACGACGACCGCATCAACCTCGTCGTATTCGGTCGTCGTGCCGAGGAGCAGATCGAAGGGGGGACGCGCAACAAACAGGTGATGCGCACCGCCATAGATAACGCGCGGGATACCGCGGAAGTCACGTCGATCGGCAAGGCGATCGCGCAGGCGCTCGAATTCGTCGCGGCAAGCGATATACCCGGCGGAGAAATCTACGTGGTATCCGATTTTCGCAACTCCATCGACAGCACACAGGTTTCTCCGAAGACATTGCCGCGTGATGTACGGCTGTTTTACGTCGCGATCGGAAACGAACAAATTGACAACGCGGGGATCGACATGGTGACCGTTCCGCGTAAGTTGATGCGTCCCGGCGAAGTGGTACGGGTAAAGGCCATGCTGACGAATCATTCGCGCACCGCAGCGACAGGGGTAGCGGTAGCGCTCAGCGTGGAAGGAACCCGCAAAGCCGAAAAGATAGTGGACATTGCGCCCGAAGCCACGACAACGGTGACATTTCCGGTTTCGTTCACGAAATGGGGAACGTATCGTTGTGCGGTGACGAAAAATCGTGATCGATTGCGTGTAGACGACGAGCGCTATTTTACAATCGAGATATCGCGCAGCGTGCCGGTGACGCTCATCCGAGGTGCGCGCAACGCGAAGAGCGGAGAGGCCACCGCACCGGGAGGATATTTTTATGTGGAAAAGGCACTCAATCCGCGCGATAGCGGCGTCGGCGAGTTTCGTGTCTCAATCGTCGATGAACGCGACGTGACCGCGGCATCACTGCCGCGCCGCGGTGTGGCCGTGTGGGTCGACCCACAAAAACTCGCAGCGCGCCGATTGGCCGTACTCAAGCGATACGTGCGCCGCGGTGGCGGACTCATGGTATTTCTCGGCGGGGCCAACCACGCGATGCTCCAGCGCAGGTCGGTGCGCGCGTTTCTGGGCATTGGAGGGAGCGCCGAAATCGTCGACGGCGCACAATCCGGGTACACGTCGTTTCGCGAAGATCACCCCGTCTTTCGCATTTTCAACCGCGAAGAACTCCAACTCCTTTCGCGAAGTCGCGTGCGCCGTTACGTCAGGGTGTCGGGGGTGGCACCCGATTCGGTGCTCGCTTATGTGGCCGATGGGGATCCGGCGGTGTGGGAATGTGCGCGCGGCCGCGGCCGCGTGCTCGTGTTCGCCGCCGCGCCCGATCTCGTACGCGGCGATATTCCCCTCTCCCCCATGTTTTTGCCGCTCGTCCACACGTCGGTTTCGTGGCTGGCGAGCGCGGCGAATGAGCAGGCCAACATGGAGCATCTCGCCGGCGTTCCCCTGGTCTTCGATCCGCCGCAGGCCATAGCGTCGACCGATCGTCTCGTAATTCGTGACCCGCAGGGCGAGGTGCTGCAACCGACCGTATTCGAAACTCCAACGGGGGAAACGCGCGTGTTGTGCGAACGGCCCGAGCATGTGGGGTTTTACCGGCTGGAACGGGATACAACGACTGTCGCGGAGGTGGCGGTCAATATCGATTCACGTGAATCCGATATGACGACGCACGTCCCTGCAGGCAAGAATGCGGCGGGCACCGTGGTATCGACGCGCGGGGATTTCGGCGCAAATTTGCGGGAAGCTCGCCAGGGCCGCGAAGTATTCGCCCTGTTCGTGTTTCTTGCCGCGATGTCGCTGGTGGCCGAGGTGCTCCTGTCCCGACGGGCCTGACCTTGTTGTCAGGATGGTGGGGCCGAGGCGCAATCCGTCACGGACAAAACGCCCGATGCCCTTGCATTCGTTTTCGTGGCACCGTATGGTTTCTCTCGACAAGGAAAACGACACCCCATCGGGAATCCGATCGGGGCTTTTCGTGCTGTGATGAACCACGATCATTCATCTCATAAGCCGGGATCTGCGCGTCGCCCCTCGGACGGAGGCTCACCGGCGCGGTACGCGCCGACGGCACCCGCACCGGCCGCTGGTGTACCGGACGCGGCGGACTCTGCCCGGGGAGCGTTGCCCCTGGTCGAGCGCGTGGCGCGTATGCCGCGTTTTGGCGCTTTGCGCGCGGCGCTTGCCCGTGCCGCGGATGCGGCGCAGCTTGCGCGGCGAGCGTTTGATGAGCGGACGGCCCGGCACCCCGCCGAGGCCCGCGCTCTGCTTGCCCGGGCGTCGAGTTCGGCAGCGCGCGTGCACGTGGAGGGGTTGCGCGGGTCGGCAAGCGTGTTCCTGCTCGAGGCCATTCGTAGAGTGAACAACCAACCCCTCGTTGTGGTATGCCCCGACTCCGAAACGGCGGCGGATGCGGCGAGTGACTTTCGTACCGTGTCGGGCGTCCGTGTCGTGCATTTTCCCGATCGCGACATTTTTCCCCGTTTGCGGGAGAGCCACGAAAACCTCGCTGTTCGCGGTGCGCGCAACGAGGCGCTTTTGCGAATTGCCCGCGGGGGCGTCGATATCGTGGTTACGAGCGTTCTGGGTTTCCTCGAGAAAACGATTCCCGCCGCACAACTGTCCCAGCGTTGCATCGTGTTGCGCTGCGATCAGTCGGTGGACCTCGACGATATGCGCGCGGCACTCGTCAGGTCGGGCTATGAGCTGGTGTCAATTGTGGAAGAGCCGGGGCAATTCGCCGTACGCGGAGCAATTCTTGACGTGTTCGACCCCGCGTGGGATCGCCCGGCACGGGTGGAATTGCTCGACGATGAAATCGAATCCATACGTGAGTTCGACATTCACACGCAGCGTTCGGTGGCGGCGGTTGAATCGGTGACGGTGGTGCCGGCGTCGAGCATCCCACTGGCGGATGATTTTGAAGACACACTACGCGCAGAATTGCAGGCACGCGGATTCGAAAAAGTTGATATCGAACGCATCGTTGACGTCACCGGCAGCCGACCGTCGTCGCTGGCGTGGCGTCGTTATGCGCCGTTGCTCGGAATGGGGGGATGGTTGATCGACTATTTCGCGGAGAACCCTCTGGTGGTGTTTTCGGCGGCCGATGCGTGCAACCGCGAGTGGCGGAATCTTTCTGAAGAATTTGAACGGATTCGTGAGCGGCCCGACGAGTTCCCGCCACTCGAATTCAGTGACTACGTCAATTCCCCGGCACAGTTGGAGCACTCGGGCTGCCCGGTGCTTGTCCTCTGGCAACTTGCCGCCCGTGAAAGTACGGCGAAGAGCATTCGCGCCCGCGAATTGGCCGAAGACGATGGGCCTCAGGCGAGCGGCACGCACGGAAAATCCGGGATGCGCGTGGCCGGCGGACCGGACGCACAGGGTTCCACGCGGGAACCAACGGATGCCCCGACCGCGGCGCAAGCGATGCCGTCACTTGAAGGCGATAGCCCGCCGCTGGTGGCACAGTCTACCGAGACTGAGCCGACCATGCGCCTGGCCACCGCGGCACACCCGAGTGTGGTGGGCACCCTTGATCCTCTGGTTCGTCGTATCCGTGCCCTGTCGGCCGAAGGGACGTCCATCACGATCTACGCGGAAACTCCCACGCAGCGCGAACGCCTCGCCGAACTCCTCGGCGACGATGAAGCCCTTGTTCACCTTCCCGTCGGGTGGCTCACGTCCGGATTTATCTGGAAATCCGCCGCGTTGGCCGTGTTTACAGACCACCAGGTGTTTGGTCGTGTGCTGCCACGTCCCGTGCGCCGGCGCAGCAAACGACGCAATCCAACCGGAGGACACCTGGCTCTGACGCCAGGTGATGCCGTAGTCCACATCGAGTACGGAATCGGGCGATTCGTCGGGCTGGAAAAGCTTTCGTCGGACGGACGCGACACGGAGTGTCTCGTTCTGCGCTTCCATGGGGACGACCGCATTTTTGTGCCCCTCGATCAGATGCATCTCGTGGAAAAATATGTCGGCAAAGAAGGTGTCGTACCGCAGCTCGACCGGCTTGGCGGCACGCGCTGGCAGAAGACCCGGGAGCGCACGCGGCGGGCGGTAGAAGAAACGGCGCGCGACTTACTTGCCGTGTACGCCGCACGCGAGGTAGCGATCGGGCACGCGTTCGGTCCCGATACGCCCTGGCAACGCGAACTCGAAGCGTCATTTCCATGGGAAGAAACGCCGCACCAGTTGCGGGCTACGGACGAAGTTAAAGAAGACATGCAGTTACCGCGCCCGATGGATCGTCTGGTCTGCGGTGACGTTGGATTTGGTAAAACCGAAGTGGCGATTCGTGCCGCCTTCAAGGCGGCAAGCGAAGGCAAACAGGTTGCCGTGATCGTGCCCACCACGTTGCTGGCCTTTCAGCACTTCAAGACGTTTGCCGAGCGGATGGCACGCTTTCCCCTGCGGGTGGAAATGCTCAGCCGATTTGTATCGCCGAAAGACCAGAAACGCATTGTGCGCGAGGTAAAGGCGGGCAGCGTAGACATTGTGGTCGGCACGCATCGCTTGCTCTCGAATGATATCGCGTTCCACGATCTTGGATTACTCATTGTCGACGAAGAACATCGCTTCGGGGTGAAGCACAAGGAGCGACTCAAGCAATTGACCACATCAGTGGACGTACTGGCGCTCACCGCCACACCAATACCGCGTACACTGTATATGGCGCTCTCGGGGCTGCGCAAGATTTCGGTAATCGATACGCCTCCACAGGGACGCCATCCGGTTCGCACTGAGGTGCGTGCGTGGGACGAAGAGGCGATACGCCGGATAATTATCGAAGAAATATCGCGGGACGGCCAGGTTTTTTTTGTACATAACCGCGTGCGTTCTATTCACTCGATGACGGCGTATCTCGAAAAGCTACTTCCCGGTGTTCGCTTTGGCACCGCACACGGACAGATGGAAGAACAGCAACTCGAACGCGTTGTACTGGATTTTATGGACCGCAAGTACGACGTTCTCGTGTCCACAATGATCATCGAGTCGGGTCTCGACTACCCGAACGTGAATACCATCGTGGTTAATCGTGCCGACCGGTTTGGACTCGCCCAGCTCTACCAGTTGCGTGGCCGGGTTGGGCGCCGGGAAAGGCAGGCCTATGCGCTTCTGCTCGTCCCGCGGCAGATGTCGATGTCCCGTATGGCAAGCAAACGACTCGAGGCAATGGAAGAGTTCGAGGATCTCGGCAGCGGATATCGTCTGGCGATGCGCGACCTGGAGATTCGTGGTGCGGGTAATGTGCTGGGCGTGGAACAAACTGGCCACGTGACGGCGGTTGGCTTCGAGATGTACTGCCGAATGCTCAAAGAAGCCGTGGATACGCTAAGCGGCGAGGTTCCCGTCGCGCAGACGACGTGTCGGGTGGAGGCGCCCTACGAGTGTTACGTGCCCGAATCCACGGTGGCCGATCCCGACGAGCGCATGATGATTTACAGGCGGCTGGCCGGGATGACCAGGGCCGCGGATATCGATGAGCTTGCCCGCGAACTGGAAGACCGTTTTGGTCGACTTGATTCGGCTACGCGCAATCTGCTCGAGCTGACCCAGGTCAAGGTGCTCGCCGCGATGCAGGGCGTCGTGCTGGTACGGATCCGCGAGCCGGGATATCGTCCTCCGGCACCGGAAGCCCTCGATCGAGCCGCCGACGTTCCGCCCCGGCTCTCCCGCGCTCCCGGCAACGTCCGTCGGGCGCACACCGGTTCGTCGCGCCTGGCGCGGCTGGCCACCCGTCTCGAGTCGGGCGAGTTCCAGGGGATTTCGCGGCAACGCGGTGGCGTAACGCTGGAGTTCGCGCCGGATCGGGCATTTTCTCCGCAAGAATGTGCCGCCCTGGTGGAAACTTTTGGGCCCCGCCTGCTGTTTAAGTCGGGGAAGACATTTGGGGTGACTCTGACGGCGGCTACGGGCGTGCCGCTGTTACGCGACACCAGAAATTTGTTGCAAGTATCATATTTTTCAACTAGAATTGGCGTTTCTCCGGATCAGCAGCCGGGCGACAGAACGCATTGAGTCGACCGGGTGACGGCTCCGGCGCCCCCGCACATTCGTTGCGGTGAGAGGTGCTTTTTCACACCGTTGCGAGATTCCTCAAAATCCAGGATCCCCGAATTATCCAACGAACCTGACCCCTCATGGGCACCGGGTTACGCTATTTGGTGGTCGAAAGGAGTTGCTTCGATGAAATCCGCGAGGATGGTGGCCCTTGGGCTACTCGTACCCGCTGTGCTGACCCTGGCGTCGTGCGGCAAGCGCGAAAACATCAAACTGGCCGAGTTCAAGGGCCACTCGATAACGGTTGGTGAATTCGAAGATGCGTATGCCCACGTCGATCCCAAGTTCCTTCCCAAGTCGACAGGTCTGGAGGGAAAACGGGAGTTCCTCAATACCATGCTCAACAAAGAGATCATGGCGTACGAGGCCGATAAACTCGGTTTCGACAAGGATCCGGCGGTGTTGCAGGGCATGGAAGCCTTTAAGAAAATGGGGCTCAACGCCGCGTATCTCAAGCGCCGCGTTGCCGATAAAGTGACCGTCACCGAAGACCAGATCAAGGAACACTATCGCAACAAAGGCTCGACACTTTCCATCAAACAAATTCTGCTCGACACGCAGGAAGAGGCAAATCAAGTATGGGACCTTCTCGAAGAAGGAAGTGATTTTGATTCAGTACTTCGCCAGTACTCGAAGTCTCCCGATGCGCCTACGGGCGGGCACGTGTTGACCGTTGCGTACGGAGCGTATGCCCCCAATCTGGAGAGGCCGCTCTTTGCCACGAAGGTGGGGGCGTACACCAAACCGATCAAAACGCCGTATGGATATTTTATCATTAAAGTGCTCAAGCGTACCGAAGGGACACACAAGGAACCGTACGAAAAGATTCACGATACGTTGGAGCAGGAAGTGCGCGTTCAGAACGAAATGATATTGACCAACAAAGTAACAGACAAAATCCGCGCTAAATATGGTGTAACCTGGTATACCGACGGTCTGCGAACTTGTTTCGATGCGCTCCCGCCCGACCGTCCGCTCAACAGCCCGCCAAAGCGTAGTGACGAAGTGTATCCGCTTTTGTATTTTGACGCGAAGATCCTGGATAAACCCGTTGTGACGTATCACGGAAAAACGATTACCGTGAAGGATTTTTCCGACTACTACGACCAGGCATCGTTTTTTGATCGCGCGCGGCGCGAATATCGTCTCGCTGGCGTACGCCAGTTCCTAACGCAGCGCATCATGTCGGAAATACTTGGAGATGAAATAAAGGCGTCCAACATCGAAAAAGATCCAGAAGTTGCGGCTGCGATAAAGGCGAAGCGGGAAGCATTGATGGTCAATCGTTTGTGGGCTGAAATGGTCAATAAGCAGACCAGCGTAGATCGGGATATGATTCGTAAGTACTTCGACGAGAATCGCGCATCATTCAAGGTTCCGGAAAAACGCCGATTTGGCGTAGTATTGTGCGGCGACGAAGCTACCGCGGAAAAGGCGTATAAGGAATTGCAGGGGGGCGAACTGTTCCGTAATGTAGCCTTGTCTTACAGCGTGGACAAGGACACGCGCAAAACCCTCGGCGAAACCGACCTGCTCGCGCGCGGCGAACAACCCGAGATGGACAAAGTCGGGTTCAAACTTGCCCGCGTCGGGTCGGTGTCCAAGCCGTTCCAGACCTCACGAGGCTGGATGATCCTCAAGCTCACCGAGCGCAGTCCCGAACGGATGTACTCGATGGACGAGGTCCGGGGCTCGATCACGTCAAGGCTCAAGCAGCAGTTGAACGAAAAGCGACTAAACTCGCTCCTGAAAAAATGGAAGAAAGAAGTCGGGCTCGTTATCCACGAAAAGGCACTGGCGAAGATAGAGGTCAAGCCACGGTCTGCCGGGACCGACGGTTCCGCCAAGCCAAAGGCATGATGCATCGAGCGGTCCCATCGATTTTTCACCGAAACCGGGTGGCAAGAGGAGCCGTGCTCCTCGCCGCCCGGTTTGTGATTGTAGCAGTTTGCGTTGCGCTGGGCGTATCGTGCGAAAGGCGGCCGGTGGGAGGTCCCGTCACCGATCATGGCCCCGCGCTGGCGCGCGTAAATGGAAGCCCGCTGTACCGAAAAGTCTTCGATGCATATCTCCCGGCCGATTATCAGCGTGCCCTCACACGGTCGGAGCGGCGTGAGTACCTCGATCGCTGGGTGAATAATGAGTTGCTCTATGAGGCGGCCGTGGCCCGGGGCCTGGGCCCCACACCGGAGGTCGAGGCACGCGCAGAGCAGATGAAAAAAGATCTTGTGGCGGACCAGCTCGTACAGAAGGTTTTGAGCGAGAAGGCTGTCGTGAGTGACAGCGAGGTACGCGCCTACTATGATGCCCATCGCGACGAATATACGCGGGAATACCGGGTGAGTCATATCGTTGTCGGGTCGCTCGAGGACGCGAGAAAGGTCAAGAAGATGCTTAAGAGAAGAACCTTTTCGTGGGTCGCGCGGCGATATTCGCTTGACCGGCACACGGGCATTGGTGGCGACCTGGGGTATTTGTCGAAAGGGAATATGATTCCCGCGTTCGAACACGTGGTTTTTGGGATGCATGTAGGACAGGTCAGCGACGTTATCGAATCCACGTTCGGCTACCACATCATCAAGTTGACCGGGGTACGGGATATGCGCGACCCGATCGATTACGAAGAAGCAGCACAGGACATTTCGCGCCGCCTTCTTCTCAAGAAGAGAGCGACTGTTTATGACAGTCTGATCGCTTCGTTGCGCAGTAACGCAAAAATTGAAGTGCTGGAAAGCGATCTGGTTGCACCGCCGCCTTCGGTCGATAGCCTGATCAACGAGGGCACAACCGCGGCCGACTCGATGGGTTTTCCGGGGGAGAAAGAAAATTGAAAATATCGCGCTGGAATGCCCTGATTGTAGTGTCCACCGGTATGGTTCTCGCCGCCGGGACCGCCCGGGCCGGGCGGGTACTCATCGATCGTATCGTGGCGCTCGTTGACGATGAAGCGGTCTTTCAGAGCGACATCGATGAAATGGTTCGCCAGTATATGTTTCAACAGCGGGTCAAGACACTCAGCGACAAAGATCGCGATGCGGTAAGCCGGCGGGCGCTCGATGATCTGATCAACGACAAACTCGTGATTGCCGAAGCCGCACGTCTCAACGTCGATATTCCGTTTGCAGACGTGGAGAAAAAAGTGGATGAGGCGATTGCGGATAATATGCGCATGTTGGGTGGGGAGGATGCGTTTCATGAGCAGCTCAAGAATGAAGGGTTCACCCTGGAGGGGCTCAAGCGTCTCTACCGCCGCCAGTGGAAGAATCGGATGCTCGTCGAGAGAGTTCTACGCCAGGAAATGCATCAGTCCCGAAAAGGACCCAGCGAAGCGGATCTGCGCAAATTCTACAACGACCACAAAGAAGACATCCCCGCGCGCCCTGCCGTGGTGCATCTGAAGACGATCTTTCTCGGCTTCGACGAGGCTTCCGAAGCCGGAACCACGGCACACAAGAAAATAGAGGAAATCCACCGGCGACTCCTGGCCGGGGAGGCGTTCGATGACCTGGCGCGCAAGTATTCCGACGATCCGAGCTCGTCCAACGGCGGAGACCTCGGATTCCTCAAGCCAGGCGATCTTGGCGAGCCCGCCTTTCGCGCCGCGGTCGCAAAGCTCGCCGTCGGCGAGGTGAGCGATCCGGTGCGAACAACATATGGATGGCACATCATCGAGGTGACCGAAGAGAGACCGAAGACCGGCGAACTGCATGTGCGCCACATCCTCGTTCGGGTGGAACCGACAGAGGGCGACATCGATAAAGTATTCAAGCGCGCGACGGCACTGCACGATTCACTTATGGCAGGCGCGGTGTTCGATTCTCTCGCCGACCGATATGGTAATGATCCGGCCGCCGGCCCCGGGGGCGACCTCGGATGGCTCAAGGTCAACGAGTTGCCGGCGTTTTTCCGCGACGTGCTCAAGAGCCTCAAACCCGGCGATGTCTCGCAGGTGTTGCGTGAGTCGGCGGGGTTCCGGATTGTCAAGCTCCTTGCGCGCGAACCCGCGCGCCCATACGCAATTAGCGAAATCCGGGATAATCTTGTGAAACTCTGGCAGCAGCAACAGATGGCGAAGGAGTACGATACCTACATCGCGAGCCTGCGCAAGAAATTCAAAGTTGTAATGCGCTAGTTCGCCCGACCGGCGGGTTTGCATTGCCCCGCGGGCCACGCCGCCGTACCATCCCGGCGAGATGAATGCGTTCCTCCCCAATCTGGCGGTCACCGCAGGCGATCCGGCTGGAATCGGCGCCGAAATCGTCGCGCGCCTGTTCGCCGGGTCTCCTCCCACGGCCAGCCGCGCCGTGCTCGTCGGCGCGCCCGGTGCGTTTGGCGCGTGGCTCAAACGTGCGGGCCTGTCCGCCCCTGTTCTTGGTGATCCCGCCCTGCTCGATCCCGACGGCGGGGGCGAATCGCTCCCGGCAGTGGTCATTCTCGACACCGGGGTACGGGATTCATTCGTGGTGGGGGAAAACAGCGCCGGTGGGGGAAAACATGCCGGTCGGGCGATCGAGATGGCCTGCGAACTGGCCAGTTCCGGGCGTGTGGCCGGGATCGTGACGGCTCCCATCTCCAAGAAGTCATTGAATTTAGCCAACTTCCACTATCCAGGCCATACCGAAATGCTGGCCCGGTACTTGAATAGTCCGCAGTGCCAGATGGTGATGGTACACGGAGCATTGCGCGTGGTTCCCCTAACGCGACATCTTCCCCTGAGGGAGGTGGCTGATGCGATTACGCGCGAAGCGATCGAAACGTGCGTCAAAGCCACTCGCAGAGGATTGATCGCCACCTTCGGCGTGCGCAATCCGCGGATGGCCGTCGCCGGACTCAACCCGCACGCCGGCGATGGGGGCGTGCTGGGTGACGAAGAGGAGCGCGTGATCAAGCCGGCACTTGCGGCATTGCGCGGAGTGGGAATTGAAGTGGACGGCCCCTTCGCCGCCGACGCGATGTTTCAGCGCGCGGCCGAATCTGTACTCGGAACCGGTGGCGCAGCGGGCGCGGCGCCATTCGACGCATATATTGCGATGTACCACGATCAAGGCCTGGTGGCGTTCAAGGCCCTCGCGCGCCGGCGTGGTGTAAACGTGACCGTGGGGTTGCCGGTGATTCGCACCTCGCCCGACCATGGAACGGCGTACGACATTGCCGGCAAAGGTCTGGCGGACCCGGGGTCGATGCGCGAGGCATACGAATTGGCCGAAATGCTTTGCGGCGTACGAACTGGTGGCGGGCGCGGGAATGACACGAACAATCACAGTGGCCACGCTGCCGGTAATGCCGACGGCGCATCGCAATAACACCGGGAGAGAGGCGAATGCACAACTCTACGTTAGATGACCGCACTGTAATTGGCGTGTATCACCTGACCCGAACCTACGGCGACCGCGCCGCGCTCGACGATGTGAGCCTCACCGTAGCGAACGGCGAGTTTGTATTCCTCGTAGGGCCGAGTGGTGCCGGCAAGAGCACCCTTCTGCGCATGATCTATATGGATGAATATCCCAATGAGGGGCAGGTGGTAGTCGGCGAGTTTGTGTCGACACGGATGAAGCGAAAGCATATTCCGCGGTTGCGCCGGCGCGTCGGCATTATTTTTCAGGACTTCAAATTGCTGGATGATCGCAGCGTATTCGATAACGTTGCTATTGCGATGCGCATCACCGGCGCCCGCGGATTTGACGTGAAACGCCGTGTAAATCAGGTGCTCAACCAGGTGGGTTTGTTTTATAAGCGCAATGATCGTCCAGCCGCACTCTCCGGCGGAGAACAGCAACGCGTGGCCATTGCACGGGCGCTCGTCAACAGTCCGGCCATTCTGCTGGCCGACGAGCCCACCGGCAATCTCGACCCTGAAGTGACCGAAGATATTTTGAGACTGCTTTTCCGGATAAACAGTGCGGGCACGGCCGTTCTCATGGCTACACACGACCACGCGATGGTTCGGAATTTCGGTCAGCGCATTCTACACCTTCGCGAAGGAAAGATTTATGAAGATGAACGAACCGGACTGATCGGCAACTTGAATGATCGACTCGACGCCGTACAACTCGATCGCGAACGTCAGAAACGCGTACGCCGTGAGCTTGACCGTCATCGGCTCGAGTCGGTTGCGCCGTTACGCACCGATCGGCCCGGCGTGGCGGGACCATTGTTTGAACGCGCGCCGGTCCCTCCTGCGGGTTCGGACCCGCGATCGGCCGGCGAGCCACGGGAGGAAAACGAGTGATGTTTGTGCGCAAGTTTGTCTACCTCGTGCAGGAAGCATTTCACACGCTTTCGCGGCACAAAGGCATCACTTCAATTTCAGTGATTATCATGAGCCTGTCGTTGTTGATGCTGGCGGTTTTTCTTCTTGCTACGGACAACCTGTTACGCTTTATCGGGCAGGCGCAGCGCGACATGAAACTTTACGTTTACGCCAGTGAGCATGCCGATAAGGCAACGATCGAACGCTTGCGCGGAAAACTATCTGCGATGCCGGAAGTGGCACGAGTGGTCTACATATCACGCGACGACGCACTAGCCAATTTCCGTGCCCAACTTGGAAACGATGCGGACGTGCTCGATGCGCTCGAAACCAACCCGCTTCCCGACGCATTCTGGGTGGTGCCGAAGGCAGGGGCCCACAACCGCGAGTCGATTGCATCCCTGGCGGGCAGGATCACGCAGCTGGACGGCGTAGACGAAGTGCGTTATGGCAAACAGTTCCTGGATCGTTTCACTGCCATCGTGCGAGGAATCTACTACGTGGATGTGGTAGTGGGCTTTATTGTGATCCTCAGTGCGGTGTTTATCATATCCAATGCCGTGCGGCTCACCGTTATAAGCCGACGCAAAAGCATAGAAATCCTGAAGCTCGTGGGTGCGACAAACCGGTTTATCACCATGCCTTTCATCATTGAAGGTGCGTTCCAGGGCGGAATCTCCGCGCTATTATCTCTTGTGCTGTTGTTCAGTGTTACCATGCTCAGCCGTCGTTTCGTTCCCGATCTCGCTTTTTTTGGTGTCGATAAGGCCGTTCTCTACCTGAGCATTTGTGTGGCCATCGGCTCACTTGGTAGTTTTTCTGCCTTGCGTCGCTATTTGCGAACGGAGTCTTGATGCGGTGCGTCTCGACGTATTCCGCCCTGTCCGCTGGTTTCGTATTCCTGTGCGCTGCCGCGATCTCGGTAATGTTACTGACGGGTGTTCCGCAATACACGTGCGCACAATCGCCCAGCCTCGACAAAAAAATTACCGATCAGCAGAAAACACTCGATCGAATCCGCGAACAAATCAAGGAACACCGTGCGCGGTCAAAAAAACTCGGGCGTCGCGAAAAGGCCGTGCTCGGCAACCTGCAGCGGATCGACCGGGAAATTGACCTGTCGCGCGAGTTTCTGCGCAACCTTGCTATCCAGGAGTCGCTGCTCAGTGAACACATCGACAGTTTACGTGCCGAAATTCGCGAGAACGGCGACGAGGTTGACGTCCAGCAAGCGCGCCTTGCGAGCCGGCTACGCGCCATGTACATGCGTGATCCACACTATCGCCTCGATTTTATTCTGGGCGCGAGCACGATGGAGCAGGTAGTTACGCGATACCGCTATTCGCGGTTGATTGCACAACAAGACGCCGCACTGGTTCGTTCTTTTCGCGAGCGCACTCTGCAACTCGAGACCGAGTCGGCGCGAATGACGGAAATGCTCGCCGATATGTCGGTAGTAAGGAACGAACGTGAGAGTGAGGCGGAAAAACTGGAGGTGTCGAAAAAGAAGCGTAAGGAAACTTTGCGTAAAATTCGCACGCAAAAATCACAGCACGGAAAAGCCATCGTGGAACTCAAGAAAGCGCAGGCGCGGGTGAAAAATCTCATCGGTGGTTTGGAGAAAAAGCGCATGTCGGAAAAGGGCGGTGGTCCGATGACCGCACGTGAGTTCGCCGCGCTCAAGGGAAAGATGCGCTGGCCGGTAAAAGGGCGGGTGGTGCGTCCATTCGGAAAATTTACACATCCAAAATACGGAACAGTGACGTTCAACAATGGCGTGGACATCGAGGCTGCTCCCGGCACGCCAATTCTGGCCGTGGCTGCCGGCACGGTGGAGTTCGTCGACTGGATCGAGGCGTACGGGAAATGCATCATTATTAACCACGGTGCCGGGTACTACACACTCTATGCGCACGTTTCCACCACATTCGTACGCCAGCACCAGTTGGTAGGCGGCGGCGATGTCATTGCGGAAGTGGGAGACACGGGGTCACTCGATGGCTATCAGTGCCATTTTGAAATCCGCAAATCGAAGAGGGCACTTAATCCAATGCATTGGTTCGCGCGGTCGACAGCGCGTAGTGCGTCTCGCTAATCCCGCAGCCCGGGCGAGCACGCGAAATATTCCCCGCTGTTACGCATTGAATGACGCAAGGTGGAGCAAAGCGTGCGTCTACAATCAGACGCTCCATTGCCGTCAGCCCACAATGCCACCCCTGTCGTCTTGAATTGCAGCCACATTCGTGCGATAACGATACGAGCGCTCTTGCGCTTGCTCATCCTGTTGTACCGTCCGCGGAGGTCGTTTCTAATGCGATTGTTTATGTTGCGTACGACGCCGTTTCGATCCAGCGTAATAACGCTGACCCTGGCGGTAATTGGCCTCGCTCCCGGGCAATCGAACGCCAGCAAGGCGGGCGACTTGATACGACGTGCCGGTATGGAGATTACCAGTCGCTCCAACTACTACATGGAAGGTACCATACGCGTATCCACCCAGGCTCCCGCCGGAGCCCGGAGGTATTCCGCCAGATTTGTTATGGCGCGCAGATTGCCGGGTAAGATGCTCCTCAAGTTCGATGGCGGCCCGATGTCGATGGAATCGGGAAGCGACGGGAAGCACCGGTGGACATACCTTCCCACGATGGGGCAATACACGCTCACGGACGGCGCCGCGACGGATGTGGACCGGGCAGGCGGCTTAATGCCCGATTTTTATGGCAACAGCATCAGTCCCGCCGAGGGCGCACATTTTCTAAATGACGAGACCATTACCGTGACGGGAACTTCCGTGAAGTGCCGTGTGATTGAAACAACCGTCAGTGTGGATACGGCAATGTCTATGGTGCGCGGGCCCGATACGCTCTGGGTAGACCCCAGGCGCGATATGATTGTGCGCAGCCATCACCGTATGACGGTGTCGCGGGGGCCAAACTCGATGACAAACTATACACGGGTGACGTTTACAAAGATCGAAACTGCAAAGCCACCGCCGGATGATTTGTTTGTTTTTAATCCGCCCGCGGGTGCAGAGAAGGTGGCCGTGCTCGGCGTTGCCGCACCCAAAGCGGCGACGTGGGTAGGAAAACCTGCCCCCGTGTTCGTGCTGCCGGACATACACGGAAGGAAACACGCGCTGAAAAATTACCGCGGTAAGGTAGTGCTTCTCGACTTCTGGGCGACGTGGTGCGTACCGTGTCAGGTAGAGGCCCCGACGATTGAGAAAATTTACAAAAAATACGGCAAGGAAAAAGTGGTGGTGCTTGCCGTGTCCGGGGAATCCATCGACAAAATAAAAACATTCATCAAGAAGAATGGGTACACGTTTGCTGCGCTCCATGACGCCGACGGGGCAACCATGAATGCCTACAAGATTACGACTATTCCGCAGCTCTTTATTATTGGAAAGGAAGGAACAGTTGTGGCGCATCTTGTGGGGTTACACGACGAGCCGGGGATCCTGAAAGCCCTCGGGAAGGCAGGAATTCAGTAGAAAGTGTACGCGGATCGACCGGTTTCTCGGGGGCGCGACCGGGGGATTCGACCGGGCGGTCGAGGTGCGAACCCCCGTTTCCTGCGGCGCGAATCCCCCGATATGCTCTGACGCCACCGCGCGGGGCTGGCGCTGTCCGACCGCACCGCTCGCCTCCGTTTTCCACGATATCGTCAAGTGTTTCCCGCACAGGAGCGTGCTGCATGGATCCGAGGGAACAGATACCAAACTGGACGTGCGCCGCGCACCCGTGCGGTCTGTTTCGACGGGTTGCGCGCGGCGGATCGAGAAAGGAATGGCGGGGGGTGCGGCGTTGATCCGCTTGAGAGCCTACCTGCGTGGGATACTCTCCTACGTGCCAGCGGTCGACCGCCTATTCGCAGTGGCGACGAAGGGCAGCGATTCGCCGCGCTACTGCTATGCGGTGTGGCTGCGACACCTCGTGTGCGCGTCGCGAGAGGGCCTCAATGGTAGCCCGCCCGTGGTGGCCGAACTTGGCCCGGGCGATTCCGTAGGGGTGGGGCTGGCTGCGCTGCTGTGCGGTACCGAGCGGTACGAGGCGCTTGACGCTGTCGACTACACGCGACTCGATCGGAATCTCGACACGCTCGAGTCGCTCGTGGAACTCTTTACCCGACGCGAACCCATACCCGGGGACGACGAGTTTCCAGCCGTCGAACCCAGGCTCAGCGACTACGCCTTTCCATCGGATCTGCTCGAGTCGCGGCTCGACGAGGCGCTGCGGCGCGATCGCGTGCGGGCAATCCGTTCGGCGTTGATTCGCCCCGGGCGGGTGTGCGATGGCATTGCCATCTCGTACCGTGCGCCGTGGGACGATGCGCGGGTTGTGCGTACGGCGGGCGTCGACGCGGTGGTTTCGCAGGCAGTGTTCGAGCACGTCGACGACCCGGCGGGTTCACACTGTGCCGTACACGATTGGCTGCGACCCGGCGGGTGGGCGTCGCACACCATCGACTGCTCGGCGCATTACTTATCGTCGCGCTGGAACGCGCACTGGACGGTTGGGCGTGCGGCGTGGAAGGTGATCCGCGGGCGCAGACCGTGGTTGCTTAACCGCGAGCCGGCGTCGCGCCACCTGGCGTGGATGCGGCAGGCCGGGCTCGAACCGTTACGGGTGGAGCGCGTATATGCCGACAGCGAGATTGACAAAAGGCAGCTGGCGGGCGAGTTCCGCACGCTCAGCGATGAGGATCTGCGCACGCGGGGCCTGTACGTACTGGCGCGCCGTCCTCCGTTGATCTGAGCGACCGGAATCGTTTCACGGCGTACATGCCCGGCGGGTGACCATCAACGCGCGAGCGATGAGTAACTATCAACGGCGTGCCGCTCTCTCCTTGCCGCAGCGCACAGGCAATCTGCTCTTCAGTAAATCTTTTTCGCTTCATCCAGGTCCATCTGTGAGGGCCTCATTTTATAAAAATACCAACTCAACATCGGGTCCGGTTTTTGGGAGGCCGACCAACTGTCATACTCGAATCGATTTGATGAATCCGTGTTGGGAACGGATGTGGTCGGCAGAAAGTGATCGAGGCTTCTGGACAATGATCACGATATGTTCTGGCGGATATTTGCGTATGCCCGTGCGAATTCTTAACGAGTGGACACGCTTATGATGACGTACAGGGCCGTACGAAATCACGGCAAACCGTTTCGTTTGAGGCCGAAACAGGAAGGGCGGAATCCGGAGTGAAACGCGCAAGGGAGTTCCAACTGCTGCTGTCCGGGGCATTCCGGATCGCGAGCTGTCGGCTGGTGGCAGTGCCACCGGCCCAGGGGAAGCGCGCTCCGCGCTCTGCGTCCCTTCACGCGATCACCGCCCGCTCGACGAAGAACTCCCGCGCCTGGGGAAAATGGCGACGAAGGTATTCGACGTGCACGAGCAGATGCGGCCGGAAATGCTCCAGGGCGTACGCGACACGGGGTGCTCGCTCAAGGTCGAACGGGAGAGCTACATGAAAAAGAAAGAGGAAATTCTCTTCCCGCTCATCCTGTCCGGGGGCGGCGCCCGGATCAGTCGTTTCTCTCGAGGCCGTGTGTTCGCCGGCCGGTCTGACCGAGGGCACGGCGGCGCAACGAAAGGAACAGCCCGGCGAGCGTGGCATCAATGGTGGTGTTCCGCACAAATATATCGTGGCGGGCACGATAGATCGCGTGGATGGCACCGGGCACGTGCGATGCCGGCCACGCCTTCGACAGGCGGGAAAGTCGTGGGGCCAGGTCGGCGTTGATGTACAGGGATTTGTCGCCCGCCATGATGTCGCGGAATACCAGGGATACTTCGTCGAGAAACCGGGCAACCGATTCACGATTGGCGCCGCGCCCGCTTGCCAGCCCCTGCCCCACCGCCCAGGCCTCGTCGCTCTTTGCCAGATGTTCTACGAACGACAGCGCCGCTTCACGGTCGCTGTCATCGAATTGTTCCGTGAGTTGACGCGCGCGTACCAGAGAACCCTGGGCCATCGCTGCGGCGCGCCGTGCCAATTTTTCATCGGAGTGGTAATAGTCGCGTAGCACGCGTTCGAGAACCGTCGTTTTCAGTGGATGGAACCGAACCTGCTGGCAACGCGAACGGATGGTGTACAGCACTCCCTCGGGGTTCGATGTAATAAAAATAATGGCGACGTGCACCGGCGGCTCTTCGACCAGTTTGAGCAGGGCGTTCTGCGCCTCCTCGCGCATGGCATGGGCGTCGTGGAAGATGAACACGTCGAAGGGTGATTCGAACGGTTTCGATGCGGCGCGTGCAATGGTGGCGCGGGCGCGCGCAATGCGAATCGACGCCTTCCTGGAAAATCGATATTTCGCGAACGCGTCCAGACGCTTTTCGTCGAGCACCCGGGCGATGTCCGTCACGTCGCCATCTTCGCTCTCGCCGGTCCCCTGGGTGGGTGTGGGATACACCAGGTGGATGCCGGGATGTTCCCACAGTGCCACCTTGCGACAGGACGGACACAGGCCGTCGGGTAGAGTGGACGCGCCGGCCGTGCAGAGTGTACATGGTGGGTCATTCTCGCAACACAGTGCCCGCGCAAATTCGATGGCGGTATATTCGCGACCGGTCCCCTCCGGGCCGGTGAAGAGAAGGGAGGGTACGCCCGGGTCCCCGGAAGTTGCCGCACGCGTCGGCCGTGGTCCCGGGGCCGATTCTTTTGCGTTGGCCGATCCGGGGGAATGTGAATCTGTCGAGGGCGCGCCGAAAAGCGATGGGCCTGCGGCACGTTGGTGCGCCGCGCGCCACGCCGGCCGCGCGAGGCGCGGCAAAAACGCAGCGGCCTGGGTCTGCTCAAAATTGATGGCCGGCAGCGGGCGGGATGGGTTGGGCTTGCGCGGGGGCATGGCCATATCGTAGCACGCCGGGTGCGATGCCTGCCACCGGCGGGGCGCGAAATCGTTGACGATTCATGCTGTTCTCTCGTAGCGTCACGGGTGAGAAACCGGTCGCTGCTGGCGCGACGGTATCCGGAACACATCGGATCATGAAGGATGGTTTTTATGAAACGATTCGTACTCGTCGTATGTATTGTCAGTCTCGCTCTACCGGCCGCGGCGATGGCCGATGGGCGGCCCATTCAGCTCTCGCTCTTCGATCCGGCACAGATATTCGGAAACGACCAGGCCATCACGGGTCTGCGGCTCAATCTCATCTACACGAAGAATACCGACGTGTCGGGCCTCGATGTTGGACTCGTCAATGCGACCAGCGGAGAGTTTCGCGGGTTGCAGTACGGTCTGGTCGGCATGGTGGACGGAGACGCGTACGGGTGGCAGGAGAATTTCATTTCGATCGTCCGCGGAGAGTTTCAGGGGCTGCAAACGGGATTTTACAACGAGGCCGGGGTGGCCCACGGCGTGTCGTTTGGATTCATCAATAAGGCCAATCACATGCACGGCCTGCAACTTGGCGTCGTGAATGTGACGGATACAGCCCGGGGTTTGCAAATTGGGCTGATCAACATCATCAGCAAGAAGGAAGGGCTTTCGTTCTTACCCATCGTCAACTGGCAGTTCTGATCCGGCACACGCACCGAGACTGTGCCCGTCCGTTGCGTGCGACGCCGTGCAGGACAACGCGGGCGATTCCCGGAAAATCCGGGACAGGCGGAAAGAACCCCGGCGGGCTGGTTTGCCTGCGCGTGGAGTCGCGCTGCCCGCCCGGGTAGCCTGGATCACGCGACGCGGCAGCCTGTCCCGCCCGATGAGTCGGGGACCGGGGGCACGCCAGATCGCCACGCACCCCCGAGAGGTGATTATGCACGCGCTGTTCGCCGACCTGATTACCCTGGGACTGCTTACGCTCCTGCAGGCCGTTCTGGGATTCGATAACCTCTTGTATATAACGATCGAATCGCGGCGTGCCCCCGCCGACCGGCAGGTGATGGTGCGCCGGCTGGGTATCGGTATCGCCGTGTTCGCGCGGATCGGATTGCTGTTCCTGCTCATGCATCTCGTCACGCTGTTCCGCGATCCGTTCCTGGAATTCTCGCTGGGCGAGGCCGTGGCGTTGGCGCTGAACCTGCACAGCGTCATCGTCCTTCTCGGCGGGGCGTTTATTCTGTACACGGCAACGCGCGAGATTCTGCATATGATGAGCATCCACGACGCACAACACGCCGGCGCGGATGCGCCACGATCGGCCGGCCGCGCGGTGGCATGGATTGTCGCGATGAATCTCGTGTTTTCGTTCGATTCGATCTTGAGTGCCATGGCGCTGAGCAATACCTTCTGGGTGATGGCGCTGGCGATCGTAATCGGCGGGGCATTGATGATCTGGCTGGCCGACCGCGTTGCTTGCTTTCTGCAACGCAATCGCATGTACGAGGTGCTCGGTTTGTTCGTGCTGTTCGTAGTGGGGGTGATGCTCGTTACCGAGGGAGGACACCTCGCACATGTGGAACTGCTCGGCCACGCCATTGTGCCCATGAGCAAGGCTACGTTCTATTTTGTGATTGGCGTACTGGTGCTCACCGATGTGGTACAATCGCGCTATGAGAAGAAATTGTTGACGAAGGCGCAGATGGGGCGGGGTGCGTCCGAATAAGACAGGATACGCAAGGCTACGTATGGACCCGATGCCTGTTCGACAGGTTGTGGAAGATTTTCAAATTATGGAGGTTCCCCGATGACAATCGATAGACAAACCCCGGTGGGAGAAATCGCCGCGCGGCACCCGATGGCCACGCGTGTGTTCGAACGACATGGTATCGATTTTTGCTGCGGTGGCGGGCGCGCGCTGGCCGAGGCGTGTGAACGCAAAGGCGCGGACGTTTCCGTGGTGATTGGAGAAATCGAGAAAGAACTCGCCGGACCGGCGAAAGACACGGTGCGCTGGGACCAGGCGCCGCTGATGGACCTCGTCGACCACATCGTGGTCACGTATCACCGCCCGCTCGACGAAGAATTGCCCCGCCTGGAGAAAATGGCCGCAAAGGTTCTGAAGGTTCATGGCGAGAAGCGTCCCGAGATGCTCAGCGGCGTGTTCGAGACGGTGCATGCGCTCAAGGATGAGCTCGAAAGCCATATGCACAAGGAAGAAGAAATTTTGTTTCCATTGATCCGTGAGGGCCACGGGGCGATGGCGCTTGATGCGATCGACGAAATGGAGCACGAGCACGTGGCCGCCGGCGAAGGGCTGGCGAAACTGCGCGAGCTGACCAGCGGGTATACGGTTCCCGAAGAGGCGTGCAACACGTGGACGGCACTCTGGCACGGATTGTCCGACCTGGAACGTGCGCTGCACGCGCACATTCACCTCGAGAACAACATTCTGTTTCCACGGACCCGTTCGGAGTCGCCGATGTAAGAACGCGCTCGCGGCAATCGGTTTTCGGTTTCGTGCTGGTGGCCGGGTTTTTTACGCCTCTCCACAAATTGGAACATGGGGTATGCAAACATTCCGGTGTGGGGCGTCTGTTCGGCGCGAACTGCCCTCATCTCGTCCGGAAATTGAAGTGCACGATGGCGGTGACGTGCCGTGCGGCGACACCGTGGAGAGGATAAACGAGATCGACTCGAAACACCCCTGCGTGCGATCCCAGAATGCCGGTAAACGGTGCGATGCCCAGACCGGTCGAGGCGAGTGACCGATTGCGCGGCCCCTCCCACGTTTGCGCCCAGTCGGCCCATGGGATCAGTTGAATTCGTGTGGCGCGCAGAAGCGGAATGTGCGATGCGTGAAACACATCCCATGGGATCGGGTACTCGGCACGTAGTGATGCGCTGCGCATGCCCAGCCCGGTGCGCCGGCCAAATCCCCGCACTGTAGATAATCCCCCGGCGTCGGCGAGCATCTGCCGCGGTGGGGAGCCCCCGGTGTTCACGAACGTTCCCGATACCCACATCCGGTTGGGACCCCACAGGTGCAGCACCGTAAATCCATCTACCCGGGCGCGGGTGTAGGTGAAGTCGCCGCCGAGCGCACCGCCGGCAAGGCGGCCCGAAACCGTGATGCGACGACGGGCATTTCTGTTTTTGATCGACAACGCCGCGGTGGCGGCGTGTTCGATTCCGGCGTCGATGGGCGCGTTGTACGCGCTCAGATCACCGCCGGCCGAAAACGATGCGCGGGTGCGCACCCCCCACTGCTCGTTTGCCGCACCGCCGAGCCGCAATGTTGCCGCGCCACGACCAAGTGTTAATTCTGCGCGTGTGCCTGCATATCCGAGATAGTCCCGTTCATCCTGGCCAAACGCGAGTGCCCGCACCGCGTTGGCGCGCGGCTGATTTGATCCAAAGGCGCGCGTTTGTTTGCGATACTCTGCGCGCGCGCCCACACGCCACCGGCCAAAGTGGAGTGTTTTCTGTGCGCGGGCAAGATACTGCCAGTGTCTCGACGCCGTGGCGCGTGCCACGTGGGCTTCAAGTGGTGAAGGAATTCCGTCGGGCGCCGGGAGCACAAAGGCTGCGCCGATCACCGCGCCGTCGATGCGCTGGTAGGTCGTCAGATCGGTGGAAGGATGCAGTGTGGGAAACCGAAGACCCATCTTGCTGGGGCCCGGGCGCCAGGTGCTGTCGGCCGGACTGCCGGGGATATTGGCAGGGGGCGGTTCGGGTTCGCGTACAGGGGCGTATGTTGTGTTCTTGAATGCGTCGAAATCCTGTCCACTGAGTTGTGCTACCCACGGCGAGGTGGATGGGGGTAACGTACGGGCGGTTATGCTGTCGGCGGCGATTCGGGAGAACCAGTCGCGCGGGGGTTGGCTTTGCGCGCGATCGGAGAAACGGACGTCATAAACGGTCCATGAAGTGTCTATAGGCTTAAAAAGCAGGTGAAACAGTTTATGTGTGTCAAATCGGGCCTGTATGCGCGATGGCACCACTTCCCCGTGCGCCGTTGTGCTCCAGTAAATCGATAGATGCGTAATATTCTTCAGGAGCAGCGGTAACGGACTGCGGCGGAAGTGCAATGTGGCATGGACGACCCGATAGCCACGCGAATCGACGTATATACTCCCGGCGGGCAGAGCGACAAAGTCGGATTGCGGTTCCAGCGTAATGGTAAAAATAACGTGGTCGCCTTCGAGACGCCGGTTTACGAGGCGAATGGTGTAGTTGTCGAAATCCCCCAAATATACGGGGATACTTAGTAAATCGATCAGGCCGTAACGCACGGATTTTGTGTTGCTTTTGGGATCCCAGGTGTCGTCTGTCTTGACCCATCGGGAATGGGTGTGCTTGTAAAATCGATCGCGGGTTGCAAGCCGGGTAACGTGTGAACCCGCCTCACCGCCGGAGTAGTACCAATCGTAGGTATCGGAACAAGCGATGAGATTTCTGATTCGGCTGGTCATCTGATTTTGTACGATGTACGAGACAACGCGGTGCTTGTCATAGAATGCCCGTCCCGATGCAATGGCCCGTTTTGCAATCTCACGAACCCCCACTTTTTTCCCGTGCACGACGATGGTGTCCCGAAGGGTCCAGGTACGGGGGTGGGCGGCTGCCCTGTTCGTGGCGGCACCTGCTGCGGCGGAGAATGCCGCCGGAACGAACAGACTCAAAACAATGCACGCGTGTACGGTGCGAATCACCATGGGGCGAACACTCCTTGACGATGGACGGATGGTTGGAACCCACCCGGTCCGGTGGAACCGGGTGGGTCCGAGGCGATCGTTTATCCCGCGCGGCAGCAGTTCTTATTGCCTAGGTCGCAGCAAATATTTCGGCCGATCCACCCACCGACAGTACGGGGGGTGAGCTTTCTTTTCGCCCACCCCCACAGCTTTCCGAGGAGGTGTTTGAAATGGCAAAAGATACCACATGACCCTGTTGGGACGACATTCGCCTCGCTCAACGACGCCGCCGACGGTGCGCCGCCGTTTTGCACGGCCGTTCGGGCGTGTGCAGCGGTGGCCGAAAGCGAAACCGCGTGATATGTATTTGTCGGAACCCGGTGAAAGCCCGCGATGCCGACAACGGCTACGAACGCAACAATCAGGAACTTTGTGCTCGAACGCATAGCAAACCTCTCTTCTCGTAGTCCAGAAAAAACGAATTGACGGCTCAAGCTCCCGGAAATGCGCGGTTCACCTCCTGTTCGTTTCGGGAGAACCGGTTTTTGCCAGATTGGTCAGGGAGGAAACTATGGGATTGACGCCCACGCTACGTTCCGCAGGACGCCCATCACGAAAAGTAATCAGTGTCGGGTAGTCAAAAACGTGCAGGCAGTCCCGCAAATGCCCGTCCGTGTCGTAACGGGTGGCATGCACCGGAGCCTCGCCGGAAGGTGCCGATAACACCAGAACGAGGGGCGCGGTGCGCGTAACCCCGTTGCTCTCCAGCTGCCGCCACGTTGCCTTGCACGCGCCGCAGTCGAGACTGAGAAATAGCAAGTAACATAGTGGCTGCGTGGCAACGAACGACGCGAGTGTCGGGTCTTCGGACTCAATGCAGGACGGCGTGTTTGCGCCCGCCACCTGCGTTGTGATGGGTCGGCGCTCTTCTACGGCCCAGACGATGGCGATGGCGACCAGCGAGAACGTAATGCCGTCGACCATCCAGCGGCCCATGCCGCGAAGAAACGATGCAGGTACGTGTTTCATGCCCTTGCAGCGATAGCATCAGCCGGTCCAACCCCGGTTGATCGTGCAACGTCCGTGTTCCGATACAATTACGCAGAATTGGCAACGCACCGTGATCGGCGTGATGCAGGCCGACATGGAGGTGGGGGATGGAAAGGCATTGATAAACAGCGAGTTACATCGCGGAATGGCAACGGTCGGGGTGTCAAGATTTCGACACCCGACAGACGCATCCGCCACCGTGTGTGCAATTTGTTCGGAGCTTTTGTGCCGGACGCGGTCTTTCCGCGCACCCCGACATGACGTGCGCGATCGTGGTGAGGCGCCGCGCTGCACGACGCATCGCAAGGTCCATTTTGAAACGAACATCGGGGCCGCCGCACCTGCGGCGGCCCCGAGTTGCTGGCGATCCGCGTAGTCACTACGCGGAGCAGCATTCATCCCAGTTGACAACATCGCAACAGAGCTTGTGCGCTCCCGCTTCGACCACACCAATAATGAACTTGCGGGCGCCATGCCACACATGGCACCAGAAGCCACATTTCTTCGGTCCGGCCGTTCCGGTTTGGGCGACACTCTCGTGGCTCGACGGGGAAGCCTGCAGCGTAGCGCCGCCTGGCACAGCAGTACGGGCGTGCGCCGCGGTGGCCGAAAGGGAAACCAAATGGTGCGTGTACGCCGGGGCCAGATGAAAGCTCGCCATTGCGCCGAGCGCGATGAGAGCCGTTACGAGATACTTCGTAGACAAACGCATAACAAACCTCTTTATGTTTCAGAGCAGAGTTGTCAGTACATGGATTGAGCCCCGCAGCATTCTAGTCGCCTCCTTCGAGCTGCGAGGATGTGGGGTGCGTGTCGTTACTCGGGGAGGAAAGAATGCGCTGCGGTCCAACGCGCGAGATGTTGGGATGTTCGCGGTCGGGGAATGCGTGGTGTGTTTCGTTGCATGCCACAGGGGATGAGCATTTTGGATGCCGACCGACGCAAGGTGCACAACGTGTTGTGTTACCGGAGGTTGATTCGTTTGGGCAGATTCGAGGTATGTGGCGTGGAACAGGGCGCCCGCAAGGGGCAATCGCCTACGGGGTTGGTGAATTGTGGGTTGCGTCGTTGAATGGGCGGATGCGGGGTGTCCGGTTTTCGACAGGGGGGGCAGCCGATGCCACGGTCAAAGAGTATAATTGCAGAAATTTGTCGAATTGTACGGCAAGACGACCGGGGGATGGTTTCTCTTCTGTGTTTTGACGGGAACCGAATTTTTTCTGTAAAGATCGGCCACCGCGGGATGTACCCCTCTCCCTCGGGGATAACCCCGGCCGTCTCCCCCGCCCCTGCCCCGTTTTATCTGGACAAGTCGGTCCGAATCCGGTACCGTCGTACTCTCTCCGGAGAGTGCACGGAAGCCTCTCCAGTGTTGCGCCTCGGCCTTCTTTGTACCTGGTCTTGCAGGTATCTCATATGTCCTCAATTTTGCCATACGTCCACTCAACGTAAGAGGTCCTTATGAAACGCATGGCGTTTATCCTGACCTGTCTCCTCGGTGGCCTGCTGGTGTCCGTCCAGGTAGTGTCCGCAGGGACCCTGAATTTCACGTTCACAATGCTTGCCGACTCGACGCTGGATGGCTTCCCCGGCACAATTCTCCGCAACGCGGAACCCTTCGTTCCAACGCAAGATTTCTTTGTGTTTCAGGAATTGGGAATGTACCGTGTGTACGCGGTTCGTACCGCGGGCTCTACGTGGACCACATGGGCCACGCCGAGGTACTTCTCTGGGGTGAGTTCGATGATCGTCGGGCAAACATGGCGGGGTGTGGATACCGACATCGGACAACAAACCCTGGCAACCGTCGCCGCGTTCGAGACGATCACCGTGCCCGCGGGCACGTTCTCCTGCTACCGAATCGACATCACTACCGCCAGCATGCCGTTTGTCATCCAGTCGTACTGGGTGGCCGATGGTATGGGCGAGGTGAAAGAAAAAATATGGGAGGGGAGTGGCTACTCGATCGGTGAGCTCCAGTCGTTTTCCATAACCGGAACCGGTTTTTTCCCGACCACCGTGGGCAACCTGTGGGACTTCACCGATGTGTTTGTGCCGGTGCAAGAAACCACATGGGGAAAACTGAAGGCACAGTACAGGTAACGCACGGCGGCCGCACCGGTCCCCACGGCACCCGCACCTGCGGCCGCACCGGTACCCGCACCTGCGGCCGCACCGGTACCCGCACCTGCGGCCGCACTCGCACCCGCACCTGCGGCCGCACCGGTACCCGCACCTGTGGCTGCACCGGTACCCGCACCTGCGGCCGCACCGGTACCCGCACCTGTGGCTGCACCGGTACCCGCACCTGCGGCCGCACCGGTACCCGCACCTGCGGCCGCACCGGTACCCGT
>Ga0114931_10000547_pt1 | contig 45365 bp, 40 predicted proteins | sample 2SBtaG_FD_89579 | JGI IMG/M metagenome (GOLD analysis project Ga0114931, IMG submission 89579) | Deep subsurface microbial communities from Kolumbo volcano to uncover new lineages of life (NeLLi) - 2SBTROV14_V59a metaG | ecosystem: Environmental > Aquatic > Marine > Volcanic | place: Kolumbo... | reverse complement strand
TATCCACCAAGTATAATAAAAAACTTCTCCGCTTGTTTTTAAAATTAAATTTATGCCTGAAACGTTGTTCATGACTTTTTAATTATTTTAAAAAATATTGTTGTTTTATTTTTTCACCGTAAGGAGTTCTACCACATCTGAAAAATATAGGGATGATTGCTTATTTTTTTACAGTATAAAGATTTCTTTGCTTATGAAAAACTTCAGAATTATTTAAGTTAACCATGACTGTAGTTTTTTTTACTTTTCTTATTTTAAGAACTTCTTCTATGATTTCGTTTTTATCAAGAGGCTTCTGGCTTTTTTCTAAAATTTTTCTCAGGACTTCTTTGACTGTTCCTTCAAAATATCCCCATTCGCGAAGAGCGTAAATTCCTCTACCAATTAAAATAAAACGGTCGTCCTTAATTAGTTCGTTATGCACGGTTTGTGGATGAGCTTTTTTCTTTCCTAATTTATATTTATCAATCAGTTTAGTTATTTGGGTAAAATGAAGCGAATGTTTTCTCTCTTTGAGAATTAAATAAACTTTTTCTTTAGTTCCTTTGGGAGTAATTTCTTTCCAATTAGTCTTTCCCCACTTTCCAAACTGGCTTTTTTTCAAAGCTGAAGCTACTTTTAAAAAACTTATAATTTGACTTTCAGAAAAATTAGGATTTGAAAAAATTACTTTTCTGCAAATTTCTTTATCAGATAATGGCCTTTTTTCTTTTTCAAAAATATTTTTAGCATTCAAGATTATTTTTTTGACATCAGGCACTATATCATAAGAAGTTATCCAAGATTTTTCAATTTGCCCTTTTTGTTCTATTTTAATTATTTTAGGAGAGCAAACAGCAAAAAACTTAATAGCATTGGCTTCTTTTTTGCCATCTAAATTAAGTTTTTTAATAATATCAATTTCTTTAATTATACCATTATTTTGATTGATTGTAAAAATAATTTTTTTTTCTGCTTCTTTAAAACGGCTACTATTTAATTTAGTAGAAATGTTTTTAAATGTCCCTAAAATTACTTGGCGAATTCTTTCTCTAGTTATACCGTATTGTTGTCCAATTTTTTCTAATGTTTCGCACTGGTTAACTGAAAGACCAAATCTTTTTTGCATAATTTGGCGTGTTCTTTCATTTAAATCAACTAATAATTCATTAGCCATATTTAAAAACCAGGTCTCTTTTTTCTGAATTTGAGACATAGCTATTTTTTTATTCTTTTTTAATAGAAAATTATCCATAAATATTATTATTTTTGAGGTCAGATTATTTTAGCATATATCAAATATTTGTCAAGACATTGAAACTTATGTTACATTTAAAAAAATATTAAAGCTAGTTAATGAAATATCTCAACGCTATTAATAAAATTTCAGGAATTGGACCACATAAAATAAAATTGCTTTTAAATTATTTTTCTAATCCGGAAGCTATTTGGAAAGCGGATATTTCTCATTTAAAACAAAGTGGAATTGGAGAAAAAACCGCGCAAAATTTATTTTTCGCTAAAAAAGACATTCATCCTGAAACAGAGTGGAAAAAATTAGAAAAAGAAAATATTAGAATTCTTGCCTTAGATGATCCTGACTACCCTAAATTGCTTAAAGAGTCTTCTAACCCTCCTTACCTTCTTTATATTAAAGGCAATTTAGATTTTAAGGAAAAACCGGCCTTAGCTATTGTTGGATCCAGAATATATACTTCCTATGGAGCGCAAATCGCTCGTCAATTAGCTAAAGAATTAGCTCAAGCGGGAATAATTATTGTCAGCGGAATGGCTTTTGGAATTGATTCCTTTGCTCATCTAGGCGCGCTTGAAGGAACAGGAGAAACTATCGCAGTTTTAGGAAACAGTTTAGATGACAAAAATATTTATCCTAAAGATAACTTTAACTTATCACGCCAAATTATGGATAATGGAGCGCTTATTAGCGAATATGCTGTTGAAACTTCAGCTGGTCCATTAACTTTTCCGGCTCGAAATCGCATCATTGCGGGACTTACTTTAGGAACGCTTGTAGTTGAAGCTGGAGCTAAAAGTGGCGCTTTAATAACAGCGCGGATGGCATTAGAATACAACCGAGAAATATTTTCTGTGCCAGGATCTATATTTTCTTCTCAATCTTTAGGCACTCATAAATTAATCCGACAAGGCGCTAAGATTGTTACCGGTGTTCAAGATATTCTAGAAGAATTAAACTTAAAAGAAGATTATCGCCAAAATAAAATTACTTCTAAAAACCCAAGTAATCCCGAGGAAAGTAAAATATTAAAAGTTCTTTCCGGAGAACCGCTTCACATTGACAATATTTCCAAACTAGCTAAACTTCAAACTACTAACGTCAATGTAACTCTTTCTTTGATGGAAATGAAAGGGTGGGTAAAAAATATCGGCGGACAAAATTACATATTATTGTAATTTCAAATTTAATATAATTATGCGCTAATAATAAATACGATTATGAAGCTAGTAATAGTAGAATCTCCAACTAAAGCCAAAACTATTTCTAAATTCTTAGGAAAAGGGTTTAACATAAAATCTTCCTATGGGCACATTCGTGATCTTCCTAAAAAAGAAATGGGAGTTGATATTGAGCATAACTTTACTCCGCATTATGTTGTTCCTAATAAAGCTTTGGCTCGTGTGGCAGAATTAAAAAAATTGGCGGCAAAATCTGAAGAAGTAATTCTAGCAACTGATGAAGATCGCGAAGGAGAAGCCATTTCTTGGCACTTGATGGAATTATTAAATCTGTCTAAGAAAAAACCAAAAAGGATTGCTTTTCATGAAATTACTAAATCAGCTATTGAAAAAGCTTTAGAAAACCCGAGAAATATTAATTTAAATTTAGTAGACGCTCAACAAGCCCGAAGAATTTTAGATCGCTTGGTCGGGTATGAACTTTCTCCTTTTCTTTGGAAAAAAATTCGGCGAGGATTGTCTGCCGGACGTGTCCAGTCTGTGGCTTTACGTTTGATTGTAGAACGAGAAAGAGAGATTAAAAAATTTAAACCTAAAGAATATTGGTCCATCACGGCTCAACTCAAAACTAAAAATCCAAAGCTTACCGTAAATCAATTTGAAGCGAAACTATTGAAAGAAAGAGAGAAACCTTTAGGTAAGATGGGAATAAAAAACCGCGAGCAGGCTAATAAAATCGTAACTTTTCTGGAACAGGCGCAATATAAAGTTACTCATATCGCCAAAAAAGAAGTTAAAAAAAATCCGCCTCCACCTTACACCACTTCTACTCTTCAGCAGGACGCTAATACTAAGTTGGGTTTTAGCGCTAAACTAACTATGTCAGTCGCTCAACAATTATACGAAGGAATAAAATTGGGAAAATCTGGATCAGTTGGTTTAATTACTTATATGAGAACAGACAGCGTTAATCTTTCTATGCAGTCCTTGCTCGCCGCTAGAAAAACTATTGAGACAATGTTCGGAAAAAATTATGCTTTGGAAAGCCCGCGATTTTATAAAACTAAATCAAAAGGCGCTCAAGAGGCCCACGAAGCCATCCGTCCAACTTTTCCGAATAAAGATCCTGAAGCACTTAAAGAATATTTGGACTCCCGACAATATAGATTGTATAAATTAATTTGGCAAAGAATGGTTGCCAGCCAAATGGCTCAAGCTGTTATGAATAGCGTTGCTGTAGATATTTCCGCCACCCAAAAAGATTTTAAAACTACTTATGGACTTCGCGCCAATGGTTCTACCATTAAATTTCCCGGCTATTTAAAAATTTATGGGAATAAATTGCCTGTAAGTGAAAATATTTTACCAGAAGTGAAAATGGAAGAAATTTTAGAATTGCTGAAAATTAATTCTGATCAAAAATTTACTATTCCTCCGCCTCGGTATAGTGAAGCCGCCTTAGTAAAAGCTCTGGAAGAAAATGGCATTGGTCGCCCGTCTACCTATGCTCCAACGATTTCTACTATTATTGAAAGAAAATATGTTGAAAAAGATGAAAATAAAAAAATATATCCTTTAGAAATTGGTATGGTCGTCTGCGATCTTTTAGTAAAGCATTTCTCTGATATTGTTGATTATAAATTTACCGCCAAAATGGAAAATGATTTGGATGAGATCGCCGAAGGGAAAAAACAGTGGGTTTTAGTAATTAAACATTTTTATGGCCCTTTTCATAAAAATATTCAACTAAAATCTAAAGAAATAAAAAAAGAAAGTTACCAGGAAAAATTAAATCGCAGTTGTCCTGAATGCGGAGGAGATCTTATTGTTAAATTTGGACGCTTTGGAAAATTTATTGCTTGCTCCAACTATCCTAATTGCCGTTACACAGAAAAGACTAAGGAAGAAAAAAAGATGGAAGAAAAAATTGAAAAAGAAACTGGAAAAGTGATTTGTGATCTCTGTGGCGCTCCCATGGTGGTAAAAAAAGGAAAATTTGGTATGTTTTTGGGTTGTTCTAACTATCCTAATTGTAAAAATATTAAAAAAATTGAAAATAAGACCGGAGTTAAATGCCCTAAGTGCGGGATTGGTGAAATAGTAGAAAAAAAGACTAAACGGGGACGAATTTTCTATGGATGCAATACTTATCCTAAATGTGATTTTGCTCTTTGGAACAAACCTACTGGAGAAAAATGTCCTCAATGCCAATCTTTATTGGTTTTTGCTTCTAAAAACAAAATTAAATGTTCTAATAAGAATTGCAATTTTGAAAAAGAAAATTTAAGTTAGCTTGTAATACTTTTAATTATTTCTTTAGGCCATTCCCGCGTAGATAAAAATCCCGTGTAAAAAATTTTATTTGGGAGGATGATGAACTTCCATTTTTATTATAATGACAAAAAGCATGATTACTATTGAAGATGTATTAAAAAATGTTAAGATGAAATTAAGCGCTAAAAATGAAGCTTTGATTAGAAGCGCTTATGAATTAGCTAATAAAGCTCATCAAGGACAAAAGCGTAAGCTGGGAGAAGATTATATTCAACATCCTCTAAACACTGCTTTGAATTTAGCTAAAGTCGGGCTTGGTTATCAAACAATTATTGCCGGTCTTTTGCATGATGTTCCAGAAGATACAAAAGTTACTCTTGATGAAATAGAAAAAAAATTTGGGCACGATGTTGCAGTTTTAGTTGACGGAGTGACTAAATTAGGAAAAATAAAGCTTAGAGGGACTAAAGAAGAAATTTATCTGGAAAACTTGCGAAAAATGTTTTTAGCTATGGCAACTGACATTCGGGTAGTTTTAATTAAATTAGCCGATCGCTTGCATAATATGGAAACTTTAGGCGCATTGCCAAAAGAAAAACAAATCAGAATTGCCCGAGAAACATTAGAAATTTTTGCTCCTATCGCTAATAGACTTGGAATTGGAGATATTAAAGGCAGATTAGAAGACTTATCTTTCAAATATTTAGATCCTAAAAATTATAATTATATTTTAAAATTATCCCGAGAACAGCATAAACTAAGAAAAAAATACATAGCTAAAACTATCATTGTATTAAAAAAACAATTATCCCGAGAAAAAATTCGTGTAATTGAAATATATGGTCGTTCTAAGCGTTTATATAGTCTTTTTGTAAAACTCAAAAGGTATAATATGGATATTAAAAAAGTTTACGATTTAGCGGGAATTAGAATTATTGTACCGGAAATAGTAAATTGTTATGAAACCTTAGGAATTGTACATAAAAAATATCGTCCTTTGGTTGGAAGAATTAAAGATTATATTTCTCTTCCTAAACCCAATGGATATCAATCTATTCATACAACTATTTTTGGCCCAGAAGGAAAATTTTTAGAAATTCAAATCCGCACTAAAAAAATGGATAATGAAGCGGAATTTGGAATTGCCGCTCATTGGGTTTATTCTGAACAAAAGAAAACTTTAAAGGATATTTTTTTTCGAAATAAAGTTAAAGTGCCGAAAGAAGAAATCATGTGGGTTAAACAGCTTCGCGAATGGCAAAACGATCTTGGAAAAGATAATCAAGAATTTATGGAAGGACTTAGAATTGATTTTTTTAAAAATCGTATTTTCGCTTTTACTCCCATGGGAGATATTATTGATCTTCCAGAAGAAGCTACTCCTATCGATTTTGCCTATAAAATTCACAGTGAGGTAGGAGATCATGCTACAGGAGCCAGAATTAATGAAAGGATTGTTCCTTTAGATTATAAAATTAAAAATGGAGAAGTAGTAGAAATCATTACTTCTCGCGACCGTAAAAACCCTAACCAAGATTGGCTTCGTTTTGTAAAAACTTCCGCCGCTAAATCCCATATTAGAAAGTTCAGAAAGAAATAACTGATTTTAATTAATTTCCATTTCTTATCCAGACTAAGCCATAATCCAGATAAAACTTTAGCCTTTGTCATTCCCGTGAAAACGGCAATCTAGTCTTGAAACTTTTGGCTGTTTCACTGGATTCCCGCCTACGCGGGAATGACAGAAAGAAATGTGGGAATGACAGAAAAAATTAGAAATCTAATAAAAATTAGAAATTATTTTTTTCTTTTAAATTTGAGCATTTTCTCATAGTTGCTACCTTCTATGCACCCCTCCGCCCTACGGGCACCTCCCCTCAAGGAGGGGAGGAGGATTTATATTATTTTTTTGCCTCTCCCTCTTTACTAAGGGGGAGATTGAGAGGGGGTTTTAGTAAAATTAAACCTTAAAATAAATTAAATCAATATCCAATTTCTAATGTATTCCTAAAACCGAGTTTTAGTAATTTTAGTAATATATATATACAGTTTTTACCTTTTCATCCTGGATTCCCGCCTACGCGGGAATGACAGAAAAGAAAATTAAGTTAAATAATTTGAAAGAAAGCGCCAGATAAGAAAATATTAAGTTTGTTTACGTCTTGATTAAATTTTATCCAAAAAAGCTGATTATCTCAGCTTTTCTAAAATATTATCTAATTCTTCTTGAGAATAATATTCAATTACAACTCTTCCGCCGCCACCAGATTTTTTTATCTTTACTTTTGTTCCTAACGCTTGAGAAAATTCATCTTCTAGATTTTTTATCTGAGGATCAACATGTATTTTTCTTTTATGCGTCCTAACCGAAATTTCTTTAGTTTTATCTTCCGTTTGGCGAACTGTTAATTTATTTTTAATTATCATCTCAAAAAAAGCTCTTTGTTTTTCCGGATTAGGAATAGCTAAAAGAAGTTTGGCATGGCCTTCCGTGATTTTTCCTTCTAAAAGCGCTCTTTGAATTTCTACCGGCAAGTTAAGCAACCGAATTTTATTGGCTACGACGCTGCGGCTTTTGCCTAATTTTTCAGCTATTTTTTCTTGGCTAAGATTAAATTCATCAGCCAGTTTAAGATAAGACTTGGCTTCTTCAATTGGATTGAGATCCTGGCGTTGAATATTTTCCACTATGGCTAGTTCTAATTTTTGTTGATTATTGGCTGTTCTGATAATAGCTGGAATATTGGAAAGTCCCGCAATCTTCGCCGCTTGGAAGCGACGCTCTCCGGTAATGATTTCATATTGTCCATTTTTTTGGCTAACCATTATCGGTTGGATAACACCGTGTTGTTTAATAGATTCCGCTAGCTCGTAAAGTTTAGCTTCATCAAAATCTGCTCTAGGTTGATATGGATTAGCAATAATGTCAACCACATTAATTTCTTGAATCTGGTTTTTTTCATCAACCTTTACCGCGCTTGCGTTATCATTGCTAGGGGTTTTCCCAAAATAGTTAAGTTCTTTTTGAGATTTGGATGTTTTATTTTTCTTATTTTGAGGAATTAAAGATGCTAATCCTCGGCCTAAGCCATAATTTTGCGCCATTTTTATTTTAAGTGACAACGATAAGCAATAAGCATCTCGCGCCAATTTATGATTAAAAGATTAAATTATTGTTAACATAAGTTAGAAGCAACATCAGGTATTTGTATTTAATTAAACTACTAACGAATTAGCGCGGAAAGCCATATAACATTTATACAGTAAATTTTCTCTTATTACCACTTTTTTCCATTTTAATAATTTCTTTGGCTAAATTTTTATAAGCGCGCGCGCCTTTTGATAAAGAATCAAAACTCATAATTGACTTGCCAAATCCCGGCGCTTCCGCTAATCTCACTGAGCGTGGAATGATTGAATCAAAAACATAAAAAGGAAAATGATCATACATCTCTTTGATTACCTGACGCGCTAAACGGTTTCGCTTATCATACATAGTAAGAAGCGCTCCCATAATTTTAAGCTGAGGTTGTAAATTATTTCGCACTAATTCAATAGTTCCCAAAAGTTGGCTTAACCCTTCCAGCGCAAAATACTCAGTCTGCACAGGAATAATTATTTCATCACTGGCGACCAGACCATTTATAGTAAGCAGCCCTAAGCTAGGAGGAGAATCAATAATAATATAATCATAATTAGTTCTAATTTCCCGAAGAACATTATAAAGGCGAAATTCACGATTATCCATATGCACTAGTTCTATTCCCGCGCCAGCTAAATCTTGCGAAGCCGGGATCAAATCATGCCCCAATGTTCGTGTTTTTAAAATAATTTTGGACGGATGTTCGCCCATTATCATAGAATGGTACAAACTTTTTTCAATTTTTCTTATGTCCACCCCCAGCCCTGAAGAAGCATTTCCTTGAGGATCAAGATCACAAAGCAATACAAATTTACCAGCCGCCGCAAGATATGTTGCCAAATTAATTGCTGAAGTAGTTTTTCCCACTCCGCCTTTTTGATTAACCAGTGAAATAATTTTTGCCATATAATTTATATAAAGTAAGATAAAGTAAGCTTTAGCAATACATAAATTACTGAAGAATTAAAATTTTTGAGAAATTCCTGTTTGAGAATTAAAATTTTATCCAAAAATTTCCATAGGGCGTGTTGATTGAGGGAAATTTTTGGTTATAAAATTTATAGTTCGAGTTTAATTTTGAAAAAATTTTAATTCTTCAGTAATTCCAATACAGTAATATAAGTATACTACATTGACAGACACCTTTCAATTTTCTATGCTTAATTTATGTTTAACTGGTAAAATTTGTTTAAGCTAGATAAGTTAATTCCCAGTTTTTAATGTTCAATATTGTTGCCGCTGTGATGAAATTGGTATACATGCAGCACTCAAAATGCTGTGGGAGCAATCCCATGTCGGTTCGAGTCCGACCAGCGGCACAAAAAAATTCTAACGCAAATTATGTGCAACTCTCTATATTGAAACTTTATTTATATCGTAACGCTTCTAATGGGTCAATCCGACTAGCGCGGCGAGCTGGAACTACACCAGTCAAAAATCCTACAAAAACTGAAAAAATAACAATAGATAAAACAAACCATGCTGGGCTATAAAATAAATTAACTTTTTCTCCTCCAAAGTGAGTAGCAATAAGATTAATCATTAAGTTAAAAATTTCTCCTTCCAAAAATCCTATAAGCACTCCCATTACTCCCCCTAAAAAACCCATAACGGTAGCTTCCATAACAAACATTAAAGAAACCATTGTATCAGAAGCTCCAATGGATTTCATAATGCCGATTTCCTCTGTTCGTTCTAAAAGAGTAATGGTCATAGTATTAAACATTCCAATTGCGCTGACTATCAAAGCGATTATGCCAAAAAGCATCAAAACTATTTTTACTACGCGAAATACTTTATTAGCTTGATCTACTGTATCCGAAAGAGAAGAAACAGAATAACCGTCATGGGTAAGTTTGTCTTGAATTGACGCCATTATCTTATTGTTCTGACATTTTACTTTAACTTGGCTAAAATTAGGAGTCTGTATAGCGCTTACAGCTTTGGCATTAACGTAAATTGAACTATCATCACTGTCTATTACACCAATTATTTTAAATTGCTTTTTGGGAATATATTTTTGCTGGCTAATTGAAGAAGATTTATTGGAATTATTAGCTTGATTGCTTGAATTATTAGGTAAAGAGAAAGTAAAAGACATTGACTTATTTATAATTTCGTTGTCGCTTTTGCCAAAAATTTTAGCTACCGAAGAAGAAATGATTATTCCATTTTGATCTTGATCATTAATTAATTTTCCGGCAGCTACTTTAGTGCCAGACAACTTTAGATAGAGTGGATCAACCACTGTGGCCGAAAGATCGGCTGTAAGCTCGTTCATTCGTCCTTGAGCATCAAGCTGATAAACCGGACTAATTTTGTCAACTCCGGAAATATTCTTTATTTCTTGAATAGAGCTTTGATTTAAAATCGTCTTTGAAGACTCATCAGGCGAAACATTTAAGGTTAAAAGAGAATCTGAGGTTGTAATTTTTTCTAAAATAGTTTTTTGCAATCCATAACCCAGGGAAACCAAAAAAAGAATAGCTCCAATTCCAACGCTCATTCCTAAGATAGTTAGAAGAGTTCGCGAGGGTCTGGCTTTAAACATTCTAGTGGAGAGTTTGAATAAATCGCTAAATTTCATATACTTTAGATTATTGAAGAATTAAAATTTTTGAGAAAGTTCTGTTTGAGAGCTAACATTTTAATTCTTCAGTGATTTCATGCTTATTGATAATCTCTAAATATTAAGATTAAAATTACTTTAGATTTCTAAAAATGTTTGATTTTTTATAAAAATAATTAAAACTAAGATGTAGCGTATTTCAGTAACATTATAATTTCTACTTCGTTAGAAATTCTTTCCGCTGTGTTTCTATAAAAACCGACACCGCCTAATACTTTTGGAGCATCTAGTCCTTTCTGAAGCTCCACTCTATCTATTTTATTAGTAATTCTTAACTTAAGAAAAGATTCAAACCGATTTTTTACTTTATCATCTAGCTTCAGCTTGAATAAATTTATCAAATATTTAGAAAGATCTTTAGCCGCTTTTGTTTTTTCCTTTTTAGATATAATCTTAGACATGCGCACAATATCTTGGACTCTTTGAATGAAGCTTTTAACTCTTTGGCTATTCCAGCCAGCGCCACCTTTTTCATAATCTAAGTCTAGATTTTTAGCTAAAGTAGCAATATCAATATTATGAAATAGAAATTCTTTTAAATAAGCGGTGGCGGGCTTCATTTGTTCTTGATTTAATTCAGACAATATGTGGGACATTAATTGATTGGTTTTAAAAGGAATCAAAAGTGATCCAGCCTGGCCTAAAGTCAAATTTTTGAATGTTCTCATAAGGAGTTTAAGTTCATTACTAAGCTCTTCGTATTTAATATTTGGCATTTTTTCTTTCAAAGCTTCTTCCGGCCTTTTTTCTTTATTAACCTCTTCTTTTATCACTTTCCCGTCTTTTATATATATTATTCTATCGGCGTAATGAAGATGTTCAGCATTATGAGTTACTAAAATAATTGTCTTCTTGTCAATTTCATTTAATTCTTTAAAAATACGCATTACATTCTCTGAAGATACACTGTCTAAATTTCCTACCGGTTCATCCGCAAATATAATTTGAGGATTATTTATAAGCGAGCGAGCGATAGAGACTCTTTGTTTTTGTCCTCCGGAAAGTTCGCTGGGAAACTTATTAGATTGTTCAATAATATTAAAACGATGTAGCAATTTTATGCCTTCTTCATCTCTCTTGCTTTTTGACTCTCCTCGAAAAACTTTTGGCAAACATATATTATCTAAAATGGTAAGAGATGGAATAAGATAAAAAGCCTGAAAAACCATGCCGATACCGATTTGGTGAAGTTCTACTTTTTCTTTTTTTGTCATTTGAGATATTCTTTTTCCCTCAATGGTTACATCTCCTTCTGTAGGAGCTTGAAGTCCCGACATTGAATAAAGCAAAGTTGATTTTCCACAACCGGAAGGACCAAAAATAATAACATATTCTTTTGGATAAATTTTAACACTGACATCAAAAAGCGATCGGACTTCATTCGATTTGCCTTGATTATAAATAACTTTTAACTTGTCCACCTGAATAATAGGATCTTCCATGCTTGTATTTTTATTTTAATATTTCTTTATTCCTTATCTAAATTATATATTTTTTAGAGTAAAAGGCAATTAAACTTATTTCAAAAAGATTTAGGAATTTATTTTATATGCTTACATTGAGAAGAAATTACTTATTTATTTCTTGCCAAACATCCTCTGGAATAAAAATTTCTTTTCCTTTAGGGCTTATTCCCGGATAAATCCACGTGGAAATTATTTTGGTTCTCTTATCATTAACTTTTGATTTTTTACTTTTCACTTTTGACCTTTTTTGCACCATTACCCACACTTCCTTTTTATTTTTTTTGGTATCTTTCCTAATCATTAGCGCGGTTGTATTGGGTGCGATACCCTCTTCCGTTCTGCTTGGATTATTAATTACTTTCTTTACTATACTTGGACTTAAACCATATTGAACTAATTTATATTTAGAGTGATTAGTCCAAAAATATCTTCCATCATTTTTAATAGATTTTAAATTAACCATAACTACTCTACTGTTACACTTTTAGCCAAATTTCTTGGTTTATCAACGTCTAAACCTTTAGCTACTCCAAAATAATACGCGAATAACTGGAGAGGTATGACTGATAATAAAGGTGTTAGCATTTCAAGAGTTTTAGGAATATAAATTACATCATCAGCTATTTTAGCAATTTTTTTATCGCCTTTAGTGGTTATAGCAATAATTTTTCCCCCTCGCGCTTTTATTTCTTGCATTCCACTAATATTTTTTTCATAAACAGAATCTTTAGGAACAATAAAAATAGAAGGAAATTTTTTATCAATTAAAGCAATGGGACCATGTTTCATTTCTCCGGTAGGATATCCTTCAGCATGAATATAGGAAATCTCTTTTATTTTAAGCGCTCCTTCTAACGCAATAGGAAAATTATATTTTCGCCCGAGATACAAAAAATTTTTGGCAAAAATATATCTCTCGGAAATTTTTTTAATGTTGCCGAATTTATTTAATATTTCTTCTACCAGAATTGGAATATTATTTAATTCTTCAGCAATTCGCCGACCCATAACAAATGACATTTCTCTTTGACGACCGAAGACTAACGCCCAAAGCGCCAGAACGCAGATCTGCGAAGTGAAAGCTTTGGTAGAGGCCACACCAATTTCTGGTCCGGAAAGCGTGTATGTTCCGGCGCTTGTTTCTCGAGCAATAGTAGATCCGATTACATTTACTATCCCTAATGTTAGCGCTCCCTTATTTTTAGCTTCTCGCACAGCGGCTAAAGTATCAGCCGTTTCACCTGATTGTGAAATGGCAATTACAGCTGTTTTTTGATTCAAGATTGGTTTTCTATATCTAAACTCAGAAGCATATTCAACTTCAACTGGAAGATGGGCATATTCTTCAAAAATATATTTCCCAACTAAACCAGAATAATATGATGTTCCGCACGAAACAATAATTATTTTATTTATTTTTCTCAGTTTTTTTTCAACAGACTCTAATCCTCCTAAAATTGGGACTGTATTCTCATTGATAAATTTTTCCGTTCTCCCTCTGAGAGCATTCTTAATTGATTTTGGCTGATCAAAAATTTCTTTTAACATAAAATGATTAAATCCGCCTTTTTGTGATTCTTCAATTGTCCAATTCAATTTATTAATTGGTTTTTTTACTCTTTTGTTTTTTAAGGTATTTATTTTCAAATTCTTCGGGTTAATTTCAGCAATTTCTTTATCATCAAGATAAATAACCTTATTAGTATATCTAGCAATAGCGCTAACATCTGAGGCTACCACAAATTCATTTTTTCCAATACCAATGACTAAAGGGCTTCCGTTTCTAGCTACCATTAGTTTTTCGGGATCTTTATCACAAATGGCAACTATTCCATAAGTGCCTTGAAGCATTCTTATTGATTTAACAAAAGCATTTTTAAAATTATTTTTTTTACTAAATTCTTCAATCAGATGAGCTATCACTTCGCTGTCCGTTTCTGATTTAAATTTGTGCCCTTTTTTAACTAATTGTTTCTTCAATTCTAAATAATTTTCTATAATTCCATTGTGAACAATGTGAATACTATTAGTACAACCACAATGAGGATGACAATTTTTTTCTGATGGTTTTCCATGCGTCGCCCACCGAGTATGCGCGATTCCCACATATCCTGATAAATTATCCTGGATTTTATTTTCCAGCTTGCTTACTTTTCCTACTGATTTAATAGATTTTATGTTTTTTTTATTAATTACCGACAGTCCGGCACTATCATAACCGCGATATTCTAATCGCTTTAGTCCTTCTACCAGTATTGGCACTGCATTTTGTTTTCCAATATAACCGATAATCCCACACATATTTTTTTAGATAAATCTTTTAATAGCTTTTTCAGCTGATTTTAAATCTTCAGGATTGCCAATAGGATGCCAATCCGTAGCTTTGAAAACTTTTATATTATAATCGCGCGCCATTTTTGCCATAGTTTGAGGAAGCCCAAATTCGCCGTTTCCAATGGACGCCAGATCATAGTTAAAAAAGTTTTTGTTTAAAACATAAATTCCGGTATTAGCCAATTTAAATTTAGATTTTTTCGGTTTTTCAATTACATCTTGCATGTATCCTTTTTTGTTAATTTTTATAACTCCAAAACGGCTGGGATTATCCACTTCGCAACCTAAAATAGCCAAATCGTTTTTCATTATTTTGGACAAGTCTCTTTTTTTGTAAAGATCATCTCCCATCATAACCAAGAATTTATTTTTTAGAACACTTCTAGCCGCATGAAGCGCTCCGCCGGTTCCATTAAGATTAGATTGAAAAACATAAATTATTCTTCGGCCATTATAATATCTTTTGAAATAAGAAATTATGTGTAAGCTATGATAACCTACTACAAAAATAATTTCTGTTACTCTTTTGGGAAGAGCATTAATTTTATATTCTAAAATAGGCTTGCCTTTAATTTTAAGCATGGGCTTGGTAGTGGCTAAAGTAAAATTTTTCATCCTTTTCCCTCGCCCCGCTGCTAATATAACTGCTTGCATTTTGAAAAAAAGTTATTTTATTAGACCTTTATTAATTCTTCAGTGATTTTTTTATATAACTATATTTATTAATTTTCCTTTTACAAATATAATTTTTTTAACTTTTTTGTGCTCAATCCATTTTTTAATTTTTTTATTTTCAAGCGCAATTCTTTTAGCTTTGTCTTCCGAAATATCAGCTGATGTTTTCATTTTATCTCTCACTCTTCCATTAATTTGCACGACAAGTTCTATTTCTTCGTTCTTAATTAAGCGGATATTATATTTTGGCCATTGCTCTCTAAATATAGATTTTTTATGTCCAAGTTTATTCCAAAGCTCTTCCGCAATATGGGGCGCAAAAGGACTGAGAAGAATTAAGAAATTAGAATAATAGTCTGCTGGCAATTTTTTTTCTTTTTCCATTGTGTTTGCCAAAATCATCATTTGTGAAACAGCCGTGTTAAAATTAAAGTTTTCTATATCTGCAGTTACTTTTTTGATGGTTTTATGCAATAAAGAGTTTAACTTTTTAGGCTGAGTTTTTGGCCGTTTTGTTTCTTGCGATAATTTTAAATTTTCAGTTTGATAAACCTTTTGTTTTAATTTCCATACTTTTTCCAAAAACCGATACACTCCCACAATCCCTTTCGTTTGCCATGGTTTGGCATCTTCCAGCGGACCCATAAACATTTCAAAAAGCCGCAGTGAATCAGCTCCCCATTTTTTAATTTCATCGTCCGGATTAATGACATTTCCTAAAGACTTACTCATTTTTCGCCCATCTTGAGATAAAATAATTCCTTGATGACGCAGTTTTAAAAATGGTTCGTCAAAATCAATATAACCTAAATTATGCAGCACTTTAGTAAAAAAACGAGCATAAAGTAAATGCAAAACACTATGCTCCGCTCCGCCAACATAGAGATCAACCGGCAACCACTTTTTTATCATTTTTTTTGAAGCAAATTCTTTTTTATTTTTAGGATCCGCATAACGAAAATAATACCAGCTAGAACAAACAAAAGTATCCATGGTATCTGATTCTCGGCGCGCTTTTTTTCCACAAACAGGACATTTTACATTTTGGAATTTTTTAGAATATTTGAGAGGCGATTCTCCGGTCGGTTTAAAATCTACATCCATAGGAAGTTTCACCGGCAAATCTTTTTCCGGCACTGGGATAGTTCCACATTTATCACAATATATAATAGGAATTGGCGCTCCCCAATATCTTTGGCGGCTAATCAACCAATCGCGCAAACGGTAGTTTATTTTTTTCTCACCAAGTTTTTCTTTTTCTAACCAAGCGGTCATTTTTTCACGGGCCTCTATAGACTTTAGGCCGGAATATTTACCTGAATCAATTAACACCCCTTCTTCAGTGTAAATATCCTCATTTCCATTTAATATATTCCAATATATTTTTTGCTCAGCAATATTTATAAACTGATTTACTTTATCTTTTTTAACCCATAGCCCCTTATGATTTTTCACATCCTTTTCTTTGGGATTTTCGTGTTCACCATCTATCAGCTCTAGATACACACAATTTCTTATTAATCGACGATTAATGTCTTTATGGGTTGCAAAAAATTCACTATGTATTTCTCCTCCAATTTGGCCTATAACTTTCATATTTTTATAACCACTTTCTTCTTTTGCTTCGCGAATAGCAGCTTCTTCAAGATTCTCGCCTTTTTCTATCCCTCCATGGATGTAACTTTTCCACCCTTTGACATTCCACTCTAGGCAGAAATATTCATCCTTATCCCAATGCTTAAGAATGACATCTACGCCTTTCCTATCAATGGTTTCCTTTCCATCAATAGTTTTATCTTCTTTGCTTCCAACAAAAAATGGTGCGATTGACTGCCTAATCGGCAAATCAAACTTCTTTGCAAATTCAAAATCCCGCTCATCATGCGCCGGAACAGCCATCACTGCGCCAGTTCCATATTGTGATAATACATAATCCGCAACATATAGCGGAATAGCTTTATTATTAAAAGGGTTTATAACTTTTATCCCTTCTAGCTCTACGCCAGTCTTGTCTTTGGCCTCCATGCGATCTAGATCAGTTTTCTTTTTCGACTCTTGCAAATATTTTTCCACTTCAGAGTAGTTTTCTATTTTGTCTTTGAGTTTCCCAACAATTTCATGTTCTGGAGCCAGCACCGCATATGTCATACCAAAAACTGTATCCACACGCGTAGTAAAAACTTCAATAACTTCTTCAGTTTTTTCGATTTTCATTTTGAATTGAGCGCCAACAGACTTCCCTACCCAATTTTTCTGCAATATTTTAGTTGAATTCGGCCAATCAATTTTATTCAATCCGTTTAATAATCCAGAGGTTTTAATATTCTTTTTTGTTAAGCTTTTTTTATTTATTTTATTTTTATCTTCAATAAAATCAGTAATCTTAAAAAACCACTGCTCCAGATCCTTTTGTCTGACCGGATTCTTGCACCGCTCGCAAAGACCGCTCTCCACTTGTTCGTTGGCCAGAACCGTCTGGCATGAATCACACCAATTTACTTTGGCTTTCTTTTTATAAGCCAAACCATTTTTGTAAAGCGTTAAAAAAAACCACTGAGTCCATTTGTAATATTCCGGATCAGACGAATTTATTTCTCGCGACCAATCGTAGGACATTCCCAAACTTTTAATCTGGCGAGTAAAATTCTTAATGGCTGTTTTAGTTGTTTTTTTCGGATGAATTTTATTTTTTATGGCATAATTTTCCGCTGGTAAACCAAAAGCGTCCCATCCTTGAGGATGAAGCACATTTCTGTCATTTAACCGCAAATATCTAGAAATTATGTCCGTCGCTGTATAACTTTCCACATGCCCAATATGAAGTCCAGCGCCTGACGGATAAGGAAACATATCTAAAATAAAGCTCTTTTCCTTTTTGGAACTATCTTTTGCCGCATAAAGATCTGGATTTTCCTCCCAAAAAGTCTGCCATTTTTTTTCTATAAATTTAGGATTGTATTTATCCATAAAATAAGCCATTTTATACTTTTCTATTTTATCTCATTTTTCTGTTTCTTTCAAGAAAAAAGAGACAAAAAAACCGGAGTTGATCTCCGATTTTTCTCTTTAGTCTATTTTTATCCCTCTTTTTGTATAATTTTTTCTGGCTACTTTGATTCTAGCCGATTGTTTTTCGAGCATAGCCGCTACTCGAGCATAATCAGTCTCATCAGTTGAAATAATTTTAAGTTTTAGCTCCTGCGCTCTTTTTCTCGCTATTTGAGCGCGTTCAAGATCAATTTCTTCAGCCCTTTCCGCCGTATCAGCCAGAACAATTAATGCGTTATTATGAAATTCAATAAATCCGCCGGAAATAGCCAAAAAAATTTCTTTTCCATCTTTTTTAAACATTATTTCTCCAGACTGAAGGCTAGCAATATAGGATTGATGATTTGGAAGAATAGTAATCTCACCTTCAGAAGTAGGCAGTGTTACTTGGCTGACCGCATCTTCAAAAACCGTGCGCTCGGGCGTGACTATTTTGAATTTAATTTCTAATTTAGCCATAAAATAATTAAACTACTTAAGTTTCTTAACCTCGCTTATATCTCCTTTCATATAAAACTCTTGTTCCGCAACATCATCTAGCTTGCCGTCTAAAATCATTTTAAATCCTTTAACAGTATCTTTTAATTTTACATACTTACCTGATGTCCCGGTAAAGGCTTCCGCTACAAAAAACGGTTGTGACAAAAATTTTTGAATTTTTCGGGCGCGATTCACTGTTACTTTATCCTCGTCTGATAACTCTTCCATTCCTAAAATAGCAATGATATCTTGAAGATCTTTATAACGTTGTAGCACTCTCTGAACTTCACGGGCAACCTTATAATGCTCTTCTCCTACAATTTTGGGATTTAAAATGGTAGAGTTAGAATCTAATGGATCAATAGCTGGATAAATTCCCAATTCTGATAAGTTTCGAGACAACACTACTGTAGAATCTAAATGTCCAAAGGTGGTCGCTGGCGCTGGATCAGTTAAATCATCAGCCGGAACATAAACAGCTTGGACGGAAGTAATAGAACCTTTTTTTGTCGAGGTTATTCTTTCTTGAAGCCGACCCATTTCTTCAGCTAGAGTTGGTTGATATCCTACTGCTGATGGAATGCGACCTAAAAGAGCTGATACTTCGCTACCAGCTTGAGTAAAACGAAAAATATTATCAATAAAAAACAATACATCTTTTCCTTCGTCATCGCGAAAATATTCACTCATGGTAAGAGCGCTTAACGCTACTCGCTGACGCGCTCCCGGCGGCTCATTCATTTGACCGAAAACCAAAGCGGTTTTATTTAATACATTTGATTCTTTCATTTCATTGTAAAGATCATTTCCTTCCCGAGTTCTTTCCCCCACTCCGGCAAAAACACTGTAACCTCCGTGCTCTTGAGCAATATTTCTGATAAGTTCTTGGATTGTTACTGTTTTTCCCACTCCGGCTCCACCAAATAATCCTACTTTTCCACCTTTTATAAAAGGGCAAATAAGATCAATCACCTTAATTCCAGTCTCAAAAATTTCGGTTCTAGTAGATTGTTCAGAGAAAGCTGGCGCATCACGATGAATTGGATCTTTTCTTTTTGTTTTAACTTCATTTTCCAAATTATCAATGGGCTCACCCAGTAAATTAAACATTCGGCCAAGTGTTTCTTTCCCAACTGGAACGGAAATTGGCGTGTTCGTATCTACTACTTCCATTCCGCGACGAAGTCCATCTGTTGAACCCATAGCTACTGCTCGCGCTTTATTTCCTCCAATATGCTGATTGGTTTCTAAAATCAGTTGGTTAGTTTTACTTCCTGAAGAATCAGGTAACTGAATTTTCAGAGCATTATAAATTTTCGGCAAGGATTCGCTAAATTCAACATCTACTACTGGACCGATAATTTGTACTATTTTCCCTATATTTTTCATACTTATTTATTTAATTGAATATTAATTATTATATGTAAGAAACTCTAGCCTTGTTTACAGTTTTTAAAATTTATTTTAGAGCTGCTCTACCAGCGCTAATTTCAGCAATTTCTTGCGTAATTTTCATTTGTCTAATCTGGTGATAAGCCAAGGTCAAATCATCTGCCATTTCACCTGCCGCATCTGTCGCATTTCTCATGGCTATCATACGAGCTGATTCTTTAGAGGCATTAGACTCTAAAATTGCGTGATAGATTTGTGTTTCAATGAGACGCGGAAAAATATAATCTAAAACATCTTTCGGATTGGGTTCTACTTTATACTCTAGTTTAGGTTCTTTAAGCCCATATTCTTCAGCCGCGTTGTCCATTTCAGCAATTTGTTTTTCAAAATCAATTTTAGAAATAGGAAGGATTTGCCTAATTTTAGTTTGCTGATTTATAGTAGAAATATAATCTGTATAAACTATTGCTACTTTATCATACTTTTTAGCCAAATAATCCTCTACCACTATTTTAGATACCGCTCTGACATCTTCAACTTTAGGCAGATAAGTCAGACCAGGAAAAGTGGCAACTATTTTACGCGACATTTTTCTAACTACATTCTCTCCCTTTCTTCCAATTGTAATAAAATCTATATTAATATCTTTATCAGAAACTTGGGACTCTATTTTTTTATTCCCTATTCGATTTATTTTTAAGCGACTTAAATCAGAAAGTTCTTTTTTTAATTTTTTAGTTATTTGAGCATTAAATGACCCGCAAAGACCGCGATTAGACGTAATTACTATTACGAGGACACTTTTTACTTCACGCACTTCTAAAAGGCCTTTTCCATGAGCTTCAAACGCCCGAGCTAAATTAGTTAAAACGCTCCAGGCGCTATGAGCATAAGGGCGAATGGCTAAAATATTGGCTACTGATTTTCTCATTTTAGCAACACTAACCATTTCCATAGCGCGAGTGATTTTTTTAGTGTTGTTTATTGATTTTATTCGCCGGCGGATTTCACGAATGTTATCAGCCATATTTTAAAAAATTTTTAGTGATTATTTTGATAAATTTCTTTAAAATCTTTTACCGCTTTTTCTAATTTTTCCGTTATCTCGTTAGTTAATTCCTTTTTCTTAACGATTAAATCTAAAATTTCTTTTTGGGAACTACGCATATATTTATGAAAGTCATTTTCCCAACCTTGCACCTTTTTTACCGCCACGTCGTCTAGAAACCCATTTGTCGCAGCGTAAATTATGGCCACTTGGTTTTCTATTGGCATGGGATCATATTGATCTTGTTTCAATATTTCGATTATTCTTTTTCCACGCTCTATTTGTTTTCTTGTTTTTTCATCCAAATCCGATCCGAATTGGGCAAAAGCTTCCAGTTCACGAAATTGAGCAACTGTTAATCTTAATTTACCAGAAACTTTCTTCATAGCTTTAATTTGCGCTGATGATCCTACACGAGAAACAGAAATTCCAACATTAAGCGCCGGACGAATTCCTTTATAAAATAAATCGGCTTCAAGATAAATTTGCCCATCTGTAATGGAAATAACATTAGTAGGAATATAAGCTGATACATCACCTGCTTGAGTTTCAATAATGGGTAGCGCGGTAAGCGATCCTCCTCCAAACTCTTTAGCCAGTTTTGCACTTCGTTCCAAAAGACGAGAATGAAGATAAAAAATATCTCCCGGATAAGCTTCCCGCCCAGGCGGACGTTTTAAAATTAAAGATATTTGGCGATAACTCCAAGCATGGCGGCTTAAATCATCATAAACCACCAAAACGTCTTTGCCTTTGTCCATGAAGTATTCTCCCATAGCGCAACCGGCATATGGAGCTATAAAAGAAAGTGAGGCTGGATCAGACGCGCCAGCCACAACAACAATAGTGTAGTCCAAGGCCCCTCGTTTTTCTAATTCTGCCACAATTCTGGCTACTTTTGATTCTTTCTGTCCAATAGCAACATAAATACAAATCATATCTTGCCCTTTTTGATTGATAATAGTATCAATAGCCACAGCTGTTTTCCCTGTTTGACGGTCTCCAATAATAAGTTCTCTTTGCCCTCGACCAATAGGGACCATAGAATCAATGGACTTAATTCCGGTTTGCACCGGTTCGCTTACCGATTTTCTAGTAATAACGCCCGGAGCAATTTTTTCAACTGGATAGAATTTATCGGAATATATTTTACCTTTTGAGTCTATGGGTTTCCCTAGAGAATTGACAACGCGACCGATAAATGCTTCTCCTACGGGAACAGAAAGAATTTTTCCCGTAGATTTTACTTCATCGCCTTCTTTTATATCTTCATAAGGACCCATCACTATAGCGCCAATTTGATCTTCTTCTAAATTAAGCGCCACACCATATACTCCATTTTCAAATTCTAGCATTTCACTCGCCATAATATCCGCCAGCCCTGAAATTCTGGCAACACCATCACCAATTTTCACTACTTTGCCAATTTTTTTAACGGCCGCTTTGACTTCAAATTTTTCAACTTGTTGCTTAAGCTGTTCTATAATATAATCCTTATTCATAATTAATTTTTATAGCTATTTAATTTATAAATTATTTCTCCAAAATTTTCTTCAGTTCAATAAATTGATGTTTAACGCTTCCGTCTATTATTTCGTTTCCAATTTTTATAATAATTCCTCCCTTGATACTTTTATCAAGTTTAGTTTTCAAAACAACTTTTTTCACACTATATTTATTGCTTATATATTCAATTAAATACTTCCGCAAATTTTCGCTTGTTTCATCTCGGCTAATAATTTCAACTTCTATGATAGCCTTTTCTCGATTATAGATTTCTTGAAATTTTTTAATAATATCAGTCTTCAATTTTAACTGGCTGTTTTTAGCTAAGGCCTTCACAAAATTAATTATTATATGGCTAATTTCTTTTTGAGATTTTTCTGCTGTAGCTTCAAATAGTGCCTGAGCATATTGATTGGTTGTAATTTTCATAAATTAACTTAGCTACAATTATTTAGCTTCTTGTTTTATTATTTTTTCAATAAATTCTTTATCCCTGCTTGAATCTAATTTTTCTCCAACCATCTTTTCTGTAGTTACAACCACCAGATCCGCCACTTCCTTTTTAATTTCTGTGATTGTTTTTTTCTTCTCTTCTTTTATTTGTTTTTGAGCATTCTGAAGTATTTTTTGGGATTGATTTTCAGTTTGTATTAGTATCTCCTTTTGGCTTTTCTTAGCGCTTTCTTCTCCGTGAGAAATAATAGCTTGCGCTTCTTCTCTAGCTTTGGCTAAAATTTGTTTTTCTTTTTTAGAGACTTCTTCTAATTTTTTGCTGGCTTCTTCAGAATCTTTTAATCCTTTTTCTATCTTTTTTGTCCTCTCATTTAAAACTTTTAAAATCGGCTTATAAGCAAATTTATACAAGACTAAAAGCACAATTGTAAAATTAATTAACTGAGCAAAAAGAAAATTCAATTCAATATGAAATGTTGAAGTAAGTTCATTCATAATTAGATTATTATATATAGACTACTGAAGAATTAAAATTTTTAAGAAATTCCTGTTTAAGAACTAAAATTTTAATTCTTCAGTGATTTCAGATAGCTATGTTATTAGATAGCTAGGTTACTTTTTTAGCTATATACTATTTGATTGAAAAAGCAATAATTAACGCATAAATCGCTACTGCTTCAGCAAAAGCTGCCGCTAAAAGCATTGGCACTAAAATTTTATCCACTGCTTCAGGATTACGTCCGATAGATTCCATGGCTTTAGCGCCAATTAAGCCAATTGCAAGTCCTGGTCCAATTGAGCCTATTCCGATTGCAAGAGCTCTTGCCATCATTGTTAGATCCATAAATATTTTATTATTTTCCAAGCCAACTGGAAATTATTTTTTGAGTCGCTTGAAAAACAAAATGAATTAATTAATTTATTAAAATTATTTTTTATAAAACAAAAAATGAGCTTAATGCTCTGTGTGTTGATCTGTCGCAACGGCTAAATATACTAATGTCAGCATAGCAAAAATCAAAGCTTGAATCAAGCCGACCAAAAGTTCTAAAAACATAAAAGGCAGAGGCAAGATGTAAGCGAAAATTACCATCATAGATGCTAGAAGAACTTCTCCGGCAAAAACATTGCCAAAAAGACGAAAAGACAATGAAGCTACCTTGGCTATTTCTCCAATTATTTCAATAATTCCCACAAAAGCTCTAATTGGATTAATAAGCAACACAGAAATATCTTCTTTTATTTTTTTAGGGATAGCATAAAAAACTTTGAGATTAATATATTTATTAAAATGATTCCAGGTTCCAATAGTAATAATTCCAAAAATATGGGAAGCGACCACTGCGAAAAGTGCGAGAGCCAGCGTCGTATTGATGTCCGCCGTTCCGCCACGCAAAAACGGTATAAAAGACAGATGATTTCCTTGTTTTTGCAAAAATCCGATTGTTCCCATGCCGGGCAAAAGCCCCATCCAGTTGTTAACCAATATAAATAAAAAAAGTGACAGCACGATGGGCATAAATTTTTCCGATTTTTTACGATTGCCCGTGACGCTGTCAACCACTTCCAGCGCTTTTTCTAGAATTATTTCAAAAATATTTTGGATTCCTTTGGGGATTTTTTTTATCTTTTTGCCGATTGAATAAAAAAAGATAACCAGAATAACTACGGCTATCCAACTGCTAACCATTGAGTTAGTAACAGTAAATTTATCAACATGAAAAATTGATTCAGCATAAAGCGGAGAACTACTTTCTATTTGAACATTGCTTGTTGGTGTTGAATTAGTTGAAACAGGCGCGTTAACTGACATTAAATTAATTAATTAATAATTATTGTTTTCTTTTTTTTCTTCTTTTGCTTTCTTAGCTTCTTTTTCAATCCGTTTTATTTCTCGAAGAGAGTCTTTCACTATTCCGTAAGAAGATACCACAAAAGCTATTCCTACCGACAGAATAAATAGCCAAGGATCAGTTCCATATTTTTTATCCAACCATTTTCCTAGATACACAGCAATAACAATCGGACCAGCAATCCAACCAGAAAGTTTTCCAAAAAGCACTAAACTAGGCTGCCACCATGGAATTTTAGTTGTGTTTTTCTCCTTTTTCATCAAAAATAATAAGCCTTACACCGCTTAATTATTCAGCAATTTTTAAAAAAAGTCAAGATAATTTATAAATCCCACCCTGTTTTACATTTTTTACATTTTAATCTTCCCTGACTTTCCCCTTTAGTCCCGTAAACTGGGTTACGGGACTAAAATAAATTGTTTATTTTTTATTCAATAAATTGCTTAAAAAATAGTGCCTTAGATATTTTTTCTTTACTTACTCTCGCGAAAAAAACATAGAAGATTTAAAACTGGCTTTGTCTTTTCATAAACCTTTTTCTAAAAAATATATTTTAGAAGATATTTTAAAAGGGTATCTTTAAAGGTACCTTTAAAGATACCCTTTTAAGTTAAAAAATAAATCCTTCAGTATACTAGTATACTGAAGGATTTTATTCATCCAGTTTATAGCTTAGAAGCGAAGCTTCCTCTTGGAAGCTTCGCTTTTTTCTTACAAAATTTTCTAAAATTTCTAACTTTATGAACTTTCTTAAATTTGAAACAATTTTTCCGCATTTTTGGTAGTTATTCTTTCTACTTCCTTTTGGTCAACTTTTTTTATTTCTCCAACTTTCTTAGCTACATATTTTACCCAAGCCGGTTCATTCCTTTTTCCGCGCATTGGCACGGGCGCCAAATAGGGACAATCCGTTTCAATCATTATTTTTTCCAGTGGAATCTTTTGGATAACTTCTAATATTTCTGCTTGAGGTTTGGCGTACGTGATATTTCCAGTGAAAGAAAAAATTATATTTTGCCGGCCAATAATTTCTTCAGTAAATTTAAGCCGGCCAGCAAAGCTATGCAGAACAAATTTTAAATCTGTATAATTTTCAATAATCTTTAAGACGTCTTTATAAGCTTCCTCTGTCTCGCGATATTTTTTCCCATTTTCAGCCCTTGCGCCCCGGCAATGAATAATCACCGGTAAATTTAATTTCTTGGCTAAATTCAGTTGATAAATAAATCCGTCCCGTTGAATTTTTTTATCCCTCTTGGTTATAATTTTTCCATCAGGACTGAAATAATCCAAACCAATTTCTCCAATTGCCACTGTTTTATCTGCTTGCGCCAAATCTTCTAATTGCTTTTTATGTTTCATATTCCAAGTCTTGTGTTTCATAAAATAATGCGGATGGCACCCAACCGCAGCATAAATATTTCTATTTTTTTTCGCTAATATCACGGAACGTTCACTACTACCTAATCCAGCGCCAATATTAATTATTTTTGAAACGCCCTTCTTAAAAGCGCGCGCAATTACTTCTTGGCGATCTGCGTCAAATTGTTCATCGTCTAAATGAGCATGGATATCAATCATAAAATATAACTTATTAAACTTATATGTTAACTTTCACAGTGTTGCTTACATTTTTTTGCTAGTTAATTCTATTTGTCATTCCAGAATTTTTTCTAAAACTCTAGTCCTTTCAATCTTGTAGATTGAATTGACAGGAGGATACACCCCCTCTCAATCTCCCCCTCAAAGAGGGGGAGAGGCAAAAATAATACAAATCCTCCTCCCCTCCTTGCCTGCCCCGTTGTATAACTGGGGAGGGGAGGTGCCCGTAGGGCGGAGGGGTGCATAGGAGGTAGCAACTATGAGAAAATTATCAAACTTAAAAGGAAATAAATAATTTCTAATTTCCAATAAAATTTCAAAGGTCTAAAAAAATACACCCCCTCTCAATCTCCCCCTTAGTAAAGGGGGAGAGGCAATAAAAAAATATTTCATTACATTCATATTCTCTCATCCTGGATTCCGGATAAATTTCTCCGCTACGCTCCGAAATTTTCTGGAATGACATAGAGAGAAAATGTAAAAGACACGGGCAATTCTTACAATTTTATTTAATTCTCGGAAAAAGAATCTCTATTTCTTTTGTTTCTAAGACTTCTTTTATTTTTTTTGAAGTCTTCGGCATAAACGGTAAAAGTTCGTCAGAAATTACAAATAAATCTTGCCCGAGTTTCTGCATAGTTTTTTTAAATTTAGATTGATTGGATTTCATAAGATCCCAGGGTTTGTTTTTATCAATATATTTATTATCATCCTGTATTATTTTCCAAATATGTTTAAGCGCTTGCCCAAATTCCATTTTTCCCAATAATTTAGAAAAAGTTTGATTGGAAATAAGTTGAAAGTTGGTTGAAAATTCTAAATTGCCTTTTTGAGCAAGAGTAATTACCCGCGATAAAAGATTTCCCAACCCATTGGCTAAATCAGCATTATATTTTTTTGTCAATTTTTCCCAAGTAACATCAGTATCTTCTCCAAAGCTACTCCCGGATAAAAGTAAATAACGGGTTGCGTCTGTACCATATTTTTCTGTCATTTCATAAGGAGAAATAACATTGTTTAAACTCTTACTCATTTTTTGACCATTGACTGTAAAGAAACCATTTACAAAAATTTGTTTGGAATTGGGAATATTTACTGACATAAGCATAGCTTGCCACATAGCTGATTGTTGGCGTAGATTATCCTTGCCACAAACTTGGTATCCCGGCCAAAATTTTTCATAATTTTTAAAATCGTTCGGCCAACCTAAAGCAGAAATATAATTAATCAGCGCGTCAAACCAGACATAAATTATATGCTGGTCATCATCAGGCACCGGAATACCCCAGGACATTTTATTTTTGAGGCGTGAAATACTAAAATCTTTTAGCCTTCCTTCAACAAAACTTTTAATTTCATGCAACCTTTTTTTTGGCAAAACAAAATTAGGATTATTCTCATATAATTTTAAAAGTTTTGTTTGATATTTAGAAAAACGAAAAAAATAATTTTCTTCTTCTCTAATTTCTATTTCTATATTGGGATGAAGCGGACACCTTCCATTTACTAATTCTGAATCAGTTTTTTCCATCTCGCATCCGACACAATATTTTATTTTATAATTTTTTTTATAAATATTGCCGTTTTTTTTACAAAGCTTCCAGAATTCCTGAACGGCTTTAATATGTTTCGCGTCAGTTGTCCTAATGAAATTGTCGTAACTCAAATTTAGCGCCTTTTTTAATTTATCAAATTCTTTGGATATTTCATCACAATATTTTTGAACATCTATGTTTTGCTCTTGAGCTTTTTGATAAATTTTTTGTCCGTGTTCATCTGTCCCAGTATTAAAAAATACATCGTCTCCCAACATTCTATGAAAACGCGCTAGAACATCCGCTTGAATAATTTCACGCGCAAAACCAATATGCGGATGAGCATTAATATAAGGAAGCGTAGTAGTAATGTAAAAATTATTTTTCATATTTTTCATAATTTAATAAATAATTATAGCAATTTCTCCTCTGATTTTTTCTTTATTATTTTCAAAATAAGTTAAAATTTCCTTTACATCGCCTCGCGCAATTTCTTCAAACATTTTTGTCAATTCGCGTCCGAGAATAATATTTTTTTCTAAGGTTAGATCTTGCAATAATTTTAAATTTTTAATTAATCTATGCGGGGATTCAAAATAAATTACGGGGTAGCTTAACGCTTTTATTTCTTTAAAAAATGTTTCCCTGCCTTTTTTATGCGGTGGAAATCCTAAAAAAACAAAATGCGCGAGATCAATGCCTGAAACGCTGGCTAACGCCGTCAGCGCAGAAACTCCCGGAATGGGAATAACTGAAAATCCTTTTGCAAGCGCCGCTTTTACTATTTGATTGCCGGGATCTGATATGCCAGGCGTCCCCGCATCTGTTACTAAAGCTAAATTTTTTCCTTCTTGTAATAAACGGACTATTTTTTCTGCCCTAATCATTGGCTTGGAAGATTTTTTTCTTTTAAGATGGCTGTAAAGAGAAATTGTCGGCGTGGAAATTTTATAATGATTTAAAAGTTTTTTAGTTGTCCTGGTGTCCTCGCAAATAATTTTATCCACTCTTTTTAAAGTTTCCAGCGCGCGAAAAGTAATATCCGCTAAGTTGCCAATGGGAGTAGAAACAATATATAATGTATTTGTATTCATAAGTTTAGTTTAAGCTAAATGCAATATTTTTTCAAATGAAAAAGAGTAAGAAAACAAATTTTTTCTTACTCTTCACCGCTTAACGATATTAGTCAGCTTTGACTCCTGCTAACCAAAAAATCAGAAAATAAACAAAAGCGATTGGGAAAGTTAAAGGAAAGAGAGCATAAAACCAATCATCTCCTCCCTTAAAACAAAAATCAAAAATTTCCCTTATGCTTTCTTTCTCATCTTTTTCCATTTCTCCCTCCTTTTTTGATGTTTTTATTTTTTATACTTATCAGCTAAAATTAGTTGACATCACATTTAAGCATATTCTAGCTAAAGTGTCAATAGCTGTTAATATTTATTTGTTAATATGATTTTAACCACTCACGCTCTGGTAGGCGCTGCCATCGGAAAAAAAATAAACAATTTATGGGTAGTTATTCCTGTTGTTTTAGTAATTCACTTTATTCTTGATTCTTTTCGCCATGGAGAATATTTTGACTCAAGGACAGCTACTTTCAAAAACACCGCCTGGAAAGTAATTTTAGACCTTTCTATTGGCAGTGGTATAATTTTATTTTTTTTGTTACATTTTTGTCATAGTCTAACTACTGCCAGAAATGTTATTTTAGGAGCATTCTTTTCTATGCTTCCCGATCTTACCACAGTGCTTTATTGGAAATTCCATTGGAAGTTTTTGGAAAAGATAAAAAAATTTCATAGTTTTGCTCATCGTTATTCTCGTTTTCCCGAATATTCGCCTCAACGAAAATGGACTTTTAAAAACGCAGTTAATGATATTTTAATTTCCGCAATTGCTATAATTATACTTTTTTTATAAAATTTAAGGCCCTCTTTAATTTTAAATTTTATTTTTAATTCAATGTCTAATTTATTTTAGTCTGTTTGTTTTAAATTGTTTGTTATTTTATTATTTTTAGAAAAAAGATCTTTAATAAAAATACCCAGGGCTGTGGCTACCGGAATTGCAATAATTGCTCCAAGAATTCCTCCTAGCTTGGCTCCCGCCAAAAGAGCTAGAATAACCGCTACTGGATTAAGCCCGACCGCTTTTTTCATTATTAAAGGAGTAAGAATATGACCTTCTGCTTGCTGAACAATGAAATAAATAACAAAAGCCAAAAGACCTATAAGAGGTGAGATTAAAAATCCCAAAATAATTCCAGGTATTGCAGCTAAAACTGGTCCAATGTAAGGAATAATTTCTAAAAGTCCGGCAATAACCGCTAAAACTAGAGCATACGGAATTCCAATAATAGAAAGCCCGATAAAATCCAATATAAAAATAATAAGCATAAGCATAAGTTGTCCTTGCAACCATTTTCCAATTTGATGTTTTATTTTTATAGTTAAACCAATAGCATATTTTTGATGCTTTCCCGGCGTTACCAAAGCAACAAATTTATTTATTCCGTCTTTCACCAGCGTCATATAGAAAGCCAGCGATAGCACTACTATAGTTGAAATCAATCCGGAAAATACTCCAACTGTAGTAGAAAAAATATTTTGAGAAGCTCTAGAAACCCAACTGTCAGCATTGCTAAAAAAATCCTGAATACTGACATCAACATTTTTAGTCTGAAAAAAGTCGCTGATAGGTTTAAAAGAATCTTGCATCTTTTGATAATGTTGAGGAATGTTCTGTGAAAGATCATTAAGCTGATAAGTAATCGGAGGAATTAAAAAAGAAATCATTAAACCAATTATAAAAAATAATAATAAATATATTGACATAACTCCGATAACTCGCGGAATTTTTTTTGTTTCAAGAATATCTATTATTGGTTCAATGGCAGAGGAAATAATTATAGCGACAAAAAGAAGCAGAATGATATCTTTTACCAAAAACAAAAACCAAATCGCTAAAATAATAAAGATTGCTTTAAGAATAGTTTCGGTTGAAATTTCTATCTGTAATTTTTGCATAATTTATAATTTTAATAAATTTTTTAATCCAGAAAAATTTTTGTGCGGTCCGACAATGGCTAAATTAAGTTTATTATCTTGAAAAATATCTTGAGCTACTCTTAATATATCATCTGAGCTAACCTTATCAATAAGAGAAAATTTCTCTTTCAAGGTCATAATTTTTTTCTTCATAATCGCTTGCTCAATAAAAAACATAGCTACTTCATCTGACGCTTCCATATTCATAATCACTTTCCCCTTAAGAAAATCCTTGGCTTTTTGAAGTTCTCTTTCCTTTACCTTTTTATGGGAAATTTTTGCGTATTCTTGTAAAATTATTTTTAAGGTTATCTTTAAATTGCGATGTTCTACGCCAGCGTTAGTGGCCAGGTATCCACAATCTTCAAAAGCTTCTACATTAGTCTTGACATAATATGCCAGTCCTCGGCGTTCTCTCACTTCTATAAAAAGTCGGCTGGACATATTTCCACCAAGGATTATAGCTAAAAGAGCTAACGCGTAGCGGTCTTTATTATTCTGCTTATAAGCCCGCGTTCCAAGCATCAAATGAGTTTGATCCGTTTTTTTAAATTTGATTTTAAGATGAGGCTGTTTTTGATTTTCCTTAATTGGGGAATTCTCCGGTTTTGTCTTTTTTTCCATAGATGAAAAATATTTCCGTATTTGGCGAATAATTTTAGCTTCATCTATTTTTCCAGCGACACAAACAACGGTGTCATTAGACACATAAAATCGTTGCATATAATCCAAAAAGTTTTTTCGTTGAAAAGCTTTAATCGTTTTTTTATAACCTATAATTTCCCGTCCCAAATTATTTCCTGAATAAAGCAATTTTTCAAAAACCTCCTCCACATTCCTCATAGGAATATCTTCATACATATTCAACTCTTGAAGAATAGTGCCTTTTTCCCTTTGAATTTCTTTTGACTCAATTTTTGAATTAAGATACATATCTGATACTACATCTAAAATCGTTTCAATATGTTTAGCATCTGCTTTAGCATAATAGCTAGTCTTATCTTTTCCTGTAAAAGCATTAAATTCTCCGCCAATAGCATCTAATTCTTCAGAAATGGCCAAAGTCGTTGGACGTTTTTTAGTCCCTTTAAAAAACATATGTTCAATAAAATGGGATAATCCCGCTTCTTTTTCGGTTTCATACCGTGACCCCACGCCTACCATAATCATAATGGTAGCCGTTTGAGTTTCTTTCATCGGAATTGTAATTAGGCGTAAACCATTCTTAAGAGTGGTCTTTTTAAAATTCATAAGTTTATAAAATTTATATTTAAGAATCTCTAACGTTATTTATTTCCTTTTAATTCTTATCAATCCTCCAAATGGAATTATTTTGATTCCCTTTTTTTCTATTTCATCTAAAACAATATTTACACCTAAAGAATCAGAAGAAATATGGCCAGCTATTACCACATTGATATGTGCTTTTTGAGCCGCTTTTTTATGTTCTTCACTTTGATGCATTGCAACAATTGTTCCAATGCCAGCATTCGCCATAGCGCTATAAATTTCTTTAGACCCTTCTGTCCCTCCGGTAAATTCTGAAACGACTACTTTTCCGCAACGGTTATTTTTATTGCCTGAAAAAAGAGTTGGTCCCGTTCCTTGTTTTTTAGCTTCTTGATATTCCGGAATTTTTGAAAGAATATCTAAAACATCGTTTACATATCGCGGTTTGGCTTTCTCAATAAGTTTAGTTAAAAACATAGCCGCGCAGTTATCCGCCGGCGTATGAATGTTAATAAAATTCATTTTGAGCAATTTTGCCGCGTCAACTGTCACATAATGATTTATAGGATTTAGTCCTCGAGCCACTTCAGAGATTCTTTTATGCAATAATTCTTCAGCAATATTTACCGGAACTCCAAACTTCTCCAACGCATCAATTTGATAATTCATTACATCATCCAACCCCGCTAAAGCCAACCCGACTGGATGGTGGTTAAAAATCATATCCGCGCCTAAGCTTTTAGCTAACATTATTCCTCCCGCAGATATATCTATTCCGGCAAAAATCTTTTTAATCTTTTTTGTTCCGCCGGTAAAATGAATTCTAGAATCAGAGTATGGATTAGTTAACCTTTCTTTATCAAAATATACCTTTTCTTCTTTGGGAAATTTTTCATATTCTTTTTTTACCCGTTTTAGATATTCTGTTATTTCTTTTTTACTGCGAAAATCATTTTTTATGCCAATCTCAACGGCTAACTTATAAATTTCTCTAACTGTCATAAAAACTATTTTAAATAATTTATTTTATAAATCAGACTGTTTTAATTTATCTGTTAAATATTTTTCCAATTTATCCATAGCTATTCTTTCTTGTTGCATAGTATCGCGATCACGAACAGTAACGGCCTTATCTTTCAATGTATCAAAATCCACTGTTATACAATAAGGCGTTCCGATTTCATCTTGGCGGCGATAACGTTTTCCAATAGATTGAGTTTCATCATATTCAACCATAAATAGTTTTTTCAGTTTTTCATAAATTTTTTTCGCCGGAACCGTGAGTTCTTCTTTTTTAGAAAGTGGCAAGATAGCTACTTTAATAGGAGCTAAGCGTTTATCTAATTTTAAAACTACTCGCAAATCTTCTTTTCCATCAGCTGTCGGAGCTTTTTCTTCTGTATAAGCATGGTCCAAAAACATTAAAACAAGACGATTAAGCCCGACAGAAGTTTCCATGATATGAGGAATAAATTTTTCACCGGTTTTTTCGTCAAAATAACTTAAATCCACTCCGGAATGTTTACTATGCTGAGATAAATCCCAATTACCGCGAGCATGAATTCCTTCCACTTCTTTAAATCCGCCCAATGATTTAAAATTAAATTCAACGTCATAGGCTTCTGACGCATAATGGGCTAGTTTGGCATGTTTGTACCAGCGAATTTCTTTTTCGTTTATTCCATATTCTAAATACCACTTCCAACGAATATTTTTCCACATTTCATATTTTTCTTTCATTATGCTTGGATGTAAGAAATATTGCATTTCCATTTGTTCAAATTCGCGCGTTCGAAAAATAAACTGGCGCGCTACAATTTCATTACGAAAAGCTTTTCCCACTTGGGCAATTCCAAAAGGCAGTTTAATGTGTAGCGAACTCAAGGTATTTTTATATTCTAAATAAATTCCTCCGCAAGTTTCTGGACGAAGATAAACTACGTTTTCTTCTTTAAGCTCTTCTGTCGGAGAACCAATATTAGATTTTACCATCAAAGAAAAAACTTTAGCTGGCGTAAGATCAGTTGAGCCGCAGACAGCGCATTTTAATTTGTTTTCCGCTCTCAATTTATCTAACTCTTTATTAATTTCTTCTAATGGCGCTTTGTCGGCATTGATACCAAATTCTTCTAAAATATGGTCTGCTCTAAATCTAGTTTTACAATTTCGGCAATCCACTTGCGGATCATTAAATCCTCCCACATGGCCTGAGGCCACCCAAGTAGTTGGATGCATAAAAATAGCGCTATCTAGACCTACTATATCATCTCTTAATTGAACCATTTCTTTCCACCAAGCATCGCGGATATTATTTTTTAATAAAGTTCCATAATGGCCATAATCATAAATAGCCGCCAGTCCCCCATAAATTTCTGAACTGGGAAAAACAAATCCTCGCCTTTTACAAAGACTAGAAATTTTCTCCATCCATTGATTGTTATTATTTTCTTTTGCCATAAGCATTTTTTTATTATATCACATCCGGATTCTAGCATCATTCAGTTAAAAATTCAAGCTTATGTGTTAAATCATCTTTAAAGAAGTGAAGCTTCCTTTGGAAGCTTCACTTCTGGTGTACTGAGTAAATGTATTATGATGCGCTTTCCTGGCTTAATTCTTTCATTAAATCCAAATAAAATTTTAAATTATGAATAGAGGCTAAACGCATGGCTAACGGTTCTCCGACTTTAAACAAATGGCGCAGATAAGCTCGGCTGTAATTTCGACAGGTATAGCAGTCACAGTTTTTATCTAGAGAAGAAAAATCTTCTTTATACTTTTCATTATTTATATTTATCGTCTCATAAAAATTCTCATCTTGAATTGGAAATTTAAAATTGTCTTTTCGCAAGAAAAGACGTCCGTGTCTTCCTTCTCTCGTAGGAATAACACAATCAAACATATCCCAGCCATAAGAAAAACAACGAACAATATCTTGAGGCGCGCCAATGCCTAACGCGAAACGAATAGCGTTGGCAGGAATGAATTTAGCTGTTTCGCGTAAAACTTCTTCCAAAAAATTACCTTCCGCGTCTACCGGCCGCGCTCCAAAACCATATCCGTCAAAACCAATTTTAATTAGTTCGTCCGTGCAATATTTTCTTAAATCTAAATGTTCGCCTCCTTGAATTACGCTAAAAAGAAGCGGGCGATTTTTATTTTTTATTTTCCGAAGCTTAAGTTGTTTTTCATATTCAACTTTACACCGCTTCGCCCAAGCAATTGTCCGCTTGACCGCTTTAGTAATTTTGTCTTTAGAATAATTGTTAGGTGGCGGATCATCCAGACAGACCATCATATCTACGCCTAAATCAAATTGGATTTGAATTGATTTTTCCGGAGTTATTTTATGCATTGTTCCATTTAGCGCAGAACGAAAAACTGCTTCATAATCGGTAATTTTTCCCATTTTGGGATTTTTGTGAATTAAGGAAAAAATTTGATATCCGCCCGAGTCAGAAAGCAACGGTCCTTCCCATTGCATAAATTTATGCAATCCGCCCGCTTTTTTTATAATTTCTAACCCAGGTTGAAGATAAAGATGAAAAGTATTTACTACCATGGGCCCCATTTCCAACTCTTTTAAATCATTTTTACTCAATGACTTAACAAATCCGCGCGTTGCGTCCGGCATAAAAAACGGAGTATTAATTACTCCACTTTTAGTATGTAATTTACCAATCCTCTTACTGTTTTCTTGGCTGACTATTTCAAACATTTAATTTATTTCTCTACCCGACTTCCCTTTTCGGCGCGATCTTTAAGAAGACCGGTATTTAAAGAATTAGCTGTTGTTTTAAGAGTTTCATTGGTAAAAACGTCCTTAGCGGTTAGAGTTGAAATACTTAGAAGATCAGGATTTCTTCCTATTTGATTGGGAGCTGGTTTTATTTTAATTTGAAAACTGGCTTGCGCGGTAGAATTAAGGATCCCCGTTCCGGCCTTAAGATTTCCTATATTCCAAATAATAGAATTATTTCTGGAATTATAAGTTATCCTAGCATTGTCAGGAAAAACTTTTCCGGTCACAGTAGCGCCGGTAGGCAAAACTGATTCCACTTTTGTATTAATAATATCATTGGAAACATTGGTAACTTCCCAATGCAAAGTATAAGTAGTTTCCTGATCCACTTTAGGCGGATTCGGACCAGAATTAGGAATATTATGATCATCATAATATCCTTGAACTCCTAAAATAAGTTTGGAATTAACTTTAATGTCCATAGTGTTGCTAGAAATAATTTTATTCATAGAAATAGGAGTAGGAATATCCGGGCTGTCAATTTTAGCCACACTAGCAATAATAAAATTTTTGTCATTAGCTCCTTGCACTGGAAAAATATTTTTTACTTTAATGGTAAATTTAATTGTTCCACTTTGGTTCGGTTCTAAATTTTTCAAAGCCGGAATATCAGAAGCTTTCCAAGTAATCATTTTATCAGCTGAATCAAAACTGCCACCGGACATACTTAAACTTGTATAATCCAAAACCGGACTGTCCAATTTTTCTTTAACAATAACATTCCTTAATCCAACACTTCCTTCATTTTTATACTTTATCAAAAATCTTAAAGAATCTCCGGCATTAGCGTTGTAAGTTTTCAAACCATTGACTGTTTGAGCAATTGTTAGGGGAGAAGATACAATTTTAGTTTCCGCTGTTTCATCGTTATAACTAATAAATTCTTTTTTATCAAGAGTGCCAATTTGCGCTTTAACTGTTTTAACTTGGCTACGACTGCCTTCTAGTTTTCCGCTAATTAAGATTTTATTTGATTGATGAGCGGCTAAATTTCCAAGGTACCAAATATTATTGTTTTCCATCGCTTTTGGGCTGGCGTTAGAAAAAGTAAATTCATCCGGATAAGTCATCTTGATAACTAGATTATTAAGAGGAACATCACCATTATTTTGATAAGTTGCTAAATAATTAATTTTATCTCCGCTGGCAATGTTTTGAGGCGCTTGAATTTCTAAAGTAATCGGAGTAGAAGTTACATCAATTCCTAATTGGGATTTAACTTCAAACTGGCCACTAAAACCGGCTGGTTGATAAATAAGTTTGGCGCGAAGATAAATAAGCGCGCCTTTAGGACTAAAATTTTTTCCATTTAAAATCACTTTCCCCTGGCTTTTTCTTTTTACCATTCCTAAATTAAAACTTCCTAAAGTTGGAGAGCTTTCTTTAAAATTAGTGCTATTTTCCGGCTTAAAAGATTGGGGATACATAACTTGAATAACCGCGTTTTTCATATCCACCCGATTATCATTTTTATAATTAATTTCATAAGTTAGAAGTTTCCCGCTGGAAGCCTGTTGAGGACCAGAAATTGAAACAGTGACACTGCCTTGATTAAATAACATTTTTTTTATTTCAAGTCCGATAACTACGGTTAAAACAGCTAAAAGAAGGCCACCTAAAACTAGGACTCCTTTTTTAACGATTTCCTTTTCTCCTACATTTAGCCTTTTCTTTTCTTTAATCCACAAATCCTCCTCAGCCAATTTTTTTTCCGGATTTTCTTGAAAATTTTTAGGATTATACGGACTTTTGTCATGTTCGCTTAAATTTTTTGGCGCCTTTTTTTTATAAAGCTTGTCTTTAATTTTAAAAAGAGACATAGTTCCAATTGTTTATGGTAAATTTTTTTAATAAATTACTGAAGCTAAACTGCTGAAGAATTAATTTTATTATACCATCTTTGGTTAATTCCAACAAAAAAAATTAGCCAATCCATCTTAACGCTTCATTGGCAATACTTTTTAAATTATCCAAAGTTTTCTTTTTAGCTTTTATTTTAGAAAAGTTTTCAATTTTGTTTTGAAAAAATATACGAATTAATTTTACACTATCATCGCTGATTTTAATTTTTTTTATTTCAGCGCGTGAACAATTAGCGCAAAGTACTCCGCCACGTTCAGCGCTAAAATAATTTTCCCCAGATGCAAGTTTAACAGAACAAGAAACGCATTTTTCGGTTTGAATTCCATAACCTAATTTTTTTAGCAGTTTAAATATAAATCCAAAAGCTAAAATATCGTTTTTCAAATCACTTATTCCATCACCAATTAACTTATTTAATGTTTTGAGATAATTAAGCAAAAGATTAAATATTTCTTCATCTTTTTCTTCTTGAGTAATTAGCTGATTTAACACTCTAAAAATATAAAAAACTCTTTCCAGCGTCATTAAGTTTCTTTTAACGAGAGAAAAATTATCCACACAAATAGCCCCGGTAATTTTTCCTTTGCCGCGGTTGCGCGCTATAAAAATTTCCGAGTAAGTTATTGGCTCTAAAGCGCTGGCTAATTTAGCATTGGGTTTTTTTACTCCTTTGGCTAAAGCGCCGATCTTTCCGGATTCTAAAGTATAAATAGCGTAAATTCTATCTGTTTCAGAGATGTCAATTTTGCCTAAAATTATACCGTGATATTTATAGTCCATAATTAAATTATAACACAGAAGATTTTATTGAAAATTTTAAATATTGCCATAAAAAAACAGGAATGAATGTTAACTAACATTCATCCCTGCGGTTTTTAAAAAAATAGGAAGCTTATTCCCGTTTAAGAAATCTCCAGCAGATTTTTAGTAGCCTCTATTAGTTCATTGAACTTAAAAGGCTTTTCTAAAACAATTCCCACTTTTCTTGCCTTTTGACAAGACTCACGACTCCCTGACATAAAAATAAAGGGAATGTGACTAGACTTCGGCGCCTCTTTGACTTCTTTAAAAAAAGTAAGTCCATCTTTCCCAGGCATTTCAATGTCCGAGATAATCAGGTCTACTTCAATCTTTTTAATAACTTCCTGAGCGTTCTCCACATCTAGAGCGCTAATTATTGACATATCGTTTCCTGCCCAAAACGATGTGAGCATGTCAACAACCAACTCCCTAAGATTCTTATTATCATCTACTACCAAGATTTTCTTTTCCATCTTATTCTTCCTCCTTTATAAAATTGGCTATCGTATTCTTCAAAAGCAGAGTGTTCAACGGTTTTTTCAAACAAGGCGTCTGGGGGAATTTACTTTGCACCTCACTTAAATAACGATGAGATTCGGATAGAAATAAAAGTTTAGCCTGGGGAAAAATCTCCGTAATAACGGCGCTTTCTCTATTCCATTCCGATGTAACTTCCATAATCACCAGGTAAGGCTGGCGACCTTTGAGCAAATTCATAGCTCCGATTATGTCCGAAGCTCCGAGAACTTCCATTCTCGAATAAAATTCCAAAAACGATTTAACAAAAAAATCGCATAACAGAGCCATATCCCTTTCCTTTACCAGGACCAAAACAATTTTCTTTTCCATTCCCCTCTCCTTTCTCTAAATTTTTAAAGAAATATAAAAAAATAATATATCTTTCAAAGTCTAGAAGCATATCAAAAAAACAAACTTTTGTCAAGCTACGCTACGGTGTCATTTTCAGAGGAGGGGGAGATTGAGAGAGGGTGTATTTTTTTAGACCTTGAAACTTTGTTGGAAATTGGGAATTAGAAATTAGAAATTATTTCTTTCTTTTAAGTTTGAGAATTTTCTCATAGTTACTACCTTCTATGCACCCCTCCGCCCTACGGGCACCTCCCCTCCCCAGTTATACAACGGGGCAGGCAAGGAGGGGAGGAGGCTTTGTATTGTTTTCTTTGCCTCTCCCCCTTTACTAAGGGGGAGATTGAGAGGGGGTTTTAGTTGAGAGGGGGTTTTAGCAAGGTTAAACCTCCGGATAAATTAAATCAATTAATTAAAAAGGTATCTTTAAAGGTACCTTTTAAGGTACCTTTTTTTATTAGATAATTTGTAAGAATCTCCAGCGTTATTTATATTTTCTCTCTATGTCATTCCGGAAAATTTCGGAGCAGAGCGGAGAAATTTGTCCGGAATCCAGGATGAAAGGATAAAAATAGATGAAATAAATAGCTAACTTAAACGCTCTTACAATCTGATTCTGGATTCCAGATATTTTTTCTTTCACTTTGTTTCAGAAAAAATTCTGGAATGACAAATGACTTAGAAGCTTCGTTTCTTTTTTGATATTTTTATTTTTTTATTTTTCTTTTAAGAGCATCCACATAAATAAAATGCATTATTAAAGCCGCTAAAATAATATCGAACACAAACCAATAGTATTGGCGACAAAAATCAAAGAAATACCAGAAAATTAGAGCTAGCATAGTCCAAACCGCCACTAATTTCCAATTATATTTTTCTTTTTTATAATTTCTTCTGGCATCCCAAGCAAAAACTACCATAAATATTGCCAAGACTAAGACCCAAATCCATTCCGGCCAGCTTTGGCATTTTTGCGTTGACTCACCTTTGGTTTCACCTTTCTGTTCTTCTCCGGCTACTTTTCCAGTGGGATTATTTTTTCCTTTTTTAATATTATTATTATTTCCTTGTTTAACTGACGTGGGACTAATGGCCTTAGCTAAAATAGCTTTTGCGGGCTTAGACTTTTTTTTGTTTTTCTTTAGACTATCATTGTCTCCACCACCATCGTTGTCATTATCTCCATGATGATGTGAAGATATTGAAATTGTTACGTTTTCTTCGGGTCCGGCGTAGCCCAGCGTAATATCAAAAGTCATGGAAGACTCCTCAAATTCATTGCCGGCGTTTTCGTCAAATTTCAGATAAAAATAATAATTAAGTGTTTGGCCGGGATTAATCGATCCCAACGGAATTTCAGTTTGATTAGAGCTTAAATCATCCAGTGTGGTAGAATAATCGCAATTCCAAAGACACCCGCCATTATTATCTGTAACTTTGAGATAAAGTTCTTTAGCCAACGCTTTCGGGTTGGTAGTCACGTTGATTGCAAACTGCACGTTTTGCATCGTGGAGCCGGTATTTTCCACACTGATAATTTTAGATGGATAAATCCCTCCGGGCATAGCGTTAACAACATTAAAAAGAGGATCAGTATAAATCACTTTAAAATTACCGCTGGGACTGGTAACAGTCTTAGCTTGCGCTTGCGATCCTGCAAACCCTAAGACTAAAACAAAAATTAAAAAAAATATTTTTTTCATAAATTATTGGTGTTTGAATTTGGGTTATTGGAGGTTGTAGCGTCAGTGACAGTTTCTTTTGTGCCTTGAGTCTGCGTGTCATTTGAAGGATTACCTGTGTCAGAAGAACCCGAACTATTTGATTCGTCAGTTGCTGACACAGCTGTCGGAGTTGTTTCTGAAGCTGTTTGAGAAGGAGAAGTATTTTCCGTTTCCGTAGATACAATTTCATTATTATCCGCGACCGGAGCCGGAGTGTTCACAGCAGAATCCTTTTTTATATCTTTATCTTTTTTATCTTTGGAGCTTGGATCATTTTCCGACAAATTTTCATACCCGGGAGTACCGCAATTATAATTCTGTGCGTCACTATCCCAATAGCTTTTCATCGTTGCTAGATTAGTTGGAGTCATACTAGTCGGATCACAAGTATGCCAGCTTCCGGCTTGAATCCCGTCGCCCGGCGTGTCGTTTCTTTCCATGGACCATTTTTTATCAGTATCATTTGTTCCCTTTGGCCATTCGTGGCCCGAGGGATTTGGGGTTGAATCAACCACATTCCCATCTTTATCTTTTAAAATAAGCTGACCATTATCATCATAATTATTATTAAAACCTATGCTCGTGCTGACAAGATTGGGCGTAACATTGATAGACGAATCATCTTTTTCATTATTGGAAATTAGAAAATATCCGTGTGCCGGGATAATATCGTCCGGACCACCGGCAATTTCCAAATGTCCCCCGCTACCGCTAACCGCACCGTCAATATCCCAGTTTTTTATATTTATGTCATGATCAGTCATATTACGAAGTTCAATCCATTCATCTGCAGTTTTGTTTGTCTCGTCATCTTTTTTACTTCCCATCCACATCACTTCGTTGATTATCACATCTTTTGATTTAGATTTAACTGTTCCGGAAATAGTTTCCTCATCCGTAAATCCGCCGTCGCCGTAATCATTTATGTTTTCCTGCCAACCTTGAAAGACTAAATCAAATGTACAAGTTTTACCTGATAATATATTACTGTCACTTTTTATCCGAGTGGTGAATTTCCAATCAGTTTTAGTTAAATTATTAGCATTTGAAGATAGATAGCTTTTTAAATCTTGATAGTTGTCATCTAAATCATCTTTTATTTCTAAAGTATCGCAAAAATCATCATCACCAGAAAAATTATTAACTGAAATCCGATATTTAAAATCTTCTGATCCGTCTTTTGTAATAGAGATAGAACGAGTAGCTTCTTGGGAAGAAGCAACTTTGGGAGAAAAATCATCATCCGAGTTTAACGAAAAACCCAAGGTTCCCGCTTGATAAGCATTGCCAGAAGATTTTTCAGTGTCGCTAAAACCAAATGTGGAAGAATCATTGTTATTATCTTTATTTTTATTATTTTTATTTAATGCTACGGGATCAAAAGTATATTCATCTTCATTATTATTTTCTGGCACCAAATGATCTTGAGCTAACCAAACATCGCCGTTGTCTGTTTGCGTTTTCAAACTGTAAGTATCTTTGTCATTAGCGTCTGATTTGCGGACAACTTGAATTTTATAAGGTCCGTATTCCACCGGCAAATAAATTAAGCTGTATTTATGTCCGCTTATTTCAGTTTGGTCTTCAATAAAAGTAGCGCCAGGAATTTCGTTTTTAGACTTGTTAAGCACATTACCGTTTTTATCTGTGATATTAACATCCACCGGTGATAATATAAACAGTGGCGCAAATTGTTTATACCAAGGAACTTTATCAAACCCTTCCAAATGCGAACTGATTGTTTTAGTGTCTTTGTCATCAAAAATTTCTGCTGGAGATACAGGAGAAAAATTAGTAATAATGGGTAAACCAGGAGTAGGGATTAAAACTGGCACATTTGAACTATTAGCTTCTAAATCTACTCCCTGATTAAAATAAGCCGCCCAAACTAGCTCTGAACAATACCAACTCGGACTGTTAATGTCGTATTGTTTTTTGTTCCAGCTCCAATCGTAAGGTTTTTCCGCTTTATATTGAAAATTAACAAAATCAATTGCATTATTAATTTTTTTCTTCCATTCGGCATCGCTTAAACCAGCTGGTTTTTTAACTCGCAATAAATAAGCCGTGTCTCTTTGAGGATAATCCCAATCAATAATCGGATTTTCTTCAACTTTACCTGGATAACCTTTTTCCCATGGAGGGACGCCTAACGCTTCTATTATCTGACCATTGCCAACATACAATCCAACATGGCCAACTCCGGACGCAAAAGGATCATATAAAATATCACCGGCTAAAATGTTCTTCCGCCATTTAGGTATATTTTCTACCCAACCATTTTCTTTAATAAAAGGATACTTGTCATATAATTCTGTGCTTGCAGAAGGATCCATATAAGAAAGAGTAGAAATGAGATAAGGCGTATCGCCTAAACCGTTTCCGTCCGCATCTTTCCCCTTATAGTCACTCCAATAATTGCCTTCACCCAAATGATCATTGTCAAATAAGTCATTATGAGGAAAATCAATAGCTGCATTGGTCTGATTATCTTTAAAATTATTATGATAAACTAAATTATTTGAAGCTAAGCAAACATTGCTTATGCCAAGCCCTAACATATTATGGAAAATATTATTTTCTGAAACCTTGTTATTGCTGGAACATATAAAAAAAGCGCCCGTTCCATTTTTAGAAATATTATTTTTAGTAATAGTGCTATCATCAGAATTTTCTAAATAGATTCCCTTTTCAAAGTTTTCAACAGCGCAATTTTTTATAGTTATATTTTTTCTATCTTCTAAATAGATGCCTATATTATCTCTATGGTCGGCAGAACCTATAATTTTATGATTATGGCAATCCAAAGTAATATTATCAGCTCCAATCACAACTGGACCGTTGATATCTTCCGTTAAACTTTTATTCCCAGTAATTATCTCCTCCGCTAATATCGACTTGGAGGGCAAAACAAAAAAAGCCAAAGCTAAAATTAAACTAGCTAAAAGAATATGGCTATTTATTGAAAATAATTTTTTCTTATCAAACATTTTTTTAACTTTAATATTTCCAATCAGGCGCACTGCCATCAGTTAACTTTGTAAACCTACCATTTGTATCAGCTACTATAATTAATCCATCCACTTTAAAAATAATATATTTTTTATCAGGGCTCCAAGAAACATTAGACACTCCCATATAAAATTTTCCATCGTATCTCGCGTCATAAATTAATTTTTTCTGACCATTTTGGATAATGTATAAATCACCCTTAACTACTTTTAAGTTTGCTCCTTTTGAAAGCCAATTATCTTCTTCTGGCTTACGATCAGGATTTTCCGCTAGTTGAATATTTTCCCCATCAGCATCCATTTCATAAATTTGCTGTTCTCTTTTTGTTAAATCATACATCAAAAAATATATTTTACTGCCATCAAGCGACCAATATGGAAAACTGGTTCTGGTTTTATTTTTATCATTATGATACAACATTTTTTCTCCTGTTCCATCAGCGTTGACTTTCCAAATATCAGAAACGCCTTCACTATTCATTCGTGTAAATACTATTTCCCCTTTAAGTTGGCTTAAGAATTGTTTATCTGTTTTGGGAGCGGAACCACGAGCCCAAATAAATAAACTAGCAACAGCAACCATAACTAATCCCGTAAAAATTATTAGGCCGATAAGAATTTTTTTAAGCATATTTTTGTTTTTAAAAATCAATTAATTAATTATTCACTTTTACTATTTTCTTTTTCCTTTTTCATCTTCTTAACCTCTTTCCCAATTTTTCTTATTTCATCTCCAATAATAATGACTGCCGGAATAATAATCAACAGGACAAAGCCTAATTTAGAGCGGATAAAATTAACGGCGTATCCAACGTAGGGGCTATTAAACACTACTTTGCCTAAAATCTGTTCCCTTTTCACTGGATTGGCATCCGTAATATTGTTAGCGTCTCCTCGCGTAATAAAACCCTGTTCTGTTTGCTTTACTATTCGGTGAGTAACAATGTCTCTTTCGGTCTTACCAATTTTATAAGTTATTATATCTCCAACTTTATAAGAAAGCTCCGGCTTCACAATGACAATAGCGCCTGTTTTAATCGTCGGACTCATTGACCCGGAAGTCACCATCTTTAGGGAATAATTATTCTTAATTGGCAAAAGTGGAATCAAAACAAAAACCAAAATTGCCACCAAAAATCCGAAAGCAATCCACGATAAAATTTTT
>Ga0114931_10000546_pt1 | contig 45446 bp, 46 predicted proteins | sample 2SBtaG_FD_89579 | JGI IMG/M metagenome (GOLD analysis project Ga0114931, IMG submission 89579) | Deep subsurface microbial communities from Kolumbo volcano to uncover new lineages of life (NeLLi) - 2SBTROV14_V59a metaG | ecosystem: Environmental > Aquatic > Marine > Volcanic | place: Kolumbo... | reverse complement strand
GACGTTTGAGGAAGGGGTGTTGAGATGGCATTATTGAAGCGCGGCCATGGCAGGTTGATGGCGGTGAGCCTGGGCGCGGGCCTGTTGGCCGCGGGATGTTCGATCGCGAAGTACAACCCCTCCTTTGAATCCGCGGCAGAGACAGAGCAGGCGCTGGTATTGATAGGCTTGGATGACGTGAGTGGGAAAGTGCCACCATTTTTACGTATGGCATGGCGGCAGATCGACCCGGAAACGCAAATGCTTCTTGACGAGAATGTGTTTGTCTTCATTGATACCGGCAGCGCCCGCACCTTTCAGGTTCCAGGTGATTCAACCGTGTACACCGCCGCTATTGTCCCCGCAGGCATTTACGTTCTGGAGAGCGTTGTTGCCTCAAGCCAGTTTTATGCCTCTGCCTATAGCGCGCAAAACTGGATGACAGGCGCAACGAAAAAGGTGGAACTTGGTGCGGGCGATGTGGCGTATCTGGGCAGGTTCGTATTGGAAACCTCCTTGAATGGGCGCGCCGATCTTCGCGATTATACTCAAGACGCGGTGAAAGCGGCGGAGGTGCGCGCGCAGGTGCCGCAAGTGGTTGGAGAAATGACGCTTCCCGAACTCACGCCCTTTTCCTATGCGTGCGAGCGCATTTTCTGGACCGGCGTGTTCAAACGCTGCGCCAGCCCTGTTGATGCCATTCCTAAGGGCCATGTGCTCAGGTTTTGAGCTTTTTTGTTAAGACTTCCTACTGAATATCCGTGCATTCTGTCCGCAGGCTGAAATAAAAGTCCGCGGACCGGTTGCGCGGGTGCCTTTCAAGGCGCCAGGTATCTGATGACCCATCACTGGAGAGACGCAAAGCCGAAAGCGGCTGACAGACTGAACGCGTCGTTCCGCAAAATTCCTGAAGACGAACTGAGACAGGTCTTAAACAGTCATGATACCTGGGTGCGCACCGATGGCGCGCGGGGCTTTCCAGCGGATCTCGCCCATGGCGATCTCAGCGGACAGGATTTTTCCGGCATGCGCCTCGATGGCGCCGATTTGAGTGGCGCGCGGCTTGAAAGAGCGAATTTCTCCGGCGCGTTCCTTAAGGAAACCAACTTGAAAGAGGCTCATCTGGAGAAAGCCGATCTTTCCGGGGCAAATTTTAATGGCGCTTTTTTCGGCGGTGCGCGCGGGCTTGAGACGGCTGATCTGACGGGCGCCGATTTTACAGCGGTACAGGGTTTGAGTGACCAGGTGTTTGCCGGTCAGGATCTGACGGGCGTCGTTCTGCCTGGTATTCTCGAAACCTTTGGTGGCGTGCGCCAGGTCGATGCACTCTCCAAGCCCGCCAGAAGCATGTTTTTGGGTCTCATGGGCGCGTGCCTCTATGCCTGGTTGGTGATCGGCGCCGCAACGGATTCCAATCTGATCGTGAATGCGCCAAGCGCGCCATTGCCCATCCTTCAAGCCTCTGTTCCTCTTGTGGGTTTCTTCGTTCTGGCGCCCGGCCTTCTTTTCGTGCTCTATCTTTACCTGCATCTTTATCTCCAGCGGCTGTGGCAGGAACTGGGTGCCTTGCCGGCGGTCTTTCCCGACGGCCGCCCGCTTCATCTTACCGTCTTTCCATGGTTGTTGACCTGCCTGGCCCCTTGGCATGTCGGACGGCTGAAAGAGCGGCGCGCCCCCACGCACTGGCTTCAAGTCGCTCTGACGGTTTTTGCAGCTTGGGTGATGACGCCGCTGACCCTGTTTGCCTTTTGGGCGCGGTCCTTGCCGCGCCATGACGGGGTATTGTCATTTTATCTTCTTGTTCTCGTGTTGTTCAGCGTGGGAGCGGGGCTATATTTTTATCAGCAGGCGGAACGTGCCTTGCGCCCAGAGCCGTCCTGGTTTGATAGAAAATGGCGGGAAATTGCAGGCGCGGTTGCGGCAAGTATTCTTCTTTTAGCATTCTGGGTGCATGCGGTGGCCGCGTTCGGTGGCGGCGGCTGGCAGATCGATACGCTGGGTCTGCGCACGTTTGCGCATCTTGAAGGGGCGGCGCTATCTCACATATCCACGGTGCAACCGTCGGTGATCAAGCGCGCCGGGGTCAGCCGCGAAAGGGCATGGCCCGGCGCGGTGATTGGCGCTTCTTTTGAGGGCCGGGATTTTCGCAACGCACAGGGTGCGGGAATGTTCGCGGCTATGGGTCATTTTAATCGGGCCGATTTTTATGGCGCCGATCTTTATGCCTCTGTTTTTGCAGGTGCTGACATGATTGAGACGAGATTCACCCGCGCCGTGCTGTCGCGCGCCGATTTTAGCGACGTGACGGCCATCGCCGCGAATTTTACGCTGGCCGTTCTCTATCGCACCAATCTGAGCCGTGCGGATCTGTCAGGCGCGGACTTGGCGCGTGCGGATCTGGGCGAGGCTAATCTCACGGCGGCGACGCTCCGTGGCGCTGACATCAGCGGCGCCAATCTGTCCACGGCGCGGGGGGTGACGCAAGAACAGTTACGTTCTGCCTGCGGTGACGCCGCCACTCAGCTCCCGCCCATTTTTGATGACTTTTCTTTACCCCTCTGTTCGCCGACTTGAATAATCGGGCGTTTGCGTTATCACACAGTGTGAACCATTCTTATGGAGGGCAAGATGGATTTGGTGAAACCGCACGCATTCACCTATGGCCGAGAGGTGACCAGCTTTATTCATGGGGAATTCATTGCCCCCGGCGCGGGTGAGCGCATGGAGGTTTTCAACCCGGCTGACGAAAGGCCGCTCGGTATTTTGTATGAAGCGGACGGGAGGCAAGTGGACGATGCCGTGGCTTCAGCGCGCCAGGCTTTTGAAGACGATGTGTGGCGCGGTCTGTCTGTTCAAGCCCGCCAGGGCGTGTTGCGCGTCATACATGATCTCATTCTCGCCAATGCGGATGAGCTGGCTTTTCTGGAATGCCTCAACACCGGTTTGACATATGCACAGGTACGGGGGCGGCATGTGGTACGCGCCGCCGCCAATTTTAGTTTCTTTGCTGATTATATTGGCCAGACTCAGGGGGAGGTTTACACCCAGACGGATAATTTTATCACCACCGTGACGCGCGAACCTGTGGGTGTGGCGGCGTTGATCGCGCCGTGGAACGCGCCTTTGGCGCTGGCGACCATGAAAATCGCCGGGGCCATCGCCTTTGGCAATTCCTGCGTGCTGAAACCATCAGAATTCACGCCGCTTAGCTTCATACGTTTGATGACGCTTTTCACACAAGCCGGCGTGCCCCCTGGGGTCATCAACATGGTGAACGGCCGTGGGCCTATGACTGGCGCGGCGCTGGTCTCGCACGATCAAATTGATGTGGTGGCTTTCACCGGAGGCACCCGGACCGGCCGGGCGATTGGCGCGGCGGCAGGCGGCGGCCTGAAAAAGGTGATGATGGAGCTCGGCGGCAAGTCGGCCAACATCATCTTTGACAGCGCCGATCAGGCCCGGGCGCTGGATGGCGCGCTTCTGGGAATCTATTCCAATAACGGCCAGCAATGTCTGGCCGGGTCGCGCATTTTGGTGCAGCGGGCCATTGCCGATGAATTCATCAGCGCTTTTGTGGCGCGCACACAAAATATCCGTGTGGGCGATCCTTTTGATCCGGCAACGGAAGTGGGGCCGGTGATCTCAAAAGCGCAGATGGAACGCGTTCTGACTTTTGCTCAAAATGCCCGTGCGCAAGGGTGCGAGGTGTTGACGGGCGGCGCCCGCGCACCGGAATTCGCCCATGGGTTTTATGTGCAGCCAACGGCGGTGCGGGCGCCCTCCAATCACGCCGGGGTGTGCCGCGAAGAAATCTTCGGACCGTTTGCCACGTTCATTGTGTTCGATGAGGTGGACGAAGCGCTGGCCCTGGCCAATGAGTCGGCATTCGGTCTGGTGTCTTATGTATGGTCTGATGATTTGCCCACGGTCACCCGCGCCATGACAGTGCTGCGCACCGGGGTGGTGTGGGTGAACACGCCGATGATGCGCGAACTGCGCGCGCCGTTTGGCGGCTTCAAGGCATCAGGCGTGGGCCGCACGGGCGGACGGGCGAACGAACAGTTATTCACGGAAGAAAAAACCGTGACCCTGCCCATCAGGCCGGTTGATCCGCCGCGTCTGGGATTGGATATCAAGCCGTAGAGACTTTTAACTGACTTCCGGCGGGATTTCGTTGATCGCTTCTTCAAGCTGATAGAAAGTTGGCTGCGCATCTGTCGGGATGTTGCCGCGGCCGATTTCGACTGAAATTTGTGCCGCATTTCCGTGCAAATGAGAGACCAGCACGTCCCGAATGATCTGGTAGAAGAGACCTTCCGATTCATAAACCTGCGCCAGGCGTCCGGCGATGGGGCCAACAAAACCATAGGCCAGGAACACGCCCAGAAAAGTTCCGACCAGCGCCCCGCCGATCATTTTCCCCAAAACGGCTGGGGGCTCGGTGATGGCGCCCATGGTTTTGATGATTCCAAGCACCGCTGCGACAATGCCAAGGGCGGGCAGGCCATCGGCCATGCCCTGCATGGCGTGCGCCGGTGTTACAGATTCGTGATGATGTTTTTCGAGCTGTTTTTCCATGGCGTCTTCGACCTGATGCGGATCTTCGAAATTCATGGTCATCATGCGCAAGGTGTCGCAGATAAAATCGATGCAGAAATGATCCGCCATCAAACGGGGGTAACGGCAAAAAATACTGCTTTCCTTCGGGGTTTCGATGTGGGTTTCCAGGGCGATCACGCCTTTTGATTTCATCATTTTGGTCAGCAGAAACAACAGGCACAGCAGATCCGTGTAATCCTTCTCCTTCCATTTTGGGCCGCTGACGAATTTGCCTAGATCTTTGAGCGTCGCTATGATGAATGTTGAACTGTTGCCGATAACAAAGGCGCCGATCGCCGCGCCAAATATCACAATCAACTCGGTGGGGGCCGCTTCCAGGATGACCTCAAAATGGCCGCCCGCGAGCGTAAATCCGCCAAACACCGCGATGAAGACAATGGCAATGCCTATGAGTTGAAACATATTTTCGCCTAAGTCCCGATCTTAACTGGCGGCGGGTTCTTGAGCCGCCATTCGAAGGTGTGCCCATCATGAAGGAAGAATGCTTAAAGATGGGTGAAACCTGAGGAGTTTTTGGCGGAAATCAGGGATTTTGTTGAGTTGGTGGGTTGGAACCGGCGCTCCGGCAAAAGGATTTACCGTTTAAATTGGGCGTTGCAGCCAACAACAAGACCCACTAACGTGCCGCAATTGGGGACTGGGAAATTCATCAAAATTCATCTTTAGAAGTCAGTACTGGAGGAAAAATATGAAAGTATTTCACATGCTCGCCGTGGCGGTGGGGACCATGATTCTGGGCGTCGGCGCTGTTGCCGCCCAGGAAATGACGATTGAAGGCGCCAAAGTTTTGTTATCAACGGTGCCGGGCACTGAGGGATGCGCCAAGCCGTCGGCCGCGCCGGTTATTCCGGATGGATCAAAAGTATCCGAACAGGGCATCAAAGACGCCATCAGTGCGTTCCAGACCTACATGGCTGACTCTGAAACCTACCGGCTCTGTCTGGACAAGGTCGCGTCAGACGCTGGCGATTCCCTTACCGATCAGCAAAACCAGGCGGTGACAATGGTGTATGACGACAATGCGGCGGGCGTTGAAGCATTGGGTGCAAAAATGAATGAGCAGATCCGCGCCTATAATGCGGCCCATCCTTCCAAATAAACTTCACGTGCGGGACGCTTCGGCCGGAAACGGTTTGGAGCGTCTGCACGTGAGGGGCTCAGCGCGGCAGGGTTTGCCTTAGTCTGGTCAGCACGGTGCCTGTGGGAAATCCGTCCACCGGCAGATGGTTGTCTCTCTGAAACAGCTTTAGGGCGGCGCGGGTGCGTGCGCCGATGATGCCATCTACTTCCCCTGCGTCATATCCCAGGGCGTTCAGCCCTCTTTGCAGGTCTTCGCGATTTTTGCGGTTGAGAGGCGGCTCATGCACCGGCCACGCGCCTTTGAGCGCGCCCGCGCCGTGTAGCCGGTCAGCCAAAAGCGCCGCCGCCAAGGCATAGGCGGTTGAATTGTTATAACGCAATAGAGTGCGAAAATTCTGGGTGATCAGAAATGCCGGCCCGGTATGACCGCCGGGCAGCAGCAGGGAGGCGATCTGATTGCGCGCCCCCTTCAAACTCGCGCCCGCAACGGGCAGGACGCCCAGGCGTTCCCATTGCGCCACGGATTTGACGATGGTTTTATCTGCCTGGGAATAATCGAACCCTTGGCGCAGGCGCACTTCATAGCCCCAGGGCAGGCCCGCCTGCCAGCCGGATTGGGCGAGATAATTAGCGGTTGAGGCGAACACGTCGCCAAGGTCCGACCAGACATTGCGCCGCCGGTCACCGTCATAATCGACGGCATAGTGCAAATATGTGCTGGGGATGAATTGGGTGTGGCCCATGGCGCCCGCCCACGAGCCCTTGAGCTGGTCTTTTGAGGCGTAGCCTCTTTCAAGAATGTCCAACGCGGCCAGTAATTCCCGGCGTCCAAAGGCACGGCGGCGGCCCTGATAAGCGAGGGTGGCCAATGCCTCAATCACATTGATCTTGCCGATAAACGCCCCATAACTGCTCTCAAGTCCCCAGATCGCAACGAGAATTTCCTTTTGTACTCCATAAGCCTGTTCTATGGCGTCCAGCAGGGCGGCGTTTTGCCTGATCTGGTCACGCCCTTTTTGCACGCGAAAATCCGACACCGCTTTGGACAGATAGGTCCAGATCTGTTGCGAGAATTCCGGTTGGTTCCGGTCAGATGTGATGATCTGTGGATTGATGGCGACACCGCGAAAGGCCTCATCGTAAGTGGCGGGGGAAATGCCGTGGGTCAGGGCCTGGGCGCGGAAACTCATCACCCACGCGGCGAACGTCTGGCTCGGCGCGCCCGGCGCGAGGATGGGGGCGGCGTCCGCCGGGGCAGTCTGGCCAGAATTGGACGCGCAGCCCAGCATCGCCAGGCCCAAAAACCCCGCCAGAACCGCTTTGCCCCAGACGCGCGGCGCCGGCCGGCGTTTTCGCCCATGGCCGTGAGGCAGGCGCTCCCGTGCTGTGCCGCGCATGGCTGTTCCTTCTTCGTGATCCGCTCTGGCTCATAAGTCCCGTATTCGGCCGTTCTGCGCAAGAGGCATTGTTGAGCGTTTAGAATCGTTCCCATTTAAACGGAACGCCGCCCTTCGCTGAGCCGCGCGTTCCCAAGTGCACCGGTGTGAGCGAAAACAAACCCGGAGCGATTCCCCTAAAAAACGGAAGTACTTTAGGGGAAAGGGAAAAGCCCTGTTGAACCCAACGCGTGATCGATGCTTGCCCCCTTGACCCGGATGCTGTCGCATCGATCATCATTGCCGTTTATGACGGATTGGTCCTGCAATATCTGGCCGACCCGGAAGCGATCGATTGGCGCGCGATCAGCCCGGTTTTGACGCAGATGATGCTGTCCGGTCTCGTGAGCCGGGGGAAGAGCGCATGAAAAAACATGTCTTAAACCGCTATGAGGCGGCCATCGTCCGCAATGCCGGCTGGTTCGGCGCCCATCAAGATAAGCAAGGCTATATCGATATAGACGGCGATGAATTTTACGGCGTGCGGGGAGACGCCACCCTGGTTGGTCATTCCGTCACCGTGCGCATGTATGCGCATCACTTAACGGATGACGAGGCGTATCTGCGCTCAGCATGCGCATCATTGGACTGGCTTGCCCGGCGCCAGGATGACCGGGGCGGGTGGCGGGGCCATAGCGCTTTCACGCTGGATGGGGCGCAATGCGTTTTTGAAGGATTTAACGCATATCAATCCATGAGCGGCGACCGGCGGTTTGAATCCGTTCTGGTGCGCGCCGCCGATCGCATGATCAGTGGAACCATTGACGACCGGGGGCGTCTTCTTTTGCCCAATATCATTGAAATCGGTGAATATGCGCATTTTGCGTTTCTTGCATGGAAAACAACCGGGAGGGAGCGTTTCAGGAAAGCGGGTGAGGCTATCTTGACGCATATCGAGCGCAATTTTGATGAGGGGGAGGGTTTCTGGCGGCCTTACGACGCGCAGGCGATCAACCGGATCTGGCCCTTGCGGCTCTTACGCCCCGTCATGCGCGCGATGGCGACCCACGCGCCGATGCGCGGGGCCTTCATGGCCAGATTATCCGAACACCTGACGCCGCTGGTGGTGGCGGACAGCTTTCCCCAATACGCCCTCAGCCTGATGGACAGCGAAGCTCTGCTCGATACGCTTGACGGGGCGTGTTCGTTTCCAAAGCTGCGAGAACAGACGCAAAAAGCCGTTGAATGGGCGCAGAGCGCGTGCGCGGGTCCTTTTCCTGGCTGTCTGGTCGAATCGAGGAAACTTGATGGCCGCGCCCCTGTCTATCCCGTGCCGATCATCAATGATGCGGAACTGGCGGCGTTGTGGCCGACGACCTGTCTATTGCTGGCGTATTGCGGCTTGAATGACAGGCGCTATGGCGACGCCGCGCGGCAGACGGCGGAGTGGATTTTAAGCGTTCAAGACAAAGATGGCGGCTTTTATAATTTTCAGCATCCCGGCGGCGCCATGAAGCCCTTGCGCAGCGGCAACGTCAATTATTATGCTTGCCTGGCTCTGTGGCATTTTACCAAAGTCTATGGCGAAACCCGCGCGCCATGAGCCGCCCCTCCCATCCATCCGGTTGACAGGAGGTTCCGCCGGCTCTACTTTCCGCGCCATCCTGGGATCTGATGAATGTCCCGGGCGATGTTATCGTGCCCGGCTTAGGATCGGCGCCATGAGGGAAAGGTCCTTGAGATGAAAGTGCGCAGCTCACTCAAATCACTGAAAAGCCGTGATCGCAATTGCCGCATCGTGCGCCGCAAGGGCCGGGTTTATGTCATCAATAAAGTCAACCGGCGGTTCAAGGCCCGCCAGGGCTAGACCAGGGTCTGGCCGGCCGTGCGTGACGGGGCTTTTTCTCCATAAATGTGATCGCTTCCTGTATCGGCTGAGAGCTGTGCACCCCCATTTGCGTGTGTGGGGCGGCGCCTCATGACCCCCGCAAGGGCCCAACGCTTTTTGCTCTATGGCGCGACGGGCTATACCGGCGCACTCACCGCCTGCCTGGCCCGGCAGAAGGGTCTGACCCCCATTCTGGCTGGCCGCGACCGTGAAAAACTGGCGCGCCTGGCAGCGGAAACCGGATTTGAAACCCGTCTGGCGCCTCTAAGCGATCCGGCGCGGCTTCTCGAAGTTTTGGCGGATGTGGACACGGTGGCGCACATGGCCGGCCCTTTTGTGCACACCTGTGCGCCCATGCTGGAGGCCTGTCTGCGCACCGGCGCGCATTACATCGACATCACGGGTGAATATCCGGTCATGGAATATTGCGCCCGGATGGACGCCCAGGCCCGGACAAAGGGGATGATGATTCTGCCGGGCGCCGGCTTTGACGTGGTGCCCAGTGATTGTCTGGCGGCCTATGTCAGCGCGCACATGCCCGCAGCGGTGCACCTCACACTGGGTTTTGGCGGCATGGGTCACGTGTCCCGGGGGACAGCAAAAACCGCTCTCAATTTTGTCGGTCTGGCAGCGGCGGCCCGGCGCGGCGGGCGTATCGTCCGGCACCGCGGCCCGCACCGCACGCAGCTTGACTTTGGCGCGGGCCTTGTGCCTGCGGTGGCCATGAACTGGGGCGATATCTCCACCGCCTATCATTCCACCGGCATTCCCGATATCGACGTTTTTTTTGAAAGTACACCACAACTGGAAAAGCTCAACTCTGTGCCGCCGGCTCTGGGCTGGATCCTGCGCCGGCGCTTTGCCCAGCGCGTGGTTCACGCCGTAATCAACCGGCGCCCCATGGGTCCCGATGAGGCGGCGCGCGCCAGCGGCTGTGCGGTGATCGTTTCGCAAGCGGTAGATGGCCAACGACGCTGTTTTGCGGCGCGCCTGAAAACCCCCGAGCCCTATGCTTTGACGGCTGAAACGGTGCTGGCCATCGTGCGGCGCATCCAACGAGGGGATTTCAGACCCGGATTTCAGACGCCCTCAAGCGCTTATGGGGCTGATTTCGTCCTTGAATTTGCCGGAATTGAGCGTGAGGATGTCCCGTGCGTTCAGAGCGGATATGTTGCGCGCTGAAACGATGGCCGGTCGGTGTTCAGGTTTCTCAATTCATGTGGGGTCACATGCGGTTCGGGATGATGTTTGCGATATTTGTGCTCGTCGTGCCGCCCGGGCAGGCGCAGGCGGATCAGACCGATCCCCGGCTCGGCGCTCTTTTTGAAACTCTGGCGCAGACCGCTGACGCGGATGACGCGACAGGGCTGGTGCAGCGCATCATGCGCATCTGGCGGGATCCCGGCAGCCCCAGTATTGATCTGTTGATGACCCGCGCGCTGAAGGCGGCAGACGGGGAAGATTATGTTCTAGCCCTGAAGCACCTCGACGATGTCGTGGATTTGGCGCCTGATTATGCCGACGGGTGGTTTAACAGGGGCTCGGTTTATTATCTGACGGACCGCTATGATCTGGCTGTGCCTGATTTTGAGCGCGCGCTTGCTTTGGAGCCGCGTCATTTTATCGCTTGGGAGGGGTTGGGCCAGATCTATTTGGAGACCGGTCGGCAAGCGCAGGCTCTTACCGCCTTTCGTCGGGCCCGCGCCCTTGATCCTTCGCTCAAGGGCGTGGGTAAGAAGATCCAACGCCTTGAAAAACAGGTGGAAGGCCAGGGGATTTAAGGGCGTTGCAGGTCAAGAGGAATGGCGCAGGGTTTGATGTTGCGCTATCATGCGCTCGGGATGCTGTTCCAGGCGTCCACCCGAAACTCCAAACCATCGTTCTAAATCAAGCATGAAACCGAAAGGGTAATCTGGTGCCATTTTTTAAATATCTCGATGACAGTTCCGGCATGCGCGACATTTCGCTCCATCGCCCCGAAATGTACAAACACCTCAGCCGCTTTGCCGAGGAAGTGTTGCGCGCGCCATCCCCTTTATCGCGCACGGAACGTGAAGTGATTGCCGCTTTTGTTTCGGCACTCAATGCCTGCCGTTTTTGTCACGGCGCACATGCGGCCGCTGCGGAAGCGCTTGGCGCTGATCCGGGCCTCATTGAAGCGCTCGTTGAAGATATTGATACGGCCCCTGTCTCGGAAAAAATGAAGCCGCTCTTCAGCTTTGTAAAAAAGCTCACAGAAAACCCGTCGCGCATGGTGGAGGGGGATGCCCGCGCCGTCTTCGACGCCGGATGGGATGAAGTTGCTCTTCACGATGCGATCGCTGTGTGCGCGCTGTTTAACACCTATAACCGGCTTGTCGAGGGTCATGGGGTTAAGGGCCAGGATGCTGAAGACTTTCGTCGCCGCGGCGGAATGCTGGCTGAATTCGGGTACAATTTTGATAACATTGATTGAGCGTATCTGGGCAGTGATTTAATCCCACCGGGTTAATTGCGCTGTATCCTAACAATAAGTCGGTAACGCTGAGGTCCGGCTGTCTGAACTTTCCTTCTGCCTTGAACGTGTGATGACCCATATATCCGATAAAAATTCACCTGGTGCGCCCCTTGCGGATCACGCCGCCGTTGAATGGGCCAAGGCTTATCCATTTGACGTGCCGAAGCGCTCCTATGTGTATTGTGACGGCAAGGCGCATTTTCTGGAGAATTTTTCCGGCGGGGTATGGCGGGATATTCACATCCAAATGCAAGGCCGCCGTGCGCCCTTGTCCGGTGTTCTTGGTACGGAAAGAATGGCGGCGCTTGCGTGTGAGCGCCGTCATGCCGTGGTGGCCTGCGGCTCCAATGGTGCGCCCCGGCGGCTTGCCCAGAAATTCCAGAATCGAGACGATGTGGTGCCGACTTTGCGGGTGGTCCTTAAAAATTATTGCATTGTGTATGCAGCTAAGTTTTCCGCTTACGGTTCGATTCCCGCAACCCTGGTGTATATGCCCGGCGTGCGCGTCATCACATTCATCAACCTTCTGACGGAGCGGCAACTCGCCCAGATGGATGAGACGGAAACGCTGGGGGTGGCTTATGATCGTCCGGTGCTGCACGATGCTGTGGTGACGGGTATGGAGGGCTCTCCGTTACCTGTCGATCCGGCGCTCATCTGCGCCTATGTCAGCCGCGCCGGTGCGCTCTGGGTGGACGGCGCCGCCCTGGCGCTTGATGTCGTTGAGGGGCACGGCGTGCCTTTTCCCAAGCTTTCCCAGACCATGGTGCAATCCCTCGTCCGGGACTTGCTTTGCGCCGGTGACTCGGTTGATAAGTTCATTGAGCAAAATCTCAATGACCCGGATTTGCGTGCGGCCAGGGCAAAAGAACTGAAAAAATACTGGGCGGCGCCGCCCGGCCTCACCGCCCCTGCAGAACAATCGTCAAGAGGTGTAAAATATGAGTGAAACCAAGCCTTCGCTGGATGACAGCACCAGAGAACGGGCCGAAGCGGCGGCGTTTCGCACGCTGGTCGCGCATCTGCAAATGCGCACCGACGTGCAGAATATCGATCTGATGAATCTGGCGGGCTTTTGCCGCAACTGCCTGTCGAACTGGTTTCAGGACGCCGCCGGGGCTGAAGGCGTGGCCTTGTCAAGGGAGGAGGCGCGGGCGCTCATCTATGGCATGGCGTATAGCGCCTGGAAAGAGAAATACCAGACGGACGCGACAGCGGAACAGCGCGCCGCCTTTGAGAAGAACAGACCGTCCGGGTAGGCGTCCGCATCCGGCCGCATTCCATTTTAAACACCAGCATCACATCATAGGAGATTCTTCATGGCCCTTTCGGCTCAACAAGACAATGCGCCTGACGCCGCCCCCTCACCCAAGGGCGCGGGTACGATCGCGGCGGGGCAGCTCAAAGCCTTCATCCAGCGAATCGAGCGTCTGGAAGAAGAAAAGACGGCGCTGACCGCAGATATCAGCGAGGTCTATGCCGAGGCCAAGGGCACAGGTTTTGAGCCTAAAATCATGCGCCAGGTGGTGCGCCTGCGCAAACTGGAAAAAGCCGACCGTCAGGAACAGGAAGCCCTGCTCGATCTCTATCTCCACGCGCTGGGCGATCTTGTTTAGGTGAAGTCAGCCAACGTAACTTCAAATGTGAATCCACCATCCACATTAAACAGGTAAATGAAATCAGAAGCGCTTAACTGGCGCGTTTGTGGTCGAGGCCAAGTTCGCGCACTTTGCGGTACAGCGTGGAGCGGCCGATGCCGAGGCGGCGCGCCACTTCCGACATGTGGCCGCTATAGGTATCGATGGCGAGTTGGATCATCTCTCCTTCGATATCCTCAAGGCGGCGCAGGTGGCCCGACGGCCCGACGGCGCTGATGGCGCCGTTCATCGGGGCGGCGTTGCCGTGCGCTGCCGCGCCCTCTTGCGCCGGTGCACCCTGGACTTTAGGGGCCGGGCCGGGCGGCGCCGAAGTCACGGGCACTTCCACGCCCATGGCGGCGGAGATCTGTGGAAAGTCAGCGAAAGACAGGTGGTCGCCATCCGTCAGCACCACGGCCCGAAACACGGTGTTTTCCAACTGCCGCACATTGCCGGGCCAGCTATGGCTTTTGAGCAGGTCCAGCGCGTCAGCAGTGGCGGTGCTGACGGATTTTTTCTCTTCGATGGCAAAACGGTCGATGAAATGCTGTACCAGAATGGGGACGTCTTCCATGCGCTCGCGCAAAGGAGGCACAGCGATGGGAAAGACATTGAGCCGGTAATAGAGGTCTTCGCGGAACTCGCCTGTTTGCGCAAGCTGTACCAAATCCTTATTGGTGGCTGAAATCAGACGGATGTCGACCTTGACCGGTTTTTTGGAGCCCACCGGGTCCACCTCCCCCTCCTGCAGCGCGCGCAGCAGTTTTACCTGCATGTCCAGTGGCAGCTCGCCGATCTCATCCAGGAACAGCGTGCCGCCGTGGGCTTCCTGGAATTTGCCGATATGCTTGGCGCTGGCCCCGGTGAAAGACCCTTTTTCGTGACCAAACAGCAGGCTCTCGACGAGATTGGCCGGGATAGCCCCGCAATTGACTGTGATGAACGGTTTTCCCGCCCGCTCCGACTGACCCTGAATGGCGCGGGCGATCAGCTCTTTGCCGACCCCGCTCTCGCCTTCAATCAGTATAGGGATATTTGATTTGGCGGCCCGCTCTCCCAGACGGATAACCTGGCGCATGGCCGGGCTTTCGGCGATGAGATCGTCAAAGGAAAGGTGGCCGGAGCGGTGTTTGACCAGGCGCTGCACTTCACCTTCAAGAGTGCTCCTTTTGAGCGCATTCTCGATGCCTACCTTAATCCGTTCCGGGCTCGCCGGTTTGATGAAAAAATCGAGCGCCCCCGCGCGCATGGCGGAAACAGCCGTATCAACGCCCCCTTGCGCGGTCAGCACGATGATGGGCAGATCAGGCCGTGACGGCGCCACGCGCTCCATCACCGCCATGCCGTTCATTTCAGGCATCACCAGGTCGAGCATGACTAGCTTGATTTCGGATCCGGCGGCGCTTTCCAGAAGATCAATGGCCGCCGCACCGCTTTCTGCCTGAACAACCGTATAGCCCAGACGTTCGATGACGGCTTCCAGCAGACGTCTTTGCGTGGGATCATCATCAACAACCAGTATTTTGTGCGCCATTTTGCCCTCTAAGCTTTTTGGGTGCGGCGGGAGTGCGCCGCAGAATTTTGTGCGCTCGTGCCAATGGAAGGGTCTTACCCCCCCGTGCGACTCACCCCCGCGCGTGACACCACAATGGCGCTCAGAGGTAAAAACACGCTTAAAATGTGCAAAGACGGGACACATTTGGGAAAAAGAACGCCTAAGTAGAAGTCTTGCTCAGGGGGTGCTGTGCATAGGTTGTGTTTCCCTGTACCGGCTGGCGCTGCACCCCTTGTTTTGGCCCGGGGAGTGTTGCTCATTTGTGACTCTGTAAGAATTCCCTCTCGCAGGGCGCAAATTTCCTTGTGTGCGCGCGGTCACTTCAGCCTATTCTATGGTTAGTGGAGTGTTAATCTGAATATTACCGGAGCCGCCCGTCTTCTGGCCGGGGGGGAATTGCTTGATAGCGCGTTGGAAAATTTAAAGACGGAGAGAGGGATGATAAAGCTATCCCGGCTTATTGTGGTGGGAGTTCTGACTGGGGGACTGAGTGCTTGTGGTATTGGGGTTCCATTTTTTCTGGACCAGCAGATCACAGGCAATGATTTTAACGCCCACCTGGCGCGCCAGTACCAGATACGGACGGCGACAGAGGTGAATGTCGATATGCAATGGAACCATGCCGGGCGTTTGGCCAATAAGGGGAAGGCGGCACAGCGCGGCGAAACCGTGCTGCCCTGGATCGCGTCTAACTGGAATGTCCTGCCGCAAGATATTCCCGATCTTGATGCCGCGCGGGCCCGTCTGATGGCGGCTCTGGACAATGGTGGGCGCGAAAGGCACCCTGAAGCCTGCGCCAAGGCACAAGTCTATTATGACGGCTGGCTGGAGCAAGCCAATGACAACGATTGGGGCGTTGCGCGCTATGGGCCGGTGCAACCTGATTACGTCGCGTCGGAGCGCGCCGCTTTTGAAGAAATCATGCCGCAATGCGAAGGCGGGGCTGTTGCTGCGAAATCCTTCATCATCTATTTCGGATTTGACCGGGCTGATCTCACCAGCGCCGCCGTGGCGGTGGTGGATGAAATCGCGTCTTATGTGGATGGCAAGCGGGCGGTCTCCGTGGTGGGGCACACCGATACATCTGGCGCGGCCGCCTATAATGAGGGCTTGTCGCAACGCCGCGCGAAAGCGGTGGCAGCGGCCCTAAGGCAGCGTCACGTGAAACTTGGCACGGTCACATGGGAAGGCGAAAGCAACACCGCGGTTCCGACCGCCGATGGCGTGCGTGAGCCTCTGAACCGGCGCGCCTCCATTATTTTGAATTAGGGTCCCGTATTGATCCTTTATTGATTGGGATGATCACATCAAGGCCCGCCCTCATTTCAGGGGGTGGGCTTTTTTGTTGGTGGCGCTTCTTGATCACCCCGGGGTAATGGGGCCATATGCCTGAAACAGCCTCAAAACCAGAAGGATGATGAGTGAGTTCTGCCTCAAAAGACGTTGAAGGCAACAGGATGGCACGCAGGGTGCGGCGTTATGCCGAAGTCGGCGCTGGTGTGGGATCTGTGGCCGCGCGCATGGCGGGGTCTTATCTTCTGGGCCAGGGGGGCCGAGAGGGAAAACACGCCACTCAATTGCGTATTGCATTGGAAGGCCTCAAAGGCCCGCTGGTGAAAGTGGCGCAGATGCTGGCGACCATCCCGGAAGCCCTGCCTGAAGAATTCACTACCGAGCTTGCCAAACTTCAAAGCAATGCGCCGCCCATGGGTTGGCCATTCGTCCGGCGGCGGATGAATATGGAACTGGGGCCGGACTGGCAGGCCAGTTTTACGTCATTTGACCGGGACGCGGCGGCTGCTGCATCCCTGGGTCAGGTTCGACGCGCCAGGTCTTTGGGCGGCGAAGAACTGGCGTGCAAGCTGCAATACCCGGACATGGAATCGGCTGTGGAAGCTGATCTCACTCAGTTCAAATTGATCCTTGGCATCTACCGGCGCATTGATGGGAGCGTTGAAACGGATCTCATCGCTGAAGAGGTGGGGGCGCGTCTGCGGGAGGAGCTGGACTATGCCCGGGAAGCGCGCCATATGACGCTCTTTCGCAATGCTTTGGCGCCCTTTGAGAAAATTGCCATTCCGCGTGTTCATCAGGATCTATGCACGAAGCGTTTGTTGACCATGGAATGGCTGGAGGGTGCGCATGTGTTGAGTATGGTCAAAGCGCCTCTTGAGGTACGCAATATCATTGTACGGACAATATTCCGGGCGTGGTGGGTTCCCTTTAGTCAATATGGCATTATTCACGGCGATCCTCATCTTGGAAATTATACCGTGCGCCCCGATGATTTGGGGCTGAACCTTCTTGACTTCGGCTGCATCCGTACCTTTCCCGCCTCTTTTGTGAAAAGTGTCATTGAACTTTATCGTGCTTTGCTGGAAAAAGACCGCGCGCGCATGGCAGCGGCTTATGAGAGCTGGGGGTTTGACAATCTCTCCCCTGAATTGATTGATGCCCTGAATATCTGGGCGGAGTTTATTTATGGCCCCATGCTGGAGGATCGGGTGCGCTCTGTCGCCGATGGCGTCAGACCTGGCGATTATGGCCGGGCGCAGGTGATGGAAGTGCAGCACAGGCTGCGCGAATTGGGGCCTGTGCGGCTGCCCCGTGAGTTCGTTTTTCTGGAGCGTGCCGCCATTGGGTTGGGGGCGGTGTTTTTGCACTTAAGCGCCGAGCTGAATTTTTACGACCTGTTTCAGGAAACCATCGCGGATTTTGATGTGGCGCGCCTGCACGCCCGTCAGTCAGCGCTATTGCACAAGGCGGGCGTCCCTCTTCCGGCCTGAGTGCACGAAAAGCTGAACATTTTCTGCGCATCAACCCTTGCAGGCGCGCGGCGGTCTGTTATATTTCGCGCCAAAGAGTCAGAGGCTTCAAAAAGGCGGTTACCATGAGCGAAACGGATTTTCATCACGGCAGCATGGATGTGTCACAGAATGCCGCCACTTGGGCGAGCTTTGTCACGCTCGTTAAGTGGGCGACTTTGGCGATAGCCATTCTTGCGGTGATCGCCGTCATCGCTGTTCAATAAAGTGCCATGGCTTGACCGCCTGAGGACGTCTCAAGAAAGTGAACAGGGGGGCTTTCGCGTCAAACTTTAACCTGCGAACCTTTCTCTCCCCCGTGCCCGTGCGTTTTCTCTTTTGTCTGGTCTATCCCCCGCTTTGTCATGTGGGAAGCCGGATGAGAGCTTAAATTTGAGGATCGACGATGACACGAGTGGCTATCCCCAAGGAACGGCGGGACCAGGAAACGCGGGTGGCGGCATCCCCTGATACAGTCAAACGATTCATCAAACTGGGGCTGGACGTCATTATTGAGCGCGGCGCCGGCGCTGCGTCGGCCATTCCCGATTCGGCTTATCAGCAGGCCGGGGCGGCGCTTGGAAACGATGAATCTGAGACCCTGAAAGATGCCGATATCGTTCTAAAGGTGTTGCGCCCCCTGGATGAGGAAATCGCGCTGATGAAGCGTGGCGCTGTTTTGGCGGCGATTCTGGCGCCGGGCGCCGACCCCGATTTGCCCGGCAAATACGCTGCGGCAGGCATCGCCGCTTTTGCGATGGAATTCATGCCCCGGATTTCTCGTGCACAGTCCATGGACGTGCTTTCTTCGCAATCCAATCTGGCGGGCTACAAGGCGGTGATTGACGCCGCAGCGGCCTATGGCCGCGCCATGCCCATGATGATGACGGCCGCCGGTTCTATTGCCCCCGCCCGGGTGATGGTGCTGGGGGTGGGGGTGGCGGGGCTGCAGGCCATCGCCACCGCGCGGCGGCTTGGCGCTATTGTCAGCGCGACAGATGTGCGTCCGGCGGTGAAAGAACAGGTGGAGAGCTTAGGGGGCGCCTTCGTCATGGTGGAGAGCGAAGAGACCACGCAAGCTGAAACCGCGGGCGGCTATGCCAAGGAAATGAGCGAGGACTATAAAAAGGCCCAAGCGGCGCTCGTGGCCGAGACCCTGAAAAAACAGGACATCGCCATTTGTACCGCGCTCATCCCCGGACGGCCCGCACCGCTGTTGATTACCGAGGAGATGGCGCGCTCGATGAAACCGGGTTCAATCATCGTGGATCTGGCGGTGGAGGCGGGCGGCAATTGCTCTTTGTCGAAGCCCGGCGAAGTGGTGGACGTAGACGGCGTGAAGATATTGGGCTATCTCAATGTGCCGGGCCTTCTGGCGAGCGATGCCTCGGCGCTCTATGCGCGCAATCTTTTTAATTTTATTTCACCACTGATCAAGCCTGAGACGGGCACGCTGGAAATAGACTGGGATGATGAAATCATCACCGGCACGGCGCTGACCCGTGACGGCGCTGTTGTTCATCCCTCGCTGACCTGAACCCAAACGGAGACCTGAGGCCCCATGGAACATATCGCCGAAATCGATCCTTTTATTTTTCGCCTGTCGATCTTTGTGTTGTCGATTTTTGTCGGCTATTTCGTGGTGTGGAGTGTGACACCGGCATTGCACACGCCGCTCATGTCCGTCACCAACGCCATTTCATCTGTCATTATTGTCGGCGCCCTGATCGCGGTGACTGCGGGCGCGTCCGGCGGCGGCATGCAAGGCGGGAACAGAGTGTCGTCGCTGCTGGGTTTTGTCGCCATTATTCTCGCCTCGGTAAATATCTTCGGTGGGTTCCTGGTGACGCAACGCATGCTGGCCATGTACAAGAAAAAAGCAAAATAGGCGGGACCGGGAAATGTCGGTAAATCTTGCGGCGCTCTTTTACCTGATTTCAGGCGTGTTGTTCATCCTCGCCTTGCGGGGTCTGTCTTCTCCCGAATCTTCCCGCCAGGGCAATATACTCGGCATGATCGGCATGGCGCTGGCCATCGTCACGACTCTGCTGCTGGGGCACATCACGGATGGAACCATCTGGACAATGATCATCGCCGGGATGGTGATCGGCGGCGGTGCGGGCGCGTTCATCGCCTTTCGTATCGCTATGACGGCCATGCCGCAATTGGTAGCCGCGTTTCACTCTCTGGTTGGCCTTGCGGCGGTGTTGGTGGCGGCGGCGGCCCTTTACGATCCTACCGCCTATGGCATCGGTGCTATCGGGCACGTCAAAATGGCCAGTCTCATCGAGATGTCATTGGGGACCGCCATTGGCGCCATCACTTTTTCCGGATCGATCATCGCCTTTACCAAGCTTCAGGGGCTCGTGTCGGGCGCCCCCATCGTGTTTCGCGGGCAACATGCTCTGAATGCCCTGCTCGGACTGGCGCTCATTGCGTTGATCGCGCTGTTCGCCGGTTCTGAATCGCATCAATATTTCTGGGCACTGGCAATTCTATCCTTTGTGATTGGTATGCTGATTATCATTCCGATTGGGGGCGCCGATATGCCGGTCGTGGTGTCCATGCTGAATTCCTATTCCGGTTGGGCGGCGGCGGGTATTGGATTCACGCTGGAGAACACTGCGCTCATCATCACTGGGGCGCTTGTCGGCTCCTCGGGTGCGATCCTCTCCTACATTATGTGCCGGGCGATGAACCGCTCGTTCTTCAATGTGATCCTAGGAGGTTTCGGCGGTGAGGATGCGGCTGCGCAAGGAGGGGCGGCGGTGGAAACGCGCCCGGTGAAGCAGGGCAGCGCTGACGATGCCGCCTTCATCATGAAAAACGCCGGCTCCGTGATCATCGTGCCCGGTTACGGCATGGCGGTGGCTCAGGCCCAGCACGCCTTGCGGGAAATGGCCGATTTTCTGAAAGAAGCGGGGGTCAAGGTTTCCTACGCCATTCATCCCGTCGCAGGGCGCATGCCGGGCCATATGAACGTTCTGCTGGCCGAAGCGAATGTGCCTTATGATGAGGTGTTTGAGTTGGAGGATATTAATTCGTCATTTGCCGGCACCGATGTCGCCTTTGTCATCGGCGCTAATGACGTCACCAATCCGGCGGCCAAAACTGATAAATCCAGCCCGATTTACGGCATGCCGGTGCTGGATGTGGAAAAAGCCAACACAGTGCTGTTCGTCAAGCGCGGCATGGGGTCTGGTTATGCGGGCGTCGAGAACGAGCTGTTTTTTCGCGACAACACCATGATGCTGTTCTCTGACGCCAAGAAGATGGTCGAGGAAATCGTCAAGGCGCTTTAAGCGCGGCGGCTTTTTGTCGGAGGCAGCAGGCCCTCGGCTTGGGCTTTTTTGCGGGCAAGTTTGCGTGCCCGGCGCAGTGCTTCGGCTTTCTGGCGCACCCGGCGTTCTGAGGGCTTTTCATAGAATTTCCGGCGTTTGATCTCTTTGATCGTGCCTTCGCGCTGCAATTTCTTTTTCAGGACGCGGAGCGCCTGATCGATATTATTGTCGTGTACAACGATTTCCAAGGATGGCCTCATATGTTGGTGCTGCGTGGCCTGTTCATCCGGGCCGCGCGGGGTGATAACAAAATCGCCCCTTCCTGTCTACAGCAAGCCGGGCTTATTTCTTCCAGCGCTTTGCCATATCGACAGGACTCCCCTCACGCGGCATAGTGGTGCCCATGACCATTCGAAAAATATCCCGTATGGGACACCCCATATTGCGCCAGCCAGCGGCGCCTGTGGAAGACCCCACGGCCGATTCCATCAAGCGCCTGGTGCTCGACATGATCGAGACCATGGAGGACGCGCAAGGCGTGGGGCTGGCGGCCCCCCAGGTTTATGAGAGCCTGCGTCTGGTCATGTTTCACGCCATTGAGGAGCCCGTCGCCCCTGAGAGTGCCCCCCTCATTATCCTCATTAATCCGCAGATCGATATCCTCACCGACGAGATGGAGGAGGATTGGGAAGGTTGCCTGTCCGTGCCCGGCCTGCGGGGCCTGGTGCCGCGCTATACGCACATCTCCTATAGCGGTGTTGACCCGGACGGCCATCTCATCGCGCGCGAAGCGCGGGGCTTTCATGCCCGCGTGGTTCAGCACGAATGCGATCATCTGGATGGCATTCTCTATCCCCAGCGGATGACGGATCTGTCCAGGTTGATGTTCGAATCTGAAAGCCGCCATTGGGACCTGCCGGCAGTTGATGATAAGGTGTGAGCCTGAAGGGGTATGTTCCCGCCAGGCAAGGGAGAGTGCCAGTGATTGAAAGGGACGATGGGTTGGATGATCAACGCGCGGCGCTTCTGGCGGTGGCGCTTGATCATGTCCCATGGGATGGGTGGAGCGATACGGTGCTGGACAAAGCCGTCCGGGAGACGGGCGTGCAGCCGAGTCTGGAAAAGCTGCTCTTTCCAAAAGGGGCGATGGACCTTGTTCATTTCTATTCCAGTGTGCTTGACAGGCAGATGCTGGAAGAGCTGGAGGCCACTGCTCTGGAGCCGATGAAAATACGCGCGCGTATCATGCATGCCGTGCGCACGCGTTTGGAACTGGCGGGCAAGCACAGGGAAGCGGCGCGCCGGGCGGCCATAGTTTTGGCCTTGCCGCAGAATCTTTCTCTGGGCGCCGCCGTGCTCTACGAAACAGTTGACGCCATGTGGCATGGCATTGGCGACACGTCGACAGATTTTAATTTTTACACCAAACGCGCCACCCTGGCTGGGGTTTATGCCGCAACCCTTCTCTTCTGGCTGGGTGACGACAGCGGGGAGTACCAGGAGACCTGGGGCTTTTTGTCGCGCCGTATTGAAGATGTTATGCGGTTTGAAAAGGTCAAAGCCCGCGCGCGGGCTTTTTTCAAGGCCGCGCCATCACCTGCTGCAACTTTGGGTTCGTGGCGTTACCCGAATCGTTAATCAGAATCACGTATCTGTGACTGTGTGCTCTCTTCACTCTTTTGTGAGGCTGTGGTTAAGGTAAACTGCTGAATGAATCGGCGGCATCTCTCGCCATAATAGTATAACCCGAGGGGGATTTCTTTCATGACCCAAATCCATGATCAGATGTGGATTCATTATGTGCCGATCGCCACGACGGTGCTGTCTTTCATCTTTGCCTCAATCATTTTGCGGCGCTATGTGGCGCGCGGTGGCGCGATGCATCTTTTCTGGTGGGGGATCGGCGTTGCAGCTTTCGGATTGGGCACCGCCATTGAAAGTTCGATCACGCTTCTGGGCAATTCTGTTTTCCAGACCAAGGCCTGGTATATTGCCGGCGCTCTGTTTGGCGCCTATCCTCTGGCGCAGGGCACGGTCTATCTGCTTTTAAAACGCAAGACGGCTGATTTGCTGACGCGAATCACTCTTCCCATCATCGTCCTTGTGGCGTTACTGGTGGTGCTTTCCCCGGTGATTCCGGGCGCTCTGGAGCCCACCCGGCCGTCGGGCTCCATCCTGGGCTGGGTGTGGATCCGCTGGATGACGCCCTTTATCAACGTCTATGCGGTGATCTTTCTCGTCGGGGGCGCGATCTTAAGCGGTTATCGGTTCGCCCGACAGACGGGGGTGGGCCATGGCTACCGGGCGATCGGCAATTCTCTCATCGCTTTTGGCGGGATTTTACCCGGAATAGGCGGCACGATGGCGAAAGCGGGGGTGGTGGAAGCCCTCTATCTAGGGGAATTCACCGGTATTCTTTTCATCTGGACAGGTTTTACGGTGGTTTTGAACGCATCGCGTTTGGCGGCGGGGACCCGGGTCGATTCGCCCGCCTGAACGCCTGCACTGCAGAGGGTTTATGACTTCAGGAGCTTTTGGCGGCACCGGGTTCCGGGGCGATGGTGTTATTCTGGGCCGTGCGAAACGCAGAAAGATTCGCCGCGATGGTGGGCTCGCTCAGGGCGAGGATCGCGGCGGCCAGAAGCGCCGCGTTGGTAGCCCCCGCTTTGCCGATGGCCAGCGTGCCCACCGGCACCCCGCCGGGCATCTGCACGATGGACAGCAGACTGTCGAGACCGCCAAGCGCCTGACTTTCCATGGGAACGCCCAGAACCGGCAGCGGGGTCAGTGCCGCAATCATACCCGGCAGATGGGCGGCGCCCCCGGCGGCGCCGATGATCACTTTCACACTGCTTTGTTGCAAGGACCCGGCGTACTCAAACAAGCGCCGGGGGGCGCGGTGGGCGGAAAGAATTTGCTTTTCGTATGGAATTTCCAGTTTTTCCAGCATTTCGGCGCAATGGATAAGGGTCGGCCAGTCAGACTGGCTGCCCATGATCACGCTGACGAGGGCCGGGGTTGCGATCATAATGCATTGCCTTCCTATGCGGTTCTCCAGAGCGGAAAGGCCCGGAGTATAGGCATGCGGAGGCACGTGGCAAGCTTTGACGGGAGGCCTCGCCTGCTCCCCCATTTGTTTGCTATTCTGTCGGGTGATTCTTAGGAGGGGACGGGACAGAACAACACATGATGATGAAGGGCGGCAGAATATGAAAGTCGATGGCACGCGGTCAGCTTCTCAATCCCGGCCGGTGGGGCCGGGGCGAGCGGCCGGGGTAAGCCCGGCGCAGAATGTCTCAGCGCTGAGGCAAGCGGCGCCTGCGGGCATGGTGGCCGATTCGGCCTCTATTATGGGTATCCCGGAAGCGGAACTGACCCCAAAGGTGCGGGCCGCCATCATGGCGCTCATGGCGGAGGTCGATGAACTGCGCCGGGAAATTCAGAAAAATAACGCGCGTCTTGGAGATCTGGAGCACCTTGCCGATACGGACCCCCTGTTGCCGGTGCTCAACCGGCGGGCTTTTTTGCGTGAGTTGTCGCGCATCATGTCTTATGCCGAGCGCTATAACGCACCCGCCAGCCTGATCTATTTTGATCTTGATCATTTTAAATCCATCAATGATGACCATGGCCATGCCGCGGGGGATGAGGCGCTAAAACAGGTGGCGCGCATTCTCATTGATCATGTGCGCGCGTCCGACATTGTGGGCCGTCTGGGGGGCGATGAATTCGGCGTCATCCTGGCGCAGGCCAGCGCCCTGGCCGCCGGCAATAAGGGGCAGAAGCTGGCGCGCCTGCTCAACGGCGCCGAAATAAAATGGCAGGGGCGAACGATTTCCCTCAGCGCATCCTATGGCATTTACGCGGTGCGGGGCGGGGAAAGCCCGGCGGACGCCCTCGCGGGGGCTGATCGGGTGATGTATGAGCAAAAAATGCAGCGCAAGACGAACGGCTGACGGGGGATAAGGAAGAGTTGTTCACGCACCGACTGAACGCGCTCCGGTCAGACGATCAGGCGATAATGTCAGGGGTCAGGGTATCTTCAAGCCGGACAATCTCATCTTTTAACTGCAATTTTCGTTTTTTCAATCGCTTGATTTGCAACTCATTTCCGCTCCTGCCTGCGATGAGAGCATGGATGGCGCGGTCAAGATCGCCATGCTCAACGCGCAAATGGGCAAGACGCATTGCAAGATCTGGCTGTGCCGTCTGATCCGTCACGGTCAAACCTGTTCCTTCACCTTGTGCTTTGTATCAGTGTATCATGAAATGAGAGGGATTTCTCATTTTTGAGCGCCACAGGGAGGCCTCCGGCATGTCTGATTTTCACTTCCCTGACGCCAAACGTTTCTGGTCTTTTTCGCTGGATTTTTATGGCCGGGCGGGCGTCGCCCAAGCATTGCTGGCACTTCAGGATGAGGCTGATCTTGACGTCAACTGCATGCTGTTGTGCTGCTGGGCGGGCATGACGGGCTATGGCCGTCTGGCGCCGTGCGAGATAACGGCGCTGTTACGGATCTCGGACGACTGGAACGCGCATATCGTTTCCCCTTTACGCGCGGTGCGCCGGGCCCTCAAGCAAAAGCAGGAGGCGCTGGACGCAGCGGCGGTATTGCGCCGGTCGGTGACGGATGTGGAATTGGAAGCCGAGAGGATCGAGCAAACCCTGCTGGCGGGTGTGTTGGATCGCACGCCCTGCGCCGCGCCTTCTCTTGTCGATTCACGAACAAATCTCGAGGCCTATCTTAAGGCAAAGAGAGGCCCCTTGCCGCCGCCCCTTTCCAGGGCCTTTGAGTATGTCGTGGCAGCCCTTGCCGAGTTTAAGAGTCCATAAGAATTGCACCAGATAGTAAATATACAAAAATCCTCTGCACGCTATTATAGCGCTATAAAATAAACATTCTTTGTAAGGAAGAATATTCGTGCATTGATAATGTGACGGGTTTCTGCCGGTTTTCTTGAAAATTTTCCATATAAATACATTTGAAGACAATAATTAAGAGTTGGTAAATGCTCTTTTAACGATGTTTCAATGCAGTTCATGAATACTTATCCCTCGCACACACCGGAAAAACTGATCCATCGGAGTGGTGCGAAACGTTTGGTTATAAATATAAGTTCCGCATCAGGACAAAAACATCGTGGCGAGGGGGTCCGTATCCATGTCTAAATCAGAAAATTCAACATTAGGAATTGAAACAAACGGTACCGGGGGGCGTCCTGAATCCGTTTCTTCTGCACGGCAGAACTCCAGACAAAAGGCAGATCGGTCTGAAATTGATCTCTTCACCGCTGAAATTCGGCGTTTGGCGCAGGCGTCACGCGACGGCAAATTGAGCGAGCGGGGCAAGGTAAAACAATTCAAAGGGCAATATCGCGAACTGATCAACGAAATAAATGAAATGCTGGACGCGATTCTGCTCCCCATCGGTGAAGGCAACCGCATTTTAGGCCAAATCAGTGACGGCAAGATCGATGAATTGATCACTGAGGTTTATCAAGGCGACCATGAGAAGATGAAGGTCGCGGTGAATAATGTGGCGCAAGTCGTTCAGGGTCTGCAGGGAGAATTGCAGCGCCTGATCCAGGCCTCGCGCGATGGCCAGTTAAGCGAGCGTGGCAAGGCGAAGCAATTCAAAGGCGCCTACGCGGATATAATCACCGGTACTAATGAAATGCTGGACGCGATTCTGCTCCCCATCGGCGAAGGCAACCGCATTTTAGGCCAAATCAGTGACGGCAAGATCGATGAATTGATCACCGACGTGTATCAAGGCGACCATGAGAAGATGAAGGTCGCGGTGAATAATGTGGCGCAAGTCATCCAGGGCCTACAGGCAGAATTCCAGCGCCTGATCCAGGCGTCGCATGATGGCCGGTTAAGCGAGCGGGGTGAAGCGGACAAGTTCGAAGGTGCGTACGCGGATATTATCACGGGCACTAATGAAATGCTGGACGCGATCCTGTTGCCGATCCAGGAAGGCAACCGTATTCTTGGCCAGATCAGTGATGGCAAGATCGATGAAATGATCACGCAGGTTTACCAGGGCGACCACGAAAAGATGAAAGTCGCGGTCAACTCTGTAGCCGAAGCCATCCAGGAAATGTATGAAGACACCCAGCGTCTCGGGCAGGCCTTGCAGGATGGCCGTGTCGATGAGCGCGCCGATGTCAGCAAATTTCATGGCGCCTACGCCGATGTGGTGCAAGGCGTGAATGTCATGATTGAAACCATTGAGGGCGCCATCACGCAGATCGCCCAGACCAGTACCCAGGTCGCGGCGGCCTCCACACAGATGACGGGGATCAGCCAAAGCATGGCGGGCGCTGCGGAGGAAACCGCCAGCCAGTCGCAAACGGTTGCGGGCGCTGCTGAAGAGATCAACGCGAACATGCAGACGGTTGCCTCCGCCACGGAGGAGATGTCAAGTTCGATCAACGAGATCAGCACTCAGGTGGCCCAATCTTCAAGTGTCGCGCAGCAGGCGGTGCAGGAAACAGAAAGCACCAACACGACCATTCAGGAATTGAACGAGGCCGCCGTGAAAATCGGCGAAGTCATCGGCTTGATTAACGACATTGCCAGTCAGACGAATTTACTGGCGCTGAACGCCACGATTGAGGCGGCCCGCGCCGGAGAGGCCGGCAAGGGGTTTGCCGTGGTCGCGTCGGAGGTCAAGAATCTGGCGACACAGACAGCGCGCGCGACGGAAGATATCAGCAACCAGATCACCGGCATGCAAACCTCAACGGGCACCTGCGTGACGGCGATTGGTGGCGTGACAAAAATTATTGGCGAGATGAGTCAAATCTCATCAGTGATTGCGGCAGCGGTTGAAGAGCAAAGTGCGGCGACCAGCGAGATCAGCCGCACGGTTTCTGAGGCCACGCAAGGCGCCGCTGACATTGCGCAGAATATCAGCGGCGTGGCCGAAGCCTCTCAAAGCACGGCAAGCGGTGCGGCGGAGGCGCTCTCAGCCGCTGAAGGCTTGGTCGGCATGGCCAAGACCATGGAGGAACTGGTGGCAAAATATAACGTCGCGTCAGGTCGGTAAAAACCAAATAATCAACACGAAAGCCAGGACCAGTTCGAACAGACCGGGTTCGGTTTTGCAAAAACCATCTTAAGTAGAACAGTTACATCAACCAAGAAGAACAGGGAATTCAGCAATGAGCGAAAACACAAAACAGGATGCTATCCAGGATCAATTCCAACAAATGGTTGAATACATGCCGGTTGGCGTGATGTTGTGTGATTTGGACACGTTTGAAATCACCTATGCCAACAAGTTTTCAATTGAAGCGCTGAAAAGCATCCAAAGTGTGCTGCCCGTGCCCGCAGAGCAGATCGTCGGTCAATGCGTCGATATTTTTCACAAAAACCCGGCGCATCAGCGCGCCCTTCTGAAAGATCCCAACCGGCTTCCCTTCGATACACGCATCACGGTGGGAACGGAAAAGCTTGATCTTCTGGTGACGGCGCTGCGCGATTCAAGCGGCGCCTATATTGCTCCCATGCTGACATGGAAAGTGGTGACGGCAGAAGCCCACCGGGAAGAAGAAGTCGAACGTCTGTACCAGATGGTGGACAACATGCCGATCAACGTGATGATGGCGGATAAGGATACGCTGGAGATCACTTACATCAATCAGACCAGCATCGAGACGCTGGCGCCCTTGCAGCACCTCCTACCGGTGCGGGCTGCGGATCTCAAAGGTCAATGCATCGATATTTTCCATAAAAACCCGGCCCATCAACGCGCCATCCTTTCGGACCCGAATAAACTTCCCTGGAATACCCTGATCACCCTCGGAGATGAAAAATTGAGACTCGAAGTGGCCGCCATCCGGGGCACGGACGGTTCTTACCTCGGCCCCATGCTGAGCTGGTCGGTGGTGACGGAGAACATCAGGATGGCGGACACGGTGTCATCGGTGTCGTCGGCTGTCTCTGCGGCGGCGACTGAAATGCAGTCAAGCGCAGGGGCCATGTCGACCACAGCGGAGACCACCAATGAAAGCGCCTCTATCGTGGCCTCGGCCTGTGAGGAACTGAACACGTCCATCGGGGAGATTTCCGAGCGCGTGAATCAATCCTCTGAAATGGCGCGCAACGGTGTGAAAGAAGCCAGCACATCCAGCCAAACCATCAACGGCCTGGCGTCAACCGCAGAAGAAATCGGCTCAGTGGTGAACATCATTCAGGATATTGCCGGGCAAACAAACCTGCTCGCATTGAACGCCACCATAGAGGCGGCGCGGGCCGGGGAAGCGGGCAAGGGCTTTGCTGTCGTGGCGGCTGAAGTGAAGAGTCTCGCCAATCAGACTGCCAAGGCGACTGAGGAAATCAGCAAGCAAATCAACTCCATTCAGAGCGCCACGCATTCAGCCGTGACGGCCAATGAGACGGTTTCGGGGATGATCGCGGAGATCGAACAGGTGGTGACAGCCATCGCGGCGGCGGTGGAAGAGCAGACGGCGGCGACCGGCGAGATGAACCGTAACATCCTGTCCGTGTCTCAGGCCTCTTCGGAAACCGGCAATGTCGCCGGTGACGTGCACCAGGCGGCGGCGGAATTGGCGGAGCGTGCCACGGAACTTGAGGTTCAGGTGACAGAGTTTATGAAAGCCACCGGGGCGGCGTAAAAACGTTTGGTTTTACGAAGGGTTATCCGGTTTTGCCCATCTGCGTCCTTTATGACAGTGACAAAAGAGTGAAAATATGGTTCACTTGACGCTCTCACAGCATAAAGGAGGCAGGACCATATGGCCGCACAAGAGCATCTCGCTGAACTCAGCGAAAAGCACAGGAAACTTGATTTAGCCATAGAACAGGAACTTCAATACCCCAGTAATGACACCTTCCGCATTAGTGAGTTGAAAAAGCAGAAATTACGCCTCAAGGATGAAATCCAGGGCCTGAAGGAGCGCCTTCATTAGGGCGTTATTCAGATCTCAAGGCCCGGTGGCGGGCGTGACCGGTCACAAAAAAGCCTCTTCCCAATATATTGGGAGGGGGCTTTTTATTCTGGAACGCGTGCGCGCAGTTTGAATTTCTGGATTTTTCCCGTGGATGTTTTGGGCAAGGGGCCAAAGACGACATGTTTGGGGCATTTATAGTGCGCCAGATTCGCGCGGCAAAACGCGATGATCTCCTCTGCGGTGACAGTATCATAACCCTCTTTCAGCGCCACAAAGGCGCAGGGCGTCTCTCCCCATTTGGCGTCCGGGCGCGCCACCACAGCCGCTTCCAGCACCGCTTCATGCCCGTAGAGTGTGTCTTCCACTTCAATGGAGGAAATGTTTTCGCCGCCTGATATGATGATGTCTTTGGAGCGGTCTTTAAGCTGAATATAACCATCGCTATGGCGCACCCCCAGATCGCCTGAATGAAACCAGCCGCCTTTGAATGACTGTTCGGTGGCTTTGGGATTCTTGAGGTATCCCTTCATCACGGCATTGCCACGGAACATCACCTCGCCGATAGTCGCGCCGTCGCTGGGCACTTCTTCCATGGTCTCCGGATCGCGCACCGACAGGCCGTCCAGCACTTCATAGCGCACGCCCTGGCGCGCCTTGATATGCGCCTGCTCGCCTTTGGGCAATGCGTTCCATTCTTCATGCCAGGCATTGATCACGGCGGGGCCGTAAGTCTCTGTCAGTCCATAGAGATGTGTGATGTCAAAGCCCGATGATTCCATGGCGGCGATCGTGGCCGGTGGTGGCGGTGCGGCGGCGGTGAAGAATTGGATGCGCCGTCCGAGATCCTTTTTCTCGTCCAGCCGGGCATTGACGATCATGTTCATCACGATCGGCGCGCCGCACATATGGGTGACGCCGTGTTTGGCGCAGGCGCTGAAAATCGCGCCCGCCTCCACCCGGCGCAGGCATATATGGGTGCCTGCCACCACGCTCAGCGCCCAGGTGAAGCACCAGCCATTGCAGTGAAACATCGGCAGGGTCCACAAATAGACCGGGTGCTGGCCCATGGCGGTGGTGATGACATTGCCGAGCGCCAGAAGCGCCGTTCCGCGATGGCTGAAGACGACGCCTTTGGGATCGCCCGTGGTTCCGGAGGTGTAGTTGAGCGCGATGGCGCTCCACTCATCCTCCGGCGGGCTCCACGGATAATCAGGCGCGCCGGAGGCGATGAAAGCTTCATACTCCATCTCGCCGGTCAGCGAGCCTCCCTCGAAAAGCGGATCGTCTATTCCGATAACGAGCGGCGCAGCGGCGCAGCGCTCCAGGGCGTCGCGCGCCAGAGCGGAGAACTCCCTGTCCACCAGCAGAACTTTTGCCTCCCCGTGATCGAGAATAAAGGCGATGGCCGCCGCGTCGAGCCGTGTGTTGATGGTGTTGAGCACCGCCCCGGTCACCGGCACGCCGTAATGGCATTCCAGCATGGCCGGCACATTGGGCGCGATAATCGACACCGTATCGCCTGTGCCAATGCCCCGCTCAGCTAGCGCCGAGGCCAGACGCCGGCTGCGCTCATAAAACCGGGCATAAGTGATCTGACGATCCCCGTGAATGATGGCCGTGTGCTGCGGATAGACCTCGGCCGCCCGCTGCAAATAGCCCAAAGGGCTCAACGCCTGATAATTGGCGGGATTTTTTCCGAGATCCTGATCATACATATGCGGCATAGGTTGGGTTTTCCTGAGGCTGACTGTCATGGGAGGAAAGGAGCGCAGTTTCCCCCAGAAAAAGATCTGGATCAATCGTCTCTTTTGTTTCATGGGGCCTTTTGTCTGGCCGGTTAGAGACTCAGAGCCTCGCCCCCTTGTCAGGACGCGGCCGCTCGCTCACAATAGGCGCCCGTTGCGAGTCCACTCCCTTTGTCTCAATTTTAACAAGGATCAATCACATGAGCATGGACGACCCGAACACGCCAGAGCAGTCTCCCGAAGAGCCCACCGTACAGCGTGGTTCAGACACCTCAGACATGATGGGGGCCGGCGCTTCCAACGCCAATCTCATTTACATTCTCTACCTGGTTTCTATCATTGTAGGCATCACGTCACTCATCGGCGTCGTTCTCGCCTATATCAATCGCGGGAACGCGCCGGACTGGGTCAAATCCCATTACACTTTTCAGATTCATACCTTTTGGAAAGCTATTGTGATCGCCATCGTTGGAATGATCACAATGCCTCTCATGGGTTTGGGCATGCTGGTGATTCTTGCCCTGCTGGTGTGGTATATCATCCGCTGCGTCAAGGGCATGCAATATCTTTCCGCGGGCAAGCCTGTTCCCGATCCCACCACATGGGCGCTCGGCTGACGCTGCCGTTCACTTTTCCATTCACAGGCGGGAAATTTCATGCGCTTTGAAAGTAAGGTCGTGATCATCACCGGCGCGGCGCAGGGCATTGGCCGCGCTTGTGCCCGGCGGTTTGCCAAGGAAGGCGCTATTGTTGTGATTGCCGACCTTGATGAGGAAACGGGCAGGGACTTGGAGGACGAGATTAATTCTGCGGGAACGCCCGCCCTTTATGTCCATGTGGATGCGTCCGAGCGTCTTGACGTTCATAATATGTTGGCGGCCACGCTTGATAATTATCAGCGCGTGGATGTGCTGATCAACAATGTCGGGATTGATGTGACGGGCAATTTTCTGGACTTTGAAGAAGATGATTTCGATCGCACCCTGCGCGTCAATTTGAAAAGCGCGTTTTTATGTTCTCAGGCCGTGGCCCGGCAGATGGTTGAGCAGATCGAATTGGAAGGGGGCGTGCGCCATGATGAGGCAGGCTATGCGATCATCAACATGTCCTCTGTCAGCGCCATCACGGCGAGTGGGGATAATGTCGTATTCGCTGCATCAAAAGCGGGACTCAATCAGTTGACCCGTGCCAGTGCCATGGCATTGGCGCCCCATGGCATCCGCGTCAATGCAATTGCGCCGGGAAAAATTTCTACCAACACCGTGAAAAACGCCGCCATAGACCCCGAATCCCGGGACGCCAATGCGCCGCGCCCGCCGCTCAGCCGGATGGGCAGCCCCGATGAGATCGCCTCCATCGCCGCTTTTCTGGCTTCAGAAGATGCCGCCTATATGACAGGGCAGTGTCTGTATGCGGAAGGTGGGCAGCTTGCCCTCAACTACACGATGGGTAAGGCCTCAAAAGACTGACAAACTTTTCACGACGACACCTCAACAACGGGAATCGGTTCGAATATATTATCCATAAACACGAAGCATGGTGTGCCGATCTGATGGAATCAGGTCGGCGTTCTGTTGGCGGAGCGTGTCACGGAACTTGGGGTTCAGGTGACAGAGTTTATGAGATCCACCGGGGCGGCATAAAACATTTGGTTTTACGAAGGGTTGTCCGGTTTTGCCCCTTCTGCGTCCTTTATGACAGTGACAAAACGGCGCTGATGGGGCGTATGCCGCCTGAAATCACTCCTTATCATCATCCGCATTCGGATTGCCTGATTCTTTTCTATTTTTCAGTGCAGCAAAAACTGAATCGGGATCGAAAGCAGGTTCCTCCGCCTCCGGCTTGGACGGCCGGGAGAAAACATCTGCAGCGGATTCCGATGCGGGTGGTGGGGCTTCTTTAGGCATGTCTTCGGCTTTGATCAGGTTGTTTTCCTGTCGTGCGGGAGATTTGGGGGCGCTTAAGGTTTCCTCCAAAGGCTGGATTGTTCCCGTCTTGATGGCGGCCTTGCGGATTTTCTCTTCTGCCCGCGCTTTTTTGGCCGCGGCCTTTTTGACCACGTCATCAAGTTCGGTCTGTGTGCACAGGCCCAGAGCGACGGGGTCGACGGGTTTGAGATTGGAAGAATTCCAGTGCGTCCGGTCCCGAATAGATTGGATGGTGGGTTTGGTCGTGCCGATCAGCTTGGAGATCTGCGCATCACTGATTTCCGGATGATTGCGGACCATCCAGTAAATTGCATCGGGACGGTCCTGACGCCGTGATAAAGGGGTGTACCGGGGGCCGCGACGCTTCTTGCGTTCCGGCAGGTTATGGGTGGATGTGATCAATGTCAGCTCCAGTTGAGGATTTTTCTCAGCTTCATTGATCTGCTGGCGGGTGAGTTGTCCCGTCGCGGTCGGATCCAGCCCCTTGATGCCCTGCGCCACATCGCCATCGGCAATGCCCTTGATCTCCAGGGGGTGCATCGTGCAGAAATGCCCTATCTGCTCGAAGGTGAGCGATGTGTTGTCCACCAGCCACACGGCGGTGGCTTTGGGCATAAGCGGTTGAGCCATAGCTTCTTCCTCGTTGTTTGCGTCGTTTCTCAGGCCTCGGGGCAATGGCCAGGCCCTTTATGGGATGGATGTTTATCCAGCCGCCTTTGTGATTACATCCGTCAATCTTCTGGAATCCGATGGGATGATCTGAATAACTGGCGTTGTGAATATCACCGTCATTCCCATCTTGCCAGCCCACTATAGGCGCTTTTGCGGTAAAGGGAAGCGCATCAAGGGGAGGGCCGGTGATTTCTGAGGCGTGATTCAGCCCTCAGCGTCCATGGTGAGGATGATCTTGCCGATATGGGCGCTGGATTCCATACGTTCATGGGCCCGGGCCGCATCAGCCAGAGGGTAGGTGGAATCGATTACGGGTTTGATGGCCCCGCTCTCAAGAAGCGGCCAGACGCGCGATGACAGCGCCGCGGCGATGGCATGCTTGAAGCCGGTATCCCGGGCGCGCAGGGTGGAGCCGGTGAGGGTCAGGCGTTTCAGCATCACCGGCAACAGATCCAGCTCAACTTTGGATCCCGTCAGGAAGGCGATGGAAACATGGCGCCCATCGGCGGCCAGACATGATATATTTTTGCCCAGATAGGTGCCCCCCACCATATCAAGGATGACATCGACGCCTTTCCATTCCTGGCTGATCACCTCCACATAATCCTGGGCTTTATAATTGATCGCCAGATCGGCGCCGAGGGCGCGGCATTTGGCGCATTTTTCTTCAGACCCAGCGGTGGCCGCCACGCGCGCGCCCAATGCATGGGCAAGCTGGATGGCGGTGGTGCCGATGCCGCTGGTGCCGCCATGCACCAGAAACCGCTCGCCTGATTTCAATCCGGCCCGGTCGACCACATTGGACCACACGGTGAAAAATGTCTCCGGCAGGGCAGCGGCCTCCACCATGGATAAATTTTTAGGCACGGCCAGACAGGTGGCGGCGGGTGACAGGCAATACGCGGCATAACCCCCGCCGGTCACCAGAGCGCAGACCTTGTCGCCCGGTTTGAACGGAGCGGTTTCAGGGCCGGCGGCCACGATGATGCCCGAGACTTCAAGTCCCGGCGTTTCCGGGGCGCCAGGGGGCGGGGGATAAAACCCCCGGCGCTGTACGATGTCAGGTCGATTGACCCCTGCGGCGGCAACCCTGATCAACACTTCCTGGGGTCCGGGCGATGGTGTGGCGATTGTTTCAGGGATCAAAACGTCGGGGCCGCCAGGCGCGCGGATGGCGATGGCGGTCATGTGAGAGGGGAGGGATGGGGTCATGGTGTTTTTTTATGGGTCTCTTGTCGTGCGGTTGTGAAAAAATTGAATTTTTCCATCTTGCGTGAGAAAGCATGACAAAGCAAAATACAAGAGAACCGGGACAGGCAAAAGGGAGGAATGACCAAATGGACATTGACGATCTTGAACCACGGCCCCGCATTCCCCTGCCGTTGAGCGGCGAGGATCTATCCAGTTTTTCTGTCTATGAACTGGAAGAGCGCATTGAAGAATTGCAGGTCGAAATCACGCGTTGCCGCGGACTCATCGCATCCAAACTGGAAACGCGCACTGGTGCGGAGGCTTTTTTTAAGAAATAACGGGCTTATTCCTTTTCCGGGACACCCCGGACTTTCGCCATATGGTTACCGCGAGAAGCCTGTTTTTCCAGTAAAAGCGCGCGTTCTCTGCTTTTCAATAGTTAACCGGTCTTCAGCTATGGATTGGCATGTGTTTCGCATTTGTCTAGCCTGACAAGCGGAGCTGGCATGAGATCAGCCCTGCAGGAGGGCGGCGCCAGCCGCCAAAGAGGGATGGTGACGTGTGATGGGTGATGATGTGCTCACAACAGGCGTAAATGCTTTGGGCAGCCGTGAAATGCCGGAATTCGGTTTTGAATTTGACCGGTTTCAGGACTCGGTGCTGGAATTTGTGTCCTCTCAGGTTTTTATCCGCCTGTTTCAGGAGGGCATGGCGCTGGTGGAGGAGACGGCGGCTTATCTTGATGGGCCGGGGCGTGAGGATTCCAAAAATCTGCCCCGCGCCGTGGCACTGGCCTATGCCGGTGAGAGCATGCGGTTGACCACCCGGTTGATGCAGGTGGCGTCCTGGCTGTTGGTGCAGCGGGCGATTGAAGACGGTGAGATGAAACCGGCGGAGGCACGGCAGAAAAAATACCGGCTCGGAGCGCAGGAAGTGTGCCGGGGCCTTAGCCTCGGGAACCGGGATTCCCTGCCTGCACGGTTGAACGAACTGCTCACCCGCAGTGCCCGGATTTATGATCGTGTGTGGCGGCTGGATGAGTCTCTTTATTGCGCGCAGCGATCACTGGAACATGGGGCGCACGCGCAACTGAGCCGCCTTCACCAGGCTTTCAATGCGGCGGAGTAATTCCCGCCGATCCCGGCCTATTTGATGAAATCGCTGAACTTTTTATTGAATTTGCTGAGGCGTCCGCCAGCGTCCGTCAGATGCTGTCCGCCGCCTGTCCAGGCCGGGTGGGTTTTTGGGTCGACGTCAAGTTTAAGCGTCTTGCCTTCCTCCCCCCAAGTGGAACGGGTCTGGAAGCTTGAGCCATCGGTCAGTTCAACAGTGATGACATGGTAATCTGGATGAATATCTTTTTTCATGCCATCCTCCCGGCGTGGGGTTTTTACAGGCCCAACCCGGGCTTGATTTACAGCGTTTTTTGTTTATCGCACTGGCGCGGGCGCGTTATAGCCCGAAGGCGGCGCTCTATGCAAGGTCCGGCGGCCTGAGGGTTGAGATTTAGGCTGGACGGCCTATCTTGTATAAGAAAACACCTCATCCATATCCGGAAAGACCCCTTGCATGAGCCAGTCCAGCCCGAATCCGGGAGCGGAATTCACCGCTATCGTCAAGCGCGAAGCAGCGGGCCGGCTGTCCACGCGCAATCTGAAGCCTCTCAAGGGTCTGCTCCCCTTTATCTTCCGCTACAAAGGCGTGTTCGCCGCCGCCATGGTGTTTCTCGTCATCGCCGCCGGCGCCAGTCTGGCCCTCCCCTTGGCGGGCGGGCGTCTGGTTGATCAAAATCTGTCTTCCGAGACTTTGACGCTGCTCAGCGAATCCTGGGGAACGCTGTTCATTCTCATGATGATTTTGGCGGTGGCGGCCTCGCTGCGCTATTATTTCATCACTTGGCTGGGCGAGCGCGTGGTGGCGGATTTGCGTGAGGCGGTGTTCACTCACATCACGTCTCTCAGCCCGGCGTTTTTCGAAGTGACGCGCACCGGCGAAGTGCTCTCGCGGCTGACGACCGACACCACGCTCATTCAGACCGTGGTCGGCTCCACCGTGTCGATCGCCCTGCGTTCACTGGTGATGGGAGTGGGGGCGCTGACCATGCTTCTCTTGACCAGCGCCAAGCTCACCGGCGTGGTTTTGCTCACTGTGCCGATACTCATCGTGACGGCCATTCTGCTTGGCCGGTGGCTGCGCACCCTATCGCGCTCCAGTCAGGATCGGTTGGCGCACACCAGCGCGTTTGCCAGCGAGAGTCTTCACGCTATTCAGACGGTGCAGGCCTTCACCCATGAAAAACTGGACCGGAACCTCTATAAGCGCGCTGTTGAAGGCGCGTTTTGGGTTTCCATCAGGCGCGTGATCGCACGCGCCATTATGACTGGCACGGTCAGCGCTCTGGCATTCAGCAGCATCATCCTTGTACTGATGTTTGGCGTGGCGCAGATCAGCTCTGGCGCGATGAGCGAGGGTGAACTGGCGCAGTTTTTCTTCTACGCTGTCATGCTGGCCATTAACATTGCTGCGCTCAGCGAAGTTTGGTCGGAGGTGCAGCGCGCCGCCGGTGCGGCGGAACGGTTGATGGAATTGCTGGCGATCGAGCCGGTGATCAAGGCGCCGGAAAACCCGGTGGCCATGCCCACGCCGCCTGAAGGCCGGGTGCGTTTTGAACATGTCACATTTCAATACCCCACGCGGCCCGATATCTCGGCGCTGGATGATTTTAATCTCATGGTGGAGCCCGGCGAAACGGTGGCGCTTGTTGGGCCGTCGGGAGCGGGCAAGACTACAGTGTTTCAGCTTTTGCTGCGGTTTTACGATCCGCAAGGTGGCGCGGTGTCGATAGATGGAGTCAACGTCGCCGGCGCCACGCCGCAGGATGTCCGTTCACGGATCAGCGTTGTGCAGCAGGACACCACCATCTTTTCCGGCACCGTGATGGAAAATCTGCGCTACGGACGCCCTGATGCCAGCGATGAAGAGATCACCCAAGCGGCAATTGCGGCCCGCGCGGATGTGTTTATCAATGCGTTGCCGCTTGGCTATGGGACGGAATTGGGGGAGCGGGGGATGATGCTCTCAGGCGGTCAGCGCCAGCGTATCGCCATCGCCCGTGCGATTTTGCGCGGTGCCCCCATCCTCCTGCTGGACGAAGCCACCAGCTCCCTGGATGCGCAAAGCGAACAGCTTGTGCAACAGGCGCTTGACGGCATTATGGTGGGGCGCACCACGCTGGTCATCGCCCACCGCCTGGCGACAGTGGTCAAAGCGGACCGCATCGTTGTGGTGGATCACGGGCGTGTGGTGGATATGGGCACGCATGAAGAGCTCATCGCCAAAGGCGGGCTCTACGCCCAGCTTGCCGAATTGCAGTTCGGTGCGCACGAGACGCCCCCTCTCCCCGGTCCTCTCCCCCAAGGCGGCGAGGGCGCAACAAAAACATCCCTCTCTCCCAAGAAGGCGCGGGATGCACAAGCTTATGTGAGCGTTAAGCGAACTTAGCTGTCGCTGGGTGAGGGGAAGCTGTCACCAGGCAGGCAACACGAAGCTTTTCTTTTCTGTGAGTTTCAGCTCGATGCGCCGGTCGCAGGATTAGGCGTCCGGGGGGGCGGCGGGTTGAGCGGGCTGATAATCGCCAAAGCCGGGCGCCGCGCCCCTCATTTTCTTTTGTGCTTCCCTCTCTTGCCAAGCGTTGCGCAATTGGAGATGGTGGCTCCTGTGATGCGTGAACTTTCCCCCCATTCCGGCGCGCCGGTAACGGCGGTGCTGGGGCCCACCAATACCGGCAAGACCCATCTGGCGGTGGCGCGTATGCTCGGTCACAAAAGCGGCATGATCGGTCTGCCTCTGCGCTTGCTGGCGCGCGAAGTTTATGACCGGGTGGTGGCGGAAAAGGGTGCCGCCTGTGTGGCGCTGATCACCGGCGAAGAAAAAATTCACCCGCCCAAACCGGCCTATTATGTGTGTACGGTCGAGGCGATGCCACTCGATATCGACGTGGCGTTCCTTGCCGTCGATGAGATTCAATTGGCGGCAGACCCGGAGCGCGGCCATGTGTTCACCGATCGGCTGCTGCACGCACGAGGAACGGAGGAAACCATGTTTCTGGGCGCCGAGACCATGCGGCCCCTGCTGAAAATACTTCTCAGGCAGCCGATTTTTGTGACGCGCCCGCGTTTTTCCGATCTGTCCTATGCCGGTCACAAAAAGCTCAGCCGTCTCGCCCGGCGCACCGCCATCGTCGCGTTTTCCGCGGATTCGGTTTATGCCATCGCCGAGTTCGTACGTCGTCAGCGCGGCGGCGCGGCGGTGGTGATGGGGGCTTTGAGCCCGCGCACGCGCAATGCCCAAGTTGCGCTCTATCAGTCGGGTGATGTTGATTTCATGGTCGCCACCGACGCCATCGGCATGGGCCTTAACATGGATGTCGATCATGTCGCGTTCGCCGGTCTCAGCAAATTTGACGGCCGCGCCATGCGCGCGCTGCACCCGGCTGAAACGGCGCAGATCGCCGGGCGCGCCGGGCGATATTTGCAGGACGGCACGTTCGGTTCCACGGCTGATTGCACGTCCTTCGGATCTGAACTGGTGGAACAAATCGAAACGCACCGTTTTGACCCGGTGCGCGCTGTGCACTGGCGCAACAGGGACCTCGATTTTACTTCACTGCCGCGCCTTATTGATGGTCTGGAAACTCCCAGCACAATGCGCGGCCTCATGCGCGCCCGCACCGCGACGGATCTGCGTGCTTTGAAAGCTCTGGCCGCATTGCCACAGATTGCCACTCTTGCCTCAGCGCCCGCCGCGATCCGGCGGCTGTGGGATGTTGCCCAGGTGCCCGATTTCGTTAAGGTAATGTCAGACGAACACGTTCGTCTCCTGACACACATTTATCTTCAGTTGATGGGCGACCGTGAACGGATCTGTTCTGACTGGCTGGCGGCGCAGGTCCGGCCGCTCGACCGCACGGACGGCGATCTTGACACATTGTCAAGCCGCTTGGCGCATATGCGCACATGGTCATTCGTCGCCAACCGTTCGGGCTGGGTGGAAGAGCCGGGGCATTGGCGCCATGAGACCCGCGCCATAGAAGACCGCTTGTCGGATGCGCTGCATGCGCGTCTGACCCAACGTTTTGTTGACCGGCGCACATCCGTGTTGATGAGGCGTCTGCGGGATGATGAAAATTTGAGCGCCTCTGTCAGTGATGAGGGAGAGGTTCTGGTTGAAGGAGAATATGTCGGCCGCCTTTTGGGTCTGGGTTTTGATGCTGATCCGCGCGCCCGGGGCGTGCACGGCAAGGCATTGCGGGCTGCTGCCGTCAAAGCACTAGCCCCGGAAATTGGAAGCCGAGCAAAAGAGTTGATCGTTTCTGATGCGCCCGGCCTTATGCTCACCGACCTTGGTAAATTATGGTGGCGTGGCGGGGCCATTGCGCGGCTTGTGCCCGGTGCGCACTGGCTAGAGCCTAAGATAAACATTCTGCAAACAGATGATCTGACGGCTGATCTTGAACGTCAGATAGTCCTGCGTCTGCAAAACTGGGCGAGCGCCCATATCGCGGCCCATGTGGCGCCGCTGATCAGATTGCGCGCCGCTATCGAGGATACATCGGCGCAGGGTTTGCAGGGGCTGGCGCGCGGCGTCGGTTTTCAGCTTGTGGAGAATTACGGGATGCTTGACAGGCGCGGTGTGGCCGCGCAGATTCGCGCGCTAGAACCGTCTGACCGAGCGTCTTTGCGCCGTCTCGGCGTTCGTTTCGGTGAGTTCAGCGTATTTTTACCAAAAATTCTAAAACCCGCCGCGACGCGCTGTTTGGTTATGCTGTGGCGGATTATGCAATCCGATCCGCGTGCAAAATCTTATGCAAGTCCCCTGCCGGGCCTGTGTTCCGCACCATGCGATGAGGCAGCCCCCCGTGCTTTTTATGCTGCTTGCGGCTTCAGCCCCTGCGGCACGCGGGCGGTACGGGTTGATATGCTTGAGCGTCTGGCATTGCTCATTCGCGAGACCATGGACCCTCCACTTGAAAAATCGAATAAAGATCAGGTTACAGAACAGAATCCTGACGGAAGTAAACTAGAGGCACAAAGAAAATCCCGCAAGCATAGATTTGTCGTTACCCCGGACATGATGTCGTTGGTAGGGTGCAGTGGCGAGGATTTTGAAAATTTGCTGCGTGCGCTGAATTTTTGCTCCGAGATGCGCGCGAAGGGTGACGGCCCGTCTGTTAAGGAATGGCGGCGCAAAGCGCCTCGGCGTTTTGCGCCGTCTAAGAAAAGCGCTAAACCGCACCGGGCGAGGGCAATCAAACCCAAAAAGCCGCCTGCTCCCCGGCGTTCCAAACCTATAGATCCCGAATCACCTTTCGCGGTGCTCCGCGTCCTCACAAAATCAGACGAAATACCATGACCAACTCTGCCAGCCTGCGGGTTGATAAATGGCTCTGGCATGCCCGGTTTTTTAAAACCCGCTCACTGGCGACGAAATTCGCGGTTGGTGGGAAAATTCGGCTGAGCCGGGCAGGTTTGACCGAACACCTCATCAAGCCCAGCGCGGGCGTGATGGCTGGGGATGTGTTGACCTTTCCCCTTGGTGCGCATGTGCGGCAAATCCGCATTGTGGCGCTAGGCGTGCGACGGGGTCCTGCGACGGAGGCGGGCACTTTGTATGAGGATCTGGCGCCGCCGGTTACAATCGGACATTCCCCGTCATCGCGCCCTGACGGATTGGCAGTGCGGCAGGCGGGCGCCGGGCGTCCGACCAAAAAGCAGCGCCGGGCGACGGATCGGCTGAGATCTGAGTTCGATTGAAATCCCTCAGGCGCTGACATTTGAGCCTTCTTGCCGCCTGGGCGTCTTCCGTGATAGGCAAGGCCCCATGCTGAACAGGATCAAAGATTTCCTGTCCCACGGAGGTTCGCGAGAGAAGGCCTCTCAGGACGGCCATTCACTGGAAGACTATCAGATCGCCGCCGCCGCCTTGCTGATCGAGACCGCCCGGCTTGATGAAGTCCTGGATGCTTCAGAAACGGCGGCAATCCACCGCATTTTGAGTGACCTGTTTGATCTCGATGAAAAGGAAACGGAAAGCTTGATTGAAGCCGCTTCGACAAGTCAGGAAAAATCGGTCGATATTCATCAATTCACCCGCCGAATCAAAGACTCTTTTTCATATGAGGAGCGCATTCACCTCATTGAATTGTTATGGGAAGTGGCTTATGCCGACGGCGTGCTGCATGACTTTGAAGCGAATTTGCTGCGCCGGGTTGGCGGACTTATTCATGTCAGCGATCGGGACCGGGGAGAGGCTCGGCTGCGGGTCTTGGAAAAACTGGGCATAGAGGTTAAGTAAGAGCCGAAAAGCTGCAAGTCTCTGCGCAAAGGGGGTTCCATCCTGGAGAGCCGGGCGCCGCTGGCAGCCCGAAAATCAAGAGGGCCATCCATGCCTGAATGTGAGAAATGATGGAGAAAGAATGACCTATTTAGTTGTTGATGCCTGTATCAAGTGCAAACTTATGGATTGTGTTGATGTCTGCCCTGTGGATTGTTTTTATGAGGGTGAAAACATGCTGGTGATCCACCCCGATGAATGTATTGATTGCGGTGTCTGTGAGCCGGAGTGTCCGGTTGATGCCATCGTCCCCGACACCGAAGACGACAATGGCAAATGGCTGGCCATCAACACGGAATTTGCAGCAAAATGGCCCAATATCATTGTCAGCGGCACGCCCCCCGAAGATTCCGATAATTTCAGAGAAGAAACGGGCAAGTTCGAGAAGTATTTCAGCGAAAAACCCGGAAAAGGCAGTTAAGTTTCAGGTGTTTTGGCCTTATTTCGAAGTAATCATGATATTTTATGTGTATTTCGTAAGTATACATGAGTTGCAGGGGGTGCGGTTTAAAGCCCGTATTGGTTTTTGCGCTTAAATATGCTATATTCTTCAGTATGGTTAGAGCCGGTGCGGCACATTGCTTGGTGACAGGCAACTGATCGCGTAATTTACAGTGCTAGAGGATGTGCTGAATTCCCGACAAACGGGGAAGTGGCGTCAGTTTTGCATTTAGGTCTTGAGGTGTGTTGACCTGCTTCAGGTGAAGCGGGGGGTTTGGGGACAAACATCACACCCAGTGTTCGGTATTTCCAAGTGGAATAAACCAGGAATAAGAAGGGCTGTCTCTGTTCAAGGTCAGCCTCATAAGGAATGTGACCACCGCCTTTTCTCCGGGGGCCGTCTGATGGAGAGAAGCGGTGATTTGGTTCGCCATCCGGAGTTTGGGCCAGGGGCCGTGTAAAATAAAGAGAGTGACAAATGACGAAAAAACAATCGACCAGAAAAAAACTGGATTTCAAACCCAAACAGTTCATCGTCTATCCCGCCCATGGTGTGGGTCAGGTGGTTGCCGTTGAAGAACAGGACGTTGCCGGCGTCTCTATAGAGCTGTTTGTCGTTGAATTTGAAAAAGACAAGATGACTCTGCGCGTGCCGACTCATAAAGCCACTGCGGTTGGGATGCGGCCGATTTCCAGTCCCGAGACCATTAAAAACGCTCTTGAGACGCTCAAAGGCCGGGCGCGTATCAAACGCACCATGTGGAGCCGGCGGGCACAGGAATACGAATCGAAAATCAATTCGGGTAATCTTATTTTCGTTGCCGAAGTGGTGCGGGATCTGTTCCGCTCCGGTGGGCAGCCCGAGCAATCCTATTCCGAGCGTCAGCTCTACGAAGCGGCGCTGGAGCGCATGGCACGCGAAGTTGGCGCGGTTGAAAAGCTTAAAGAGGAAGACGCCATTGCGTGCGTTGAAGGCACGCTGGTCAAAGCGGCGGCGGTTGTGGCGGCGGCGGCAGAAGCTGCGGCGGCGGCCGAAGCTGAGGCTGAGGAGGAGACAAACGCGGCCTGAAAATGCCTTTTCTGATGCCGGTCGGGTCTCTGATCTGAAATCATTCAGGGCGCGTGGCGCAGCCTGTCAGACGGTCTGTCAGGCGGGGTGCCCCGGCGCTGAGGCGTTCCATCTGTTCAGGATGCGTGAGTTGAATGTGCGGGCCATTGCGGGCGTCCATCCATCCCCGCACGCGGACCTGCTGGCCGGAAAGCGCCAGAAGGTCCCAACCTTGCTGTTTAAACAGTCCTTGATCTTTGACGGCGATGCTGACCGTAAAATCCGTGCGCCAGTCTGCGCCAAAATTGAGGTATATCCAGGCGCGCACTTTTTGTGCCGCCCGCACGCGGCCCTCGACAATCTGAAAACCACCCACGCCCCTGAAGGCGGTATCCGGGTCCAGAAGCTGGTATGCGTCCAGAGCCCACAGACCGCGCCGCGCGGCGCGTGCGGTCGTCTCAAGCGCGAGCAATTCCGTGACGCAGGCGCGATTGTCCGCAAAACTATAAACCCGCGCCAGCCCCGCCCTGATCATCGCGCCCTGCACCCACAGCCCATCGGCGCGGTAAAGCTGCGCCAGCGCCCGGCCGTGGCGATCGCGCCGGACGCCGCCATAGAAAAGACTGACGGTGCGGCCCAGAACCAGAGCTTTGAGCGCATCGCGCGATTCAGGCGCCATCGGCCAAGCGGGAAAGCCTGAGCTCTCCAGGGGCAGTCTGGGTGCTTGCAGACCGACAAGACGCACCACCACTCCATCGCTCAAACGCAGTGTATCACCACTGCTTACCGCTGCCACCACTCCGGATTCGCCCGGCGTTAATTCCCCCGCGTGGACCGAAACTTCCATGCACAGACAAAAAATGGTGAGGGAAACAGGAATACGCATCCCTAATCCTGCAATGCTCCTCGCATGGTTTCGATCTGCACCAGTTTCTGCTCAAACAATGCCCAGTCGTCCTGCTCGGCGATAGCCCGCCAGATGGTTTCGATCTCGTCGATCAGCAAAGTGCAGGGCTGGGATTGTGCAAAATAAGGATGGTCCAGCCGTGCCTGTTCATAGGGTTTATGGTGCGTTAGTATCACTCTCACCCTCTCAAAGGCGGGTGTCTCGTAAGCTGGTGCCGCCGGGCTCCGGGCGGCGCGCTGTGCACTGATCATCCCGCCATACCAATCAAAGAAAAACTGCTCAAAACTGGTTTTGCTTTCGTTCAAGAAAGAAAAAATTTCAGCAACCAGCCTTAGGTCTTTTGCATGACCAAGAGTACGCACGCTTAAGCGTTTGATGACACTTGCTGCGAGGGCTTTTTGATAATCATCGCCGAAGGGCTGGAGCGCATTCACCAGAAGATCTTTTGGACAGATTAAGTTCAGCGCGCCCGCCAGTTGCTTT
>Ga0114931_10000545_pt1 | contig 45451 bp, 42 predicted proteins | sample 2SBtaG_FD_89579 | JGI IMG/M metagenome (GOLD analysis project Ga0114931, IMG submission 89579) | Deep subsurface microbial communities from Kolumbo volcano to uncover new lineages of life (NeLLi) - 2SBTROV14_V59a metaG | ecosystem: Environmental > Aquatic > Marine > Volcanic | place: Kolumbo... | reverse complement strand
TCGTCTTTTGTAAAAATCATGTTTTAAAACAAGCCCATTTGCCATTCCTATAAATCTAACTACAGTGAGCATACCTGAGTCACTGAGTCGATAGTTAAGATATTCATCGATTGATGGAGTCTGACCTTTAGACCATAAATCAACAGTTTTGAGACTTCCATTAATGAGGTAATCTTCGACAAGTTTGAAGAACATGGAGAATTGGCTTGTCTCTTCACTTTTTGAACTGTCTAAGCTTTTTGTATTTGCACCGGAATTATGTTCCATCTTTTTCTTAACAACTTTTCCAACATAATTAGTAAATCTGTAAAATTTTGGTTGTTTTTCGTCGATTCTATCACTATTCATTGCTTCGATAATAGATTTAATAATGCTGGTAGCATATCTTAGATTCTTTCCAATGTCTTGGTTCTTGTCTAGGAAATCATCGACGAAAAACAACCAAACATTCCATAGATGACACATGTAAAGTATTGATTGACTAGCATTAGGGTAGGCTAGTCCAGCTAGATATTCAAACTTTGATTTTTCCAAAATTTTCTCGACTCCTTCCGACATCTCAAACTTCTTCAGAATTTTGATAAGTTCTTTTGATACCAAACTCTGATTTCTGTTGGTTGAATAGTCCAATTCAACCTTGAATCTGCCAAGTGTTATTTTTTCCATTTTTGATATACAGGGGTTTTGGTGTTCCAAGAAAAAATGGACGTTTAGTCAATTTTTATATTTTTGGTGTTTATCTAATAATATTTATTTTCCCTATTGATATAGTCAAATAAAATTCATAGAATTGCCAGTATCAATAGGAAAAATGATCAGGTGTTTATCAAACATGTAATATAAACCTAAACTACTAGCTTCATCTTTAGGATAACAATATGTCTCAATTAGCTAAATACTGTATTCAGGAATTTTTTCTTTCATTAGTTAAGTTGTTTGTCAAATATAAATTATTGAAAAATTTCGATCGCGACTCATTATTGAAAATTTTCAAAACTTGTTTATTTTGGCTTCTCTATGGAACTAAAACACTTAGATCAATTAAATCGACTGAGTCACTCAAAATGTTTTCTCATCTCGATTAAAACATCATCGAATATCACTGCTGTACATTTAACTCGTATATGAGTTAAATGTTTAAGTCGCCAATAAGTCATTCTAAGAAATTGAGCAATTTCTCTAACGAGTCTGATATTAAACTATCTGACAAAATTGGATCAAGGCGAGAGTTAAGAACTTCAGAAACATCATTAAATAGTGATTTGACCGATGGACGATCAAGTGATTTTTTTGAAACCATCTTTTTCAAAATGCCAATCAAAGATTCATCTATCCCTGTTTTTTTCAATGCTATTAGGTAGAGAGTGCTAAATTTTGTATTTTTTGGGTTGGCCATACTGCCTAAATTAGGTATCTTCTTTAGTTGATATGGAAGATGACCAGTTAATATTTCACATATAGACGATCCTAACGCAAACACATCACATCTTTCAGCGTGCAATTTGAGATTATCTAAATTCTTTCCTGGAATTCCCTTATATGATGCTACTAAATTAACTAATGAAGTCATGTCATCATATGTCATAAATTCTAGTGTGGGAACAACGTCGTTACTATCAGTAAAGGCCTCTTCAATCCTCGAACTTCCAAAATCAGCCAGATAGTATTTTTTCCCATGTTTAAAGATATTCTCAGGTTTAATGTCTCCATGCATTAATCCCTTTAAACTAAGATATCTGAGTCCGTTGATCAGTTGCGAAATCATATCTTCCTTATCTATATTACTCTGACTTGAAACTAATGTTGATACAATTCCTGGTTTGTCTGGGCTTAAATCTCCGTCACATAGAGTTGTCAAATAACAATTACACTTCTTTGTGGAAACTACTTTACATACTTCTTGATTATTCTTGTTTTTCTTTATTTTAACAGTTGCGTATGGAGATGGTTGAATTCCAACTTGATTATTACAGGGGTTAATAGTCCTAAGAATATTAATTTCATTTCTAAGATCTTTAATATCTCTGGGTATTTTCTGTCTCCTACCTATCTTTTCTAGTGCTGATTCAGCTACCTTGTAAGCTAAAAAATTCTTATCTGTGACATTATAGGCTTTGTATACTGTTGAAAACTGACCAGTTCCAACAACAAAGTCTGGAGTTTTGAATTGAATATCGCTATGTTTAGGTAAATAAATCTTATGTTTTTTCTTGTTTATAGTTAGATTAATGGTTATTCCATAAGTATTTAGTTTCGATATTATATCATTAACCGATATGGTCTCTATATCTTTATTTAATACAAGATCTTTTATTGTATTTTCCATCACATTCAAATATCTTTTATGATTGTCTCATTTAAAGTATTCTATCACCTAACAAGATAATAAATAAAAATGATTAATAATTTTAGATATATGTCATAAGAAATAACTCACTATAGATGGATACAAAAACGAATATCTATAATATTGAAAAATTCAATAATAAAGATCCAATATCTAATAAAATAGATGTTGATGTTGTTATTGAATATATTTCCACAATTTTTGAAAAAACTCCTATAAATCTTGCCAATATTGGATGTGGTAATGCATATTTCAACACACTCCTATGTAAACATTTAAATATCAAAAAAATGGTTCTAGTTGATCCAAATTCTACAAATAAAAAAGTAATCAAAATGACAGCAGAGAAATATCTATTGGAAATGAAAGACAACACATATGACTTAATTTTATTTAAATATATGTTCCATTATATCAAATCAGACATCAATATGTTTATTGCTGAGATGAGAAAAAAATTGACAAAAAATGGAAAAATAATTATATGTGCCACGAGCAAAACAACAAAATTCCCATGGACAGATGATATACAAAAAAGTTCAGACGAATTATTCGAAAATGGAGTGTATAACACTCTCGATTTTTTATATTCCAATAACAAAATTTCTAAGACAATCAAAGCAAAGATTCCAAAGAAGAAATGGATAGATTTTGTCGAATCTAAAACATGGGGTCATATGTATAATTTGACCAAAATCCAAATTGAAAATTTCAAGACTTATGTACATAATAACTATAATAGTACTGTCGAGTTCAATTATATTATTTCATTTTACAACATAGGTCGTTTATAAATATTCCTCATTTCTTACTTAGGTAAGAAATGATTAGAAAGATTCATTTAATCTTATTGCTCACTATACCAAGCGGTTTCTATTATTGATTCCAGTGTTCGATATATTCTATTCCAACCAAGATAATGTCTAGCTTTCTTATTACTTGCAATTAATGCTGGTGGGTCTCCTAATCTTCTTGGGGCATCTTCAGTCATTATATTTTTATCTGTTACTTTTCTAGATGTTTCTATTACTTGTTTAACACTATATCCACTACCAGTTCCCAAATTAAAAACTGTTGATCCATTAGGCGCAGTGATTCCTATTTCTATTTTTGGTTTATCAGTCATAGTTTTATCATCTAAGGATAATATATAATCAATTCCATGAAGATGGGCACTAATAATATCACTAACATGTACATAATCACGAAAACAAGTTCCATCACTAGTCTTGTAATCATTACCAAATATATAAATTTTTTCTCTTTTACCAGAAGCTACCTGTAAAACAATAGGGATTAAGTGAGTTTCTGGTTGATGATCCTCTTTTAGACATCCACTTTTGTCAGCTCCAGATGCATTAAAATAACGAAAAGATACATATTTGAATTCTGGATGTGCTAGGGCAGTGAAGTACAACATTTGTTCCACTGCTAATTTAGTAGCTCCGTAGGTATTAGTAGGATTGAGTGGAATATTTTCAACTATTGGCATTTCTTTGGGTTCTCCATAAACCGCAGCTGTTGAAGAGAATATTAAGTTATAAACTTTATGTTTGATCATAGAAGATACCAACGAATAAGTTCCAATAACATTGTTTTGATAGTATTTCAGAGGGTCTTTCATTGACTCACCAACTAAAGAACTAGCACAAAAATGCATCACTGAAAATATCTTGTTATCAGTAAACACTTTATCTAGGAGTGCAGAATCACAGATATTGCCCTTATAGAACTTAATCTTATTCTTTTTCTTTCTTTCATTGATTACGCACTCTGACGCAACTTGAGATTCTATCTTGTTTATAACATTTTTGTGTCCTGTAGAAAGGTTGTCTATAACAATAACTTCAAATATCTGCTGTCGCAATAACTCCAGAACTGCATGAGATCCAATATAACCACAACCTCCACAAATCAAGATAGATGACTTGGTCTGACTTATTCTTGACCAAGTTCCAAATTTCATTGAAGATCTAGAAGGATCGGTTTTACAAGAGGTTGCAGCTACAGATTTGTTAGCTTTCGAATTTTTCCCAGAGGTTTGATCCATTTCTTTTATTATTCAATACTTTATGGCAAGTAACAAAACATATTTGATTCATTATCAGATATGTTAGGAGATTTATACTGCAGGTGGTTCGCATCTATTTGGTCCAGATCCTTGAGTTTGACAAGTTAAACCAAAATCACATTCAGATGTGTCACTACAGTCAGCTCCCTTAGCTTTACCGTTGGATCCTTTATGACATCTTGCATCCCCTCCGCAATATAAATCTTTACCACAGTCTTCATTCTTGGGTGGATTGCAAATATCACATTCTCTTTTACCAATAGCAGCACTCAGCACCCAAATCCAGATAAGAAATGCTATTAGGGATATTGCAAAAATTCCAGTAAATCCCCATTTGATTCCAGATCCAGTATGTTTCTTGAACCAAAACATTATTACTATGATGAGTAGAATAACTAATATGACAACTCCTATTCCAATGACGATATTTCTTTCTCTCGCTGGATCTGTGCTACTTGTTTTACATGGAGATATCACTGTATCTCCATTTCCATTAGAGCTCATTCCGATTAGATGTTTTATTATTCGGAAAAAACTTTCATGTTGGATGTTTTTGAAGATCTTATGCCTGTATCCAGGTACAAGAGTTTTAAATGCTTAACTCCTATTATCTATAATATCAGCCAATAAACTCGATCTCTCAATATTTGAAGGCATCCTTTATAAATGTTTTATTACGCGCAGGTTATATTATTCGATAACCTATAATATTAGCCAACAAACTCGATCTCTCAATATTTGAAGGCTTCACTTATCTTTGCGTTATTTACTTTCTTATTTGTATTATCTTGTGATGACCTAGGTCATCTTCTTAATAATATTCCAATAATATTAGCCAACAAACTCGATCTCTCAATATTTGAAGGCTTCACTTATTTACTTTCTTATTTTATTCCTAATTTAGCCAAGTTAATATGTTTTAACCTGTTACCAATCCATACCGCGTGGAGGTATAGGAATACATGGATCGGACGACGGGAGATCATGGCCGTCGCCGCAACTTATATCGATGTCACTATCGAAATGGCTGAAGTTTCAATTAAAAAGTTAATGAAAGAATATCCTGTTCCATCGGGGGAAACAAAATTAACCTCTATTTGGCTCCTTCCTTTTAATGTCCATTCAACAATCCAGGAGAGTGATAGGTGAACTCTTGATCCTGTGTATATATAAATTCATTTTTTGAACTACCCCGAAAGCTAGTGAAGAATATCCGATCCTAGAACCAAACCCCGCAGGTGCTTCTTCATTTTCGATTGTTTCAAAAGAATTGATGAGAGCTGAACCAACTCCCACCATTCTTTGATATACACGAAATTTTAGATCAATTTTGTTTTTGCTCACATATTTTTATTTTTATTTTTTCCTCTGTACTAGTCTCATGTCTGTTATTTTACAAACTTAAGATAAACTTTATTAAAATGCAGTATTTTTCTGGTGTTGATTGGTTGATGAACTCGATCTCTCAATATCCATCAACATTTATGTGTTTTTTGTGTGTTTATGGTGACAAACTCGATCTCTCGATCTCTCAATATCTGCCATATGCCTATTTTGACTCCAGGGTCGGGAGTTTTTATTTGAACTATGTTCAAGTCTTGCCAACACAATAAATATTGGAGGTACTACTTAATGATGTATGTAGTGTCTAATTTCGAGACCAGACTTCAATATTAAATTGTTATTGATAGGATAAATGGCACCCTATCCTAATTTTCTCGTTTTAATCAATTTTCATTCAGTGGACACACTTTTGGTATATATCTTTATTACACATTGATCCCAATGGATCGATGTGTTATTTTAATATTATTTTTATGGTTCAGTACTTGGAGTAGCAATTGGACCTTGTTTTTCAGTGATAATTGATTTTGTGGATTTAGTCAACCAATGAGGAAAACAGATAGTTTGATGCTTTTTCAAGTCATCTTTATGAACACGAAGTCTGCATTGGTTGCACTTTCTAATAATATTGGATCCGCAATTTCCAATATGGGTTTGCATTTGAGAAATCATAACCATGAGACTACAATGTTCGCATTTCTTCCATTTGCAACGTCTTTTATGTTGCACCATTGCACTACAAGGTACTTGACGACAACAATTGTTACAAAAGACTCGATGATTTCTGATATGATCTTTCAAGTCTTCTTTTGTACCGAAGAATTTACAAGAATTACAACCAAATACGCATTTTCTTTTTCCATGTTCAGCAGATTTTGATGGATGATGTTTACCTTTGCAATGTTTGCATTTGGTGATGCATTTACCGAATCCATGCTCTGCTGATTTTTTTCTTGGAATATATTGGTGACAATCATCACATAGTATTTCCATTTCTGGACAGTCAAAGTTAATATGATGGTCAAGTTTGGAGCGAATCATATCAGCGTTACACTGTTCGCATTTAGACATAGTTTTAGGACAACTATTCTTTTTGTGTCGTTCCATGTGTTTAAATGGAACATTCTTCTGGCAAAGATCACAAGGAACCTGTCGATTAGGACAGGTATTCTTTTTGTGATGTTCGATATCTTTTCGTTTAATTTTATCATAACAATCATAACATACAACATCACACTCAGGGCAAGTTTCCCTATGTTTAACTATCTTTTTATAAGATTGTTTGACATTGCAACCTTCACAATTAAACATGATCTGTTGTCGTATTGTTTGTTCAATTGGATTGAGAACACGGAAATGTTTTGAATTTTGGCACCATGGGCACTTTTTTCTACCTGTTTGTCTTTCCCAACATTGTTTATGAATCCATTTGGGACATTTAACACAACAGACAACATCATCAATAAGTTGTTCTCGACAAATCTTGCATTCTCGATATTCATCAAGATCAAGTTTGAGTTGAATAGTTTCTTCAACATCATTGTCAGAATCTATTTCCGAGTTTTCTTCAAGAGCAGCAGCTAATTCAGCGAATTTATTCATAAATGGGGGTTCCTATAAGTAGGGGTTAATCTTCAATTGTAAAAAGAGAATGAAATAGTCAATTTTTGTGACTTTGCATCAAAATACCTCTAAAGTATTAGAGGTATTTCTGTCCTTGACGGTACTAATTAAATGTTGTCAATATTAATATCCGTTTTTCTTTGCATCAGTTTTCTTATTTAACTTGGTAGTTCCCTCAAAGTAGAGCTTATCAATGACTGCATCAAGAAGATCATCACATAGTGAATTAGGCATGCGTCCTTCAGGAGTAAGTTCTAGTTTCGGATTTCGATCGAAATAAATAATAGGTTGTTTAACTTGCTTCATAGTTTTCTTATAAGTCTTCTCTAGATCCTGGAAATACTCGATTGTATAACCATCAATCTCTGATTGATTTCCCCTAAGTTTCATTCTTTCGTATGCGTTTTCAGGGGTAACATCAAGATAGATAGTGAATGTGGGTTCAGGACAATCCTTGACTTCCGTTGTCAAAGTTTTCATATAGACTTCCCATTCTTCTTCAGTAATAAATCCCGCTTTCATCAACATAAAAGCAAATGTGTAATCTCCTGGAAGACTTCTGTCAATAATAGAAGTTCCTCCCTTCTTAGCAAATTCCCAAGCCTCACGATAAATTTGGAATCGTTTAATGAGCATCACCATCTGAAATCCGAATGCTCTATTCTTCATATTTTTATTGGGATCTTCTTCATCGTCTGAAGGCTTTAAATAAAGACCGAGATATTCATTGTTCTTGTATTCTGGAAAGTATTTAGCGTTAATTCCCAGTTTATTGAGACGATATTCTAAACTTTCACCTGTAGTACTCTTACTAGCTCCGATAGTTCCTTCAAGACAGAACATTGCCCCCGATAGAAAGCGATATCTTCTGGCTTTGGGATCGGTGTTAGCAAATATTTGGATTTGTTTCGTTCTCTCCATTTGTATGACGTTTGATAATTCGGGAGTATGATATTAAGAAGTTTCCGAAACTAAACATTGATTAATTCAGTTATCAATTTCCGTGGATTCAAATTGTGAAAGTCTATGTTAGGTACCTAGATATGATAATCATAGAGAATAAAAATCTTTACATATATCACTGCCTAGTGATATGTGTATGTTTAAAGGTAAGATATTAATTTTGATATAAAAAGATAGAACAACATCGTTTATGATCCAATAAATAAACTCATTTGTCCATCTTTATTTAGGTAAGTTCTTTCAAGAAATTTGGAATCAGTCAATGTATCTCATCGAGATGGAAAAATTTCTTGGGCTTCTTTCCAGTCAGCTTCATGATAGGTGTCACATTTTATCTTATCGTAATATTCTTTCGTTAATGGTTGAGACAAATATTTTTCGACTGCTTCAATTGCAGCTTTTTCAGTTACTGTTGACAACCGAATTTTTGTTGTCATATACTCGTAATTCATCTGCATCATAAAGACAATTGGTATAAACAAATTTTCCTTTCTCGGGTTCTGTTGGTGCTTTTAAACCTCTAAAATTAGCGGCTATGACATCGCTTCGTGGTAATTTGGATTGATCCATTGATAGTTGATTGATCAGAACCATATTTGTTTTAATACTTGAGTCATTTTCCCTCAAAATAGACAACAATCTTAGCTACATATTAGTGTCTATACACTTATATATTTTCGTTTTACGTTGTCTATGGTGCTGTTGTGGTAGTTACAGTAGGAAGTGATGTAGATGGCATTTGATCTTTGATTAGACCAGAATCTACAAGATGATTGGCATATTTTTTGGATAACTCTATGTGTTTATCACATAGGTTAACTAATTTAGATAACGGTTTTCCACTTCCTAAATTGCCAAGACATTTGTAAGGATGAGTCTTTTTGTTCTTATAATCCTTAATTTTGAGACTCAAACGAACATTAAATTCTTTGGTTGCATGAGCAAATACCAAATAAGGTATATCACATCCTAAATGATACATCATAAGAGGATGTTGATCTGTGTTCATATTGCCTTCGTGAGATAAAAGAAAATAATGAAGACCACTTCCAGTAGAATAAATGCGAAATAACAATTCTGGGTGTTGCTTGCAATAGTTTGTTAGATTTTTCATTCCTTCTTCTTGATTAGCTATTCTTCCTGGATAATAATCAATATCTACCATTAAAAGTTTGGTGAAGGCGACGGCCACCATCATAGGATCATTAATAATTTTGTAATCTTGATTGATTGATAGATAGGCTCTGTTATTGGAAATACGATAACCAAATCTTACTGCTAACTTCTTAATAAATTCAGTGGTTAAAGTGAAATATTTTAGGTAAGCTTGACTGCTTTTCTTCATAAACCATGAAAGTTCGCTGTCTCGATGTTTTTCAGGAATATTGCCAGATAGCCCAGATATAAAATTTTCACGACCAAATGACGATCCCTTAAGCTCTGTGTACTCTTCATATTCAGGTGGTATTAATCTTTTGACTTCATTAGTGTAATTATATGTATTTGGATCATGGTCTAGGAACTTTCTCAATATTTTTACTGAAGCTGATGATTTTGTTGTGTAAGTAGAGACTTCATAAGTTGTATGATATTTTAATCTAATTCGTTTGAACGATATGTCATGTTCATGTTTCTTAGCAATAACTACTTTGTTACTTAATCCGAGAAAGACTGGACTATAAGTAGGATGATCTTGCAATCTTTTGATAAAATCATATCCTTCCAGGCTCGGCCATTTAATATGACATCCATAAATAGCTAAACAAAATACACCAGGTTTCCATGTACAATATACATCACAGCTTACTGGATATATCTCATTGATAACTTCGATCAATTCGTCCCATTCGAAAGAAACCATTTCAGTCATAAGCTTGTTTAAGTCTATATTTAGGAATGTAATACCCTGAATTGATAAACAATAACTCCATTCGTAATCTGTACTACCTACGCATCTATTTAAGTTCCAACCGTGCTTTATAGATAAAGCAAGATCGATAAAGAATAATGGTTTAGCCAACACTGAGAGAATTTCTAAGTTATTTTGCTTAATTTTGGTTATCTTCTGAACTCCAAGAGAAATGAGATTTTCAATCACCACTGGTTCGTCAATATTGTGTGTTTCTTTTTCTTTTACTAGGTTACTAGCAAGAACTGCCTGTTTAGCAACTGTTTTTGACGATAAAATGATAGTCGTGATGCTATTTTTATCCCACGTCTGTTTACATATAGGACAGGCTAGTTTTATTTTTTTTGAACACTCTGAGCAATAGACATGGCCACATTTACCAGCAATCCTCTTTTCGTTAAGTTCGTCATAACATATAGGACATTCATCAGTCAAATAAATTTTAGAAGATTTTTTGATCTTTTTCTTAGGGGGCTTCGGTTTTCTATGTGATCTGTAACTATAACTGCTACCAACACGTTGCTGATAATCATCGTCTGAATCACTGGAGTCACTAGAATCAGCGACGTGTTGGTCGCTAAAAGAATATCCTTGGTGTATCATAGGGGAAAATTTCTGCTCTTTGTTTATGTTATTATGTTGATCATTTTCTATTTCTTTTTTTATATATGAATCAGCTGCTTTTCCTACCAATTTATCTGCTCTGTTATTTCCAACACTAGATGCATGACCAGTTACATATTTTATTTTAGTGTTACCAGTTCTCCCTGATATTAGTGCTTCCGCAGTTAATACTAGATCTTGGGTTTTGATTGGTCTTCTGTTAGAATTAACCCAATGTTTATTTCTCCAATTAGGAAGATATTCATCGAAAGTTTTGCAGATGGTTATTAGGTCGGTTCTAATTTCAATATCTCTCCCTGAAGGTGCTGCTTAAAGAACAAATATCAAAGCCATCCATTACGCACGGGCATTACTCAAAAAATCATTTGACCCACTTAATGCTTTAGATATATCATAAATGAATGTTATACCCAATCCTGCAGCTTTTAGTTCTCCTTTTCCTTTACAAGATTCATCAGTATAGATTATTATTGGAGCAGGATCTGAAGTTGTCTTGGAGTTTATTTTTATTGGTTCTGAATGCATGAACCCTTTTACCACAAGCCAGTCTTTTTTCCGGACTTATTGATATTTTATCGAGATTCATCTTGTTGTAATAATCTTGATGTAAATAATCAGTGAGAGGAACTTTGTTTTCAATTAGTGATGCAATAAGAACATGAAATCTTTGAAGTTTTAAATACCATCTTTTATGACTGATACTTGGTCCGCTCATTAATTGAAGAATAACATCTTGATCTGAAGGAATTCCCCAATTGATATCCGGGCAATAAGTTCAATAGATGTCATTACAAAGGTAGCTTGATTCCAAGCTAGAATCTTAGGCAAAATTTCCAGTTTCTGTTTGACCTGTTCAAGTAAACAGAATGTTTTTAGATCAGTCTTAGTTGGTTTATTCGTAGTTTCAGTGTGTGTTATAGTCTCCTGAACATTGTCTTTACCGTTGATTTCACTCTGGAATAGCTGTTCTAGCTCTTTATCAGTAATACGTTGTTCATACGGGTCATCGATACCGTTATTAAGAAGCCACAGATAAGCCTCTCTTGGATTTTCTCCTTTAAATTTTTTGTTTTTGTTTTTCTCCCTTTGATTAATCTTGAAACGTTGGTCCAGACATCAAGGAAATAATAAACATTTTCTCCATTGTCATCCTCTATTATTGTTGCGTAGTAGTCCATGTTTTTAACAACTAAGCTTTATTAATTTGAATAAGAGATATAAAGGTGATTCAATTTTCTAGGAACCTGGAAGAAAATTGACAATCACTGTATTTAATTTAATATAACTCTATCAACCACTAATAATGGATATTCTAGCTGAAAGTACCTCGTCCGAGGTAACAATTAAAATTTCTGATATGTGTCCCTACTGTTTAGAGAAGTTTGAACTTCCTAATGAGATTACCAAGTTTACATGTTGTGGAAGTATTTTCCATCTTGAATGTATTTCTACGTGGGTGAGTGTAAAGAAAACTTGTCTCATTTGTAGGTCTAATATAGATTCTGATGATCTTGTTCTCTACACTAAGATGACTAAGGAAGATATTAAGAAAATAGAACAAATGATAAATATAAACCTACCACCTGTTAAGGAAATAGTAACTAAAACTCTGAGTGAAACTGTGGTACCTTCTGCTCCACCTATTGAATCAGAGGATGAAATATCAGATTCTGATTCTGAACCACAAATTATTTGCTCTTCCTGTGGCGAGTCTGTAGATAAATCAAAAACTATAGAACATTACCTTAGTGAGCATTCAGACGAATTTGAAACTTCTATTACTATTCCCCCTAATATAAAGCTTAAAGCCCCTTGGGAAATGGTATTGGAATAAAAACTGGAAAAACTTCGAAAAACAGAAATTGACTGTCTAATTTTTTGTTATCTAATAACTGATGACTCATGATTCTAGGGTCAACTTTTCTTTTTGAACATATCAGGAGCAAAAAGCGGAAGATAGTTTTTCTTACCTGTAAGTTTTAGAAAAACAACCAATTTACTTGATATTCGTAGCGGAGAAGGCAATTACTTCAACAAATAATACTGATGTAATAAATGTCTCTTGCAGAGATCTCTAAATATTCAAGGAGACTACTTGGCCACTAGTCAATTTGATGTGACGAGTTTTTTGAGGAGGATTGGAAACCACTGATGGTCCCACATCACGGTTTCTTAAAATATAGGGACTCGGCGTAATTTTGGTCCAGGTTACGCTTAAAATATGGACTACCTATTGCCTGGATTTATCCGTTGTTCAGATTCACAGTCTTACGGGACTGCTGAACAATTCGATATTCGCGAATATCGTTGTGTGTAGCGGTTAATAACAGTTTCATCATTAGCTCAATGGTAGAGTTATAGTTTCCAACACTATGTGTTCCTGGTTCGATCCCAGGATGATATTACACAGCTGTTGTTGTTATTCACACACAAAAAGACCAATAGTGATTATGTCTCTAAAACTATCACTTGTTCATTGTTGATTCCGTGAAAAAGATGTTTTCACCTTTATCATGGTTGAGAGGAATGATTGTAACGTGTCCCTCGTAGCCCACCGAAACATGTCAACAAAGACTACTAGACAATTACCCCAGTCTTACTACTTCGGTAGTGAAGGCATGGTGTAGTCGGAGTTCATCTATTTATGTAGGTGTTCAACTGAAGATTGTCACACTCAAATATAGCGGTAATAGCAATTACATCGGTTTTAACATTTGTGTTAACGCACAAAAGTATCTAGTTCGACTCTAGACTAGGGAACATTTTCCTGGGAGTTTGTTTGTTATTGATATTCATATTTGAAAACTTAAAGTCCCTTAGCTCAGAGGTAGAGCGCTCGTCTTATACATGAACTGTATAGTTAGATAATTAGATAGCAAGTAGTCGCGGGTTCGATCCCCGCAGGGACTATTCAGACCAATAAAATTTATGTCTTAAAATGTATTTTACTTATGTATAGCGGATAATCCAAATTCATCATTCCATTTAAGCTGGGGTGGCGCAGGTTCGATTCCTTTTGTGTTATATATTCGTACATAAACCCATCAACTTTCTATAGTATAATAGTAGTACATCTGGTTGTAACCCGGAGAGTCTGTGTGCAATTCACAGTGGAGAGAATAAGTGTGTAAGGTCAATGTAGTTCAATAGTAGAACAGGTCATTGTGGCTGCCCAGACCCAGGCGCGATACCTGGCATTGACATTTGGTCCCGGTGTGACCCTAAATAGTCCGGTAACCTCTTGACAGTGGTCTGTACCCGGGTCTTATATACCTGGAGGCTGGGTCCGATTCCCAGTTGGAGAATTTGTCCTAGAATGACATTAAAAGTCTAAATATGTTCTTGTAGCTCAGTTGGTAGAGCGACAGACTTCTAATCTGTAGGTCGCGGGTTCGATTCCCGTCAGGAACGATAATATTCTTGTAGCGGTAATAACAACTTCATCCGCTTATTAATAGGGATGTCGTAGGTTCGATTCCTACCGTGGGGGAAAGACCCACGTAGCTCAGTCGGTAGAGCACCTAGTACTTTGTTATTGTTATTGATATTCACAAGGATATCAATGAAATTTATTTGTCCTGGAGTATGATTTACTTGTTTTCCTCATCAAATGAAATGTAGATCACATATCCTCACCATTATTTTCACTTCCCTCCAAATTTCAATTACTCGACGTCTTTTGATTTGCTGATCAGCTTACATATCCCACCTTGGTGAGGTATATTTTAATATTTTTAGGTTTTGTGTGGTTTATGGGAACTTTCCAGTATTCCAAGCTGAACTATTTTTTGATTCATTGTCATTTCCTTGGCTATTTGATAAAAGTGAAAACCCACTATTGGTAATGTTGCGCAAAATCTAATCATAGTTTTGTACATAGTATTATCTTTGTCATTACCAGATTCTTTCTTTACAATAAGAATAGTGATAAGCATGGCAATATTACTGTAATGTCTTCTTACTTCAGTGTCTGAATCGATATGGTCTTTACCTGATAATGAATCCCTCTTGCTGAAAGATTGAGAAAATTCCTCTCTTTCTGTCGTTAAAACATTAGAAAGCTGATCTGGATCGAAATTTTCCATCCTTGTAGCTAATATATTGTAAGCCTCCAACAAGGTTTTAGTATTATATATGGGTTTAATTGAATGTTCCATTGCAAATGTTTGTTTTTAGTTGAACGAATTCGCGAGTAAGATATTTCGACGAGGTAATATCAATACATGTCAACCAGTAAACAAAAATGATTAGTTTAAATAGTTAGAGATCAGATGGTAAACAATGACTATTTTCAAACAATTTAGAAAGATTCTTGACATGGTTCATTTCTTCGTTTACCACTCAAGAATCAATAATGATGATCAGGAATACCAACAAGCACTAGAAGAACAACAATATATAAAAGACCTAGAAGAATACGAATATCAACAAGCTTATGAACATCAAGATTATCTAAAGGTCTATGAACAACAACTTGACTTTTGATCTTGACCCAAAGTGAATAAAATAAAACAAGTAATATTGACCAGAGAAATGGACAAATCTAAAAAAACTAAGAGGGGTGACGGTAGACGCTCCACCAAAAAGAACAAGGGAACTGATAAATACAAAAAATTTGGCAAGTATAGCACAAAACATCTCAGAGTATCTTCCAATAAGAATACAGGAGATAAGACTAGTCAAAGAAAAACATAAAAGCACGGTTGATTTTTTGTCATCCTTAAAACACATATTGGTGATCAAACACCTATATGTCAAACTAATTAAAGCCTAGAAGCATCAATAAATAACCCATATAAACTTTTCCAACTACTTGGGAATTCTAACTTAGCTTCACCTGAGGGAACAATTACAAAGTCCTGTTCTTGAGTTTCAGGATCACAAATAACGTCGTTTAATTTCTCAGGATCGTTTGAAAACTCTTCATCACTAAAGATACCGGTCCACTTCTGTCCAAAATTCAGGTTACTTCTTCTCAACTTCTTAAAGTTTTTATGTCCGTTAGTACCAGTATCATTAATTAGATCTGTTGGGAAATAATCCAACGCATAGACTCTCTTCTCATACATGGCAGTCATCCTGTCAGTACCATTAGTATTAGTATAGTTATCTGTTAACCAATATCTTAAAGGCAGAGTTCCTTTCCATACAAATACTCTATCTTTAATCTTAAGAGTTTCTATTGGAGCACCTTGAGAATTAGCTAAAGTTGTTTGACTCGATCCGTTGGCTTTCATATAAACTGTTGCATCTTTGGTAACATCAAATGGTATTTCTGCTCCTGATTTAATTGTTAACGAACAACCTATTAAAGTGCAAAATGGTTTATCATCCGGAGTGCCGATACCAAGTTTAGGAGGTGACGCTTGGTCATAAATAACTCCAACACAATCACAATTTTGATCGCACATGTTAGTACAAAGAATTTGCATAGAATCGTCTTCAGCTGGAGAATCAAAAGGAAATGACATTCTGTCTGCACTGAATTCCGATATCTTCTTGAAAATTAAATCGTCTTTATTAGGATTCCCTATAGAAACATACTCGTTAGAATATGTTTCTCTAAAACACATATCTCCATAAAACGGCTTCTTACAATCACAACTCCCTTGAACTTTATCATTGTTATGATTCCAACCTCTTGTTGGTCCGGCTATACATGAAGGAGAATCTTTATAGAAAGATCCATTGTTCATAGAGTAACATCCATTGTCAGAAGCTCCTATTGGATCATTTAGTGGATCTGGTGGAACTGGATCAGATGGAACTACATTGGTCGGATCAACATCAGGATTTTTCTCATCTTTTGTAGCATAGTGAACTATAGCTATAATTACAAGAACTAAAACAATTAGCGCCAAAAACCACCCAAGAATACCACCCCAACTTCTATATTTAGATTCAGAACTTATCTCAGTTACTTCGGGGTATTTTTCAATTTCTAATCCATATCCAGGGGCATACCCTGGTCTTACAACTTGACTAGTATTTAGAATCGGAGCTGACACCACTGCGTTAGATTCTAACGCAAAAACCTTATCATCTGGGCTAACTATTATAGGGTCTGCTCCATAAATTCCTCTTGGTCTTACCATAACTGGAACCTCGACGACTGGTTGTGCTCCTGGATTTGCAATTAAAGGCTGATTTTGCCTTGAAACTACATAACTAGTTTTATATATACTCGAATATCTCGGGGGAGATGTCGATGACACAGGATTTCCAACACCCTGTAGCATGATTGGCTGATAATTCATCCTTTTATTATCTTAGATTAAAACCACCAAATTCTTTTTCTAACCTGCCTAAAAGTTTTTCTGATAAAAAAAGAATGAGTTTTGGGTGGTCATCTATCCTCACTTCAAATGCTGAGAATATAACTAGGCCTGAATCGGAATGGAGCACAAAACTGTTTCATTCCAATTCAATTGAGAAAACCGGATATAGCAATGAGTATACTAAAACATCTAGCGAAGTACACAATAACTCTTCTCCGTGGAGAGATAACGTTATTCAATATAGATGGCTTATTTTTATCGTCATCATTGCTCTAATATTTTTGTTGTTTATTTTTATCCCTATAATGTCTAATGGGGAAACAGTCCATCAAAGGACTAATTCAGCTCTTTATGGTGAATTATTAGATGAGAGCCACTTCCCATGTAAAAAGAATAGATCTGAATATATTGACAAGGTAAACAGAGGATATAAATTACTAAAAAATAAATCATTAGTAGTTTGTGGATTAGTTTACAATTTAGGAAAGAATAAGACTAAAATGATGGTCAAAAGACTAAAAAGTTTAGCTTTAATGAGTCCTAAGAACGGATGTCCCGATGTTTTAAGTAATTCATGGAAAGATTGTCGCTTTGTAATTTATTCAGCTGATTCTACGGACGGAACTTTTGAATTATTAAAGGAATTAACATCAGACGATCATAGATTTATGATTATAGATAAGAAAGTTGACAAGGTAGGACTTTCAAGGTTCGCCAAAATGTCTAAGTTAAGAAATCATGTTATTGAATCAGTTGGTGAAATGGTAAACCAAGATGAAGGTTTTCATCCGGATTATTTAATAATGATGGATCTTGATTTGAATGGTCCAGTTTCTTTCGAAGGTGTAGCACACTCTGTTTCTTTAATAGAAGATGATTACTATAGAGCGATTTTTGCTAATGGTCTTATATCAGGAGTGTTATCTTATCATCTTCCACCAGTAGGATATACTTATTTTGATCCTTTAGCAACTATGTTACCTCGTCAGAAGAAATATTCTAGGAATGATTCCCATATTAATTCGATTATTCAAAATAAATCGGTATTAGGAAAGATTAAGGAGAAAAATTTGTTTAAGAGAAATATGTTTGACTCTAACTATAAAATAATAAGAGTGAGAGGAGATCCAGTAATAGAATGTATTTCTGGGTTTGGAGGTTTAGCAATATATGATTACGAACTATTTTTTCCGAATTCCGTAGAAGAAACTAATGAAAAAGAATACCGTTATGTGATGAATGATTATTTATGTGAACATTTAACTCTTCACATACAAATGTATTATGATTATGTTAGAATGGCAATAAATCCATCTTTAATATTACTTACTGGAATTACTCATTAAGAGCGATATAGACATTTCACATTACTTGTGAGAAATGTTAAATCTTAAGACCTAGTCATTAATAGAACTCAATATTTTCCTGACCTGTTGATAGTTTTTGTATCTTCTTGTATGAAGAGCTTGACAATAACTCAGACTTTCATCTTGAGATAGTTGTAACTTCAAACTAATCAAAAGTGAAACAATTACACCGGTTCTTCCATGACCACCTTTACAATGAAGATAGAGTTTGTTCTTTTCATTTTTCATAAGATCTATTAACTTGTTGACAAACTCTAAAGTATTTTTGTTGTCAGCTACTTTCATATCAACAATTGGAAACCCTATGCACTCGATTTTCAAAAGACGTGCAATATCTATATATCCCTTAAGTTTAATCTGTTCTGCTTCAGGTATTAAAGAAACTATATGGGTAATACCTATCTAAGATAAATTTGTCATTTTTTCGACAGCCTTTTCATATTTATATGTCCTAGATATCCTCTAACTAGTAGATTTTTTGAATACCCAGTTAGAATGCCTAAATGGAATTAGATTGTTATAGAACTTAATATGACCTAGTAAACGATGAGATGCCTTCTGAAATGATCTTCTAATGTCCATTAAAATTTTACCAAGCATGCTTATTCCTGTACCGTCGCCTTTGTCTCCCAAAAATCTATCTGTCTTGAAATGTTCATGTATTGGTCTGTTACCTGTTAGCACTAGCTTCTCACCTAGATGTGGATTTTGTTGAAATTTTGCTTGAACGGCTTTCTTCATAACAACGACCTTGAGTTTTCTATTAGGATCAAGTTTCAGACTTAGATAATTTTTTATTAATTCATTAAGATTTTCATAGCTCTTATTGTGGGTCCAATATTTTTTATAGTTATTGCTTAATTCCTGATGACCTAAATACTTAGTCTTCGATGGACTTTTAACTGTTCTAATATGTTCTAATATGTTCTATGTAGACTTTTGAACTTGGAGTATTTAGATATTTAAATTTTTGTCCTTGATAGTAGTGTTCAGGACTTGGCCACTCTTGATCATCAATAACTAATTTGAAATTAGGGTCATTATTTTTTGTATAGAAATTAGATAACCAGAAATACGGTTGATGTTCTTGATAAAAATAAATTCCAAGTATTTCGTCTGGAGATGATGAGGATTCCATTTATTTTTATCAGGAACAATCTGCTCTATTTATGTTGATCAATTTTAGTAAACTACTAAAATCGATATATCTAATCTCAAAATAACATAGTGAATCTGGGACACAGGCAACCAATAAAGATATAACAAATTGATAGACAATTGATATTAAAATTGATGATTTTTAGATTTTTTTGTTGATATTTTTAATCAAAGAGCTCTTCTCAACAAACATCTAAACCTAGTTAAATAACTAATATGTCAACTCAAGTAATGTCTAACAACATCGAAACTATGTCAAGCGGACCTGAGACTCCTGAAAGACAAGAACAATCGTCTCAGATACCTGGCGCACCCAAGAAATCACCAGCGTTTGATATTTTAAACGCCTTTCCCAAGATAGCACCTATTCGGGTAAATTTCAAAGTTGATAACAAACAATATCTTCATTCTGACTCTGATGAAGATTCAGATTTAGAAGAAGATTTTCCTCTTCTTGTTGTTTCTCCTGAACAAGCAATATTGGTTCCAACTTCAACCAAACCCAGTTCTACAAATGTCTAGATAGATGTTTAAATCTATATTTAGTTTATCAGATGCCTCACCCAAGGTGAGACATTTTTAAGTTATAGTCTTAAATAATGAATATTATGACTTATATACATTGGACTCTATTTACCACCGTTATACTAATATTAAATAAACATGTTTTTTCAGAATATTTGGAGATTATTGATTGACTATTCAGGGATATTTTCTCGTGATCCAAAAATTGCTGAAAGAACAAGCAAATGAATATTGGGAACATCATTACTGCAGACACTAGTCTATCAGATGATATTAGTACATGTGATTCAGGGGATTGTACATCTTTGGTTTCACCTAAACCTCAATTTGAAAAAATAGAAGATGATTCTGAAAAAATTTCCACTACTTATATACTAGGGAAACCTAAAATTAATGACGTGAAATTAAATCAGTTTTTGTTAATAGGTAATACCTCGCAAATGATAGGATCAACTAGTCTTAATAACGGAGAAGCTTATTCTAAGCTTCCCTGTCAATCTGAAGTAGTTGATTTTTACGAGAAATCTTCGAATGAACAAGAGCTCCTAAAGATAAGAGAAAGAGCAGTGTCTTCTCCTTTAGGGAGATCACCTCCATCTTCTTTCTCATTTCCTAAGAGAATTCAGACAGAAATTAGAACAGACTTTAAGTTTACAAAGACCGACCTTCATCAGAAAAGTGCAAAAAATCATGTTAGTCTTCTTCATGATGAATTAAATAAAACCAGTACTGATGTATCTAACAAGGATCATGTAAGAAAAACTAGAAAATCTATAGACTCTACCAGTCCTAGAATGGATAAATACACAAGAGCTGATAGAGCTAAGAACAGAACAGAAAGACTTTATAGAATGATTCTGAAATCAGAGAACACAAGTCCAGAAATACTGAAAAAATACGAAGAAGGCACAGAAACATTTTCAATTGGGGGAGGATATCTTGATCTAGGATGTGGAGACGGCTCAATCACCAAAACAATTAGTGATAAATTGAAACCTACGTTTACTTACTATGCTGATATAAACCCAGAATGTGAACGAAAATTTGCTGATAGTAACAGCAAGTTCTTATTAATTAAAAATGATACAATACCTCTCCCTGATAACAGTTTAAAATTGGTCTCTTGTTTTATGGTTTTGCACCATGTCATGGATCAGAAGAAGATGTTTTCTGAAATATCAAGAGTATTAGAGCCAGGAGGATATATGTATATCAGAGAACACGATATAGCAAAAAATCCAGCACAAATTATTCCTTATCTGAACCTCTTCCATATCATAGAAGTATTAGATAGAGGATGGAAGAAACTATCTAGTGAGATAAAAAATAACCCCAAATTAGACATCAAAAGGAATATAAAAGAACTTTCGAAAAAGGCCATTTCATATACTGAAACTATCTACTATATTAGTTTTCACACATTAGAAACCTTATCAAATAACAATGGAATGGTAAAAGTGAATTATCACACCTATGAATCTCCAAATCCACAAAATACTTATCATTGTCTTTTTAGGAGGAATCATTTTAAAGTAAATGATGCAACAAAAGTATCAGAAACAGATTCTAAGGGGTTCTCGACAACATATAGTCCTGTATCTAAAAATAAGTCGTATGTTCAAGCAACTACATCAGGTTCTAAAAATTACAATTGGAGTAAGACTAATCGCGGGAGTTCCAAAATTTCATCTAAAACAAATGGAATTAGTTCATATAGGAGACCAGGCGATAATAAAGGAAGACCCAAGAATAACATAGATGGTCATAATCGTAGCGTAAATATCTTAAAATATCGGGGAAGAAGAAACAAAGGATTAATAAAACCAGATTTCAGAACAACTAGAAAACCCAAGAAAAGAGAACCTAAATATTATCTTAGGTGGCTTGGAGATAGAAGAAACAAAATTTATTCAAATGGATTTAGAAACGAACTGGTTAGAAGATTGGATTTGTCTTGGGGTGATAGATCAGGAATTAGAAAAGCATTCTCTTTTCATCTAGAGAATGCAGTTTCTGATATTGGTTGTCTAAAGAGTATTATTAGTTCGCTATTAGAAGGAAATAAAACTCTAACAGAAACTATCTAACCTATTTTGTTTGCGTACCCTGTGTAGGACTGGGACTATGTATCCCGTGTCACTAGGTGAGTTTATACACTCCCACTGAAAACTATATCTGACCCAAGAGTCAGATATGGATAAAAATAGCCATTAGATCCCATCACAGATATGTTGTTTAATCGTCTAATACCCTTTGATGTATATAAGAATCATGAAAACTTTTTGTGGCAACAGAGCAACAAAGATAATAAATAGTTAATATGAACAGAATCATAAAGACAATCACAATAAAAATCAGCATCCATGACATAGTGTTTTGAGTTTTTTCTCCATGATTTTTTTTCTTTACCCAACTAGATTCTGAGATGTAATGTTTAGGCTCCGTGTCAATAGAGAAATAATGTTCTTCACTTGAAGAACCTACAGGTACGGCGAGATAAGGTTCTGGTTTAAATTTTACTCTCTTGTTGTGTTTCTTAATACCTTTGGAACAACCATTCGATGGCTTTTTAAGGATACCTTTTAGATAAGTCTGTGACTGGTGTCTTGAATTGTCCATTCCTTGGGGTACAGAAAAACTTTTGGGTTGATAAGTTTTATGTTTCGCATACAAGTGAGACAAAGACCTACTAAAGTTATTTTTGATCTGGTGATCGATATATCCAACAACCATTTCTTTATTCCTTTATATTTTAATTTGCTGCAAAATGTTTAGCTTTCTATAAAGTTATCTATTGTAGGAAATAAATGACGTTTTTCTGTCTTGAAAAAACGAATTCTAACAAAATAGCGAAGTTGTTGATGAATACTTTTGTGACTCATAAGAAACCTTCTGCCTTTTCTGACTCTAATACCCTGAAGGTAAACAAAAACTTTCCTAGTGAAAGTGCAAGAAAAAAATCGAAAAGAATTGGATCAAAGACAAGGACAACAGGGACAGATTTTTCCCAGATGTTTTCTAATATCAAAGTTAAGAACTCTAAACAACGTCAGTTACCAATGAATAGGAAAGGAGATCTTAATCCTCACGATTATTTGTCTAATGTTAAATTGCCAACACAAACACTTAATATTGGATCAGCTCCTACTCAGAAAAAAAATTCTCAAAGACTTGTAGGTAGTTTGATTGAACTCAAAGAAAGAAAATTTAGAATCATAGATATATTAGGGAAAGGAGGATTTGGTACGGTTTTTAAGGTATTACTCCAAGTGACAATTTCTTCCAAGGATCCGCCTCATATCTTAGAGTTGAAATCATGTGGGGTTGGTGGAGATATTAGTAGAAAATCAAAAACACCACCCAGAATTAATCGCTCAGATGATTCACGACGATTAACACATATAACTCAAAGATATCAAACTACAAGTAATATATCTAGATTGTGTTATAGTCCATCTCAGTTTATACTAGATACACAACCAGTTGTAAATCCTGCTAATAGTTTTGCGTTGAAAATGATCAAAACAAATTTAAATGGTATTCCCTGTTTAACAGAAGCTATAACTAGTTCTTGTATACAACACAAACATATTAACAGAATTATAGATTCATCTATAAATTCTAATAGCCTGTTTTTACTTGAAGAACTTGCCGATCAAGACTTAAATCAATGGGCCTTCAAGGAATCTCGAGACTCCGGAACTACAGGTAGTAGATTAACCTCCAATAGGAAACACGGATCAACAAAATTAATTAAAGATAGATATATGTTGCAGATTAGTATTGGATTAAATTATATGCATAGTATGGGCTTTATTCACGGAGATTTAAAGTTGGGAAATTTTTTCCTAACTGGGGATCTTGTTAAAATTGGAGATCATGGTCTAGTTAAGGCAATAGGTTGGCCTAATAAAGGATTTTTTGGTACGTTATCTTATTCTGCACCGGAACTTTTAACAGAAAAATGCGATAGGATCGATGATAAATTAGATTCTTGGTCTCTTGGTTGCTGTTTCTTTAAATTATATTATGGACAAGAATTGTTCCCATATCAAGAGGGAATAGATCAAAAAGATAGAAGATACAAACACATACTCTCGTTATTAGATTTTTTGGAAAATTCTCCATTTAAACAAGAAAATGACCTTAGAGAATATATATTGGAAAATAGAGTAACTGATATAAGTTGTGGTATTAGAAAAATAAATCTTCCACCAAGTTTTCACCTAGAGATAAATCAACAATTTAATGGATTACTAAAACTACTCTTAGTTTACTTCCCTGACAAAAGATCTAAGGTAAGTGAAATAGTGAATAATAGCTATTTCTCAGAAACATATCTTCCTAAATCTGATCTATCAGATATCAGTACTTATCAGACATATATAGGAACAGTAGATTCAGAATGGTGCTCATTTCTAGAAACATTAAATACTAAAGGCTTTATCAGTCGGTTCAAGCAGATAAAATCTAAAACATTAAGAAGGAAAAATATCAATGCAGATCATGTTGATGATTTGATATCTTTATCCAGAGGACTTTGGAAACAACTAATGTTTGTACTTGAACATAAAAATGTAGATCTCAGAAAAGAATTCGGAAGTCAATACAAAAAGACTTATTTGGTAAATATTATTTACGACACTTGTTATTGGATGGCCTATAAAGTTATTTTTGGCAAGATCCTTGGCGAGGAGTTTTACTTGACCAAGATTTATGAGATATTAAGAATGGAAAGACTCTTCTGTAGTCTAACTAATTTCATGATTGACCTCAAATGCAAATAGGTTTATGTTGAACGTGACATAGAATTTAATCAAAAAATTCTATGTTGGAATATTGGTCAAAGGAAAATAGAAAATAATCAAAAGTAGACTATGGAACAGCCATTTATCAAGCCATTAAGTGAATTTGATTTCTACGAAGCCATAACTCTAGGGAATGTGGCTGAAGTTACAAATATGCTAGCTCAACATCCCCCCGAAGATTGGATACAAGAAGGTATAACCCGCGCATTAAATTCCGGTAAGGAGACAATCGTAAATCTTTTGATTGGTTATAAATTAGGAACTCCTCCCCCAGTACGTGCTGGTAAACCTATAGTACCAGGAAAAATAGGTCAACAAATACTGCCTGTTCTCCCTCATTTTAAACCTATACCTATTGAATTTGTGAGGAAACTACCAGTAGCTACTGACACTATTCAAATTATTCCTACAGCTACAACTACAGCAATAAGAGCCACAGAAAAAGATAATAAAGACCTTGTAGAAGCATCAAGGAAAGGTAATATAAATGAAGTTAAAAGATTATTGGCTATACCTGGAATAAATGTCAATCTTCAAACTAAGAATGGTGATACTGCTTTAAGTATGGCTTCTTCTCGTGGACATAAAGGTATAGTAAAAATGTTGTTGGCTATACCTGGAATAAATGTCAATCTTCAAACTAAGAATGGTGAGACTGCTTTAATGTGGGCTTCTTCTAGTGGACATAAAGGTATAGTAAAAATGTTGTTGGCTATACCAGGAATAAATGTCAATCTTCAAACTAAGAATGGTGATACTGCTTTAATGTGGGCTTCTTCTAGTGGACATAAAGGTATAGTAAAAATGTTGTTGGCTATAACAGGAATAAATGTCAATCTTCAAACTAAGAATGGTGATACTGCTTTAATGTGGGCTTCTTCTAGTGGACATAAAGGTATAGTAAAAATGTTGTTGGCTATACCAGGAATAAATGTCAATCTTCAAACTAAGAATGGTGATACTGCTTTAATATGGGCTTCTTCTAGTGGACATAAAGGTATAGTAAAAATGTTGTTGGCTATACCAGGAATAAATGTCAATCTTCAAACTAAGAATGGTGAGACTGCTTTAATGTGGGCTTCTATACGTGAAAATAAAGAGATAGTAAAAATATTGCAAGACTTTGAGAAAAAACCTATTCCTGTAGTTGGAATAGATCATAAAAATATTCAAATTATTCCTACAGCTACAACTACGGGAATAAGAGCCACAGAAAAAGACAATAAAGACCTTATAGAAGCATTAGATATATATAAAGATGATATAACTGATAAAGATGAAGTTAAAAGATTACTGGCTATACCAGGAATAAATGTTAATCTTCAAAATAAGCATGGTGATACTGCTTTAATGTGGGCTTCTTTCTATGGACATAAAGATATAGTAAAAATGTTGTTGGCTATACCAGGAATAAATGTCAATCTTCAAGATAAGTATGGTGATACTGCTTTAAGTATGGCTTCTTCTCGTGGACATAAAGATATAGTAAAAATGTTATTGGCTATACCAGGAATAAATGTCAATCTTCAAAATAAGAATGGTGAGACTGCTTTAATAATTGCTTCTTCTCACGGACATAAAGATATAGTAAAAATGTTGTTGGCTATACCAGGAATAAATGTCAATCTTCAAGATAAGAATGGATATACTGCTTTAATGATTACTTCTTCTCGTGGACATAAAGATATAGTAAAAATGTTGTTGGCTATACCAGGAATAAATGTCAATCTTCAAAGTAATTATGGTGAGACTGCCTTAATGATTTCTTCTGAATCTATAGATATAGATATAGTAAAAATGTTGTTGGATATACCAGGAATAAATGTCAATCTTCAAACTAAGGATGGTGAGACTGCTTTAATAATTGCTTCTTTATTTGTAAGTACAGATATAGTGAAAGAGTTGTTGAAAGCACCAGGAATAAATGTCAATCTTCAAAATAATAATGGATATACTGCTTTAATATGGGCTTCTAGACGTGAAAATAAAGATATAGTGAAAGAGTTGTTGGCTATACCAGGAATAAATGTCAATCTTCAAACTAAGGATGGTGATACTGCCTTAATGATTGCTTCTTTCTATGGACATAAAGATATAGTAAAAATATTGCAAGATTATAAAAATATTCAAATTATTCCAACTAATCCCTTTACTAGACCTGTATTTACAACTCCACCAAGAAGACAAGTTATAACTCAAACTCGTGCGCCAGTAAAGATACCACCTCTCCTTCCTGAAAAAATAGCTGAACCTATTGGATTAGCTGGCAAACAACCGTTATTCCCTGAAGTAGCTCCGTTCAGACCTACAGGTCAACAAAGAGTACCAGTTATTGGAAGAAGAGAACCATTGCCTCCTATAGATAAACTTGACATTAATACTGATGCGGCAAAGTTTGGACACATCTTTGATGAAAATTGGACTGATAGATCATTTAAGAAGACAACTGATTTCGAGGTGAAAAATTATAGTGGTATGGTCAAACAGGGCTATGATCCTATGAAATACTTAATGTCCCGAGATGTTAATACAATAGGTAAGCTAGTTGATCAGGATGACACATTTTTCGGTTTCAGAGGTAGCAAAGATGATATGATCCAAATTCTATGGTGGTCTTATCGTTTTAATAAACTTCCTAGCAAAATACCAATATTTGATGCAAGAAAACTGGCGAAATTGTCTCATCATCAGTTAGTCAGATTAGTTGGGCAATTCTGGCCATATCAGAAAGATAAAGCTACAATTGTCTTTGCATTAACCAAGCAAGTTGATATGTTTGATATAGGAAGATCAAGACCTACTGAATATAAAAGATATCCTGATCTAATTGCGACAGACCCAACTAAGATATATAACTTAGCTGTATATATTTACCGATATTATGGGGGTGATTTAGGAACTCCTTCCTTTTACAGTCCTTATAGACATATTGCTAATTCAGATAAATCTATCCTTGAAGGATTCATTCTTCAAGTTGATCAGAAAAATCTCAATGATATGATTAAACAGGTTCAGATGATTCTTCCTCCTCGTCTTAAAACTAATCGTTCCAAATTGAAATACTTCAAGAACACAATTCGGGAATATGAACCAGTCTTTACTAGAAGATCTAACTATCCTAAACCAATAGGTTATCCCAAAGACCCAGTAAGAAAGATCAAGAATATTCTTGTTAGAAATACTGATGCAGAGCTTGTTACTGCTTATGAAATCGATGATTTCCATGATAGAAGAGACTTACTTGATAGATCGGTAAAATGGGCTAGCGTTTCTAAACCTACTTGGAGTTATAGAAAGAAATATTGTGTTAATGATGATCGTAAGAATTATATTATGTACGATGACAGAGACAAAAACGATCCAACCGATCCTATTCTCTCATACGGTATTCCTAAATCTTATCGTTGTTATCAAACTTCGGAATTAGATGCATTTTTCAGAGAATACGAGGAAGGAGGAACCAAAGAGAAAATCTTTATGTTTAGGTCTCCTGATTGGAAAAGGGGTGACACATTTGATCGATCTTACACTATTGAATCTATTAAACAATTGCAAAAACTTCTACAAGATAAACCACGCCGAACTAAGGATGAGAATGATCTTTTAAAGAAGATCCAAGATGGACTTGCCAATATGAAGTCATCCTTCGCTAAACTTAGTGAACTAAGAAATAAGTTTAATTCATTAAACACAGCAGAAAAACAAAAGGTTCTTAATTACATGTCTTGGATTTTCATACAAGGAATGAGGATGAGATTTTGGAAAGGTCCAGGAAATCCCTACCCAGAAGTTTGGGAAGAAGGTGGTGGAGGTACAATGCTTTGTACACCTACCAATAGAAATAAAAATGTCAATAAAGGCTGGGGTGAAAGAACTAGACTATTAGAAGTATTAAAACCAGATACTGAGGAATGGGTTCTTGATTGGCCAAGGTTTCGATATAACTTTATATCAGCTGAACTTAAACTAGGTAAAGAGAAATTCAACTTTATTGCGCATAAGGCAATGGAAGGACAATTTTGTTTAGCTGAAGCGTCAGAACATTTTCTTGGTCTTGGATGGGTTCTCTTAACTGATATTGCTCGATTAAATCTAAAGCAGTTAAATCAAACCCTCGCTAAATTTATTAATACCCCTGGTCAACCACCATTTAACCCGAAAAATATTACAAGAACTGGTCATACAGATCCAGATTTTGGTTGGGGACTCCAAGAAGAGGAATAAACAGCAACTACAACAGATGACAACTTTTAATAAAATAGTCACAGTGGCCTCTCAACGTCTAATCATTATCATAAAACAAAAACTCCGACAATTAGGTCAAAATTTAAAGGATTCTCATAAAACAGATAACAATCAAAGATAAAAAAGAGACATCGAGTTTACAAAACAATCATTTCAAATATTTATTTGAAATGACAAACTTCTATATTAAGGTTATATAGAGACAAGTCATTATTTTTTGTAATGATACAAAAAATAAATATGTGGTTACTGAAGGATCACGGCGAGAATTCGTTAAAATTTAAAGGATTCTCATAAAACAGATAACAATCAAAGATAAAAAAAGAGACATCGAGTTTACAAAACAATCATTTCAAATATTTATTTGAAATGACAAACTTCTATATTAAGGTTATATAGAGACAAGTCATTATTTTTTGTATCATTACAAAAAATAAATATGTGGTTACTGAAGGATCACAACGGCGAGAATTCGTTAAAATTTCTTCAAATTTTTGTTTTAGTTGTTGGCAAAAATTGGGTGTGGTGTGAAGCCCATGAGAGCAGTAAGATTATTGATTTTGTATAAAGACAAAATTGATTAATGTTTCTGATTATTGATTTGGTTACCAAAGTATCTCTAAGAGATTTTCTTTACTATTCTAAATAACAACCCAAACTTTAATGAATCCAAATAACAGTATAGCGAAATCTGACTTGAAAAACATAAAGTTCATCAGACAAATAGGTTCTGGTTCTTATGGAAAAGTATTCCATGTAAAGAAAGGTGACCATGATTTAGCCTGGAAAGTTATGATTAATGATGGTGGTACAGCAATCGATTCTATCACAGAATTAGATATTATGAATCGACTAAGACATCCTTATTTAATGCCTGCTCTTAGAACTTTCACTACTGACTTGGTCCTATCTAATCCTGAATCTTTAGCTACTCCCGCTTCAGATAGGACCCTAAAGGACTGGACATATGATTCGGAATGTGAAACTAAAATTATTCCATCTAAAACTATACCAGCTGTTGTATTAGAAATGCCTTTCGCGGTTGAGCAGATAGAAAAATTTATATTAAAATTCAAACCTCCGAGTCAATCTCGTGTTAGATGGATGTATGAGATAGCTACAGCAATGAATTTCTTACATGAAAATAACATTCTTCATTTAGATCTAAAAATAGATAATATCATGATATCCAAAACAAAATCATGGGTATTGGAAGGAAATACTACAAATACTGAATATAGAAATCATGCATATTCTGTCCCCGATTCTTTTATGAACTTCAAGGCGGTGTTAATTGATTTCAGTCTCTCAGTTATTTGTACTCAGAACGTTATGGACGAAAAAGAAATACCTCTTAGAAAATCCCGAAGATTAAGAATTACTCCTAACTATTGTCCTTTAGAAATTCATACACAGGGAGAAATCAGTTCTAAAGTACCTGAAGCCACCATAGATTATACATCTAAGAGTGATACTTGGTCTTATGGAATGTTATTATTAAAGGTATTTTCAGATGTAGATCCAGTACTTTACAACTACTTTTCGGACAAGCCAAATGGAGATATTAAAGAATATATTTTAAAGATGATCAAGATGAATTTTGAAACCATTACCTCTCTTAGATCTTTTGTAGACTCTCATGTTCACAGCAAAAATCTGAAAGATATTAGTGAATTACATCTATCTCAACTTAAAGAACTAATCATTAATTGTCTTCATCCAGACATTTCTAACAGATTGTCATCTTCGCAGATCATTAACAGCAAGTTATTCGAAAACCTATTGAAAATAACAGAGGATACTAAAGCTAAAGGCTTCATTTTAACTCCAGAATTGAAAGGAATCAAGATGATCAGAACAGCACATTATGCGGGAATGGGTTATTTAATAAAGCTTTGTAACAATTGGAAAGTTGGATTGGAAACATTTTTTCTTGGTGCTGATATTTACCAAAGACTACTCTATTATTCTCCTAAGGTAACCAATAACCAAATAGTTGATCTTGATAATTTTACCCTATGGGGAGCATGTTGTTTTTGGGTAGCTCATAGTGTTTTAGAAGAATATTGTGGTAATCCATTAACTCTAGATAACATTCATGTAGCATTAGGTGGAAAATTTGACAAGAAGAGAATAATATCAACAGAAAGGTTAATAATCAATAGTCTTGGTGGTCTTATTTACTTTAAACAACAGTGTTCAATTGATAGTCTTTCTAATAAAGAATTAATCACTAGATTTGAAGCAGCAAGAGATCTGTTTAATTATCGTAGTTTTAGAAATTCCTTGATCTTTAATACTCAATCGCCTGATAAGAATAAACAATCTCCAAAACCATCAAAAAGTCCAATAAAGAATACAGATATTCAAGTAGTTGTTGAATCACCTCATCCGATATTGGAATCACAACCAATAACCCAAATAGGTCCTATCAGATTTGATGAATTTCTAAAACAAACAGAGTATTCCAAACTAAGTACCAAAAAGTGGAATGATTTTAAAGAGATCCTTAATCAAGACAATAGATTATATCTTAGCAAACAGTGAACGATTAATCAACTGAGGGCAAAATTCGTCTTCTTTGACAATTACATTTCAATAGTCTCTATTGAAATGTGTTAATATAGGTGGACCAAAAACGTTTACCTCGAAGGATGGTATTTAGAAACTATTTTTAGGGAATTCCTACTTTATCCGTGACAAGACGATATGCTAAACTTTTCTCAACTAGGGAATCACTGCCATTTTTTCTAATAATTTCAATTACGTCCCCACTTAATGCACCGAGAAAGCGTGAAATTGGATCATTATAAGCCATTGTTGGAAGATCATCAATATCAAGTGTGGGATTTTTCCTAATTAGTTCATCACGTTCATTAGGCCTTAGAATACGTTGAGGTGGAGTGAAAGAATGTCTTAGCGGATTTCTTGTTATTTTTTCATAGATAAAGAATTCAAAACGATAAGCAGGAAGTTTTCTCATTTCATTAAGAGCGGCGGGGGTAGCTTTCTTTTCAGCAATGATTATGATGTGTTTGATAGGAGCCTTACTGACCCCTGTTTTTTCATATTCATTTGCTCTTGATAATACTTGATTTACAATAGGCAAACCTATCTGGGTGTTTTTCATAGGCGTTTCAGAAAAATAGACCAATATAGGACTGGTTTGTTGAGCTGTCGGTGTGTTTTTTTGTTTTGGAGAATCTTTGAAATAAATTCCATCAAGGGCTCGTTTGAAACTCATATTTACTCCTCTTACTCTCTGTGACTCAGCATAACTTTTATAAACTGACACAAATCGATCAACTGTGAAACTTTCCTTCAGAAGTCCTTTTTCCCTAGAGATATCATACCCCCTAGTATGAAGCATTTCTAAAACAGTCTTCTTGACCTTGAAAAGAATCGACGGAGAACTATTAACTAATCTATTGTTATTAGCTACATTAGGTACCTGTTTGGTATTTGCAGTATCCATTTAATTGGTAAAGCTAGAATATGTGGCGATTATTTTATAACCGGTTGAAAAGATTTGACCTAATAAAAAGTTTTGTCGATCATTTTTAGTTGGTAAATTATGGTTCATTTGCAAACACCAGCGGTTGCCCATGTAATGGGAACATCGGTTCAAAATAATAGCTTAAAAGTAGCAACAGCGCCTCCAAAATTGGTTACAACTCAGGGAATTGTCGAACCGATAGTTCATTCCAATGAACTATTTGAAAATACTTATGAGAATGGAGGTTGGGGTTTTTGGTATTGGTTTTGTGCAATTCTTCTATTTGCTATCTTCGTAGGACTAATCATATGGGCTATATATTCCCTTACAAAATCAAGCGATGAAGAAACAAAGGGATTGAATGAAAATTGCGAGAAAAACAGTCAGTGCGATTCAGGATTAGTTTGTAGCAATAATAAATGCAAAGTTCAGGTAGGAGGTCATTGTTCAGCGGATGATGATTGTGCTGCTGGAGCTTCAGGATGCGTCAAAGGTTTTTGTGTCGCTAAAACATCTAGTAAAGTAGGAACAGCCTGTAATGATGACTGTCCATGCGGCGATGGATTAATATGCGAAAATATGATATGCAAAGTTCCAATTGGTGGAAATTGTAGTACTTTAACGGAATGTGTATCTGATGCTTGTTTCTGCAGTCCAATCAAGGAAAATTCCAGTACTAAGGTTTGTGCTTCAACTCTAGGAAGTAGTGGAGATCCTTGTCCATGCGAAAAAGGATTTACATGTTTACAGGATACAGATGATAATGGTAAGAAGATCCATGTCTGTAAGAGAAATACTGGGGAACCTTGCGATGTTAATGAAGATTGTTTAAGTACTCATGTTTGTGACAGAGATAGTAGTAATGGACATCAGAAAGTCTGTGTTCCAATCCCTGATTTAGGAGAACCGTGTACATTCTCTGGATATTGTATGGCGGATCACGTGTGTGGTGATTCAACTGCTATTAGAAGAGTAGTTGAAGATGACACTAAACCAAATGATTACGAAGAAGATGTCAGATTCAGATTCCTTGGAAATGGTATCCAGGACCTTTTCTTGCTAGGAACAACTCCTCATATTTTATTAGGCAGTGGCGACATCATAGTTGATGGAGATAAAACTAGAAGAACTGTCAAAAATAAAGTTATGGTTAAGTCTCATAAACAAGATTCCTATTATTGTTCAAAAACTTCAGAAAATAGAATGACTCGTATAGTTAATTTTGGAGGATATCTCTATGGTCTCGATAAAGATAAAAGCCGTCTTCACATAATGTTCCCCGATGAAACAAACCCAAGTACTGTGTGGAATTGGTTCCCCGTAACTTTCTTGGATCAAGAGAATATTATTCATTTAGATACTACTAATGACGCTGATTCACTATGGATTCAAAGTTCTTACAAATACACATCTAAAACAAAGGGCCACCTCTACAAATTTTCAAATGATCCTAGCGACCCATATCTGGAAACTACTAAAATATTAGAATCTGGTATTATTAGAACCTATGGAAGAAACACCACAACCTATGTTGATCACGACAGAAATACTAATAAAGCACTAGTTAAACCTAGTAGTAAATCTATATCTGGTATCACTAGAGCCAAACTTAACGATGCTGGTAGAACAGTAGTAATTACCGAGTCTGAAGCAAATAAAGGAAGACAAGAAATTAGACTCCTTGAGGATCAAATAGAGCACTTCATTACTCAAAGAACTTGTCAAGGAAAGAATTCCCATTAAATACATTATTTCGTAAATGAGATAACCACAATATCTCATCAATTGATGAGATATTACAACTCTTGTATTGACACATTCAACTCTAAGATTGCATGTGTATTTTTTTGGTGGCTACAGCCTTTGCTTTAGTATTTTTTTCTTTTTTTTAAGGATGGGAGGGTTAACAAACACCCATCACCGATGATTGGATGCGTTTAACGTCTGCCCAAGACAAATATCTATTATAAGATCAGTGCTCGATTAAATCTCAAAAATAAGTTTATTTATCATCAATTTCGGGTTTCAAGATTTTTAGATTTACAAATTAGAATAATTGATATTTATGTCATGATTAACCTTCACTATGATTAGAAATGAATATGATTCATATCAATAACATCATAATCGTCTATATTTTCAACACCATCAAGTGTGTTTAATGTCCAAATAAACCCCTCCTCAAATAAACTTTCAGGAGTTCTTACTTCATTAGTATACAAGATTCTAGTACCAACCAAATCAAATGTCTCAAGAGCAATGAGGTCTAATTCATTGGCTAGATATGATTTTCCGTTATTTCCCGTACCTAGCAATATGATCGGCTTGATCTTAGATTCTAATAGGTTCTCTAAATGATTTCTGACTTGTTGATAATTTTGCATATTGTTCTCCATTGCGTATAAATTGTTAATGAATTACGGAAAATAAATCAATATCAATTTTGATTTATTTTCCGTAGATGCGTCTCATATCTTTGACCATTTCTTTCTCATCTCCTTTCCAGATGTAATCATCATAACCTAGAAAGATATCTGCAAGCCCTGTTTTCCAGGTCTGAGTTCTTCTTCCATCCACTTTTTCTATAAAGTTGAGAATATGAGTTGTTACAGTTTCTGGATGATCTGCTGCAGCAAAATGCCCTGAGTCTGGTATATTTATTGTATCAACATAAGGTGCATTAATACATGCATACTTGAACCTAGCTTTCTGTGCTGGAGGCATCATATTATCTTCTTTACCCCACAAGATCATCACTGGATTAGTAATCCTATTATAACGCACACCAAGTTTAGATTTTTCATTCTTATCAGACCATGGAAGTAGTTGATAACCAGCTAAGAAAGCTGCTCGATCTGTTAGAACTCTCATTTCTGGAATTTTCAGTGACATAGATAGGGAATCCCCTTCTTCATAGTCAGTCTTAATATATGATTCTTTGATTAAACGAAGAGAGTATTGATTCCATACTTTTCCTCCTCGATTTCTTACCATATTCTTAAAGATCTGAACCATTGTTTGATCAGCAGCTCCTAGTAACATAGGGAATAAGTTATCAGGTAATTGTGAGGCTCTACCAAATGCTTGAATCTCAGATACAGGATAACCATCAAATGCTACCGGGTCAATTAAAATTGTTGCTGATACATGTCCAGGGTTGACCATACCTCTATCTTTTTCAATGGGAGTAGTCCCCGGATAAATTGAAGCATAAGTAATACCGATACCACCACCCCAATCGTCAGAAACAAAAGTGAATTCTTCAGTAGGATACAATATTCTCATCAAGTTATGAATGTAACCGCAATCTTGATACCACCACCACGTAAATGGTTTTTGTCCAGGTCCTGCACGAGGCATATCAGATTCTCCCATACCAAGCATATCAATAGCTATTCCTCTCACGAAAGGAGAAGTTCTTCTTAAAACACGATAATATTGAGTACGATTAGTTGGAACCCCATGAAGAAATAGAGTAGGTCTTCCTTTGTCACCCATCATTGTAAAGGCGATCCAGACCATATCTTTCCAGATTTGTCCTCCTGAAACTTTGTAGTCTTTTCCTCTACCATAGCCATCTTTAACTAAAAGCTTTCCAGAAAAAGCCATAGTGTCTTCATCCTTGTGAAAATCTCTAAGACGTCCACCCAGACGGGATTTAAATTTAGTTTCATCTTCAGGCCATCCACTTTTCCTGTAGACATTTCTTGGTTCAGTACCGACAAATTTATTAGGTTTCTTCGATAAAGCATTGTTCAAGGTTCTAAGAAGTTCTTTCTCATTATTTGACATTGTATTTTCGGAAGTTTTCACCTCTTCTGGAATAGTTAGCTTGAGTGTAGGAGCTTTTGGTGTTTGCATAGTGATCAGGATGTTAGGTATTTTTTCTTTGCTTGAAAAAATCTAATCAACATTTGAATGTGTTGAAAAGATGATTTAATAATATAGATAAAACAAACATATTTAGGATGTCAAAGAGAAAGAATAGAAGACAATCTATATCAAATGACGAGAAACCAATAAGGGTGACTGACGATCAGATCTATTGTTCGATCAGGAAAATATTTACTGAACCTAAATGTTTAATCACTTGGGATAGATGGGATGTTTGGTTTTGGATTAAATTTTCACTTGGTAAAAAATTTATTGCAGACAAATTTTGGAAACATGAAGTTACTGGTATGGTGTTAGGAAGAATAACTGATAAAGATTTAAGCAACATGGGTATACATATTCTTGGAAAAAGAAAGACAATATTGACTAAAGTAAGAGAAAGACAGATCGAAGATAAAAATAGAGAATCTAACATAAGAAAATCTCTTGACATGTTTTCTATAACTAGGACTAATACTGCAAATATCATAGAAGATCGCGGAGTAAAAACTCTAGAACACGCTAGCTCTAGTGATACCTTTAGTAGTAATAGTACTTTATTTTCTCCGCGATCTAAAACTTTTGCTCATGACGGAAAAATAAGAATTAAGATAGTCTGTATCAATAAAACAAAATCATTACCGGACATTGTAACAAGTAACATAGTAGGTGAAAAAATATTAGATGCTGAATCTGAAACTCTACATAGTAAGGTTCCTGGTAATGAAGCAATAATTATAAGAATAAATGAAGATAATTCTTATGTTGAAATATGTGAAGAGATCAAAAAGACTTACGGATCTGAAGATCTTTACTATAGGGATTCTGATAAAGACTGGGTTAAAATCATTAGTCAGAAGGATATTGAAGATGTGTTAGTAGAATGCTATTCGAATTTCGATAGACGCAATGTTTATTCAATACCTAAATTCCATATTATCAAAAAACCGAAGCCTTTAGAACCATAGATATTAACTAAATTTCATGAAAAGTGTAGCCTCTAGCAAACTTGAAGAACCTACAACCAACATAAAAATAGTTCCTAGTAGTGTTGGTCCAAAGTTAAGATACTTCATCATATATGACGAAAAGGATCTTACAAATCCTAGAGATGGTCCTTATTTGAGAAAACATGAAGAAGTTAATAAAGTTTATTTTTTCAAGGCTAAAGATTCGAGAGACGCTTATATTCAAATGGCGGAACGTGTTGATGCTAGAAATCCAAGATCTGATATTAGAACTACATTAGGTACCTATATCAGCGATGAACTTGATTATCTTCTAAAAACAAACGAATCAGGGCAAAGAGTTATTCTAAATAAAATAAATAACCTACTCATTTCATTAGGAAAATCTTATACAGTTTATCGTCAAAAAAAATGGCAAGAATATATAGATGACGATGAAGATGAGGAAGAACAGATAGAAAAGAAATACAAAAAAGTTGTTGATTCTTGGAATTTGGATTTTGTTGATTCTGAGAATTGGAGGGAATACCTAACCCTAGAAACGTCCGTTATATCTCAATATTCTGATGAAATTCCAAGTAACCAGATAGGGTCTTTTATTCGTGTAGTTGATTTGATTAGTAAAATTATTGACAAAAATCTTCGAAGTCGCACAGATTATCGCGTAATACAACCTTTCGATTTAAACTATGAGGTCGCAATGTTTCGTTCGTTACCAAAAAGAATAACCGAGGTTTTTCCAGGATAAAGTGTATGACATATTACTTATATAAGTGATATGTATGTATGTTATTAGTTGTACCAACCAGTTATTGCTAATCCTTTTCTTTAACTCCACTTGTTACTCCGCTAACCATGTGAGGCTTTCCTTCTTTAGGGACTTTAAATAATACTAATGTATTAAATCTTGGGACTATAACATCAGTAACTTCATCTGTTCTCTTTTTCAAGAAATGAAGACAGCCTCCATATGATAATTTCCAATTAGCTGATAGATAATATGCTGCAGCTAATTTACCTTTCCCTGTATGAGGAGTTAAAAACATCCAGGGGTAAACGATATCTTTAATATTTTTGAAATGAATATCATCAATCATGTTCCAATGATTAGTAATTATAAGCCAATTCTTCTCAGTATAAGGAATAGACCTAGTTTCATATATATTTTTCTATTTGTTCTTCCGTGAATTTAGTAAGTTGAAAATTAATAGGAGGAATCACTTATTTTCTAGTTGGGAGAACTGATCGTATATATGATGGTGGATCAAATTGAGAACTCGTTTGTTTGTGTGATTGAGAAAAATGTTGCGAATTAAAGTGTTTTGGTGTTGGAGGAAAAGTTTGTGAATTAGCTTGTTCGTGGTATTGAGGAACAAACCGAGGATTTACTTGTTGAGGAACAAGTGATTGATTTTACTAGTGTTTAATGGAAGCATGGTTTTAGAGGAAACCTATTCTTGTTTATCATTTTTAGTCTAAAACATTAGAGTCCAGATTAAGAATAGTTATGAATACCGTAGTACATGTATCGCAGTATACAAGTTCAGATAAAAAATATGTCGTCAAGCATATTAAGAGAGGAGATAGATATTTCTTAAAGATGAATGATATAGTTATTAAAGACGTAAAACCAGAAAATTTTGATGAAGAGTCTTATTTATTGGTCCAGAATATAGTTGATGATGAAACTTCTGGGTGTAGTCCAAGAGGCTGCCGCACATTTTGTGGATTTATGTCATCTTGTTTGGTAGTTTTATTAGTGTTTATTTATAAGGAGGTTTAGCAATATCGTCGTCAAGTTTGCTAGTCGTAATTGGTGGTAATCATTGATTGTTCCCAGATAATTGTGTCTGATATTCAATATTTAAAGAAACAGTGGCTTTTGGTAGATAGCCTTCAGGTACCTTTGTAGAGAGTTCAGTATTTGAAACAGGTAGTAAATACCATCGAGGTTTCCTTCCTTCTTCACCAGTAATCTGATCAACCATCTTTTTTAATTTGAGTTTGTAAAGAGGACTGTTAACAATCTTGTTTCCTCTAGCAGAAATATCGGGAAATGCTTTTGCTTTAATCTGATGTGGTCTGACGGCTAAGTCTTCAGAATAAGCATCCAATTCTTTCAGAGCTTTGATAACCTTTTTCTCTGGATCGGTAAGCTTCTTAGGCTTGGTATTTTTTCGTCGAGTTTTTGTTTCCATATCTTTATAAAAATGATGGGTAATGGTTTGTGATAAATCCTTAGAAAAATAGCGATATCAATTTGATATGGTGACCAAAATACTCATCCGTCGATTTAATCTGGTAAAATATAGCAAGATGTCACTGGAAATTTTCACTAAACTTATGATAAATATGTTCTTAAACTTCGACGAAATAAAAAAGCTCCATATCCAATCAAAAAACACCAACGGATATGTGATGACTGTTGATAGTAGAGATGGGTTGATGAAGAACTCACAGGAATCAATCTTTATACTAGTTTAATCTCATTAGGAAAAGCAATACATTATTTTATATAGTAAGATAGTGCCCTAACATGTCCTTGCCTAAGCAATGATATGTCTTGTTTTTCTTATTTTATATTTTATATACTATATTTCAGTATCTGTTACACGATTAGGATTTTTTGCACCAAAATGGGAATCAAATATAATACCATATTTCGAGTAGTCACTTTCGAGTTCAATTGGTTTTCGTTTTGACCGTACCAGATTAAATTTTCTGTCACGTTTGAAGAACTTCGCAATGACTTCATCGGTAACTTCAGCCCTTTTCTTTTGATGTTTCTCAACAACTTTACAGATTACATCTGCCATAACTTTCTTAATTTCTCCGCTAGTCATTTTACCAGATACATAGTCATGAGCTATCTGTTTCAATACTTCATCATCCTGTTCAAAATAAAAGAGATACTGATAAGAAACGTCGATATCTAGATTTCCACCATATTTTCTATGATCATCAAGTGTTACATAACCACCTGAAAAAGCATGTTTGTTGATTTTCTTTCTAATTTGTTTTGGCTTATCCACCATATAAATTGTAGGATTATTGCCAGTAGAACTCATTTTAGCATTAATTCCTGAAAGAGCTACCAGAAATCGAGTATGAATCACAGCCGGTTTGTAGTAACCTTTTTTCCTCATTTTTTCTCCAAAGTTACGAGCCATTCGGAAATAAGGATCCTGATCAATAGCCATTGGAACTAGACAAATACATTGATCAGTCTTCTGTGGATGAATGATGTCAGAAAAAGAGTTACTGAAGGCTGGTGCCGCTTGAAATGCTGGCCAGCTTAATTGTCCTAAACTGTTATTTAGATTAAGACCGAATATTCCACGAACCTGATTACCAGTTGTAGAATTCATAATTTTGACAACATTCTTATAGAACTCTCCTCCAACTGTCTCTAAATTAGAGAAAATGAAAGTTTTATCAAGATTAAATCCACAAGCGATGATGTCCTTAGCATTTTCTCTAGCCATTTTATTACAATGGTCAAGAGTCAATTTTGTCTTAAAGTGAAATTTTTCATCATCAGACATTTGGATCACAAGTATTGCGTCAAATGCATCTTGTAAGTACTTTGTAAACATAAATGGTATCATGTGTCCCAAATGCATTCTTTCCGATGGTCCACGGCCAGTATAAAGATAAACTTGATTTCCTTTTTCATATTCATCAAGGGCTCTATCAAGATCCTTGTGTGAAAAATAAATTCCTCGTCTAAGCCAGTGATGCGCCTTAACATTAGTGACATTTTCAAATCTTTTGATGAGCTCTCCGTCTATTGCTTTACATCCAAACTTCCTAATTAACTTCATATAATCAATTCCATCTTTGGACAATACTTTCCATGGAGTCACTATTTGGTCTTCTTCCTCAGTGATTTTTATATGTGAAGCCTCCATTGGTAATTGTATTGTTTAACGATCTTTTTATTTCAATTTGTTCATCAATTGTATCGACAATTACTGATTTACGAATATGTTTGATCACATAATGGTTATGTAAAGTGTAATCTGTGGAAAATGGCCAATCTTTCCACAGACTTGTCAAAAACTTTGATAATTTTAGAGACATCGAAAATATTCTTCCTCTATTGGCAAAATATTTACTTGATCTTACTCCAGAATTCAGGATTCATAATGATTTTGTTAGAATCATGAAAAAATTCCTCACTATAGAATCTATTCTCAAAATTCCTCCTTCAGAGAAACAAAAATCATCTATGTTGATAAAAGAAAAATCTGGAGAACCTCTAAACAAATTTAATATAACCTGGTTTCAGAAGTCTTTGGATAATTATAACTATGATCTTGGCTTCAATATTGATATGATGCAACTTCATATGGCAATAGATGGACGTAGAGGATTCATATCAACATATTCAAATATGGACAGTAATGAAGTAAGGATAGGTCTAAAGTATAAAATTCCTGAAACATTGAAAGGAGTCATCAAGTCCAATAAACAGGGAAAACATTTTTCATTCTCAGTTTATCGTGGAGGCAGAGTTACTCAATCAGGACCATGTAGAAAACTTAACAAATTAGCTTATTATCTTTTTCGTAGCACAATTATAGAAATACTCTCAGAAGAACAATATAATGGTTTAGTTTATAGGAAATTAATAAATTAGCACAGGTCAATACTATTACCTATAATATATTTTGGATATTAACAAACTCTTATAAGTTTGTAGGTGTACTGAAGAAACCCCAAGAAGAGTTAATAACAGATTTACGTGCTAAACTAAATGAAAATAATATTAAGAAAGGGATTCCTAAGTCATTAATCAAAGTATTTTTATCAACTATTAAACCAAAATCTATCATTGATCATACTTCTGCACATAAACTCTATTATTATACCCCTAATCAAATCACAAACATAGAAAAAAATATCCCAAATAGAATATTCAAAGAAGCTATTGTTGATGAATATATTAGAGTGATTATTCTCTATTTATAGATCTCAATTTAGAACTATTTTTGCAAGTTCTGAGAAGACATTCGACACTATATTTAGGTTGATGACCAGGGTCTCCTACAGAGTATATATTAACTGAAACATCATTATCCTTTGTCTCCTTAATCTCTGATCCATTATTGTAGTTGACTCTCACTATTGTAAAATTTTTATCATTGTGTGTGATAATAGGCGACAACACCATCTTATCTGAATATTTTAAGTTAAGTAACTCAATAGTTATATATACTATCGGACAGTTACCGAAATATTTATCTGGGTAAACAAACTTGGTTCCTCCTTTAGAATATGGGCTTCTTCCTTTTATCCAGTTCTTTGTAATCCTTTTCTTCACATTCAATCTCGGTAAAATTTCACATTCAACCGTTTGAAGAGTTCCTCTAATCATCTTAATTTTGTTAGTTACGCAAATCTTGAAGGGGTTAAATGAAAGTGATTTAAAATTAAATGTGTCTCAAGGATGATTCATTTTCTCAGATTGATCGTGAGGATTATTAAAACATATTGGTGATTTTTCACCGATATGTATAAATTTATACAATGTCTATGCAGTTAGTTCGTTGCAAAGTTCTACAGATGCCAAATAAATGTCACCTTCGTATTCACTAGTTACTGTTACTCTTTCGAATACGAATAAGAAAAAGTCCCCGGCATTCATTATTGCTCTAGTTGGTGCATCAAATGTTACTGTTGCAACATAATGTTTGATTGATTTATCAGCAGCACCTGGTTCTGTTATTGCTTTAGCTCCAGAAGTACCTGATCCTGGATGAACTTTACCTTTAGGAACTACTTCGCCATCAGATAAACTATCTACCCAGATCTTGAAGTTGACATTAGATCCAGATTTACCAAGATTGGCTGTGAAGAAATGGATTCTAACCTTCACTGATTTAGTCTTATCAAAACCAGGAGGAAGATTACACCATATATGTGGAGGTCCATTTGATGTATTTGATGATGATTCTTCCATAGACCATACACGTAGACTAGAATCACTTCCATCTAAATCTTGCCATGCTTCTTGTAATGTAGTATCTGGATCTCCTGTTCCAGGTTTATCTATTTGATGAGAATTGAAGCACATGCAAATATCTGAACCTGATGGTCCAGGAGGACCTTCCATACCCATTGGACCAATAGGACCTGTGTCACCTTCAGGGCCTTCGGGACCAGTATCACCATCCATACCCATAGGACCTCGTGGACCAGTAGGACCAGTACATTTAGGTCCAGTCTGAGATTGAGGACCAGTGAAACCTCCTGTACCACTAGGACAATCACATGGACATGTTGGGTTTCCTGTAGTACATGGATCTAAACTCCACCATGTCATATCTCCGTCGGAAAGAACACAAGTAGTACAATTCTTTCTAAGAAGAATTCCTCCTATTGGAACTAGTTTACCATTGAATTTATCTCCTTGCATAAATTTCAAGAAGATTCGACATTTTCCAGGAGGTTTCTTTGGATCACAGAGACAGATCTTAATCCATTCAATACAATCATGTTCATCGGTGGAGAACGTGCCAGTTATTCCTTCGACCTTTTTAGTCTCACCGTCAAGAATCTTAATTTCGATACAGATCTTTTCACTGTCAGAACTCCAATTAAATCCTGTGTAACAGGATTCAGTGTTACCGTTATCATTATCGGAACCGGAATCTGAATCACTATCAGAATCACTCTTTCTTCCTTCATTGTCACTATCAGAATCTGGTTCTGATCTACTCTTTCTTCCTTCATTGTCACTATCAGAATCTGGTTCTGATCTACTCTTTCTTCCTTCATTGTCATTATCAGAACCGGAACCTGAATCACTATCAGAACCACTCTTTCTTCCTTCATTGTCACTATCCGAACCAGAATCACTATTAGATCCTGAATTAGTTCGATTAGTAGGTTTCTTAATCCAATGACCGATATTTACTTTGACACCACAGATATCTAGAATTTGGTCTTTTCCAAGATGTTCTCTCTTGATAGTTTTACAACATTTCTCATGTTCATCAGAATCAGATCCTATATCAGAATCGCTACCAGAATCACTATCTAAGCCAGATCCGTTAGAACAATCTGTGCAATCTTTATCACAAAGAGGACCTCCATTCTTTGAAGCACCACCAGTAACTTCAAAGTCTCCAAATATTAAACCAACAGCTATTGGTTTAGAGCAACTTGTATGTATTTTGACATTAAGTGTGTTATCGACGAATACTGAAATTTCTGTACCGAGAGTTCCTTTGTCAGTTCCAAAAAATGTGAATTCTTCATTTGGATTAACAGATTTGTTATACACAATGTCATTATTTTTCTTTTGGACAACTTTGATGGTTCCAGCAGATTCACCAAGATATTTTAGTGTTAGAGTAGTGACTTTACCATCACATTTACCACAATTCTTATCTGTATCACTATCTGAATCACTATCTGAATCACTATCTGAATCACAGTCATAATCACTACAACTGGGTCTATATTCATCATGAGGAACTATAGTTCTAATACAAATTTTCCTACATTCATGTTCTGATGCTTTAGGTAAAAGAATACATTTATCATCTTGGCCTTTGCAGCATACAAGAAGTATATCACAATCATCTTCGACCATATTACCAAAATTTTCGTCTGTTAAAGTAATTTTCTTACATTTAGGTTTACCTGTAGGACCTGTAGGTCCTGTTGCACCAGTATTAGTAGAAGAACCATCTTCACCTTTCATACCAGTAGGACCTGTAGCACCTGTATTAGTAGAAGAACCATCTTCACCTTTCATACCAGTAGGACCTGTAGCACCTGTATTAGTAGAAGAACCATCTTCACCTTTCATACCAGTAGGACCTGTAGCACCTGTATTAGT
>Ga0114931_10000544_pt1 | contig 45530 bp, 41 predicted proteins | sample 2SBtaG_FD_89579 | JGI IMG/M metagenome (GOLD analysis project Ga0114931, IMG submission 89579) | Deep subsurface microbial communities from Kolumbo volcano to uncover new lineages of life (NeLLi) - 2SBTROV14_V59a metaG | ecosystem: Environmental > Aquatic > Marine > Volcanic | place: Kolumbo... | reverse complement strand
CGCCGGCCGGCGTCGCGCAAGGATTGAAGAATTTTCCAGCCGTCGATATCGGGCAGCATGATATCCAGAATCAGCAGATCGTAGTCTTCTGTCATGGCCAGATGGTGGCCGTCGAGCCCGTTACGCGCCAGGTCGGCCACAAAGCCGGCTTCACTGAGCCCCTGCCGGAGGTAGTCTCCGATCTTGTTTTCATCTTCGACAATCAACAATTTCATAATTAACCCGCATTAATACTCACGATTGACAGGATGGCTGTTTAACCTGCTGATCAGTAATTAAGTGTGTCGCGTCATGATAGTTAGGGCTGGCTGGCGTAAACATGACGCGACCATGACAAAATTGTAATGTTTGTGTCATGCCGGAGAAAGCGTCCCGTTGATATCTTGCGCATCACAGACAAGCCAAGTCAGGTTGTAGTGAAGCCAGTTCATCAAGAGGACCCCATCAGAATGAAACCCACCTTATCACAGCTCCCTGTTGCCGCCGATCAGTCTCGGCGGCGTTTCGTGCAAGGCCTCGCCGCAGGCAGTGCATTGCTCGGTCTGTCTCCGCTGCTGAGGCCGGCATGGGCTCAACAAGCCGCTATGACACGAACCGGGATGACCCCCGTGCTGTCCGGTAGCGAGTTTAATCTGACCATAGCCGAGACGATGGTCAACTACACCGGCAAACCCCGCATGGCGACGACCATTAATGGCTCTATCCCGGGGCCTATTCTGCGTTGGAGGGAGGGAGATACGGTTACCCTGCGGGTGACCAACCGTCTCCCGGTAGCCACTTCCATACATTGGCATGGGATCATACTTCCGTTCCGGATGGATGGCGTACCCGGTGTGAGTTTCACCGGGATCGCTCCGGGAGAGACCTTTGTCTACCGTTTCAAGGTGCAGCAGTCGGGCACCTACTGGTATCACTCGCATACCGGCTTCCAGGAGCAAACCGGAATGTACGGCGCGATTATCATCGATCCCGCACGGGGCGGACGGATCCGGGCCGACCGCGATTATGTGGTCCAGCTGTCCGACTGGACCGATGAGGATCCGCTGGATGTTTTCGCCAAACTCAAGAAGCAAAGCGATTATTACAATTTCAATCAGCTCACCGCCGGTGAGTTCCTGCGGGACGCTTCCGAGCAGGGCCTGGGAGCGGCGATTGCCAGGCGGCGAATGTGGAACCGGATGCGCATGAATCCGACTGACCTGGCCGATATATCAGCCTATACCTACACCTTTCTGATGAATGGAACTTCTCCGGCCGGCAACTGGACGGCTATATTCAACCCCGGTGAGCGGGTGCGCTTACGATTCATCGGTAGTGGCACCCAGAGCTTTTTTGACGTGCGCATCCCGGACCTCAAGATGACGGTAGTGCAGGTGGACGGCCAGGATGTAGAACCGGTCACCGTCGAAGAATTTAGATTCGGGCCGGGGGAAACCTATGACGTGATAGTCGAGCCAAAAGAAGACCGTGCTTACACGGTTTTCGCACAATCCATGGATCGTACCGGTTTTGCGCGCGGTACACTGGCCCCGCGGGCCGGAATGGAAGCCGAGATTCCGCCGCTGGACGAACCTCAATGGCTGACCATGGCGGACATGATGGGGAGTATGGGGCAGGGTGCCGCCATGAGTGACATGCAGGGCATGAGTGGTATGAGTGGCATGAGTGGTATGCAGCATGGCGCTATGGCGAAGGGCGGTAACCCGGTGCATGCGCGACATGCCCGCACCGAGTACGGGCCCAGTGTAGATATGCGTGTCGATACGCCCCGCACCAATCTGGACGACCCCGGTATTGGCTTGCGCAATAACGGCCGTCGGGTGCTCACCTATGCCGATTTGCAGACTATCGGAGGGCCGCTCGACGCACGCGATGCCGAGCGCGAGATCGAACTCCATCTTACCGGCAATATGGAGCGTTATACTTGGTCCTTGGATGGCCTGGAGTTCGGCAAATCAACGCCGGTGCATTTCCGTCACGGTGTACGCCTGCGGGTCATTCTGCACAATGACACGATGATGACGCACCCGATGCATTTGCACGGTATGTGGAGTTAACAGGAGGCGCCCGATGGTTCCTTTCTGGTACGCCGACACACCATCAGCGTGCAGCCAGCACAAAGAATCAGTTTCCTGGTTAATGCGGATGCACTCGGTCGCTGGGCCTGGCACTGTCACCTGCTGTATCACATGGATGCCGGTATGTTCCGGGAAGTGGTTGTGGCCTGAGTTGAAGAAATCGAATGATGGAGTATGTAATGATGAAAGAACAACACACCAGGCGCCTGATGCTTGTACCGTTGCTACTGGGTTTGTCTATTGCGCAAGCGCAGGAATCAACCATGCAGGGAGGGTCGCCGCCTGAAAACGCACGTGATCCACACGCCTATTCGGATGGATATGGTTTTGGAGATGTGCCGCGCCCGCGTTTTGGTGATGAGAAAAACTTTTATTCGGTGCTTGCCGATCGTCTGGAACGGGTAGAGAGTGGCGACAATGTGTCGGGATTTTACGATGTAGAGGCCTGGTTCGGTCGTGACTATGATAGAGCTGTGCTGAAAGCCGAAGGATCTTATGACAGTAATAAGATCAAAGACGCAAGTACTGAGTTGCTGTGGGGGCATGCAGTGGCAAGCTACTGGGATACTCAGCTTGGGGTGCGTTATGACAGTGGCAGTGGCCCGGATCGGAAGTGGCTAGCTTTCGGTGTACAGGGCCTGGCGCCTTACTGGTTCGAAATCGACGCGACCGCTTATCTTGGCGAAGAAGGACGCACAGCGGCGAATTTCCAAGCCGTGTATGACCTGCTGCTGACTCAGAAACTGATTCTTCAGCCCCGTGTCGAGGCAGACTGGTATGGTAAGCGCGATGCCCAGCGTGACCTCGGCAAAGGGCTGTCGGAAGCGCGGACAGGGTTACGTCTGCGTTATGAGATCCGTCGCGAGTTTGCGCCTTATGTAGGTGTGGAATGGATGCAGAAATTCGGTGCCACCAAGGATTTTGCGCGGGCTGCCGGTGAACAGTCCAGCGAGGCGCGTTTTGTTGCCGGGGTGCGGTTCTGGTTTTAGTGAATTGATGATGTTATTACCACAAACGAGGTCTATATGAACGCAAAAACTTACGTATTTATATCGCTGGCACTGCCGCAATCGCCATGGCCGGAGGTGATCATACTGATAGAACCGACGTGGCGGGCGGGAAATTTTTGGAGCATCATGAGCATGCTGCCGCCAGTATGGGCGACAATGATCATGATCTTCATGATAATGAGGCTGGTCAGCCAGGTGCGCTCGAACAGGTCACGCGCACCATTAAGGTGTCTATGGATGATCGGATGCGTTTTACGCCGGATCAGCTAAACTTCAGTACTGGAGAAACCGTGCGCTTCCTGGTAAGGAACGATGGCAAGATCCGGCATGAAATGGTTATCGGGTCTCAGAGTGAGCTGAAAGAACATGCGGCCATGATGCGCACTAACCCGGCGATGCGGCATACCGATCCGAATATGATTTCGCTGGCTCCCGGAGAGCGAAGCGAACTGATATGGAAGTTCGATCAGCCAGGGACGTTTGAGTTTGCCTGTCTGGTCCCCGGGCATCTCGAAGCCGGGATGAGCGGTAAGGTTAACGTTCAGTAAGTGATGCAGAAATGTAGGTTTTTGACGAATACCGAAGGACAGACATGTCTGAGAGATTTAAGAGAACCCTGAACCAGGAGAAGGATCATTGCTGGAATATTATATGTGCGCGTTGACAGTGACAGAAGTGGCCAGGCTTGCAAACACGACGCCGCATGCGGTACGCCATTATACGCGTATCGGATTGCTTCATCCCGAACGAAACCCGGATAACGGCTACCGGCTTTATAGGTCCGCGGATCTGGATAGGCTGCAATTTATCCGGCAGGCAAAATGGCTCGGTTATTCGCTCATTGAGATCAGGGCTATCTTGGATGATGCAAATCAGGGGCGTTCCCCTTACCCGCGAGTACGCGAGATATTACAGAAACGTATTGTCACGAATCGCAAACAGTTGGAGGAAATGCGTATCTTGCAGGATCGTATGGAGCAGGCCGTTGCGCAATGGAATGACATGCCGGATGGTATCCCGGATGGACATTCCGTTTGTCATCTGATTGAATCCTTTGCGGTAAGTGATGGTATGTCTGCAGGCGATTAGATTAGACTGCCTGTTCAGATGAGTCAGACAAAAGGAGAGTGAAATGGATGTATTGGTTATAGCCACCAAGGACTGTAGTCATTGCGCCAATCTGGTTGGCGAACTGGAGGAACTGGGTGTTGAATACCGGTTGGTTTATGCGGAAGACGAGCCGGAATTGGTCCAAAAATATACTATCCGGCACTCACCGAATCTGATCGTGGATAATGAGGTTAAATTCCGGCGTCAGCCGGACGAGCATGAATTGCGCGAGTGCCTTGGGCGTTGATCAGAATAAAACGATGTTCCTACGAGTCCTTGGGGTATATCAGGTAAACACCCTCAGTACGGCTGGATGAGATGCCGGGCGCGGCGATTGGTTAGCCGCAAGGGCACGAACAGTATTACCCGCCTAATTACTCGATAAATTCATCATTCTTACATCCCGGTGTAACACGCCCCGCGGTACTCTGGCGGAAATTTTCCGCTGATGCTGGAGGCTGTTCATGGATCTGTCACGTCGTCGCTTACTGGAAGCCCTGACCGCCGGAGCGGCGCTGGGTTCGGCCTCGCCCGCCGCGTTTGCTCTACAGGCTACGGCGCCGGCACAATGGCGGCCAAACGCTGCTGATCTGTTGCCCGGACCGGTGTTCCGCCATGGTGTGGCCAGCGGCGACCCCTTGCAGCGACAAGTGATTCTGTGGACCCGGGTGACGCCCGAAAGCGAACAGCCGGTGGCGGTGTTGTGTCGGGTCGCCCGGGATGCGCGCATGAGCCGGGTGGTCAGCGAATACCGGCTCCTGGCAACTTCCCGGACCGATTTTACGGTCAAGCTCGACGCCGGTGGTCTCGAGCCGGGCAAGACTTATTATTACCAGTTTTCCGCACGGGGCGAGTAGTCGCCAGTGGGCCGTACCCGCACCCTGCCGCGGGAAACGGACCGGGTGCGGCTGGCGGTGGCATCCTGCTCGAATCTGCCGGCCGGTTTCTTCGGCGCTTATGGCCTGATGGCCCGGCAATTCGATCTGGATGCCGTGGTGCATGTCGGCGATTATATCTATGAGTATGCCAACGGCACTTATGGTGACGGCACGGACATCGGACGCATTCCGGAACCCAACGCGGAAACGGTCAGTCTGGCGGATTATCGCACCCGCTACGCCCAGTACCGCACTGATACCCAGTTGCAGGAAGCCCATCGTCTGCATCCCTGGATCATGGTCTGGGATGATCACGAATTCGCCAACGACGCCTGGCGGGGTGGGGCGGAGAATCACCAGCCCGAGGAAGGTGAGTGGCCGGTACGGGTGGCGGCAGCGCGTCGGGCTTATTTCGAATGGTTGCCGGTACGCGATACCGATGGCCTGATTTCCCGCAGCGGACGGATTTTCCGGCGTTTTACTTTTGGCTCTCTGGTCGATTTAGAGATGCTGGATACGCGGATCTTTGGCCGGGAGCAGCAGGTGCCCCTGCTCATCGACGGCGTGACCCAGGAACTGCTGGTCAGTGCCGAGGAGCTGTTGTTGTATCTGGGAGAAATCGCCCGGGCGGATCGCCAGTTGCTCGGCAAGGAGCAGGAAATCTGGCTGTACAAACAGCTGCAGCAGTCCCAGGACAGAGGGACGCAATGGCAGGTGCTGGGCCAGCAGGTGATGATGGGGCAACTCAGCGTGGCGGCCGACGGCCTGCCGGAGGGCACGCGCATTCCGCTGAATACCGATCAGTGGGATGGTTACGCCGGAGCGCGCAGCCGGTTGCTGGATTTTCTGAGCACACAAAGCAGCGGCAACACCCTGGTTCTGACCGGCGATTTTCATTCGTCCTGGGCGCACGACATCGCCGATTCTCCCTATGATGCACTCAGTTACGACCCCTTGACCGGAGCCGGTTCGCGGGCGGTAGAATTCGTCGCGCCGGCGATTTCCTCACCCTTTTTCACCGACCCGGACCCGACACTGGTGAAAGGGTTGGAACAGTTCGCGCTGTTGCAGAACCCCCATACGCAGTATGTCGATCTGGAGCACAACGGCTATCTGGTGGTGGATATCGATGCGTTCCGGGCCCGGGCCGAGTGGTACCACATTGACGATGTGCTCAATCCCGACACCGGCGAAACCCTGGCGGCGGCCGTGGAGGTGCAGTCCGGCAGCAACCATGCGGTGCTGGTGGAAGGGGCCGTGCAGGCGGTGTAACGGCGGCTATACCGCTCGCGGGGTGAACGGCAGAATTATACAGTCGAAATCGTAAACTATATAATGATTCAGCTAATGGGCTCTCTGGCTGAATCCAATGCCGTTATCTGCGGACGCTTTCCATAGAAAATATCAGTTTCTTATCCTGCTGACCTGGGTGTTGCCCCCGGTGGTGGGTCTCAGCTTTTTGATTTTAATAGAAATGCTCGAGACCCATCAGATTGCGACCATTCTCAGTACGCCATTGCAACCCGCCTTTATTATCGGCAGTATGCTGGCGGCACGCTGGTATTTTCTGCGTTTGATCCGACCCGTGGAACAGTTTCTGCGCCAGCCAAGAGAAGAAGACACGGCCCAGGTGCTCGCGGTGGTCCGCGCATTTCCACTGCATTTCTGGGGGGTATTTCTCTTCTATATCATGCTCGCGCCCAGCAGCGTGATTATCAGCGCTCAGATCTATACCGACTTCCAGGCCGCCTCGATCGACTGGTTCCGTATCCACCTGGTGGCGCTGATTGTTTCCATTATTGTCGGTCTGCCGATCTTTGTCGCCATTTACGACCTGTTCGGCAAGGCCGTTTCCGGAATCGCCCTGCAACGACCGATCGTATCTATCCAGACCCGGGTGTTTCTGATCGGTGCCCTGATGCCGCTGTTGACCGCCACCCTGCTGGTTCAATACTACTGGACCCGCACCGGTTTCTTCAGTCTGGAGACTTTTGTCATCTGGCTGGCGCTGGAAATACTCGCCATCATCGGCACGCTGTTTTTTGTCAACAGTTTTTCCCGGGCCCTGCAGCCCATCCAGCGGATGATCGCGGTAGCGGACAACAGTTCCGCCCGCCTGGACGACATTTATCCCACTTCGACCGATGAAATGGGCGTGTTGTCGCATCAATTGCGCGATCTGTTACGGGAACAGCGTTTGCGGCGCGAGAGTCTGCGTTTCAGCAATCAGCTGCTCAGAGACAGTCACAGCCATGAAAATCTGGCCAAGCTGCTCAAAGGTGTGGTGGAAAACACCCGCCAGGCCATGCAGGTCGAACGCTGTTTTCTCAGTCTGTATGACCCGGATAACCGGGAGCTGGTCGGCGTGATTCACAGTGGTGCTGACTACCTGCCGGGCGGTCATTATCGGCTGTCCGTCGACGAGCCGTCGCTGACGGCCGCCATTTTCAATAATGCTGGCCGTGCGGTGGTGACGGACGTGGCCAATGCGCCGAATATCAATAAAGAGATGGCGGCGCGCTTCAGGATCCGGGCCTCCGCGGGGGTCCCGTTGTTGAAGGAAAACCGTCCGATGGGGTACTGCATGCCGTCCACAGCCAAGGTCCCCACAGTTTCTCCCGATATGAATTACAGGTTCTGGAGGCATTTGCGCAGGAAGCGTCACTGATTATTGCGTTTTTCGATGATATCCGCCTGCAGCGGCAGGTCGAAAATGCCATCCGGCAGATCACCGAAGCCGTATCCGGCGCACTGGGCAGTGAGTTTTTCGATGCCATCGCCCGCAGTATGGCCGAGTTGCTGCGGGCCGATGCCTGCGGTACCGTGATTGCCCGGGAACAACACCCGGGGGAACTGGAAACCCTGGCTTACTATCTGGATGGCGCGATCCAGAAAAATGTCGTGTATAGCATAGCGGGGACGCCCTGCGAGACGGTGTTTGGTCAACAGACCCGCATGTATGCTTCCCGGATACAGCAGATGTTTCCCGACGATCAGATATTGATCGGTCTCGGTATGGAAAGTTATGTGGGGGTGCCGCTGTTTGACTCGCAACACCGGCCGTTGGGGATTCTGTTCGCCATGTTCCGGCGCGGTCTGGAGAACCCCGGTTTTATCGAGTCGGTGATCAGTGTGTTTGCCTCCCGCTGCGAGGCGGAACTCGAACGTATGCGCATGCAGCGCAAAATGCATGGCCTGGCCTATAAAGATACGCTGACCGGTCTGCCCAACAGAACCCTGCTCTACGACCGGCTGGAACAGGCGCTGATTCACGCCCGTCGTGAGCAGCAGTCGCTGGCGGTGTTGATGCTGGACCTGGATCATTTCAAGAGTATCAATGATTCTCTGGGCCATCCGGTGGGAGACGAGGTACTGCGGACCCTGGCCGCTATTCTTCAGCAGGCGATCCGGGAGGAGGATACCGTGGCCCGGATCGGCGGCGATGAATTTGTGGTCCTGCTGGCGCAGTTCGACAGTCCGGATATCGCGGCGGTGCAGAGCCAGAAAATCGCCGACACCATCCTGCAGGCAGTGCAGCCGGGGTTCACCATAAACGACCATCATTTATACAGCACCGCCAGTATCGGCGTTGCCTTGTATCCGGAAGACGGCGACTCGGTGGATACGCTGATCAAGCATGCGGACACGGCTTTGTATTCCGCCAAGGAGGGCGGTCGTAACCGGGTCTGTTTCTTCTCCCGGGAAATGAATGAGCTGGCGGTTGAGCGTCAGCAGCTGAAGAGCGCCATTCACACCGGTATCGAGAACGACGAATTCCGCGTCGTGTTCCAGCCCCGGGTCCGCCTGAGTGACAATCGGATTATCGGTGCCGAAGCCCTGCTGCGCTGGCAGCATCCGGAGCGTGGCGCGATACCGCCCGTCCGTTTCGTGCCGGTGGCGGATGAAACCGGACAGATCAATCTGCTTGGCGATATGGTGCTGAGCAAGGCGTTTTCCTGTATCCAGCACCTCTGGTGTAACGAGCTTCCCTGTGATGAGGTGCTGAGTATTTCCATCAATGTCAGTCCCAATCAGTTTTTACAGCCGGATTTTATCCAGCAGGTCGAGCAACATCTCCTGGACTGGTCCATTTCGCCGGGTTGTGTCGAACTGGAATTGACGGAAAACATTCTGATCCGCGATACCCGTATGGTTCGGGACAAACTGCATCAGTTGAAAGCACTGGGCGTGCACATCTCCATCGATGATTTCGGTACCGGTTACGCCTCCCTGCGTTATCTGCAGAAACTGCCCATCGATGCCATCAAGATTGACCGCTCCTTTATCGCCAAGCTGCCACATAACCAGAATGACGCGATTCTGGTCGATACCATCCTGACCATGGGAGAAAACCTGGGTATCACGGTCATCGCCGATGGGGTGGAAAACCGTGAGCAGTTCGAGCATCTGAAACGTCTGGGTTGTGTCGCCTATCAGGGCGATTACTTCAGCAAACCGATGGAGGTCGAGGAATTCACGGCACTGGTCAGGTCGCACAAAGATACCGTACACTGTAACTGAGGGGCTGAAAAGCCCCGGCCATGGTGACTGTTGATGGTTGACAGGGTTTGCCGCCGCTCCTATATTGCCCAGCCATGAATGATGCCCGGGAAGCACTGCAACGTCTGAAGGCCGGCAACCAGCGGTTTGTCTCCGGAGTCCGGGCTATCGACAATATGACCAAACAGATGCAGCGAGCCGAATTTGTCGAGCGGCAGACGCCTTTTGCGGTCATTCTGGGTTGTTCCGATTCCCGCGTGCCGGCCGAGATTGTGTTCGATCAGGGACTGGGTGATTTGTTTGTCATCCGGGTGGCCGGCAATATCGTCGCGCCGTCACAGATCGGCAGCGTGGAATTCGTGGTGGCGAAATTCGCCACGCCCTTGGTTGTCGTCCTCGGTCATTCTTTGTGCGGCGCGGTTTCCGCCACGATCGACGAACTGCAAAAACCCTCCGCCGACACGTCGCGTAATGTATTGTCCATCGTCAATCGTATCCGTCCGTCGGTCGAGCCTCTGTGTCTCACCGAACTGAAAAATGATCCGGCGCAATTGCTCAGCGCGGCGATCCGGGCCAATATCCTGGCCGCGGTCAATCAGCTGCGGCATGGTTCGCAGATGCTGGAGGCCTGTCTCGAGTCACAGAAACTGAGAATCGTGGGCGCGGAGTATTGCCTGGCCAGCGGTATCGTTGAGTTTTTCGATGAGGGGTAAGCGTCTTCCCCGGCTGTTTGTTCTCCTTTTCACTCTGCTGCTGTCGTTACCGGTTCCGGTCAACGGACTGGCAGCCGATTCCCGGCTGAGTAATCAACTCGCCGACCATCCCTCCCCTTATCTGGCCCTGCATGGCCACGACCCGGTGCACTGGCAGGTATGGAGTGCGGAAACCCTGGCCGTGGCCAGACAGCTGAACCGACCGTTATTCGTGTCCAGCGGTTATTTCTCTTGTCACTGGTGTCATGTCATGCAGCGTGAAAGCTATCAGGATGAAAAGATAGCGCGTCTGCTCAATGAGGCTTTCGTCCCGGTCAAGGTCGATAGGGAACTGAATCCGGCGCTGGACGCGCATCTGATCGAATTCGTGGAACTGACCCGGGGTCAGGCCGGCTGGCCGCTGAATGTCATTCTGACGCCGGATGGTTATCCGATACTGGGCATGACCTATCTGCCGCGCGAGCGTTTTCAGAACCTGCTCGAGCAGGTTCGGCAACGTTGGCGGGACGATGAGAGCGGCTTGCGCAAATTGGCGTCCGATGCCATGACGCAATGGCAGGGGTTGCGTACCCGTGCCACGGCGACGGACGCCGCGGCGGCGGATCCGGTAAGAGCGTTTTTGACTCAGGTCGACGGAAGCAAAGATGAACTGGCGGGCGGTTTCGGCGAGCAAAGCAAATTCCCCATGGTATCGCAACTGCAGGCGCTGGTGGATTTGATGGCGGCCGGCAAGGCCGGTAATGAACAGGCGTTCGTCCGACTGACCCTGGAGCAAATGGCCACGCAGGGCATGCATGATAATCTCGGCGGCGGGTTTTTTCGTTATGTCACCGATCCGGACTGGCAGACACCGCATTTCGAAAAAATGCTGTACGACAATGCGCGGCTGGCGAGCCTCTATCTGCAGGCTGCCAGGGTGTTTCATGAGCCGAACTTCCGGGACATCGGCCTGGCAACCGTCGACTTTATGCTGAACAACCTGCGCCGTCCCGACGGCGGGTTTTTCGGCAGTTTTTCCGCGGTCGACAGTCAGGGACGGGAAGGATTCTATTATTTGTGGGACCCGAGGGAGTTAAAGACCCTGCTGTCGGCGGATGAATACCGGGCCGTGGGCGCGGCCTGGTTCGACGAACAGGCCGTGGCGCTGGATCACGGGTATCTGCCGCTGTGGCGCGGCAGCCCGGAAGCACTGGCCGGGCAGCTGGGCTGGAGTCAGGCACGCTTTGAGAAAGTGCTGGCGGCCGCGAAGCAGAAAATGCTGGCCGTACGGCACGAGCGCGAGTTGTTGCCGGACACCAAGGTACTGACGGCCTGGAACGGTCTGGTGTTGAGTGCCATAGCCGCGGCTTACCAAAGCACTGAGGACAAGCGTTATGCCCGGGCCGGAGACCGGTTGGCTCAGTTTCTGGCAACCCGGCTGTGGACGGGGAAGCAACTGCGGCGTTCACTGGATAAGGGGAAATCTTTGGGAAAAGTCAGCCTCGCAGACTATGCGCTGGCTGCACAGGGGCTGTGGGACTGGTCCCGGGCCCGGCCGGAGACCCGGTACGGTAAACTTGCCGCCAGCCTGGTTTCCCTCGCCTGGCAGCGGTATTACCGTAACGGCCGCTGGTTGACCGCCGACGCGCCCTTGATTCCGATGCTGGAAGGAAAGCTGGCGCTGGAGGACAGCAGCCTGCCATCCGCCACCGCCGTGTTGTGCCGGCTGAGCCGTGACATTCCGGCGGTGCGCCATGACGCCACCCTGCAAACCGAACTCGACGGCTACCTCAAACAGGTGCGTGCCGGTCTGGGAGACAATCTGTTCTGGTATGCCGGTTATCTTCCTTGTCTGACCGGGCAAGTGGTGAACCCCTTGCCGCCGTGAACCGCTACGGCGTGCTTACGCCGCCTGAATCGTGTTCAGCAGTTCATCGAGCGGCATAGGTCGGGCGAAATATAAACCCTGAAAGCGGTCGCATTGCAACTGGGTGAGCAACTCCGCCTGTTCCCGGGTCTCCACGCCTTCGGCCAGAGTGATCAGGCCGAGGTTGTGGCCGATACTGATAATGTTTTCGATCAGATGGCGGTCTTTTTGGTCCACCAGAATATCGCGTACAAAACTGGCATCGATCTTGAGTTCATCGATGGGCAGCGAGGTCAGCAGGCTCAGCGATGAATAGCCGGTGCCGAAATCATCCAAGGATATTTTTACCGCGGCTTCCCGCAGGCGCTGCATCTCGGATTTGGCCCGGGTGATATTATCGATGAACAGACTTTCCGTGACTTCCAGCATCACCCGTTGCGGAGCGCAGTCATGTTGTTCGATATGCCGCAGGATAGTGTCCGCCAGTTGCCCCTCGGCCAGCAGTTCCGGAGACAGATTGATGGAAACGGTCAGCTCCGGCAGACATTCCAGCATTTCCTGCAGGTCGGTCAGACTTTGCTGAAACACAAACTCGCTGAGTTCGGTAATAATGCCGATGGATTCCGCAATGGGAATGAATTCCCCGGGGCTGACCATGCCTAGATCGGGGTTTTTCCAGCGCAACAGGGCTTCCACGCCGGTGACATGACCGCGGCGTGCGCATATTTTGGGTTGATAGACCAGAAAGAATTCCTGTCGCTGACAGGCCAGGCGCAGTTCTTTTTCCAGTTCCACGCGCCGCCGGTTGGCCAGTTCGAAATCATCATCGAACACCGTAAGGCGGTTGCGATGACGCTTGGCATGATACATGGCCATGTCCGCCTTGCTCAGCAGCTCGTCCAGATCGCTGCCGTGTTGCGGCGATTGCACGATACCAATACTGGAAGTGATGCTGAATTCCAACTCGTCCAATTGTAGAGGGCGGCGGGTTTTTTCCATCAGGCGGGCGGCATAGGTTTGGACAGATTCAGTCGATTTTCCCGGATAGAATAAAATGAATTCATCCCCCCCCTGCCGGATAGCCGTTGCCGGGGCTGGCGTATTGGCCTGGATGCGGTTGCTGACCTGTTTCAGAACCCGATCACCGATAGGATGGCCATGGGTATCGTTGATGTCCTTGAAATTGTCCAGGTCCAGGAACAGCACCGAGAAGCCCTGATGGCAGGTGCTTACCCAGTTGGAAAACTCTTCATACAGGTAATGGCGGTTGGGCAGTCCCGTCAGGGCGTCAAAATGCGCCTGGTGCGAAAGGGCCGCCCGTTGTCGGTGATTGCTGTGGGCCAGGTGGCGGAACAGGCCGAACAGAACAATATTGAACAGCAACACGATCAGCGCCAGCGGCCCGATACGTTCCAACAGGGTGGCCACCAGTTTGGATTTGAAGTCATAGACGATGGAAAAAAACCGGTATTCGGGATCGAAGCGGATACTGATAAAAACCGGCATTTGTTTCAGATTCATAGCAACCATCTCAATCGTGTTGCCGCTTTGTTTCAGTTCGTTCAGGCTCATACCGGTTTGTTGCTGCAACAAGCGGGAAAAGCCTGCGACAAATTGCGGCGGATAAGGCAGCAAAAATTCCGGATGTTCGGCGGCCCGCGCCTGGCTATCGCCCTGGTTCTCCAGGTAGCGTTTGACGAATACCGAGTTGTCATTGATGTATTGCACGTAATAGTCGTCCCGGACGACGATGAATTGCACCATCCCGCCTGGGTTCTGGCTGTTCCAGACGTTATCCGGGGATTCCAGGTCGACGCCGGTGGTTATCACGGCTCTCACTTTGCCTGAACTGTCACGCAAGGCATAACGCAGCGGGATGATCCAGGCATTCAGGGCGGTAAAGAAATAACTCCGCCCTACCTGCAGCCCGTCGCTTTCCAGCGCCTTGCGGAATGATTCAGCCGAGCCCGGTTGCTCGAGCAGATTGATGGGTTTGCCGCTGTTGGCCAGATTGTTGCTGGTCAGCACCAGTTCGCCGGTGGGAAGCGCCAGACCAAAACCGATCAGTTGCGTGTTTTCAGCCTGCAGGGTGTCGAGCAGAGCCTGTGCGGCGTTTTCTTCTCCGTGTTCCAGTTTATGTAGCAGTTGTTCGCCCAGGATATGCAGCAGGCTGGTGATATTGTCCAGCTCACCATGAATGGCCTTGCTGTTGGTTTGGTTGATGGTCGATAAATAGTGATAATTTTCTTGTTTGAGCTGCTGCCATTCGTTGTAAATGACCAGCGCGAGCACCAGCAGCGACGTGCTGAGGATAAAGGCATAGATTTTCCACAGCAGTTTTTCTTCATGATCCATTGATAGGAAACTTCCCTGGAAATCAGGTTTTGTTATTGATAACAAAAAATTACCATAATTGATGGCTTGATGAAAGTCGGCTGGCGCCGGATTCGAGAATTGAAATCGGAGCGTCCGGTTGTGGTTATCGGGCACTGTTTCGGCGGCGTGTCATGTAACTGTAGTCGAGAACCGGTCTGGGTGTTGTATACTGCAACCATGAACGGTGTTGACTCCCAGACAGTAATCCTTGACCGCAGACGGGTGATCCTGGGTCTGGTGTTTGTCTGGTTGTCCATGCTGCTGCTGGCAACCGCTCATGTGCATACTCTTGACCATCCGGCGGATGATCATTGTGCCTTGTGCGTATATGGTCAGCATGCCGGTCATGCGCTTTCCCAGCCGGCGCTGAAGCTCCCGCCGGCTACGCCGCAACCCGCTCCGGTCTATCTTCCCTGGCTGCCGCAACCGGCAGCCGGCTACCCGCTGTATGACTCCCGTGCCCCTCCTGTTGTGATGATCTGAAGCGCTCGCTGTTCCGGCTTAACGCGCCGGGCCGGCCACTCTATGTGATCAATCTGCAATTTTCAGGAGGGTACTATGAATCCCTGCACCCGTCTGCCGGCCATGTTTGCGCTGGCGGCCGTCCCGTTGTTGGCCGTGGCCAATGATGATGTCGATGCGCTGCACCAGGAATTGTCCGCGCTTCGCGCCGCGTACGAAGCCCGAATCCAGGCACTCGAATCCCGTATCAACACCCTGGAGTCTCAACAATCCGCCATGGAAACCACGGTCGAGGCGGCCTCGGCACCGCCGCCGCAACGGGCCGGGGACTTCAATCCGGCGATCAGTCTGATTTTGCGCGGCACCCTGGCCGATTTTTCCTCCCCGGCGGAAGCCGCCGTGCCGGGCTTTGCGCTGGGCGGAGAATCCGATCCTGGCGCCGAAGGCCTGTCCATCGGAGAAACCGAACTCAATCTGCAGGCCAATATTGATCCTCACTGGCTGGGCAATGTCACCCTGGCCGTGGCGGACAACAGCGAAGAAACCGGCGTTGGCGTCGAAGAGGCCTGGTTTCAGACCCGATCCATGCCTTATGGCCTGACCTTGCGCGGCGGCCGGTTCTTTTCCGGCATCGGTTACCGCAACGAGTTTCATGCGCATGCCGATGATTTTGTCGATCGTTCGCTGGTCTACCGGGTGTTTCTCGGCGGCCAGTATGGCGACGACGGCCTGCAATTGCGCTGGCTGGCGCCCACCGACCGGTTTGTGGAGCTGGGCGCGGAATGGTTGCGCGGCGATCAATTCCCCGCCGGTGGCGGTGCGCATCAGGGTAAGGGCGTGTGGGATGTGTTTGCCCGGACCGGCGGAGATGTGGGTTTCAGTCACAGCTGGAAAGCGGGATTGTCCTGGCTGTCGGCGCGTGCCGATGCCCGCCAGGCCAATGACGGCAGTCTGTTCGCTGGCGATCTGGATATGGCGGTGCTCGACGGGGTGTGGAAATGGGCACCCAATGGTAACGACTATCGCCATGCGGCCAAGTTCGAAGGCGCCCTGCTGTGGCAGAAACCGGACGGCTGGTTCACCCCGGCCTCCGGCGGCGGTCAGCAGCGCTATCGGGTGGATCAATGGGGCGGTTATCTCGATGCGGTGTATAAATTCCGCCCGCAGTGGCGTGCCGGGCTCAGGTATTCCTGGGTCGATACGGACAATCCGGGTAGCGGGTTTGCCGGCACGGCGCTGGATCCGCTGGGTCTTTCACCCGATATCTGGTCGGCGATGCTGGACTGGTCCGGCAGTGAGTTCAGCCGCCTGCGGCTGCAATTCAACCGCGATGCTTCCGACCGCCAGAGCGTCAATCGCTGGTATCTGCAATATATCTACAGTCTCGGCGCGCATGGCGCGCATGCCTTCTGAGGGGAGCCGATCATGAAACCTTACCTTGTCTTATTGCTGTGTCTGGGTCTGCCCTTGAAGGGGCTGGCAGAGGTGCGGATTTTTGCCTGTGAACCCGAGTGGGCGGCCCTCGGTCAGCATATCGGCGGTGATCTGGCCACAGTCACCCAGGCCACCCAGGCGTTGCAGGACCCCCATCATATCCAGGCCCGGCCCAGTCTGATCGCCCGCATGCGCCGTGCGGATCTGGTGCTCTGCACCGGTGCCGGGCTGGAGACCGGCTGGTTACCCTTGTTGCTGCGCCGTGCCAACAATCCACAGGTGCAACCCGGCCAGCCGGGTTATCTGGAGGCGGCATCGGTGGTGCCGTTACGGGAAAAACCGCAACGCCTGGATCGCGCTCAATGCGATATTCATGCCGCCGGCAATCCGCATATCCAGACCGATCCGCGCAACATACTGCGGGTCGCCGAGGCTCTGGCTGACCGGCTGGCGCTGATTGACCCGGCGCATGCCGGGACCTATCAGCAACACCTGGCGGATTTCACCACCCGCTGGCAGCAGGCCATGGCGGACTGGCAACGGCAGGCCGCCCCGCTGCAAGGAATGCCGGTGGTGGTACAGCACAACAGCTGGGTGTATCTCGCACATTGGCTGGGGCTGGAACAGGTGGCGACTATTGAATCCAAACCCGGGGTGCCGCCCAGTGGCGCCGATCTGGCGCGGCTGCAGCAGATTCTGCAGCAACGCCCGGCCCGGGCCATTATCCGGGCGGCCTATCAGGACCCCCGGGCCGCAGACTGGCTGGCCGAACACACGGGGTTGCCGGTGGTGGTGCTGCCCTTTACGGTGGGGGGTGATGAGCAGGCCGGGGATTTGTTCGCCCTGTTCGACGACACCCTGCAACGCTTGTTAGCGGTCGCGCCATGACGCTGGAGGGGGTCGGTCTGGATGTGATCGGGCTGCCGTTGCTGGCCGGTGTACTGGTGATCGCCACCCATGTACCGCTGGGCCGGGAAGTATTGCGGCGCGGGATTATTTTCATTGATCTGGCGGTGGCCCAGATTGCCGGTCTGGGGGTGATCGCCGCCGGGATGATGGGTGCCGGCATCGCTGGCTGGCAGGCCCAGCTGGTGGCGGTGGCCAGTGCCTTGCTGGGCGCGGTGCTGATCCGAGGCTACGAACGTTTCTGGCCGGACAGTCAGGAAGCGCTGATCGGGATCACCTTTGTGCTGGCGGCGACCGGTGATCTGCTGCTGCTGGCCGGCAGTCCCCATGCCGCCAAGCATGTCACCGATCTGTTGACCGGTCAGCTGTTGTGGATCTCGGCGGGGCAGCTGGAAACGGTGGCGCTGATCTATTTTCCGGTGCTGGTGCTGTGGTACTGGCTGGGGCCGGGGCGGCTGCGGTTCTATCTGCTGTTTGCCGTCACGGTGACCGCGTCGGTGCAGCTGGTGGGGGTCTATCTGGTATTCGCCAGTCTGATCATTCCGGCGCTGGCGGTGCGCGGTCTGCCGGGGCTGCCGGGTGTTGTGGCCGGGTCGCTGCTGGGCATTCTGGCCTATGCCGCCGGGCTGGCGATCTCGCTCTGGTTCGACTGGCCGGCCGGACCGGCCGTGGTCTGGGTGCTGGCCGTCCTGGCGGTGCTGTTCGCCGCCGGACGCGCTGTGCGCTCAGGCCGTTGAGGCGCCGGATTTCAACTGCTGGGCGGCATTGACAATATCGTCCACGCCGGGAATGCTGGCCGCCTCCAAGGCGGCATTGAACGGGGTCGGCATATCCAGCCCGGCGAGGCGGACCGGCGGCGCGTCCAGTTCAAAGAAACAGCGTTCGGTCAGCTCAGTGGCGATCTCCGCGCCGGTTCCGGCGAACCGGCAGTCTTCCTCGACCACCAGCAGGCGATGGGTCTTACGCAGTGAGGTCTCGCAGGTCTCCCAGTCGATGGGACTCAGACTGCGCAGGTCGATGACCTCGGCGGCGATACCCTGTTCGGCCAGTTTGGTGGCCGCGGCCTCGGCCAGGCGGGCCATGCGCGAATAACTGACAATGGTAAGGTCGGTGCCTTCGCGGCGCAGCAACGCCTGGTGCATGGGCGGGGCCTCGGCGCTGATATCCAGTTCACCCTTGTCGAAATACAACAGTTCATGTTCCAGGACGATAATGGGCTCATCACTGGCAATCGCCTGGCGCAGCTGCCACCAGGCATCCTGCGGCTTGGCCGGTACCACGATGCGCAGGCCGGGCACATTCATCAGGGTATGTTCCAGGCGTTGGGAATGCTGGGCGGCCAATTGCTTGGCCACCCCGCCCGGCATGCGGAACACTACCGGCATGGGAAACTGTCCGCCGGACATGAACGGGATCTTGGCCGCCATGTTGATGATGGCGTCCAGCGCCAGCAGGGCGAAGTTGATGGTCATGATTTCCACCACCGGACGCAGCCCGGTCATGGCGGCACCCACCGCCAGCCCGGAAAAACCGCCTTCCGAGATCGGCGTGTCGCGTACCCGCGCCTCGCCATACTTGACGTACAGGCCCTCGGTCACGCGGTAGCTGCCGCCAAACAGGCCGACATCCTCACCCAGGGTGAACACCGATTCGTCCTGGGCCATTTCGATATCCAGAGCCCGGTTCATGGCTTCCCAGAACATGACGGTTTCAGTCATGGCTTGCCTCCTTTACCAGTAATTCATGACGCCGGTTGCAATATAGGCTGTTCCAGGCATCGTCCAGTGACGGGGCGGGGCTGGCCAGCGCGAACTGCGCGGCCTTTTCCACCACTTTTTCCACGTCTTCTTTCAGCGAAGCGATCTGATGGTCATGAAAATGATCCACGGCGGAAGGGTGCTCGACCAGTTGCTGGATGGTGTCGGGGCCGGCCGCGCTGATCTGTTCCCGGCTGGGGTAGGGCATTTCGACTTCCTGGATCAGGGTCTCGACCGGATCCAGACCGAGCCGGGCGTTGACTTCGACCCGCGGCCGGTAACTGCCGGGGTCGGCCATGGAATGACCCCGAAAGCGATAGGTCTCGAATTCCAGTAATTGCGGACCATTGCCGGCGCGGATCTGCGCCAGGGCGTGCCGGGTGGCCTGGTAGACGTTTATTGCATCCATGCCGTCGAGTTTTTCTGACGGGATATTGTAGGCGCAGGCGCGTTTATAGACCTCCACCACGGCGGAATGGCGGTGTATCTCGGTACCGATCTGGTAATGATTGTTTTCACACACGAACAGGATCGGCAGTTTCCACAACGCGGCCATGTTCATGGCCTCATGAAAGGTGCCCTGATTGACGGCGCCATCGCCGAAAAAGCAGACCACCACTTCCGGCAGGTCACGTAACAGAATGCTGTAGCCGATACCGGTGGCGATGGGAAAGGTTTCGCCGACGATGCCGTAGCCGCCCATGAAGCGGTGTTCCCGGTCGAACAGATGCATGGACCCGCCCATCCCCTTGCAGCAGCCGTCGCGACGGCCGAACAGCTCGGCCATGACTGCGCGCGGTGAGATGCCCCGCACCAGGGCATGCACGTGTTCACGGTAAGTGGTGACCAGATAATCGCTCGGTTCGGTGGCGTGGATCACGCCCACCGCGACCGCCTCCTCACCGGGGTAGAGGTGCAGAAAGCCGGCGATATTGCCGGCGCTGTATTCCTGTGCCGCGCGTTCCTCGAAGGCGCGCGCCAGCAGCATGTCAAAAAGAAACCGGTGCAGGGTATCGCGATCCATCCTCGACTCCGTGTTGTCAGTGTTCCATGTCCGGTGAGTATTCACCCAGCATGGCCAGATGGTTGAGCCGGGCACGTTCCAGCAGGGCCTGTTGCGCTGCGGGGATATTGTCGTCTTTTCCCTGCCAGGCCTGCAAGGCGGGTTGCTGCAGAGCTCGGCCATAGGAAATACTCAGCCGCCACGGCGCCTGCCCTCGCTGCTGATTGATGGCATTGAGATTGGCGGTAGCCTCTTCCGGACCCTGGCCGCCGGACAGAAAATTGATGCTGGGTACCGCTGCCGACACCGTGCGTTGCAAGACTTCCAGGGTTGCCGTGGCGACTTCTTCCGGCGCGGCGCGCCGGCAATCCTTACCGGGCAGCACCATATTGGGTTTGAGGATCATCAGTTCGGGTGCCACATGATGCCGGTGCAGGGCATGAAAAACCGCATGTTGCACGGCCTCGGTGACTTCGGCGTGGCGGTCTATGTCATGATCGCCATCCATCAGCACTTCCGGTTCGACGATGGGCACCAGACCCTCGGCCTGACAGGCGGCGGCATAGCGCGCCAGCATTTCGGCGTTGGCCTCGATGCCATGCTGCGAGGGAACGTGTTTGTCGATGGCATAGACTTCCCGCCACTTGGCGAAACGCGCGCCCTGGGATTTGTAGGTCTTGAGGCGTTCCGACAGGCCGTCCAGGCCCTGGGTGATAAGATCACCCGGTGACAAGGGCAGCGGTACCTTCCCCTTGTCAACCTTGATGCCGGGGACGATTTTCTGCGCCCAGGCGGCTTCGGGAATGCAGCGGCCTTCGGCGGTGTGCTGGCCCAGCGTTTCCTCGAACAGGATGATGCCGCTGATATAGTCGCCCAGACCTGCGGTGGTCACCAACAGGCTGCGCCAGGTCTGGCGGGTGTCCGGGGTCGACTCGACCTGAATATCTTTGAACCGTTTGGCTATCGTGGGCGCACTCTCGTCGGCGGCCAGTACGCCCCGTCCCGTTTGCCCCATATCCTCGATGGTGCGTTCGAGATCTTGCTCGAAATCCATGCTTCACCTCCTTGGCTGTAGTCACAGTATGCATGGGGAGCCGGTTTGCTGATGTAACCTGGGTGACAGCTTCTATAGCCATTTTGCCCGGATGCTTATGTCAGTATAGTGAAAAGGCCAACCAACCAGGATTCAGCTATGAGTGACCAATCCGATCCAGTTCATGTGCCGGAACCGGCTCACCCGCGCCAGCGCAAGCAGCCGCTGCCCTGGCAGACCCCCAAGCCGGCTCGGGACGATGCCCAGTGCGAACGTTCGCTGCAGGCGATTCTGGACAGCCCGTCCTACCGGCCGGCCATCGAAGACGTGGATTTTCTCGACAGCGACGATGCCCGCGGCGTGCGTCTGCAGCTCGACTATCTCAAGGCCGACCGGCTGCTGCGGGAACACGGTGTGCGGCATACTATCGTGGTATTCGGCAGCACCCGTATCGTCGAGCCGGCCGCCGCCCGGCGCAAGGTGGAGGAATTACGCGCCGCGCTGGCCGTTCGCGCCGACGATAGCGAGCTTCAGCAGCGCCTGCTGGTTGCCGAACGGATTCAGGCCAAAAGCCATTATTACGATATCGCCAGAGAGTTCGCCACGCTGGTGACCAATGCCGGGGAAGGGCCGCAGGACTCGCGGCTGGTGGTGATGACCGGCGGCGGGCCGGGCATGATGGAGGCCGCCAATCGCGGTGTTCACGATGTCGGCGGCAAGACTGTCGGGCTGAATATCATCCTGCCGCATGAACAATATCCGAACCCCTATATCACCCCGGAACTGTGTTTCCAGTTTCATTATTTTGCCTTACGCAAAATGCATTTCGTGATGCGGGCGCGGGCGCTGGTGGCCTTTCCCGGTGGTTATGGCACGCTGGACGAGCTGTTCGAAACCCTGACCCTGATCCAGACCCGCAAGATCACTCCGGTGCCGGTGGTACTGGTCGGTGAACGTTACTGGCGCAAGGTGTTCGATGCCGATTTCCTGGTGGAAGAAGGCACCATCGATGCCGAGGACCGAGATTTGTTCTGGTATGCCGAAACCGCCGAGGAAGCCTGGCAGGGCTTGTTGCTATGGTACCAGCGCAAGGGCGAGTCGCTGATCGACGGGGGTGAGCGCTTATATGCGGAATAGTCGTCACGACCAGCTCCAGTCGCGGATGTCCGGCATATCCTGGCCATGTTGCCCGATGTATTGTTTGTGTTCTATCAGGCGGTCGCGCATCAGCTGTTTCAGATAAACGCCTTTCGAGCCCAGACCGCTTACGCGGTCGATGACATCACCGACCAAGTGGAAACGATCCAGGTCGTTCATGACGGTCATATCGAACGGCGTGGTGGTGGTGCCTTCTTCCTTGTAGCCGCGTACATGCAGACTTTTATGATTGGTACGCCGATAAGTCAGCCGGTGAATCAGCCAGGGATAACCGTGAAAAGCAAAAATGATCGGTTTGTCGGTGGTGAACAAGGCATCGAAATCGCGGTTGCCGAGACCATTGGGATGTTCTTCTTCGGGTTGCAGGGTCATCAGATCGACGATATTCACGACGCGCACTTTCAGATCCGGCAGGTGTTCGCGCAGGATCTTTACCGCCGCCAGGGTTTCACTGGTCGGGACATCACCGGCACAGGCCATCACCACGTCCGGTTCGCTGTCACTGTCGTTGCTGGCCCATTCCCAGACTCCGATACCGGCGTGACAGTGCTTGATGGCGGCGTCCATATCCAGCCATTGCGGTTCGGGCTGTTTGCCGGCCACGATGACATTGACCAGGTCCCGGCTGTTGAGGCAACGGTGAGTGATGCAGAGTGTGGTGTTGGCGTCCGGCGGTAGGTAGACACGTACGATATCGGCTTTTTTGTTGACCACGTGATCGATGAACCCCGGGTCCTGATGAGAGAAGCCGTTGTGATCCTGACGCCAGACATGCGAGGTCAGCAGAATATTCAGCGAGGCGATGGGCCGCCGCCAGGGGATTTCCTTGCTGACCTTAAGCCATTTGGCATGCTGGTTGAACATGGAATCGACAATGTGAATGAAGGCTTCGTAACAGGAAAACAGGCCGTGCCGGCCGGTGAGCAGATAACCTTCCAGCCAGCCCTGACAGGTGTGCTCCGATAAGATTTCCATGACCCGTCCGTCCGGCGCCAAGTGGTCGTCGTAAGGGTAAGTCTCGGCTTCCCAGGTGCGGTTGGTGACGTCGAGCAGCGCGCCCAGCCGGTTGGAAACGGTTTCGTCCGGCCCCATGACCCGGAAATTCTGCCGGGGAGCGTTGAGCGCCATGGTGTCACGAAGAAAATCCCCCATCCGCCGGGTAGCTTCGCCGGTGACGGAGCCGGGGGCCGGGACTTCCACGGCATAGTCTCGGTAGTCCGGCAGTTTCAGGTCGCGTAATAACAGTCCGCCGTTGGCGTGCGGATTGCTGCCCATGCGGCGTTCGCCCTGCGGTGCCAGGGCGGCAATGTCGGGCCGCACCCCGCCATCGGCGTCGAACAGCTCTTCCGGCCGGTAACTTTTCATCCATTGTTCCAGGACCCGCAGATGTTCCGGCTTTTCCGCCAGCTGCGCGAATGGCACCTGATGCGCACGCCAGTAGTCTTCGAGTTTCAGGCCGTCGATTTCCGGCGGACAGGTCCAGCCCTTTGGTGTCCGCAGAATGATCATAGGCCAGCGGGGTCGGGTCGGCTCGCCGGTGTTCCGCGCTTTCTGCTGGATGATATGGATGTCTGACATACATTGTTCCAGGGTGGCGGCCATGGCCTGGTGCACGGCCTGCGGGTCGGCACCCTCGATCAGATAAGGGGTATAGCCATAGCCGGTGAACAGTTCGGTCAGTTCCTGGCGGCTGATGCGGGCGAGAAGGGTCGGGTTGGCGATCTTGTAGCCATTGAGATGTAGTATCGGCAGAACCGCACCATCCCGGGCCGGATCCAGAAATTTGTTCGAATGCCAGGCGGTCGCCGCCGGTCCGGTTTCCGCCTCACCGTCACCGACCACGCAGGCGACGAGCAGGTCCGGGTTGTCGAAAGCGGCGCCATAGGCGTGACTCAGCGAATAACCCAGTTCACCGCCTTCATGTATGGAGCCCGGCGTTTCCGGCGCCGTGTGGCTGGGAATGCCGCCGGGAAAGGAAAACTGGCGGAACAGTTTCTTCAGGCCGGATTGGTCACGGGTGATATTGGGGTAGAACTCGCTGTAACTGCCTTCCAGATAGGTGTTGGCAATGATCCCCGGGGCGCCGTGTCCGGGACCGGTGACGAAGATCATATTCAGCTCCCGCGCGCGGATGATCCGGTTGAGGTGGGTGTAGATCATGTTCAGCCCCGGCGTGGTGCCCCAGTGTCCGAGCAGGCGGGGTTTGATATGCTCGATCGACAGCGGTGATTTCAGCAACGGATTATCCATCAGGTAGATCTGCCCGATGGAAAGATAATTGGCGGCCCGCCACCAGGCGTCGAGCAGGCTGATTTCGGGCGCGTCCAGGGGGGTGTCGGTAACGGTGGAATAGGCGGGAATCATGAGCCCTCCTTGGCAGGGAGCGAAACGGGATAAGGAATAGCGGCAGCATGCCGGTGTTGCGCCTCGGGTGCTGCAACCTGGGTGACAGTGATGTCAGGTCAAATGGTGGGACAGTAACAAGTCATGGGTGTGACGGGCGATGATCTGTTCTTCATCGGTGGGGATGACCCAGGCCGAGACCCGGCTGTCCGGCCGGCTGATGCGTGGCCGATGGGTGGTATTGGCCTGCTCGTCGAGGGCCAGCCCCAGCCACTGGCATCCCCGGGCGATGCGGTCCCGGATGACCGGGCTGTGTTCGCCGATGCCGGCCGTGAATACCAGGGCATCGATCCCGCCCAAGGTCGCTGCCAGTGAAGCGATGGCGCGTACACAATGGTGCACGAACAGCTCGACGGCAAACCGGGCGCGGGTAGCGCCGGAATCCAGTAGGGTCTGCATGTCATCGCTGAGACCGGATACTCCCAGCAGTCCCGATTCGAAATACAGCAGTTCGGCAATACGCTCTGCCGTCCAGCCCTGGTCCAGCAGGTACAGCACGACACCCGCATCGAGACTGCCGCAGCGGGTTGCCATGGGGATGCCGTCCAGGGGGGTAAAGGTCATGGTGGTCGCGATGCTGCGCCGCTGCAGCAGGGCGCACAGGCTGGCGCCATGCCCCAGATGCGCCACGATCACCCGGCCATCGGCCGCCTGTTCCAGGTATTCGGGCAATACACCGGCGATATACTCATAGGACAGGCCATGGAAGCCGTAGCGTCTGATGGCTGCCAGTTCCTGCGATTGCGGCAACGCGAAAACCTGTTCGACCGGCGGCCGGGTATGATGGAAAGCCGTATCGAAGCAGGCCACCTGGGGAAGCGATGGCTGCAGCTTGCGCAGGGCGCCGATGCCGGCCAGGTTGGCCGGCAGATGATTGGGGGCGAGAGAAACGAGGGACTGGAGTTCCCGCCGCGTTGCGGAATCGATCTGAACCGGCGCCTGAAACGCCGCGCCGCCGTGCACCAGGCGGTGGCCGCAGGCGGTGAGGGACGCTGTCGGTTTCAGTCCATTCAGCCAGTCCAGCACAACGCCCAGCGCCTGTTCGTGATTGCTGATCCCGACCGGGGTGTCATGAGCCACGCCATCACCGGATACCCGGAAGCGGCCGGTGGCCCCGATTCCCTGCAGGCTGCCCCGGTAGCGGACGCTCGGTCCGGCTTCGGGGGTAGTCGTGTACAGGGCGAATTTAAGGCTGGATGAGCCGCTGTTGAGGACCAGCAGGCGGGCCGCTTCAGATGTCATAGAGTCGCTGTCCGCCGGACAGGTAGATCCAGTGAACGGAATCGAACATCAGCCACTGCACCAGGACGAAGCCAACGATGGCCAGCAGCGCCATGATCACCGCGGCCAGCAGGGCATCGCCGAAGCGTTCCACTTCGAAGCCGGGGACGATCGCGGCGGTCAGTTTCAGCATCACGGCATTGATCAGCAGGGCGAAGAGGCCAAAGGTAAGGACTGTCAAGGGCAGCGTCAGAAACCAGAGTATGGGGCGGATGACGGCATTCATGATGCCCAATACCAGGGCGGCGAGCAGCAGCGAGCCGGCCGAGCGAGCCTTGATACCGCCGACCATCAGGGTGACCAGCCACAGACCGGCGGCGGTCAGTAACCAGATAACAATCATGCCCAGTAACATGTTTCACGGCTCCTATGCGGCTACCTGGATGATCGGTGTTCCGACTCCCGGTTGGCTGCAACCTGGGTGACAACGATAGCGGGAAAAACATGCTAGATTGCCGATGACAGTTTGCAATCGGGGTGACAGGATGAATCATACAGAGGATAAACCGGCCGTCCAGACGCAGGAACCCAGACTGGTGTTGGTAAGCGGTGTTTTTCCTGACCAGGCCGCTGCCACCCGGCTGGTGGAAAAGCTGATCGAGCAGGATTTTCCCATGGACCGGATATCGGTGCTGCACAAGTCCGGCGGCGAGGGAGACGATATGCTGGGGCTCGCTTTTTCCGATACCGGTGAGCGGGTGCGGGTCTGGGGGGAGCACGGCGCGGCCTGGGGCGCATTATGGGGGCTGCTGGCCGGCGCCGCCGGGTTGTTTGTGTTGCCGGGCGTCGGGCCGTTGCTGGCGGCAGGGCCAGTGGTCGAAGCGTTGGGTGGCGCTATAGCCGGCGCCGCGGTGGCGGGTGGCACCATGGCCGGCGCTGCGCTGTTGTCCGAGCTGGCCAGCGCCCTGCACCGGCTGGGTATTCCCGATCGGGACATCGACACCCTGCATCAGGCCATCATGGACGGACGGATCGCGGTGATTCTGCACTGCAGCCCGGGCGAAGCGGAACAATGTCACAGCCGCCTGGCCTGGGCCGGCGCCGACCCGGTGATCGAGCTGCCGGTCAGTCACTGAGGAGTCTGCTATGAAACTGTCTTTTCACGGCGCCGATCGGGGCGTGACCGGCTCCTGCCATCTGCTGGAATGCGCGGGCAAGCGCATTCTCATCGACTGCGGTATGTACCAGGGTGGCCGGGAACTGGCCGAGGAGAATGCCGAACCCTTTGGCTTCGAGCCGTCCTCCATCGACTATCTGTTGCTGACCCATGCGCATCTCGATCACTGCGGCCGGGTTCCCCTGCTGGCCAAACGGGGCTTCCGGGGCGAAATCATCACCACCGCAGCGTCGGTCGAGCTGGCGCGGCTGGTGATGCTGGATGCCGCCGGCCTGCAGGAAGAAGAGGCGCGTTATCAGCAGCGCAAGGCACGGCGTCACGGTAACCACCATACCCGGGCCACCGAACCGCTCTATACCACGCTGGACGCGCTCAACAGCCTGGAGTTCATCGGCCGCCGGGCGGTATACCGGCAAGCATTGGAACTGGCCCCGGGTATTCGCGCCACCTTTATCTATGCCGGCCATATTCTGGGTTCCGCCAGTGTTTTTCTGGAACTGGAAGAGGAGGGCGGACAGCACCGGATATTGTTTTCGGGGGATCTGGGTTACGGCGGGCGCGCCATCCTGCGTGATCCGGACGTGCCACCCCATGCGGATACGGTGGTCATGGAAACCACCTATGGCGATCGTCTGCACAAGCAGCTCAAACCCTCGATCGATGAGTTGTACCAAGTGGTCAACGAGACCATCGGCCGCGGTGGCAATATCATCATTCCGACTTTTGCGCTGGAACGCGCCCAGGAGATTCTGTATTACCTGCGCGAAGGCGTCGAGAGTGGTGCGATCCGCTATTACACTAATGTATTTCTGGATTCACCCATGGCGATTTCCGCGACTCAGATTTTTACCCGGCATCCGGAGTGCTTCGACCGCGAGACTTTCAGTCTGTCTCATGATGGGAAAGATCCGTTCGACCTGCCGGGGCTGCATTTCACCCGTGAAACGGCCGAGTCCATGGCCATCAACCAGGTGGATGGCGGCGCCATCATCATGGCCGGTTCCGGGATGTGTACCGGCGGCCGGGTGCGGCATCATCTGAAACATAACCTCTGGGGCGAGCGCAACAGTATTGTGTTTGTCGGTTATGCCGCCCAGGGCACGCTGGCACGGCGCATCATCGACGGCGCCAAAGAGGTGCGTATCTTCGGCGAGGAGATCCCGGTGCGCGCCAGCATCCACACCATCGGCGGCTTTTCCGCGCATGCCGATCAGGCCGAACTGCTGGCCTGGTATGGCAGGACCGGCAATCCCGCGACCACCCTGCTGGTGCATGGTGAACCGGACAGCATGCAGGGGTTTGCCAAAAAACTGAACAACACCCGGGTCATCATGCCGGAACTGGGTCAGGAGTTTGAATTGTAAGCAGCGGTGTGACGGGCCAGTGGATCCTGCCGGTAGAACAGAGCGAGCTGATGATAGACTGCCGGATAGAGTTGGTGCAGGCGTTGCGGCCGCATGAAAAACACTTCGCTCAGCACGGCAAAGAATTCCGCCGGGCTTTCGGCCGCATAGGGATCGATGGCGGTGCGATGATGCCGTTCCAACTGGTGGTACAGCTGGTCATAGGCCTGTGACAGGGCTTCGGCCCAGGCCTTTCTGTCCATCCCGGGATGCAGCGGCGGCATGCCGTTGGCACTGCCGGTGAGAATGTCGAGCTTGTGCGCGAACTCATGTACCACCACGTTGGAAGCCGTGCCATGGGGGTGGGCTCCAGGCCGGGCATCGGACCAGGACAGAATCACCGGACCACGTTGCCAGGATTCACCCGCCAGTGCGCGGCGGGTTTCGTGCACCACGCCGATGTCGTCATGTTCCTCATGGGCGACGACAAAAGTATCGGGATAAACGATCACCTCGTACCAGCCGTGATAATAACTCAGGTCCAGATTGAGAATCAGCAGGCAGGCCTGGGCGGCGATACTGACCGCCATGGCCTGATCGACTTCCAGTCCGCCGACGCCGAGTACCGTCTTGTCGTGGAGAAACAGGCTGGCCAGCTTGCGCAGCCGGTGCTGATCCCGGGCGGACAGGTCCTGCAACACGGGTAAGGCGGCCAGCACCGCCTGCCAGGCCGGGTAGGGTATACGCGAGCGGAACAGAATATGTTTCACCCACCAGCGGCGCAGCCGGTTGATGGGGGTGCGCTTGGCGTGATTCACGTAGCCCGTTCAGGCACTCGCGCGCTGAAACACCGTGCCATGACACTTGGGACAGGGTGGTACTTTGCTGATGCGGTGGAAATGCAGCTGTTCGCCGCATTGCGCGCAGACCAGGGTACCGGGCGCGGTGATTTCGCCGGTATGGTAAGTGGCCGCCCGTTGCAGTGATTCCTTGAACTCGTTCAGTTTGACCGCGGTCGGGTCGGCCACTTTCAGCATCAGGTCCAGCAGGCCGGTCTCGACCAGTGAGGTCTCGAAGCCCAGCCAGCCTTTCAATTCATGGCCGCTTTCCGCCAGATATTGCGTGGCATGGCTGAGGTCGCGCTTGAGATATTCGGCAACCTGTTCGGCATCGTCTTTGGCGATTTCTTTCAACGAAATGGCTTCATCGCGGGCATCGTCGACCAGCCGGTGCAGCAGGGGCAGCGACTTTTCCTCGGCATGCTGAAAATGCTCGGCGGCACGTTCGAACATTTTTTCATAGGCTTCGCCCAGGGCATCGATCGGGTCGTGTTGGGTTGTCATGCTCTGTCCTCTTGAATCGCTATCAATGATGGTCCGAATGCGCGGCAATGATCGCTTTGACCTCGTCGCCGCTGATCACTTCTTTCTCGTTCAGGGTAGTGGCCAGCGCATCCAGAGTGGCTCTGTTGGTGGTGAGTATCTGAGTGGCCCGCCGGTGGCCTTCCTCGACCAGCTCCCGGACTTCGGTATCGATCAAGCGGGCAGTCTCCTCACTGTAATTGCGTTCCTCGTGCTCCTGGACGCCTAGAAACTGCAGACTTTGACGCTCTCCCCAGGTGAGCGGCCCCAGTTTTCTGCTCATGCCCAGCTGGGTGACCATGGCCCGGGCAATCTGCGAAGCGCGTTCCAGGTCGTTCTGCGCGCCACTGGAAATATCGCCATAGACGATTTCCTCGGCCACCCGGCCCCCGAGCAGGATGGCGATCTGGTCGCGGTATTCGTTTTCGGTGGTAAGGAACTTTTCCTCCACCGGCAATTGCAGGGTGTAACCCAGGGCGGCCACGCCATGGGGAATAATGGTCACCTTGTGAACCGGTTCGCCGGTCGGTACGCTTTCCGCCACCAGGGTATGGCCGGATTCATGGAAGGCGACGCGCTGTTTTTCTTCCACATTCAGCACCCGGTGGCGTTTTTCCGGTCCGGCAATGACCCGGTCGATGGCGTTCTCGAAGTCTTTCATGGTGACCGCGTCGTGGTTTTCGCGCACCGCGCGAATGGCCGCTTCGTTGACGATATTGGCCAGATCGGCGCCGACGAATCCCGGCGTGCGCTGGGCGACCACTTCCAGATCGACATCATCAGCGGCTTTGATGTTCTTGGCATGTAGTTCCAGGATCGCGATGCGCGCCGGCAGGTCGGGCTTGTCGACCAGAATCTGACGGTCGAAGCGCCCGGCGCGCAGCAGCGCCTTGTCCAGGATTTCCGGCCGGTTGGTGGCCGCCATCACCACCACGCCGGAAGACGGGTCGAAGCCATCCATTTCGGTCAGCAGCTGGTTGAGCGTCTGCTCGCGTTCATCGTGACCGCCCATCACCGGGCCGGCCCCGCGAGCCCGCCCGATGGCATCCAGTTCATCGATAAAGATGATACAGGGCGCTTTTTCCCGGGCCTGTTCGAACATTTCCCGCACCCGGGCCGCTCCCACGCCGACGAACATTTCGATGAATTCCGAACCACTGATATTGAAAAACGGCACCCCGGCCTCACCGGCCACGGCACGTGCCAGCAGGGTCTTGCCGGTGCCCGGGGGGCCGACCAGCAGCAGCCCCTTGGGCATGTGGCCGCCGAGGCGCTGGATGCGGCTAGGATCCTTGAGAAAGTCGACGCTTTCTTTCAACTCCAGCTTGGCTTCCTCCACGCCGGCGACATCATCGAAAGTGACCTTGGGCAGTGAATCCGGGTGGATGTGCACTTTGTTGCCGATATTGAGAAAGCCCTTGCCCATACCGCCCATGCGCTTGGCCATCCAGCTCCACAGCAGAAACAACAGTCCGAACGGCAGCACCCAGTTGGTGATGAAATTGCCCAGCCAGTTGCTGCTGTGGCGAACCGAGTAGGTGACTCCCTGTTGCTCGAGTTTTTCCGCCAGTTCGGTATCCGCCAGCGGAATGGTGATAAAGCGCTTGGGCTGCTGGGTGGTCGGGTCGACAATGGTCAGGGTCCCAGAAATGTATTGCTCGGTGATCACCGCCTCTTTGACTTCTTTGTTCTGCACATACTGCAAAAATTTGCTGTAGGGAATTTCCAGGCTTTCGGTTTGCTTGATACCCTGCCAGAAATAAAATGAGCCCAGCATGATGAGCAGATACAGGATCAGATTGAAATCCGGCCGCTGCCAGAATTTCAATTCCGGACGCTTGTTGATCTCGATGTCCGGTTTTTTATCGCCAATGGAAAAATTGTTTTTTTTCATATTTCGAGATGTCCTTGGTGAGGCGTTGGGGGTGGGGTGTGCAGAAACTGCAGGACGCTCATTTTCACGGCGTCATTGACCAGGCCCCATGCCAGCGCATAGCCCCACATGTAAGCCGCCCACTGCCAGCCGACCGGGGTTATCCAGATACCATACACGGCAATCAGGGTGCCGAGCACGGTGCTCCAGAAGCTGGCATGGAGTAATATGCCGGACGGATGGGGGGATTTCCACATCCAGCTTTCAGAGCGTGTTACAAAGATCGTCGTATGTCCCGCTACGATCAGTTTCAGAAAGATCAGAGACTGGATCAGAGATTCCTCGAGCTTTAGTTGCTCAAGAATGTAAAACAACAGGAATGACGATATCACGCCGGCTATGCCCAGGATAGTGGACAGAGTCAATAATTCCGCCATGTTCCAGCGCACCGGCTGTTTCTGTACCTTGGTGTTGTCGTAAGCGATGGCCAGAATCGGAATGTCGTTGAGCAGTGCCAGGATGATGATCATCAATGCGGTGATCGGGTAAAAATTGAACACCACGATCGACAGGGTCATGAACAGGATGACCCGGATGGTTTCGGCAATACGATAGATCGAATAGCTTTTCATCCGCTCGAACGTGATGCGCGCCTGTTGCACGGCTTCGTTGATCACCGCCAGGCCGGGCGCGGTGAGAATGATGTCAGCCGCGGCACGGGCGGCATCGGTGGCATTGGCGACGGCAAAGCCGCAGTCGGCTTTTTTCAGGGCCGGCGCATCGTTGACGCCATCGCCGGTCATGGCGACGATATGCCCGCCCTTTTGCAGCGTATCGACGATCAGGTATTTGTCTTCCGGCACCACTTCGGCGAACAGATCCACATTCTCGATCATTTCGATGATGGCCGATTCATGAGTATGGATGAACTCCCGGTCCAGCAGCCGGGTGTCATAGAGTTCCTCGACCTTGGCGATGACATCCTCGGCGAAATGCCGCGCCTCGCTATGCGAGACGTCGCCCTTGAGACGTTCATATATCCCCTGGGCCAGGGCCGAGGCCAGTGCCAGCAGTTCCTGGCTGCCACTGCCGGTGAGCTGGTGGGAGCGGATGGTTTCTCCGGTAAGGCCCAGCAGCCGGCCGATTTCCCGGGCAATGGCGGTATGATCGCCGGTGACCATTTTGACCCGCACGCCATAGTTGGCCATTTCGCTGATCACGGCCTGAGAATCCGGCCGTGGCGGGTCATATAACGGAATCAGGCCGATCAGATCCAACGGCCGGTCCTCAGCCACCTTTCTGCCCACCGCCAGGGTGCGGTAGCCCTTGGCGGCCAGTCGATCCACCCGTTCGTTGATGGTGAGAGCCTGCTCATCGGGCAGTTCGGCCATACCGATCAGTACCTGGGCCGCGCCCTTGACCGCGGTGAACCGGCCCTGCCCCGATTCGACCTTGGCCTCGGTGCGTTTGCCGACCGGATCGAACGGAGTGAAATGGAGTTGCCGGTAGGAGTTCAGGTCCAGGTCGGAAAAATGCGCGTCGAGATATTGAAAAATGGGCAGTTCGATCGGGTCATTGTTTTCCAGACGTGATGCCAGGGCGGCGGTCGTGAACAGGGTTTCCAAGTCGTAACCATCGAAAGCCACCGGATCCGAAACCTGCATGCGGTTTTCGGTGAGGGTGCCGGTTTTGTCGGAACAGAACACATCAACACCGGCCAGTTCCTCGATGGCGGTCAATTTGGAGACCACAGCCTGCCGGCGCGCCAGGTTGAGCGCCCCTACGGCCATGGTCACCGACAGCACGGCCGGCAGCGCCACCGGAATGGCGGCCACGGTCAGAACCAACGAAAAGCGGGCGATTTCAAGGAAATTCTCGTGCCGGAACAGGGCCACCATGATGATCAATATAACCAGTACGATGGTGATCAGAATCAGAAAATTCCCGATCTGCACCACCATTTTCTGGAAATGGCTGCGTTCTTCCAGCTGGGCCTTGGCGACCAGCGACACCACCGAGGAAAAGCGGGTGGTGGCACCGGTGTTGACCACCACCGCCAGCATTTCTCCCTGTTTGACAATGGTGTTGGCGTAGGCGACTTCGTTGAGCCGGTGACTGACCGGCAGTGACTCGCCGGTCAGGGCGGACTGGTCGATCAGCAAATAGTCGCCAGACAACAATTGCACATCGGCGGGTACGATATCGCCGATGCGCAGTTTGACGATATCGCCGGGTACCAGATCACGGACAGGGAGGCGTTTGAAATCTCCATCCCGCCGCACTACGGCCTGGCGGTCCATTCGTGCTTTGAGCGCCTTCAAGGCATTCAGGGCACGATGCTCTTGCATGAAATCCAGTCCGGCATTGACCAGCAGCATGATCAGAATGATGGTGAAATCTTCCCATTTCTGCACGATGGCCGACAACAGCGCGGCGAGTTCGATCATCCCGGGAATAGGGCCCCAGAAACGGCGGAAGATGCGGTGCCAGAGCGGTTCTTCCGGTTCTTCGATTTCGTTGTGACCGTACCGGGCCAGGCGCTGCGCCGCTTCGCGGGAAGGCAGGCCCTCGGTGGCCTGAACGCCCAGGGACTTCAGGGTGTCCTCGACAGGCTGAGTGGCGTAACTGTCGGTATTCTGCTACATGTCATCGCCTAAAACACGGATTGATCGATATCGAGGACACGACTTTATCCTAAAGCCATTTCCCCGGAATGTAACCCAGGTGACAGCCAACGAGGAAAAAAGCGCTATGCTGTCGGTATATGGCCTTGAAGGGAGAAAGGAAATGCGCGATTTTAGCAATTTACCCAGTATTGACTGGCAGCCCGACCGGGCGACCTTGGCTCGAATCGAGGCTCAGGTGTTACGCGAGGAACCCTTGATTCTGCGGTTCGACCCCGGATTCGTTCTGACGGTGGATGCCGAGGCTTCCAGTTGTCACGAAGAGTCCGGCCTGCTGGTGGACTGCAAACCCCGGGCGCTGTTCAATCAACTGGCGAAGGCCAACGATACCCCGGCGCTGAAAGAATTGGGCGAGCGGGTTTATGAATCCCGCCTGTCGGTCAGCGTCGATGGTCAGGGGCATCGTCTGATTATTCATGAATGAGGCCGCTATAGTATCAGTCAACCGGCTTGACGGAGGTACCCATGTTTGCAGTGATACCGGTCAATGTAAAAGGTGTTTTAGCCTTCAAGGCGACAGGCAAACTGAGCGACGAGGACTATCAGACTTTTTTACCGCTGTTGGAAGAGGAAATTCGCAAATCAGGCCGCATCTCCCTGTATGTCGAACTCGAGGATTTCGAAGGTTGGGAGCCGAAAGGGGTCTGGGACGATATGCGCTTCGGGTTTCAGCATGACCGGGATTTCAAACGTATTGCCATAGTCGGCGACAAAACCTGGGAGCATGCCGGTATCACAGTGGCCGATCTGTTCACCCAGACCAATATGCGGTTTTTTTCCCGGGATGAGGCCGATATCGCCTGGGCCTGGCTGGAACAGGCCGATGATAATGAGCATCCAATGTCGGCCCCAAGTGGATACCGGCAGTTGCTGCTGGGAACGGATTTTTCGTCGCATTCGGAACCGGCGGCGCAACGCGCCCGGCAACTGGCCGAAGCCACCGGGGCCGAGCTGGAAATCCTGCATGTAGTGGAGGATATGCTGTTGTATGCCGATGAGGCCGACCCGATACTGGCCGATCTGGCACTGAATGAAAAAGCCTATATGGAGAATGCGGAACGCAATATGCGGGTGTTTGTCGAGAAGCTGGGTTTCGATGCGCAAGTTAAGCAGAAACTGTTGTGGGGCAATCCCAAATGGTCCATCGTCTCCCGCGCCCGGGAAATCGATGCGGATCTGATTGTCATGGGTTCGCATGGACGCCGGGGTATTGCCCGGCTGCTGGGATCGGTCAGCCATACCGTACTCAACCGGGCGCCTTGTGATGTGCTGGTGGTGCGCGCCTGAAGGGTTACAGCCTGGCTTGTTTGTCGATTCAGCATGTGCAGCATGGCAATCAAGGCCGGCATTTAGGGATAGCTTTATGAGTTACGCAACATCTTTTCAGGTCGTGCCTGGCCAGCCATTCCGCCTTGACGCCATCGATCCTGGTGATACCCAGGGCTATAAAAAATCCGCGGATGTTCTCGGGGAGATCGAACATTACACCCGGCGCATGCGTGAACTGCAGTATCACCTCTATGCCGAAGGTAAACAGGGATTGCTGATTTGTCTGCAGGCCCTGGATGCCGGCGGCAAGGATGGTGTGATCCGTCATGTGCTGGGTTATATGAACCCTCAGGGTTGCCGGGTACAGGCTTTCAAGGTTCCCACGGAGAAGGAAAGGGCGCATGATTTTCTCTGGCGTATTCATCGTGCTGTGCCCGCCAGCGGCGAAGTGGCGATCTTCAACCGTTCGCATTATGAGGATGTACTGGTTGCCCGGGTCCATGAATTGGTGCCCAGTCATGTCTGGCGGTCCCGCTACGAGAGAATCAACCAGTTCGAACAACAGTTGCGCGACAGTGGTACCCGGGTCATAAAATTTTTTCTGCACATCAGCAAGGAAGAACAACTCAAGCGTTTCCACAAACGGTTGGAGGATCCGGCGCGCTGGTGGAAAATCAGTGAGTCAGACTACTCAGAACGGGATTACTGGGACGATTACCAGCAGGCCTTCGAGGATGCCCTGAAGCAATGCAGTACCGAACAGGCACCCTGGTATGTCATTCCGGCCGATCACAAATGGTACCGTAACCTGGTGGTTTCCCGGATCATCGTCGAGGAGATGGAGGCCATGCAGCTTAGGTTGCCCGAGCCGACGGTGGATATAGAGGCAATCCGCAAGCGTTACCATCAGGAAAAAAATCACGGCGACTGATCCCGGGGAGATCACTTGCTGCCGGTTTCCAGTTGTCTAAGACAACGGCCACGGTGCTCACTGAGGCCTGGGGAACCGGCGTCGCCGACTCAGCAGGAGTTCCATAATGATAACCGCCAGATAAAACGCCGCGATCCACAGCAGGCTGACGCGGTTGTTATGCCAGAGGTAAACAATCAGCGCCAGCCACGAGGCGGCGGTCAGCAGTATCCCGGTCAATGCGGAGCGTCCCCGGCCACCAATTCGTTTTCTGAGACGCCAGGCCGACAAGTTGATCATGGCGAAGATCAACAGAAAGCTGGAGCTGGCAAAAGAGGAAATGATGGTCAGGTTGGCCAGATTGACGAACACCAGGGTCGCAACGGTGATGGCGATCAGGCTGACCCAGGGGATATTGTTCTGCTGGCGCCGGAAGCCGAAGGCCGCCGGCAGAGCCTTTTCGGTCGCCATGATCATACCCAGCCGGGCGGTGCCGAACAGCGTGGCATTGATGGCCGAGGCGGTGGAAAACAGCGCCGCCAGACCGATCAGCAGAAAACCGGCCTGACCCAGAAAGGGTTTGGCGGCCACGGCCAGGGCGTATTCCTTGTAGCGGCTGATCTCATCAGGCAGCAGATTACCCACCGCAACCAGCGATACCAGTACGTAGATGGCGATGGTGATGCCGATGGACCACAGGATGGCCGGCCTGAGGTTTTTCTGCGGATTTTCCATTTCATTGATCGCGTTGGGAATCAGCTCGAAGCCTTCGTAGGCGACGAAGATCAGTGCAGCACCCAGAATGACGCCGGCCTGACCCTGATTGAAAATCGGCAGCACGTGATCGGCCTGGATATAGAACAAGCCGATCACGGCGAACACTAACAGAATGATCACCTTGACCGTGACGATGACCAGCTCGCTGCTGCCGCTGGCTTTGACGCCATAGAGATTGATGCCGAGAAAGGTCAGTAGGATCAGGCTTTCGAGCAGATGGTGCATAGCGGTATTGTGCCCGTTGTCGCCGAGCATGGCGCTGCCATAGACACCAAAGGTATAGGCATAGAGCGACAGGGTGCCAACATAGCCCACCAGCAGCACCCAGCCGCCGATGGCGGCAATGTTCTGGTGGCTGAATGCGTGTTCCGGAAAAGTGAAACTGCCGCCGCTGGACTGGAACACCAGTCCCAGCCGGGCATAGGACAGTCCGGTGAGCAGGGCGATGATGCCGCCCAGGGCAAAGGCGATGGGCGCGGCATGGCCGGCCTGGGCGATGGCCAGCCCCAGCACCGAAAAAATACCGCCACCGACCATGCCGCCGACCCCCATGGCAATGACTTCCTTGAGTGTCAGTCGTTCCTTGTTGCTGTCAGTATCAGGTTTCATGATGTAGGTTCTGTGGCGCTTTCGGTGCAATTAAATTAGCATGCATGCACTCAAGAGTTGATACGAGGAGAGTGATCATGGATATGAATTATGTCATGGTGGGGCCGCCGCTGATATCACTGTTGTCCGGCATTGCCATTCTGATCTGGCCGAAACTGCTGAACTATATCGTGGCTTTCTATCTGATCCTGTTCGGCCTGCTGGGCCTGATGCCGCTGACCATGGTCTGAACGGTTGCTGGCAGTCACCGGCTTTCCTGTGTCACCGTCCGCCAGCGGTCGGTGGCCACATAGATCACAGGCAGCACATTGAGCGTCAGCAGGGTACCGGCGGTCAGGCCGCCAAACAGCATGATGCCCAGCGGTTGCAATAACTGCGGACCCTGTCCCAGACCCAGGGCGGCGGGGATCAGCGCCAGCAGGGTGGTGAGGTGGGTCAGCAGCATGGGGCGGGTGCGCAGCCGCACCGCTTCGCGAACCGCGCTGACGGCATCCATGCCCTGACGGCGGAAATCACGGGTGAAATTGAGCAACACAATACCGTTGTTGGTGGCCACACCGATCAGGGTGATGAAACCGATGGCCACGGTGATATCCAGGTGCAGGCGGGTGATGAACAAAGCCAGCGCCGCGCCGATGAAATCCAGTGGCAGCTTGGTGATGACCACCGCCGGGTCGAGCAGATTGCCGAGCTGAATGGCAATGATGCCATATACCAGTAATGCCGAGGCCAGCAACACCCACAGCAATTGTCCGCCGGTGGTCAGTAACTGGCCGTATTCACCGGTATAACTCCACTGAATGTCCGCCGGCAGATTGAGATCGTTCAGGGCCTGATCGAGCCGCGGAATGACGCTGAGCGGGTTGCCGTCGATCTCGGCGGTCAGCGTCAGGCTGCGCAGGCCGTGCTGGTGTTCAATGGTGGGATAACTGGACAGCGCGTCGATATGGGCAAGCTGGGACAAGGGGACCGGCTGGCCGGTCGCGGCGGGTACCAGGATCTGGCGCAACTGTTCCGGATTCGTTCTGAAAGCGGGGGCGTAACGCAGATAAATCGACACGGGCCTTTGCTGGATAATGACATCGCCCAGGCTGCTGCCCTGCATGGCGGTACGCACGGTCTCGGCCACGGTCCGGGCCGTCACCTGGTAACGGGCCAGAGCCCCGCGGTCGAGCCGGATACGCAGCTGATCGACCGGCACCCGGGTGTTGTTGACCACATTGGCCATTCCCGCTACCCGGCGTGCGGCCTGTTCCACCTTGGCGGCGCTGGCATACAGCGTGTGCAGATCGTGCCCATACAGGGTGATGCCAAACAGTGCCGGCAGACCGGAGAAGGATTCATCGAGTTTTTCACTGGTCGGCTCGTTGACCCGGCCGATGACCCCGGGAGTAGCGGCCAGTAGCCGGCCGATAGCGGCCTTGACCGCCAGCGGGTCGGGTGCCCTGGCACGGTCGAGCCGGACCACCAGTTCCCCCTCGTTCGGGCCTTCGATATAAAAAGACGATTCGGGAGAGCCGGTGCGGCGGAATACGCCCGCGACGCCGGGAATGGTCAGCAGCTGCTGTTCCAGCTGGTCTCCCACGCGATTACTCTCCGTCAGGGAAGTCCCGGGGGCCAGGCCATAACTAAGCAACAGACTGTCCTCATCCAGCAAAGGCAGCATCCGGGCCGGATTGAAAGCCAGCAGCGCGAGACTGCCAAACAATAACAGGCTGGTGACCAGCAGGGTTTTTCCCCGGTGCGGCAGCAGATGATCCAGCAGAGCCAGGTTGAAACGTTCGAAACCGGCCACCAACCAGGCACCGGGATGAAAGCGTCGGCGGCCGGCCGGCGCTTTGAGAGCCGCCAACGGGCGCATCCAGTGCGCCACCGCCAAAGGAATCAGGGTCACAGACAACAGCAGCGAAAATACCAACAGGACGCTGAAGGTGATACCAAAGGCATGAGTCAGCCGTCCGGCCAGGCCGCCGACGATGATCAGCGGCGCAAAAGCGGCCAGGACAGTGAGCGTGCCGGCGATATCCGGACTGAGGATTTCCCGGGTTCCGGTGAGAGCCGCCTGCCAGGGTGATTGGCCGAGTTGGCGATGGCGGTCGATGTTTTCCAGTACCACGATGGCGTCGTCCGCCAGCATGCCGATGGCCACCGTCAGCGCGCCCAGCGTCATCAGGTTCAGCCCCAGTCCGAGTAGATTCATGACCCAGAAGGTGCCCAGTACGGTAAGGGGAAAGGTGACGGCAATGACCAGGCTGCTGCGGTTGCGGCCGAGAATAAAGATGACCGCAACGATGGCCAGCAGCGCACCACTGAGCAGATTGTCACGCATATTGCGATATGCCAGGCCGATGATTTCCGCCTGATCGTAGAATTTATCCAGGACGGCCCCGTCGGGCAGAGACATGGCGGCCAATTGTTTGTCCACCGCCTACGATACCGCCAGCGTGCTGGCGTCCGGCTGTTTCTGAATGGTGAACGCGACGGCCGGCAGCCGGTTGCTGGTCGTCACATAGCGCTGCGGTTTGGCCCCGGCGTAGATCTTTGCCACATCGCCGAGGCGCAGTGGCCGGCCATCCCCGGTGTGACGGACAACGACTTGTTTCAGCGTCTCCAGTGCCAATAAGCGGCCCTCGGTGCGAATCAGCAATCACGGCCGTGGCTTTCCAGATAGCCGCCGGTAGCGAGCACATTGGCGGCGCGCACCGCGGTGGCGATAGCGGCCAGAGTCAGCTGGTGTTGTTTGAGCGCCAGCGGGTCGACATCGATACGCCAGGCCGCTTCGCCGCCTCCCATCACCGCTACCCGGGCGACTCCCGGCAACGCCGCCAGGCGGGGCGCCAGGGTGTATTCGGCCCAGCCGCGTAATGCCAGCGGGTCAGCGCCGCTCAGGGTATAGGTGGATAACATGGCCAGGGAGGTGCTGATGTTTTCCAGTTCCGGGCGGGTGCCGGCGGGTAAAGTGACCGACGCCAGGCGGCTGGTCACCAGTTGTCGGGCCTGCAGCACATTGACGTTCCAGGTGAATTCCACCGTGACCTGGGAAAAACCCGGTGCCGAGGTGGAGCGTACCCGGCGCAGATCGGTCAGCCCCAGCATGGCGTTCTCGATGGGCCGGGTAATGAGTTGTTCCATATCTTCGGCGGTTCCGGCCGGATAATGCGAGACAATATTGATCAGCGGATAATCGAGGCGGGGAAACAGGTCCACCGGCAGAGACCGCAGGGAGGCCAGACCACCCAGACCGATCAGGATCAGTCCCAGTATGACGGCGAACGGGTGGCGAAGAAGTCTTTCGAGCATGCGCGGGTTACCGGTTCTAGTCGACGAATTTGATCAGATCTTTCAAATCACGGTAAAGCCATTCGTAAGCATCTTCAGTGACTACCCGGTCATTGCTCTGCAGCCCCGCGATGATGGGTACCTGGCCATTTTCGGGGGCGGCGGCCTGAACCTCGACCGGCTTGAAGGTCTTGCCGTCGGCCAACAGGCACCAGGTCTTGCCATGGCGGGAAACCACGGCGCTTTCCGGTACCCAGACCACGCTGCGGGTTTCACCCCGGTGTTGCAGCTCGATCCAGGCGCCGTCCTGCAGGAGCCGGTCGGGGTTGTCGGCCGTGAAGCGCAGCAGCCAGAGTCCGCTGGCGGCGTTATACCGTGGCTGGCCGGGTACCGCCTGCAGTTTGATCGTGTCCTGGGCCGATAGCCAGCGGGTGCTGCCGTGCAACCAGTCCTTCAGCTCGGCTTCCGGTACCGCGACATCGATAAATACCCGCTCGAGGTTGTCCAGTTCCAGCAAGGGCTGGTCAGGGAGCAGTTGCTCACCGACGGTCGCCAGACGCCGGCTGATCATGCCGGTAAATGGGGCTTTCAGCATGCCCAGTTCCGGCACCAGGGCGCTTGTTCCCTGTTTGTCGAGGCGGCGGCCGAGTGCCTGAGCCGTGACGGGATTGTTCAGCTGGCCGAGATCGGCCGCGAGTGTCTGCCAGGCGAGCAGGGTTTTGGTCTCGGCGGCGGCCAGGGCCTGCTCGCCGGCGACCAGTTGCAGGCGGGTGGCGGCATGTTCTTTTTCACTGGCCACTAACAGCCGGTATTGTTGTTCCGCCAGCGTGCGTTGCTGCCGGTATTGTTGCCAGGTGGTGAGGTGTTGTTCCAGCAAGGGTGCCTAGAAGCGGGACAGAGTATCGCCGCTCGAAACCAGGGTGCCGGGTTCGACGGGCAGCGCGGTTATCCGGACGCTGAACGGCAGGGAGAGCCGGGCCTGCTGGGCGGCGCTGACCTGGCCAAAAGCACTGAGTCTGGGTTGCCAGGGGCCGGTCGTCACCGGGCGGGTGGCGGGCGGGGAAGCGGCCTGCAGCAGGCCTGTCCAGCAGATCAGCAACAGTGGCAGCAGGCGGGTCATCGGGCAAAACACCGGTTTGTCCTCCAGTGGCGGGTGGATTATGCCCGGGACGGGCGTCAGTACAGCGCCGACCCAGCCTGCAAGCCGGACGCTTTGGCGTTTTTTATCATACCCGCATTCACTCGGGAATAAAGCGTTGTTGGTATCGATGGGTTCAGCGTGCCGAGAAGTTAAGGATGGTCTGATTAAGTCGTCATCCCGGCATAGGCCGGAATCCAGTTATTTGATTTTCCTGGATTCCCGACTTCGCGGGAATGACGATTATCGACTTAATCAGCGGCTCCCGAGGTTTTGTGCCGAGCCAGTTGCTGTTCCACTTCCAGTATGTGCTGCGTGGTACTGAGCACGGTATCCGGGTTGAGGCTGATGGAATCGATGCCGATGTCCACCAGGAATTCGGCCATTTCCGGATAATCGGACGGCGCCTGGCCACAGAGTCCGGAATGGCGCCGGTTACGGCGCGCGCCATCGACCGCCAGCTTGATCATCTGTTTGACGCCCGGGTCGCGTTCATCGAAGTCGAAGGCGACGATGTCCGAGTCGCGGTCCACGCCGAGCGTGAGCTGGGTGAGATCGTTGGAGCCGATGGAGAAGCCGTCGAACAGTTCGGCGAAGGCGTCGATCTGGATCACGTTGTTGGGAATCTCACACATCACATAGACCTGCAGTCCGTTTTCTCCACGTTTGAGGCCGTGACTGGCCATCACTTCCAGCACGCGCCGGCCTTCCTCCACCCGGCGGCAGAACGGGATCATCAGAATCACATTGCTCAGCCCCATGTCGTCGCGTACCCGCTTCATGGCCGCGCATTCCAGGGCGAAGCCGGCCTCGTAATTGGGGTGGCTGTAGCGTGAAGCGCCGCGGAAGCCGAGCATGGGGTTGGCCTCGACCGGTTCGAAATACGGCCCGCCGAGCAGGGAGGCGTATTCATTGGACTTGAAGTCCGACAGGCGGACCACCACCGGTTTGGGCCAGAAGGCCGCGGCGATGGTGCCGACGCCTTCCGAGAGATGTTTGATGAAAAAGTCCGTCGGGCTGGCATAACCCCGCCACAGCCTGTCGATCTGTTCGCGCTGCTCCGCATCCCGCACCCGCTCCGGGTGTAACAGTGCCAGGGGATGGGCCTTGATGGATTCATTGATGATGAACTCCATGCGCGCCAGGCCGACCCCGTCGTTGGGCAAAAAAGCGGTCTTGAAAGCCAGATCCGGGTTCCCCAGGTTGAGCATGATCTTGGTGACCGGCCGGGCCAGGGTGCCGAGATCGGTGACCTTTTTTTCGAACGCCAGGGCGCCGGCGTAGATGCGCCCGACGTCGCCTTGCGAACAATCCACGGTCACTGCCTGGCCGTCCGGAATGGCGGTAGTGGCATTGTCGCAGCCAACGATGGCCGGAATGCCGAGTTCCCGCGCGACGATGGCGGCGTGACAGGTACGGCCGCCGCGGTTGGTGACGATGGCCGCAGCGATTTTCATTACCGGCTCCCAGTCCGGCGTGGTGGTGTCGGCGACCAGCACCTCGCCCGCCTGGAAGTTCTGCAGCTCGCTGAGATCGCGGATCAGTCGCGCCCGACCGCTGGCGATGCGGGTGCCGACCGCATTACCGGTGGTCAGTACTTCACCTTGTTCCTTGAGCTCGAAGATCTCCAGCGTAGTGCCGGATACCTGGGATTCAACCGTTTCCGGACGCGCCTGTACCATGAACAGCTCACCGGTGATGCCGTCCTTGGCCCATTCCATGTCCATGGGTTTGGCATGCCCGGCCTGCGCGCTGTAATGTTTTTCCACCTTGAGCGCATAGTCGGCCAGGGTCAGGACGTCTTCGTCACTGATACAGAACCGCTGCCGGTCTTCCCTGGGCGTGGGGACATTGCGGGTGGCTTCCCGGGTATTGCCGCTGGCGTATTGCATGCGGATTTTTTTCGAACCCAGTTTGCGCCGCAGCACCGCCCGATGACCCTGTTCGAAGGTTGGCTTGTGGACATAGAACTCATCCGGGTCGACCGCGCCCTGCACCACGTTCTCCCCCAGGCCGTAGGCGCCGGTGATGAACACCACGTCCCGGAAACCGGTCTCGGTGTCGAGGGAAAACATCACGCCGCTGGCGGACAGATCGGAGCGGACCATGCGCATCACGCCGATGGACAAGGCGACCTTGAAATGATCGAAGCCCTGATCAATGCGGTAATGAGTGGCGCGATCGGTGAACAGGCTGGCAAAACAGCGCCGGCAGGCATCCAGCAGTTGTTCGTCGCTCCGGATATTCAGGTAAGTGTCCTGCTGCCCGGCAAAACTCGCATTGGGCAGATCCTCGGCGGTGGAGGAACTGCGCACCGCGACACTGATGTCGCCCTGCGATTCTGCTTTCAGCCGATGAAATGCCTGCAGGATTTCCACACGCAGCGTTTCGGGTATGCACGCGCCATAAACGATATCCCGGGCGCGGGCGCCACGGCTCGCCAGGTCGGCGATATCGTCCGGGTTGAGGTCATCCAGGGCCGCATGCAGCGCCGGCCAGGCATCGGCCTGGTCGAGCAGGTCCCGATAGGCCTCGGCGGTGATGGCGAAACCATTGGGAATCTTCACACCCTGGGGGGTCAGTTCCCGGTACATCTCGCCCAGTGAGGCATTCTTGCCGCCGACCAGAGGGATATCCTCGATAGTCAGTTCCTCAAACCAACGAATATATTGGGTGCTGCTGGCCATGATCTTGTCCTTGTTGTGTGCGATGGTTCCTGGAACAAACCGGATGATCATAACGCCGGGAAATGCCGGCGCTATAATCGTTGGTGTGATGCTTGCGTGGAATCAGGTTTCCACTTCGTGTTCCGGATTGGGCAGCCCGGCGAGTTTTGCCAGGGTCCGGATGGGTTCATGGGGGAACAGTTCATAGAGAAAGTCACGGTAGGATTTCTCATCTTCAAAAGTCTTCCCTTCCAGGTGAGCCCGCTCGCGCAACAGTTTGTGCATTGTGGGATGAACCATATGATCGTCATAATATTCACGGAAATAGCGGATCAGTTCCCAGCCGGTTTCGGTAACCGGCTTATTGCCTTCGGCTTCGTATTGTTTCACCAGGGCTTCGCCGACGTCCTCGTTCCATTCTTCGGGGTTCAACAGGTAGCCTTCCTCATCGGTTTCGATAACACGGCCTTTGACTTCGATACTCATCATTCACCTCTTGCGGTTGTTGTTTCCATAAACCGTTTACACTGACTGAATTTCGATGGTCCGGCGCCGG